>Ga0070702_100000232_pt1 | contig 18829 bp, 15 predicted proteins | sample KBSK5103metaG_FD_65466 | JGI IMG/M metagenome (GOLD analysis project Ga0070702, IMG submission 65466) | Corn, switchgrass and miscanthus rhizosphere microbial communities from Kellogg Biological Station, Michigan, USA - KBS K5-10-3 metaG | ecosystem: Host-associated > Plants > Roots >... | reverse complement strand
CGGTGCGCCGGTGTGGCTCCAGCGCCGGGAACGCGATGACCTGGATCGGCACCAGGAGGATGCCTCCGCCGATGCCCTGCATGAAGTTGGTCCACACCAGCGGCCAGACGCCGACATCGGCGGTCCAGTTGGACATTTCCCAGCTCGAGAACGCCAGGCACAACAAGCCGAACGCGATCGGAAATCGTGGATCGATGCGCCCGGTGATGCGGGCGCCAATGACCATCGCGACGAACAATCCGATGCCGCGCGGCGCCTGCAGCAGACCGATGGTATCGATCGGATAGCCGCGCACGTGGTCGAGGAAGGACGGCATCAACACCATCGGCGGTGTGCTAACGAAGCCGTACACGAAGGCAAATACCAGTCCAAGAAAAAAATTGCCCTGCGCGAGCAGACGCGGGTCGAGGAAAGGCTGCTTCGCAGTGAGGCAATGCACGTTGAACATGTACAAGCCCAGCACGGCGAGACAACCTTCCGTAAGGATCTCCCAGGACTCGAACCAGTCGAGTTGTCCGCCGCGGTCCAGCATGAGCTGCAAAGAACCGACGCCGAGCGACAGGGTCAGAAATCCGATCCAGTCGAGCCGCCGTTCCGGGTCGATCTTGGTTTCGGGCAGGAAAGCCGCTGCCCCCGCCAGCGCCACAATGCCGAAAGGCACGTTGATGTAGAAAATGTAGCGCCAGCTCAGGTACTCGGTGACGTAGCCGCCCACCGTCGGTCCGACGAAAGAGCCCATCACCGCAGCCATGCCCCAAAGCGCCATGGCCTTGCCCTGCTCTTCCGGCGGATATGTGTCCAGAATAATGGCGTGAGACAGCGGGATAAGGAACGCACCGCCCAGCCCCTGGAGGATGCGCGCGAACACTTCCATCGCCAGCGAATTGGCGGCCCCGCATCCGACCGATGCCACCAGAAAAACCGTCACTGCCCACATGAACACGCGCTTGCGTCCGAAGCGCAAGCTCAGCCATCCCGCGGCTGGGATGGAGAGTGCGGACGCGACGATGTACGAGGTGATGACCCAGCCGATCTGATCCTGGCTCGCGGCAAACGTGCCCTGCATGTGCGGCAGCGCTACAGCAGCGATGGTCCAGTCAATCGAATAGAGAAAACTCGCCAATCCGACCGAGGCGGTGATCAGGGCCGGATGCTTCGACGCGCCCACGATGTCAGCGGTGCGTGCTCGCGAGCGCGGAAGCGGGCACGAGAAAGCGTGGCAACCAGCCGTCGTCGACCATTCTCTGGACAATACGCGGCAAGCCACGCGGCCGGCCGGTGTCGACCGTGACAGACACAGTCATTCCGGCGCGAAGCTGGGGATTGCCCGGCGGCTGCTCGACTTTGATACGCACCGGCACCCGCTGCACGACTTTCACCCAGTTGCCGGTCGCGTTTTGCGGCGGCAGTACCGCGAATTCGGCGCCGGTGGCCGACGCGATGGTCTCGACGCTGGCGGGCCATTCGTGATCCGGGTACGCATCCGCGAGCACCTTTGCAGACTGGCCGGCCGTCATATTAGTCAACTGCGTTTCCTTGTAATTGGCCTCGATCCACAGCGGCCCGCTTTCGATCACGCTGAACATCGGCGCGCCCTTCTCCACGTATTCGCCGACCTGCAGCTTCAGATTGCTCACGACGCCGGTGAAGGGCGCCTTGACCTGCGAACGCGTCATGTCGAGCATGGCGGCGTCGAAAGCCGCGCGCGCTTCCATGTATCGCGGCAGACGTTCGAACGGCATGTTGGGATCGCCGGAGAGCGCGGCGATGACGCGATTGGTTCTTTCGCGGATGCTGTCGAGGCGGCGTTTGGCTGCCTCGACGTTGTGGCGCGCCTCATCGTAGGTATCTCCGCGCGACATGCCTTTTTCCTTGAGATATTCCTGCCTCGCGAGTTGTTTCTCCAGAAAGTCGATGCGGCTGCGGGCCTCGGCGGCGTCCTGAAGGGTGGCGCGGTATTCCGCGCGCAGCGACTGCACGTCACTGCGCACCACATCCATCTGCGCGCGAGCGCCGTCGACCGCGATCTGGTATGGAACGGGGTCGAGCCGGAACAGTACCGCGCCCGCCTCGACCAGCTGGTTTTCATGCGCCAGCACTTCGATCACGCGCCCGGTCACCGCAGAACTGATGGGAACGATGTTCGCCTTGACGTAGGCATTTTCGGTTTCGACTTGCCTCCCGCCGGTCGCATAAATGAACAGGCCAACCGCGACAGCGACCAATGGCACTGCGATCAGCAGCAGGATGCGCACGGCGCGGTGCACGACGATCACTGCCTTGTTGGAAGGCTCGGCCATGTCAGCGCTTGCGCTTCCTGGCGCCATTGCCGTTGACGCCGTTTTCGGCATTCGACAGATTGGACTTGATGGCAAGCAGCGCATCGACGAACTGGTTTTGCTGGGATGCAGACAGGCCGGAGAGAGCATCGCGCCGCAGTTCCGCCGCTGCAGCGCGCATGGTCTTGATAGCGGGCTCGACCTCGTCGGTCAGGAATACCCGCTTCGCGCGCCGGTCGCCGGCATGGCCTTCGCGCCGGACCCAGCCCTTTTGCTCCAGGCGGTCAAGAAGGCGGCCTAGCGTCGCCTTTTCCACTTCGAGGATGTCCGCCAACTCCGACTGCGTTACACCGTCGTTGCGGAACAGGTGGTTCAGCACCCACCACTGCGATCGCGTCAGCCCGAGCGACTTCACACGCCGGTCGAAGGTGGTACGCATCAGCCGGGCGACGTCGTTCAGGATGAACCCGAAATTGCGGGACAGGTCTTCGCGGATCATGGGGCTGATTCTACCCCAAATTAGTCGCCTAGCTTACTATATGCCAGGCTATCATCTCCAAGGCTCAAGAGCGCTTTTTCACCGCAGAGGCGCGGAGGCGCGGAGGAAACGCAGAGGAAGGCGAAACAATAGTCCCAATGTGGATGAAAACAGTCCGCGCACCGGTGGCCCAATATCAATCCCAGTTCAGATTTTCTCTGCGCGGTTTTCTCCGCGCCTCTGCGTCTCTGCGGTTAGGATTTCTTACATTGCCTGATAGAATCAGTGTCAAATAAGGGAGGAAAGACAAGAAATGAAAATAACAGGCGTCGAAACGATCAATCTCGCCGAATTCCCCAACCTGCTGTGGGTGCAGATCCACACCGATGAAGGCCTCATCGGGCTGGGAGAAACCTTTTATGCGGTGGCGCCGGTGGCCGAACACATCCACCAGACCTGTGCCGACTATCTGCTTGGAAAAAACCCGCTGGAAATCGACAAGCACAGCCGCTATTTCCTCAATACCTATCTGGGCTTCAACAGCGTGGGTGTGGAGATGCGCGCGGCGTCGGCGGTCGACATCGCCCTCTGGGACCTGTTCGGTCAGGTCACCGGTCAGCCGATCTACCAGCTACTGGGCGGCGCCTCGCGTACCACGGTGCGCGTTTACAACACCTGCGCCGGTTATCAGTATGTGCGCGCCAAGCCCGTTCAGGGCACGGCGAACTTCGGCCTGCCCACGAAAGTCGACAAATCCCGGCCTTACGAAGACCTCATGGCCTTCAAGACCGATGCCGGGGAACTGGCGAAGTCGCTTCTGGACATGGGCATCACCGGCATGAAGATCTGGCCGTTCGACGAAGCGGCCGAAGCCTCCAACGGCAGCTACATCTCCAACTCGGACCTGAAAAAGGCAATGCGTCCCTTCGAACAGATCCGCAAGGCGGTCGGGGACAAGATGGACATCCATGTCGAATTCCACTCGATGTGGAACCTTCCCGCCGCCATCCGGATTGCCGAAGCGCTCGAGCAATTCGATCCGTTCTGGTACGAAGACCCGATAAAGATGAACAATATCGATGCGGTAGCGGATTACGCGCATCGCACCAATGTCTGGGTCACGGCCTCCGAAACGCTTGGTTCGCGCTGGGGTTTCCGCGAACTGTTCGAGAAACAGGCCGTCTCGGTGTGCATGCTGGACGTGGGATGGACCGGCGGCTTGTCGGAGTCCAAGAAAATCGCCACGATGGCGGAGGCCTACCAATTGCCGGTGGCGCCGCACGACTGCACGGGCCCGATCTTGCTGACTGCTTCGGTGCACTTGTCCATGAACTGTCCGAACACTTTAGTGCAGGAGATGGTGCGGGCGTTCTATTATGACTGGTACGGCAAACTGGTCACCGAATTGCCACCGGTGAAGAACGGCTATATCACCGCGCCCAAAGGCCCGGGTCTCGGCACCAAGCTTCAGCCGTCGGTTTTGAAACGGAAGGATGCTACGCGACGGATGAGCAAATTAGGGAAATAGCACAGACTTAAATCTCTCCACAAAGACACGAAGATCACGAAGGGACACGAAGAAGGACGAAAACAAGTCGGAGTTTCGGATCCGCCATATGGAAAGATTTGTAGGCAGATTGGCTTCGGAATCTTAAATCGATACCACCACATTCAATCCGATCCGAATACTTCCCCTATCTCTCTTTTGCATATCTTCGTGTTTCTTCGTGATCTTCGTGTCTTCGTGATGAGAAGTAGATAGATTAGTGTGAACAGGATATGAAATGACAGACAACAAAACCGACCCCCGCGTCCTGATTCTGGCGCCGGGCGACAACGTAGCAATCGCCAAATCCGACATCGCCGCTGGCACGACGCTGACCGCGATGGGCAAGACCGTCACGCTCAAGGTCAACGAAGAAACCGGTCACAAGTTCGCCTTCAAGCCGATCAAGAAAGGTGAGATCATCGTCAAATACGGCGCGCCGATCGGCGTGGCGACGAAGGACATCGAACCGGGCGATTCGATGCACATCCACAACGTCACCAGCGATTACATTCCGACTTATACCCTCGACGAGGGTCATCAGTTTTTCAAGGAGCACTGATCATGATCAATGCCTATCTCCGCGCGGACGGCCGCAAAGGCATCCGCAACACGCTCGTGGTGGCTTACCTGGTCGAATGCGCGCATCACGTTTCGCGCGAAATCTACTATCCGTTCCGCGAGCAAGGTGCTCATCTCATCGGGTTTCCCGGCTGTTTCCCGAACGTGTATTCGCACAAAATGATGGAACGCCTGTGCACGCACCCCAATGTCGGCGGCGCGCTGCTGGTGTCGCTGGGCTGCGAAGGCTTCAACAAGGGCAAGCTGCAGGAAACCGTGCGCAAGTCCGGCCGGCCGGTGAAACTCCTTGAAATCCAGGGTACCGGCGGCACGCGCAAAACCATTGCCGAAGGCAAGGCCTGGATCGAACAGACCCTGAAGCAACTGGACAGCACACCGCGAGTTAACATGACGCTCGACGAACTGATCGTCGGCACCATTTGCGGCGGGTCGGACGCAACGAGCGGCCTGACGGCCAATCCAGCCATGGGCCGCGCGTTCGACTTCCTGGTCGAGCAAAACGCCACCTGCATATTCGAGGAGACCGGCGAGCTCATCGGGATGGAACACTGGATGGCGAAGCGCGCGGAAAATGCCGCGCTCGGTGAAGAGATCGTCAAGACCGTGGCCAAGGCCGCGAAGTACTACGCCACCTACGGCCACGCCAGCATCGGTCCCGGCAACGCCGATGGCGGACTGACCACCATCGAGGAAAAGTCGCTGGGTGCCTACGCCAAGTCGGGACAGTCGGTGATCTCGGGCATCATCAAGCCCGGCGACGTGCCGATCCGCGGCGGGCTCTATCTGCTCGACGTCGTCCCCGACGGCGAACCGCTATTCGGTTTCCCGAACATCAGCGACAACGCAGAGATCGCGGAACTCATGGCCTGCGGCAGTCATTTGAGTCTGTTCTCAACCGGCCGCGGATCGGTGGTCGGTTCGGCCATCGCGCCCGTCATCAAGGTCTGCGCCAATCCGCATACCTACAAACGCATGTCCGACGACATGGACGTGGATGCCGGCCGCATCCTCGAAGGCCGTGCCACGCTCGACGAAGTCGGCCGGGAAATCTACGACCTGATCATCCGCGTGGCCAACGGCGAACAGACCAAGTCCGAGGAACTCGGGCACCAGGAATTCATACTGACCTATAAGAGTTTCGAGCCGATCGGTCCGGCTTGCTTTCCTTCGGCTGCTTGAGGCGTTTTCACCCGTACACCCTGGCCAGCGGTGCCGTCCTGTGGACATGCGCGCCTTCCTAGCGTGGTCAGCGTCCTGTTTCCTGCTCACGATGGTCATCCAGGCCCGTGCCGAGACACCTCAAATTTCGGAGGGGGTCCGGGCAATGATGTTCGTCGAAAAAGGAGCCAGGTTCGGCCCCGACGATGCCCATTACTTGCTGCTCCCGCAACCTCCCATCGATGACTATCTGCCGCAAGGCGCTGAACATTTCTTCAACACCGCGGAAGAGCTGATCGGTTTTTTCCTGAATTTTCCCCCGCCAGTGCAAGGCCGCGGACTCTGGGTTACGCGTGCGCTTTCTCCAGACGGCGACACCGAGGAGGACCTGCAGCGCATTGCACAGCTGGTTGCCCAAGCGTCGCGGAAAAGTCTATTGCTGTACATCTGCGATCCGGTTTCGACTGACGAATCGGATTTGGTGGGATGGGAATGCGCGCAACGAAGCCCGCGGAAATCGGAACAACTTGTTTATTGCGCGCCGCGCGCAGAACCTCACTTGGGGCATCCATGGTGGGATTGCCTGATCAAATCGTAGAGCAAGATCAATCGCCGCGAATGCCTTCGCAGCATCCGATAGAAGAATCAAGCCACCGCAAGTGAGTGAATCACCGCCCTATCAGCTGCTCGCCGATGCGGTGCTTTCGCTGCATGTGGCTATTGTTGTTTTTGTCATTGGCGGCCTCGTTCTCGTCATCACCGGCAACCTGCTTGCCTGGCGCTGGGTCAATGCTCTGTGGTTCAGAGTAGCGCATCTGGCCGCAATCGCAATCGTCGTGGCGGAGTCCTGGTTAAACATCGCCTGTCCACTGACTTCGCTCGAAATGGGATTGCGCGAAAAAGCCCGCGCAACCACCTACGCCGGCAGTTTTATCGAGTATTGGTTGCAGCGCATCCTGTATTACGAGGCTCCCGCCTGGGTCTTCACCGTCGCTTACTCTGTGTTCGGTTTGGTCGTCGCGGCAACGTGGTGGTATTTTCCGCCGAGGCGCAATCGGTCCAAAGGAAAAACACCATCCTGACCCGTGTATGCGGCGGACCCCGCGGCCGCGAGGGACTGCGCGAGGTCCGCTCAACTCAATCGGGCTAACCCAAGAATTCCTTCACGATGCGGTTGAACTTCTCGGAGTTCTCCATGAACATGAAGTGGTTGCCCCCTTCAGACTCCTCGAAGATTTCAACGCGCGAGCCCGGAATCTGGCTGGCGACCCACTGCTGCGACTTCCAGCCAACCAGGCTCGCCTTGCCTCCCACGACGAGTGTTGGAATATTGATGCGCGGAATCTGATCGCGCCAGTCGTTCGTGGCGTGGTCATAGAGCAGGCGCGCGGCGTAGGGTCGGGGCATCCTGAGGTTTCGCTGGATCACCCAATTCACTTCATCGCGCGAGTACTGCTTGGTGAACATGCCGGTGATGAAGCCCTCGGTCGTCTTCACCCCTTCGGGGCCTGCAAGGGCATTCGTGACGTCGTAGAGCGAGTTCTTGTCGAGGATCGCACCGGCATCTTCCTTCTCCTTGTCGCCCCAGATCGGGTTGGCGGTGATCATCGGCATCTGGTCGACCAGAATCAACTTCGACAGGCGATCCGAGCCATACAATTCCCAGTAACCCCAGATCACCGAGCATCCCATCGAATGTCCGGCCAGCGTGACGTCCTTCAGCCCTTTTCCGACCAGAAACTCATGTACATCGGCTGATAACCGGTGAATGCGGTAGCCATAGTCCGGTTTGTCGGATTCGCCGTGGCCGCGCATATCGATGGCGATGACGCGGTATTTGTCGCTCAAACCTTCGATCTGGTGCTTGAATTGCGCGGCTGTCTGCGACCAACCGGGAATCAGCACCAGCGGTTTGCCTGAACCGGCCTCTATGTAGTGCAGGCTCACGCCGTCGGAGGTCTTGAACGAGCCCTCCGTTTGCGCGCTCCCGCCATGCGGTGACATGGTTTGGCAGGCGGCAAGCGACGAAAATGCGAGCACAGCGATCGCCTGTCTCGCCCAGTTGCTCCATCGTCTGTTGGACAACATGAGTTCTCCTCCTCGTAGAAGAATTGTGCGCCAAGCAACTCGCGCAGGGCTCGGCGATGCGTATGCAGTTGCCATCGCTGGCTCACGCTATCACCGTCACCGGCGTGTAGTCAAAATACCGCAGTCGCAGACCCAGCTTCAGCGGCAGGTAGTCAAAACCGGAGCGAACAATGAGTTTGCGGCAGCGCCGCAGACCTGCAGGCGTCCATCACAATGCATGACGTAGAATTGCGGCGAAACTTCCGCGCAGGTAGCGTCTTCTTCGGGGAAAAACATGGGCTGGCTCATTGCGAAATATTTTCTGACTGCGGCCGTGGTCGTACTCGTCTCGGAGCTCGCAAAACGCAGCGACAAACTCGGCGGTTTTATCGCCGCGCTGCCGCTCGTCACAGTCCTGGCACTCGTCTGGCTCTACGTCGAAAAGCAACCCGAGCAAAAAATAGCAAATCATGCCTGGTACACGTTCTGGTATGTCGTGCCGACGTTGCCGATGTTCCTCGTTTTCCCGGCGCTGCTTCCGCGTCTGGGATTCTGGCCAACGCTGCTGGCCTGCGTACTTATCACAGCCGCGTGCTTTGGCCTCTTTGCGCTTGCCGTACGCCGCTTCGGGATAGAACTTCTGTAGTGGAAACCGCCGATTCGTCGGCAGCCTCGCCGATGTGCCCGTCTTGCGCCGCTTGCAGGTGCGTACGGGCCTGATTTTCTGAACGCGGCAGCGATAGGAAAGGCGGGGCGCCCTGTCGAGTTGCTCAATGCCTTGGGCTTGAGCCGGAATCTATTCCCGGCGTTCGGCCCACAAATGATCCTCGTTTTTCTCTTCGCTTGGGGAGGATTGGTCGCGACCCGCCGAGGCAGCATACATGTGCTTTAGTATCCTTCCCAAGCGGGCGAAATCGCGACGTATAAGCCGGCCCGGATATTCATACATCGACCAGATCCGCCTCAGGCGCTCCGAGGCATCGTCAACTGAGCGCTTTCCCATTCTGGCACCCCTGTCAAAGTGACTGAAGATTGCAGCACGCAGCCTCAATACCGCACGGCTTGTGCCAGCAGGGCGTGTCGAGAAGACGTCACAGCGCAATGCGGGGAAAACCCTCTGTTCACGAAGAAATCAGGGGGTGTCGGTAACCCGCCAACTTGATCTGACGAACTATCAACGATGGATCGGACGCAGAAACGTCAATGATCGACGCGAGCATCAGTTGCGGGCGAAAAACGGAAAATCGGGTGGGACCTGGTCCTGGAGCTGGCGATCTGGCAGTCCCGGTCGAACAGCTACCGACGTGGCCTGCGGCCTTGAAAGCACCCATTTCCGCAATGCAGCAAAAATTATTTGCAAAAACGCGCAGACCCCGTAACATTGCTCAGGTTTGTACTGTATCGTCTCGCGTTAGCAACGAGCGAGAGCGCTCAATGCGCCGTTGAAATTAGACGATGTTTTTGTCAAAAGGGGGTTCCCCATGCAAGCCTTCCGAGTGTTGTGCGCTTGCGTCTTATCGCTCCTTTGGAGCGGATGCGCGAGTGTCGCCACCGATGTAAAAGTGGATACTCAGGCTAAACTCCGCGAAGCGGTGGATCTGTATGCAAAGCAGGATCGCCCGGTGGCCGCGGACAAGCTCATTCGCGAAGCCGTGAATACTTACCTTAACAGCGGCGATCAATTGGGACTTGCCGACGCCTACCGGACCTATGGCTTTTTCCTGCGGTCGCAATCCGTCGAAGGCAAATGGAGCAAGTATTACCGCGAGAACGGCTTTCTCGACCGCTCCGTCTCCTTCGATACCCGCTACGAAAAATCCATCGACTACCTGGAAAAAGCGCGCGCAATCTTCGAACGCTACGGACGCTTCGACGCGCTTACCAACGTAAACCTCAATATCGGGTTTACCTACGAAGTCCTGGGTAACCTGGATGCCGCCTGCCAGGCATTCGATAGAAGCGCGGGAAACAATCGTGACAGCCTCGAGCAGAACGCCAAGGTGAAGGTGGCGTTGCCCAAAGGTGTCGCCACCTACGAGGATTTTCTTGCTCCGCACCGCAAACGTGCTGGGTGCGAAACGCTGCACAAGCGTCCTGGCAAACAACGCAGTGTGATGTCCGCCTGATTCTGGCAGGCTCCGAGCAGGCGACGCCACTCGCCCTCGAGCCCGGATATTTCATCAGGACGCGTAGCCCCGAATCCACTGGGCGAAAAAGCAAACGGCTTGGATTGGCTGCACAGACGCACCTGCAAGCAAATGGGGGTGGCCTGGTGAAATATCCGGGCCAGGGTCAACTGCAGGTCGACCGCTTTTTCTCGACAACCTCGAAGGAAGCGATGAGTGACTGCAGGACGTTCAGGTCTGCCGGCTTGGTCAAATGGTCGTTGAAGCCGGCGACGGCCGAGCGCTTGCGATCCTGGTCCTGACCGAAGCCCGTCAAGGCGATCAGCACCATGTCCCCGTTGCGGGGATCCTGCCTTATCCGGCTGGCAACCGTATAGCCGTCCATGCCCGGCATGCCGACGTCCAGCAATACGATGTGGGGCCGATGAACCGCGACAGCCGCCAGCGCGCCGGGGCCGTCATAGGCAACGTCCACTTCGGCACCCGCCAATTTGAGCAGCATGCAGAGGCTGTCGGCTGCGTCGTAGTTGTCGTCCACCACCAGAATCCTGCGGCCCGCCAGAGATGCGCCCTGCCCGACTGCACTTGGGTTCGCGGCGGGCACCGATTCGGCTGGCAACACCGGCAGGCGGACGATGAATTCACTACCTTGACCGGGCCCTGCGCTGCGCGCCTCGACCTTGCCGCCGTGAAGTTCAACCAGCATGCGCACCATTGCCAGTCCGATACCTAGTCCCGCGGCGCCCCGATTGTTGTTCTCACGATCGATCTGAGTGAAAAGGTCGAAAACCCGATCGAGCATGTGCGACGGTATGCCGACCCCGTTGTCGCGCACGGTGACCACAGCCTCGTCGCCTTGCACTTGCGCATCGAGCAATATTTTTCCCCCGTCCACGGTGTATTTGGCGGCATTGTTGAGCAGATTGGACAACACTTGCGCAAGCCGCACGGCGTCGGCATCAAGCATGACGGCGCCGGAGGGCGCAGAAACCTCAAGATGATGGCGCCCCGCCTGTATTAGGGGTTGGCTCATCTCGAGGGCGCTGTTCAGGACGGTTTGCAACTCAGTCGGGACGCGCTTCAACTGGATCTTGCCCATGGTGTAGCGTGAGATGTCCATCAGGTCGTCAACCAACCGGATGATGTGACTGGTTTGGCGCTCGAGCATCGCGTGGATGTTCACCTGCTCGGGCGATTGCACCGCCGAGCGCCGCAATATCGAGAGCCCGTTGTAAATCGGTGCCAGGGGATTGCGCAATTCATGCGCCAGGGTCGCCAGGAACTCGTCCTTTCGCCGGTCCGCATCCCGCAATGCATCTTCCAGTTGCTTGCGCTCGGTGATATCCATCATCACGCCGACGTAGAGAGATGGAGTGCCATCCGCTCCAAGCGAACAGTCGCCGCGCAGATGCATCCAGCGCACCTCGCCGTCGGGCATTTCAACGCGGAACTCCAGTTCCATGAAGTGGCCGTGCTCCACTGCATCGACATCCAGCCGGCGGCGGCGTTCGACATCCTCCGGATGCATCACGGCTTCGAGCGCATCGACCGTCCCTGCCCACTCGGATCGGCGCACGCGGATGAGGTTGAGGAATTCCTCGGAAACGTCCAGCTTGCCGCTGGGCACGTGAAGCTGCCACGTTCCCAGCCGGGCGGCTTCCGCCGCCAGCTTGCTCAGTCGATTTGCCTCCAACAACTGGGTTTGAACCGCAACGTACTGCCGTTGCGCGTCGTACTCGGAAAGTGCGCGCTGGATCGCAGGGGCGAGGCGCGCAAGCCGATCTTTCAATACACAATCCGTTGCGCCGCTTCGCAGCAGTTCGATCGCGCCTTCGTCGCCAAGGGCACCGGTTACCAGAATGAATGGCACTGACTGGGTGACGCGGCGCAGACTCTCCAGCGCATCAAGGCCATTGAAGCGGGGGACGCGATAGTCGGACAGCACCAGATCGAATTCGCTCGTGCCTATGGCCGCTTCGAAAGCCTCGCGCCCGGTTACCAGGGTGATGACCACATCGAGGCCGGCGCGGCGCAGTTGCTCGCGTATCAGGCGCGCATCGGCGGGGTCGTCTTCCAGATGAAGGATGCGTATCGCTGAACTCATTGTCCCAGGCGCTGCGACTTCGGTTGCCCGACGCTTTCCGGCGGCGGTTCGTTCGCCCATCCCCAAAACAGGGCCAGCGCCGCGTACCGCTCGGCGCGAATTTGCACATCGTCGTGAGTGCGGATCAGGCTATTCACCCCTTGCTCATAGGCGCTGCGCACCGTTTCCTCATCGGGGGCCGTGGCGATCATCACCACCGGCACCCTGCGCAGCGTTGCGTCACTACGGATGTCTTTCAGAAGTGACATGGCTGTGGGCCTGCGCACGTTTGGACCGAGCACCACCACGGCAGGCAAACCCGAGACCCTGCGCCGGAAAGACCCGCGCTCATGCAGGAAATCCAGCGCCTCGTCCTTGTCCTTGACCACCGTGGTCTGCTCCATCAAGGCGCCGTCGGCAAGGCTGGCCAACGCCAGCTGCCACTCCGCGGGCGTGTCGTCGACGAACAAAATCCTAGCCAAGGCAGACATCGCCGTAGCAACAAGCGCCGCGGACATCCCGAATCAGCACGGAGACAGGAACCATAAAAATCCGAGCCTGTGCATCGGTGGGTGTTCCTTGCCTTTGGCGCTCTTGCTGCTATCGACCGGCTCGCGTTCCACGAAACCGGGCGGGCGCTCGTTCACGTTTTCCCAATACTTGGCCAGCGCCTGCAACGTCGCCCGGTAGTCCGAGAAATCGATGCTCTTGACAACGTAACCGTTGACGTTGAGATCGTACGCCCGCTCCACGTCGCGCTCTTCGCGCGAAGAAGTCAGGGCGATCACCGGGATCGTCTTGAATTCCTGGTCGGCCTTCACCTGCTGCAGGAATTCGAACCCGTTCATGCGCGGCATTTTAAGATCGAGCAGGATGAGGCGGGGCAGCCCGGGCGGACGTTTCGAGAAACGGCCCTTCAGATGGAGAAAATCCAGCGCCTGTTCGCCATCGTTGACCACGACGCAGCGGTCCGCGACTTTCAGTGCGCGAAATACCGCGAGGGCGAGGCGGACGTCACCCGGATCGTCTTCGACCAGCAGGATGTCAGTGGAGAGATTCATAGATTTTGGTGGATGATAAAGGTAGAGAAAAGTAGACGACAGTACCCTCGTTTGGCACGCTCTCAGCCCAGCTGCGTCCATTATGCCGCTGAATAATGCGGCGAACACTGGCCAGGCCGATGCCAGTGCCTTCGAATTCCGCACCCGTGTGCAAGCGCTCGAACACGCCGAAGAGCTTGCCGGCGTGACGCGGATCGAAGCCAACGCCATTGTCGCGCACAAAAAAAACATGTTCGTCCGATTCCCTGCGCGCCCCTACCTCGATCTCGGCGCATGCCCGCGTGCGCGTAAATTTAAGCGCGTTGTCGAGTAGACTGGCGAAGACCTGGCGCAGCATCGCGGAATCGCCTTCGACTTCCGGAAGCTGGCCGATTTTCCAGCGCACATCGCGACCAGCGATCACCGGTGCCAGCGTCTCGCGCACCTGTTCGACCAATGGCGTCAGATTGACCAGTGATCGGTTCAGTTCGGCGCGGCCGAAGCGTGAAAAGCGCAGCAGGTCGTCGATCAAATGCCCCATCCGGTTGACCGCCGTCGCAATAAGGCCGATGTATTCGGAGTCTTGCTCACTCTGCCGTTCGCCGAGGCTTTCCTGCAGCAGCGCAACGAACCCGGATACTTGCCGAAGTGGAGCCCGCAAATCATGGCTTACTGTATAACTGAACGATTCCAGCTCGGCGTTCGCCGCGGCGAGTTCCTCGACGCGTTCCGAAAGCTCCTTGTTCAACTGCCCGATGCGCTCCTCTGCCTGACGGCGCTCCTCCACCTCCAACTTGAGCGCGCTGCTCTTGCGGAACAGGTCGGCGAAAACCGCGACCTTGGAGCGCAATACGGCGGGCTGCAGCGGTTTGGTCAGAAAATCCACTGCGCCGGCCTGGTAGCCGGCGATCGCGTTTTCCTCGCTGTGCGCGGTCAGAAACAGGATGGGGATGTGTTGGGTCTTCTTGCGGCCGCGAACGATCTGCGCCAGTTCGATGCCGGTCATGCCGGGCATCTGCACATCCAGAACGATTGCAGCGTAGTCTCTCGCGAGCAACGCCAGCAAGGCATCCTGGCCGCTCAAGGCGCGGACCAGATGATAGCCGGGCGCCTCGAGGATACTCTCCAGCGCAAGCAGGTTTTCGGTCTTGTCGTCAACCAGCAGAATGTTGACGGGAGCTTCGTGCGCCATCGTAACCCTTACCGATACAGCCATATTCGCAGCATCGACATCAGCTGTTCGGTATTGACCGGTTTGGCGATATAGTCCGAGGCCCCCGCCTCCAGGCATTTTTCGCGGTCCCCTTTCATCGCTTTTGCAGTCAACGCGAGGATCGGCAATGTGCGGAACTTGGGCGACCGGCGGATCTCCCGCATGGTCTCGTAACCGTCCATCTCCGGCATCATGATATCCATCAGCACGGCACCCAGATCTTCCGTCTCTTCGATCAGTTCGATCGCCTGGCGCCCGTTGGTCGCACTGATCACTTCGATCTCGTGATTTTCCAGCAGCGTGCTCAGGGCAAAAATATTGCGCGCATCGTCATCCACTACCAGGATCCGGCGGTTGCGCAGCACCTCATTGGACGAGTGCAGGCGTTCAAGCATGCGTTGCTTGGATTCCGGCAGATCGGTCACGACGCGGTGCAGGAACAAAGCCGTCTCGTCGAACAACCGCTCGGGCGACTGCACATCCTTCAGAACGATGCTCTTCGCCACCGTCTTGAGTTGCTTTTCCTCGTCCGGGGTCAAGTCCTTGCCGGTGAACACGACGATAGGCAGCTGGTTAAGCGAGGACTCCGTCTGGATGCGATTGAGCAACTCGAATCCGCTCATGTCGGGCAAACGCAGGTCGAGCACGCAGCAGTCGAAAGAACTATCCAGCAGTGCCTTCAACGCTTCGTCGCCCGTGCCAACCGCCTCGATCTCGATGTCGTCATGGCCGAGCAACTCGATGATGCTGCTGCGTTCGACGTCGTTGTCTTCCACCACCAGCAGACGCTTCGTATGCGGGGCGGCAAAGTTGCGAATGCGGTCGAGCGCAGCCTCGATGCTGTCCGAGGTCACCGGCTTGACCATGTAAGAGAACGCGCCATGCGAGAGACCGTGCTGGCGTTCTTCCTCCAGTGAAATGATCTGCACCGGAATATGGCGCGTGAGCGGGTCGAGCTTGAGGTTGTTGAGGACCGTCCAGCCCAGCATGTCCGGTAGGAAAATATCGAGCGTGATGGCGGTAGGCAAATATTGCCGCGCATAGGCCAAACCTGTTGCTCCACGCTGAGCAACGATGGCTTTGAAGCCTTTCTCGCGCGCCAGGCCCAACAGGACGCGAGCGTAATGCGGATCGTCTTCGATGATCAGCAGAACGTTCTGGCCTTCCAATATCGAATTGCGGTCGTCTTCGATGGTCTCCTCGCGGGCCAGGGGCACGACGGGAAGCGCGAGCGATGTCGGTCTGGTTTCGCTGACGTTCGATCCAGGCACGTTCAACGTCGCAGTGGACGGGCCGGTATAGACCAACGGCAGGTACAACGTAAAGGTGCTGCCCGTGCCGGGCGTGCTGGAAAGGCGGATTTCACCGCCCAGCAGCGTCGCGAGTTCTCGCGAAATCGCCAATCCAAGACCCGTGCCGCCGTACTTGCGCGCGGTGCCGGCGTCGGCCTGCTGGAACGCTTCGAAGATGAGCCGCTGTTTGTCCGGTGCAATGCCGATGCCCGTGTCGTTGACCGCCAACGATACGACGCCGGCTGCGCGGCTCAACACCGGATGATCCGGGCTCCACCCCGCTGATGCGACGCTGCAGTGAACTTCGACCTGGCCCTGGGCGGTAAACTTGAACGCATTGGAAAGCAGGTTCTTCAGTATCTGCTGCAGGCGTTTCGGGTCGGTCGTCATCACACGCGGCAGCCCCGGATCGACTTTGACGTGGAACGGCAGATTTTTCGACTCGGCAATATGACGGAAACTGCGGTCGACAGTTTCCAGAACCGAAGCAAAGCTGATTTCCTCCGCCTCCACCGTGACCGTTCCCGACTCGATCTTCGACAAGTCGAGAATATCGTTGATCAGCGTCAGCAGGTACGAGCCGGCCGAATGGATGTTCTTGGCAAAGTCGGTCTGTTTCAAACTCAGGTTGCCGCCAGAATTCTCCGCCAATTGCTGGCCAAGAATCAGAATCGAATTAAGAGGCGTGCGCAACTCGTGGCTCATGTTGGCGAGGAACTCTGACTTGTACTTGGAGGTGAGTGCCAGTTCGGCCGCCTTTTCTTCCAGCGCCCGGCGCGCCTGCTCCACCTCGGTATTCTTGCGTTCGACCTCGATGTTCTGCTCCGCGAGCTGGTGCGCCTTCTGCTCGAGTGCTTCGTTGGTTTGCTGCAGTTCGCTCTGGCGCGCCTGCAGTTCCGTCGTCAGGCTTTGCGATTGAACCAGCAGACCCTCGGTGCGCATGGTCGCCTCGATCGTGTTGAGCACGACGCCGATCGACTGAGTCAGTTGTTCGAGGAAGGTCAGGTTGATGTCGGTGAACTTATGCAGTGCCGCCAGTTCGATAACCGCTTTGGTTTCGCCTTCGAACAGCACCGGCAACACCAGAATGTTCGCCGGCTCCGATTCTCCAAGGCTCGATTCGATGCGAGTGTAGTCGGCTGGGAGGTCATTCAGCAGGATGCGCTTCTTCTCGACCGCGCACTGGCCAACCAATCCCACGCCGAGGCCGATGCGGTCGGGCTGGTCCGCTTGCTGCGCGTACCCCGCCAGGAGACGCAGGCCGGGTGAATCGGAGGAGCTGTCCATCTGGTAGATCGCACCCTGTTGCGCCTGAACCAGCGGCACGAGATCGGAGAGCAGCTGCCGGCCGACCACGAACAGATCGCGCTGCCCCTGCAACATGCCGGTGAACTTGGCCAGATTCGACTTGAGCCAATCCTGTTCCTTGTTGGTCTCCGTCGTTTCCCGCAGGTTGTAAATCATCGTGTTGATGTTGTCTTTCAGGTCTGCCACTTCACCGCTGGCAGCCACCTGGATCGAACGCGTCAGGTCGCCCTTGGTGACGGAGGTGGCCACGTCGGCAATCGCGCGGACTTGCGTTGTCAGATTGGCGGCCAGCAAATTGACGTTCGCTGTCAAATCACGCCACGTTCCCGCAGCGCCCGGCACGTTGGCCTGACCGCCGAGGCGTCCATCCACGCCGACCTCGCGCGCCACGTTGGTGACCTGCTCGGCGAACGTTGCCAGCGTGTCGGTCATGTTGTTGATGGTTTCGGCCAGAGCCGCCACTTCGCCCTTTGCCTGCACGGCAAGACGCTGGCGCAGGTTGCCGTCGGCCACCGCGGTCACCACCTTCACGATACCGCGCACCTGGTCGGTCAGGTTGGAGGCCATGAAGTTGACCGAGTCGGTCAAGTCCTTCCACGTTCCCGCCACACCCGGAACCTGTGCCTGCCCACCCAACTTGCCTTCGGTACCCACTTCGCGCGCCACCCGTGTCACTTCGGCCGCGAAAGCGTTGAGCTGGTCAACCATGGTGTTGATGGTGTTCTTCAGTTCCAGGATTTCGCCTTTCACGTCCACCGTGATCTTGCGGCTCAAGTCGCCGCGCGCCACGGCCGTCGTCACTTCGGCGATATTGCGCACCTGTGCGGTCAGGTTGCCGCCCATGGCATTCACCGAATCCGTCAAATCCTTCCAGGTTCCCGCAACGCCCGGCACCACGGCCTGCACGCCCAGACGGCCTTCAGTCCCGACCTCACGCGCCACCCGTGTGACTTCTGAGGCGAACGAGCGCAGCTGCTCCACCATCGTGTTGATGGTTTCCTTGAGCTGCAGAATTTCGCCGCGCACGTCCACCGTGATTTTCTTCGACAAGTCGCCGCTCGCCACCGCGATGGTCACTTCCGCGATGTTGCGCACCTGACCCGTCAGGTTCGACGCCATGAAGTTGACGTTGTCGGTCAAATCCTTCCAGGTGCCGGCCACGCCGGACACCCGCGCCTGGCCGCCGAGCTTGCCCTCGGTGCCCACCTCGCGCGCCACCCGGCTCACTTCCGACGCAAAAGCATTGAGCCGGTCCACCATCGTGTTCAGGGTGTTCTTGAGTTCGAGAATCTCGCCCTTCACGTCCACCGTAATCTTGCGCGACAGGTCGCCGCGCGCGATGGCCGTCGCCACGTCTGCAATATTGCGCACCTGGCCGGTCAGGTTGGATGCCATCGAGTTCACGTTGTCGGTCAGATCCTTCCACGTCCCGCCCACACCGGGCACCAGTGCCTGGCCTCCGAGTTTGCCATCCGTGCCGACCTCGCGCGCCACGCGCGTGACTTCGGCCGCAAATGAACGAAGCTGGTCGACCATCGTATTGATGGTCTCTTTAAGAGCCAGAATTTCGCCTCGCACGTCCACCGTGATTTTCTTGGACAAGTCGCCGTTTGCCACTGCGATGGTCACTTCCGCGATATTGCGAACCTGCGCTGTC
>Ga0070702_100000224_pt1 | contig 19123 bp, 42 predicted proteins | sample KBSK5103metaG_FD_65466 | JGI IMG/M metagenome (GOLD analysis project Ga0070702, IMG submission 65466) | Corn, switchgrass and miscanthus rhizosphere microbial communities from Kellogg Biological Station, Michigan, USA - KBS K5-10-3 metaG | ecosystem: Host-associated > Plants > Roots >... | reverse complement strand
ATCCACGACGAACTTGAGCTCGATCTTCACGATCCCTCCTAACAGTTGTCGTCCGCGATCATTAGGCAGATCGTGCCTGTGCTGCCGATCAGGAAGAGGTCGAGTATGATCCACCATCCGTGCGGATGGAGCATACTCTGGAAGATGTGGCTCACGTTTCCTCCTCCCGTACCCCTAAGTGCTGCGGGAACCCACTCCCGAAGTACTTCTCGGCCCACACTGCTGGCTGCATCAGGACCTGCCAGCTATCCGCACAGCCGTCTTCCACGGCGGAGGGACACGTCCAACCGTCTAGGTTGAACTCCCAGTTCACCGTACCTTCGATCTGGCGTACGGCCTCGTCCAGTGCGAGGTACGAGTCGTCCACTACACGATCGAGTGGGAACCGGTGCGCTGGACACCAGAACAGGAACCGTGCCTTGGTGACCTCCATCAGGACCAGGGCCAGTTCTTGTAGGTCAGCCCGTCGTACAACGTGGCGACGAGCATCTGGATGACGTACGCGTTGTCCATACCATCCATCTCGGCCTTGTGTACGATCTCCGCGACCTTCGCCTGCGCCGCAGCATTCGGCGCGTAGTCGAGGAGCAGATTGAGTAGCGCACGCTTCTTGTCTTCGTGGTGCATGATGCCTCCTAGGCGTCGTTGAGCTTCTCGCGTTCGATCTGGGCGACCAGATTGGAGACGGCAGTCAGCGGATCGGGGCCACTACCGTCATACCCACCGTCGTCGGTTCTCGCGTACCAGTAACCGTGTGGGTGCATTCGACGATCGTCCAGCGTCAGGTCACCGTCACCGACCCATACGAGCTTCATGTGTCTCCTGGGCGTTGACGTAGCGGAAGCGGTACACCCGATCTGGCTGGCTTGTTGTACGAATCTCCTGCGCGTGAAGTTCGCAGACCTTGTCGTGCCATATCCAGCCCATACCACCGAAGTCTGCAACCCACTTCAGCGTGTGCGTCGCAGGGTAGGTGCACTCGTAGTAGTGCGAGTCGCCGTAACCGAGGTCCGCCTCCCACTCCATGGAGCAAGGAATCTTCGGCTTGTACCGCTTGCGGATCTTCATCCTGTCTTCTTCTCCAGAGCATCGATGCGGTCGAGGATCACCTGGATGAGTTCGATGAGCTCCTTCAGTGCCTGAACGATCTTCTCCTGGTCAGTCATGTGCGCGACGTCTGCACGCAGCAACTCTCGAGGTCCCTGAGGCTCGAGCTGCTCTCGTAGTGCGGCCCAGGCGTCGTCTTCGTCGAAGAATGCCACTAGTCCTCCTCTTCCATAGGCATGAATCCTGTACACTTACACCCCGGGGCGGTGCAGAAGTTCCAGCTGTCCCTAGGGTACGTCCGAGCTGAGTGTCCGCAGTCGCGGCACCTCAGCTCCTGTCTTGCTACTTGCCGTCGAAGACGAGTTGCCTCTTCTGGATCAGTCGCATACGGTAGTCGAGCCTCTCGCTGTGCCCCAGGCTGTCCTACGGCCTTCGTTCCTATGCGACTACCCTGGCTATAGACCGGATGCGTTAGCTTACGAGGCATCCTGTCACCTCCCCTCCACCGGACACCAAGTCCACAGGGCCCTTGGTGTCCTATGCAGATCAGGTGCTGAGGCCGATAACTTCATCCTTTCCGTCGTTGCCAGTGATCTCGTGGTACGCCTTGCTCAGGCGCTCGTGTAGCGTCCCGGGCAGCTCTGCGGCTGCTTGCACGATGTTGAGGATGTCGCCGTTCGGACGGTCGAGGATTGCACGAAGCAACACCTCCGCGTCAACCGCAGCCCAATCGATTGGTTCGGGTAACTCCATGCTTCCTCCTAGAAGGCTTCGCCTTCGATCCAGCGCCGCTTCTCGGCGTAGGGCTCGTTGTAGCGCTTCATGGCCGCGATGGCATCCTCGGGTGTGAGGATCGGCGCCACGGATCGTTCGAGTACTCTTGCCACCTCGTGTCGGTCCATCGCTTCGATCACGACGTCCCAGCAGCTGTCGGTGTCGTTGTAGTGCTCGGTTGCGTAGGCGATCACTGCGTCGACGAGCTCACCCGTGATCGCGCCGCAGGTGCGCTCGACGTCGTGCAGGACGGGACAGTACCACTCCCTGTCGACGCTATCCCACTCGAGCGACGTGTTGCAGGGCAACAGTTGCGGATTGGGGTCGTCCCGACGCGCGTAGACGAGGACCTCCTTGGTGCAGAAGCCGCCCACGATCAACGGCTCATTCTGCCCAGGGACTCCGGTGATGTCGTTGAACGGGTTCGTCATGCTCTTCCCTTCACCAGCGGCAGTGAGGTCGTACTTCCGACCTCGGTATTCGATCTCCACCGTTGTTACTTCCCTCCTGGATTCTTCTTCAGTTGCCGAGCGGTCTTCTTCTGTTCCAGCGCGTTCTGCCTCTGCTGTCCGAGGTTCTTCTTCGTCTGTCTGGTCGTTCTGTTCACTGCACCGACAGCCCTGCGCTTCTGACCTGGCGACAGGTTTGGGTCCGCCTTGATCGCTTCTTTCTGCTCCTTAGCTTTCTTCGGAACCTGTCCACTCGCCTTGCGGATCATGCCAAGCGCCTTGTTGGCTGACTTCGTGGCGTCACGTGCTTGTACTGCAGCCTGGTGCTTGATTGACGCCGCCAACTCTTCCGGAGTCATGCTCTTGCGTTTCTCTTCCAGCTTCTTCTGCGCCTTGCGTCGTGCATTCTCCTGCTTGTTCTGCTGGACAATGAAGGAGTTGAGAGCCTGTTCAGCCGGAGTCATGGACTGCACGTTCTGGGTGTGCGGCTGTGCCGCTCGCGCTGCCTGCGTACGCGTCACCTTGTTCACTCGCGTACGCTTGTCCGCGGCAGCTACGACCTCTTCCGCCTTGGCCTTGTTCTGCTCCAGGATCTCCCGCTCACGCGGTGTGAGCATCGACGGATCGATGCCCGCACCCGTGGGCATTGGCTTTCCGTAGCCGCCTCCAGGGCCGAACTTGTTCTTCTTCGGCCAGAAAATGGACATACTGCTACCTTCCGTCTCTTCGACGTTCAGGTTGGAACGTTGGTTCAGGTTGGAACGTTGATTCAGGCAGGAAAGACCTGACGCTTGCGCGCTGCGGCCTTGCGGCTGCCCTGCGAAGCGAGCGTCTTCGGCGTAGTCGTAGCTGGCTTGGGCGCGTTGACCAGAGCGATCAGCCGCGCACGCTCCCTGCCCGCGGTCGGCTCCCGCACGGTGTGCCCGCCCATCGTGAGAACGGTTTGGTAGCCACCGCCCAGGCGGGCGTCGAGCACGTGCAGCTGCTCCTGCGGCGTCCGACCGTCGCGGATCTGCTGACGCTCCCACGCGTTCGTCCTGCGGAGTTCGCGAAACGCGTGCGTGCAGGTGCGCCTCGTTGCGGGGGCGCCCGACTTCGCACGCATGTCCTCGATGCGCTTCTTGTGTGTACGTTCAGCCACGTTGTCTCTCCTCTTCGAGTAGAACTGCGAATTCTTCCGGATGTAGTGCTGCTAATCGGTCGAGCGCTCTACGCCTTGCCGCTCGTCCTTCACGCGTCTGATCTCCGTGGCAGGCCTTACACGTACCGTACAGACCGTCTCGATTGGTCCGCGATCGGTAGTACTGGTCGAGTGGCTTCTCGACCTGGCACCGTGTGCACTGCTTGGTCTCGACCACTTCGAACTCCATGAACGAAGGCCTGCTCATCCGCTGACACCGTTAGGGCCGCAGCCTTCTGGGTGCTTGCCGCAGTAGATCCAGCACCCACTGTCCGCGTTAGGTCCTGCGACACAGGGCTTGTTCGGTGTCTTCGGATACCCGATGCAGTTGGTCGGGTCTAGCGTGACGTGCGTGGTCTCCTTCTGCTGTGCGAAGCAATTGGTTATTTCTCCGTACACCTTCAGAAGATCTGGTAGTCCATACCGCATCAGCGGAATCGCTCCAACGTCCAGCGGCACTGGACGTTGGTCGACCGCTGTGACCACGACTACAGTACCGCACGCGGCTGCAACGGCCAACGAAGCATGGGCGACTAATAACTTCCTTCTCATGGTCCCTCCTCTCATTGTCATCACCTCCAGCGGATGCATCGTCTTGCCTATGTACCTTCCTTGGGAAGGAACTGCAGACGATGCATCCTGTGCAGGTTACGCTACTGGTAGTTGTTCTCGTAGTCGACGACGGCTATCACCATCAGGCAGATGAACATCCATGTCTCCAGAACTCTCAGTGCCAGCATTACAGGACACCGTGGCGCATGAGCAGCCCGATCACGACCATCACCAGACCGACTACGATCAGTGCGACTTGGAACCAAGTCCTGTCCATCAGGTCCATCGTTACCTTCCTTCGGGTTGGCCCCACGCCGCGCGGAGGTAGTTGCCGAACGACCACGCTCCGCCGATCATCTGTGCGGGTCCTTGCTTGCCCGTGTTGCCATATCGTAGCTTCGGCGGCGTGGTTTCATTGGGTCCCTTCTCCCAATCCGGCACGATAGTGCAGTCGACACGGTCAGGCCACCGCAACCTGGCATTGTGCTGCTTCCGCAGCGCCGGCCGCATGAGTTCGCGCATCTGCTTCTCGGTTGTGGTACGCAGAAGGAGCTGAGCGAAGGCACCAGGCTTAGGTTGATTCGCCATGATGGTCAGGCCGGCACGGTCTCGGATGCCTTACGGGCCTCCGTCACCAGGTCGGTGAGGGTCGGCGTGAGCGGCTTGACCGCACAGCCCAGGCACTGGCCGTCGCGTGCGATCGGCTTGCGAATCTTACATCCACTGCAGATTCGGATCATGATGCACCCTTTGTGTAGGATCTTGGTGTTTGATCTTGAGAAGTATTCGACTATCCCCTACGCGCGCCAACCTGTGGAGCCTTGGGCCTCTAGCTCACGGTCGACTGCATGGTACTGATGGCCGCCTTGAGTTCAGCCTTGTCCTCCCCCTCGTAGGTTGCGTCGAAGTGCCCCACCGCCACCAGCAACGCGGCGTAGGCGTCCAGGTCTGCAACGATTGTTACGTGCGTGTTGGCGTGCAGCTCTGCGTCGTCCACTTTTCCTCGTGCTTCTACGGGTGACGGTGGTCCTTGTGCCACCAGTCTTCGGGTCGAGGATCCAGGTCCACCTGGTCCTCCAGTGTGAACTGTCGATTTGCTACAGGATGGTACATTGGCGGGTCAGCGAACTCGGCTTTCGGAAAGCGCCGCAACGAAGCCAGCGCCTTCAGCACGACCTTGATGGACGCTGCCGTCAAGTGCTCGTAGTACCGAGTGCAGCGCGGATCGTCCTCGAAGATCCGACCTCCTAGCTCACCGGTCGTGATGTACTCCGGCATGTCACCGAAGATCGTGTGACGCGGTACTCCTAGCTCGGCACAAGCAACCTCGTGGCAGAACTGCGACAACCGATCGTCATCACAGATCAGTCCTGCGACGTAATCGGCCATCTCATCGAATGTAGTCATGTTACACCTCCTCTCTGATGTGACCAGACCGTCTACCTTCGGACCTATGGTCCAAACGTAGATGATCCTACCGCATCAGATCTAGAAGCCTTCGCCCAGGTAGTTGCCTGCCTGGAACTTCAGTGCTTGATCGTCGTCGATCGGCACTAGCGTGACCAGTACCTCCTCTTGGTCACCGGTCGCTCCGAACACGCGCTCGAACTTGTACTTGCGCCCGTTCGGCGTCATGAAGATCGGCACCCAGTCGTCAGTGCATCCGTGCGCCTCTGTGAGGAGTGCCATGGCGAGTGCCATGACCGAGTCCTTGTGCGGCGGATCATCACCACACGTGTGCCACATCTTGCCCTCGGGGTCGACGTACTCCTTCTCGTCCATGGCTATGCCTTCAGCTGCTCGACGCTGACGACGCCCGTGTGATGCGGCATGTTGTCCATGATCCGCTGGAAGTCCTTGTCGGACTCGAACTCGACGCGATAGACCATCGTGATCGGGTGGATCTCCTCCGGCGGAAGCGGATTCCCGCGGAAGTCCATCGTCTCGAGCCTGACGTAGTTGATGACTGCTTCGGGCATGTGCTCCTCAGTCCCTTCAGTCCATGAACGGCGGAATGGACCGCTCGTGCATCTCGAACGCGGTTTCGAGTTCGTGCTGGTGCTGCCCCTCGTACGGACAACTGCCGTCCGCGGTCAGACGCGCCAAACAGACATCCGACTCACCGTTGACGATTCGATCGAGTTCGCAACGCATCTTGCTACTCCTTGATGTCGGATGGTGCGGGCTCTTCCCACTCGTTCGTCTCGATCAGTACTACGCGGTCGGTGTAGTCGCCGCCGTGGAACTTCTCGATCATGAAGTGTGCCAGCTCTTCCTTACTGACCTGGACGCTGTGTAGCTCGACCGTAGCTGACAGGTAGTCGGGATTGTCATCCCAGAAGTCCGCGAGCAGCATATCGTGCCCTACGGTACCTTCTTTCGGAAGGTCCACCTTGTACTTCAGGCTAACGAACATATTCCTCTCCACCTCCTTTAGGCCGTTAGTTACGTATACCACTGGCACCCTGGGCCCTACTCGCCGTTCTCCTTGGTCAGGCCCATTACCTTGCCGCCCGTCTCCTGCTTCAGGACTCGATCGGGACTCGGTGTGGTGTCGTAGATGATGAAGCCGAGGAACTCGTTCCGCTCCCCCTCGTAGGTGCTGACGTCGACCGAACCCTCAACGTCACCGCTGATCTTGTTCGGTCCGTCCGATGCCAGCAACAGCTCCCATGCCAACCTGCGCATGTCCGTACGATCGAGGTCGTACATGTCCTCAAGCATTTCGTCGAATGTACTCATGTTCACCTCCTCTCACTGTTACCTCTTATTGCGAGACGTATAGTAGCTATAGTCCGTAGCTACTTATTCGCAATATTTTTGCTTCTGAGTTAATTATATCTTAGGATCAAATGGATATCAAGGGCTCACTTTTGGAATTTTTTAGCGCTCCCTTTCCGACCCATTCTTTTCCACCGTTCCGGTCTCCTTCGTGCCCAATCACCACAGGGCCGATTCTGTTCTATTCGTTAGTCTTATATCAATACTACCAGCCTCTCAACTAGCCTCAATGGATACAGTTATATCATTACTACCACTAGCCGTGTAGCCTCAAGGTTACTAGGATATCACGACCTCAAGAGCCTCAACTGGGATAATATAGTATCCTTGAGGATCTTGAGCACGGTATATCATAGTGTAGTTAGGTTCACTTTCGAGAAAGTAACAGACACGTTAGGTGTTAATCGATTTCAGCGATACCTCGTAACTGTATTGAATTAGGGGAGACAGTGTGTCTGGGTGGCCTGCTTGTTACTACTATATCTATAGTACACCGGTCTCATATTAGCCACATTAGGTGTAGAATCACCTGTCACTAGTCCCCATCTCCTGGTAAAAGCCCAGGTAAAGCACTGATTCATTTGCAAAGTCTCAGGATGTGTTACATGCCTTTACTTTTGCGATGGTCTAAGAGATCTAGTAGGATTTGTATAGTGTTATATATCTAGATAGAGGATGGCTGACTTCCCGTTACTTTCGTTGGCTCCCAGGGGCTTTGAGGTTATTAATTTCCAAACAGCCTTCACGAGAAATGGTTTTACTGAGATATAACAGTATGTTACTGCGGTGTTGACTTCCTCTTGGACTTACTATATACTAGTAGTATGAGTCAAGAACCCAAGAAAATGGGCCGACCCCCTCGCTTACCAGACAAGGATGGTAACCTCCTGTGTAATCAATGCAAGTTCGTCAAGCCAGGCCACGATTTCTACCGGAAATCGAATGGTTACCTTGACTCCTACTGCATTGACTGCAGGAAGAAGCTTGTGCAGGTGCATAGGAGCCCACGAACTGACAAGCAGACGCGTGAGAAGGTCTGGTCCGAGTGGTACCGACGAGAGCGACTCCGACTCGAGGCAGCAGGTCATGAGGACCCGCCAGGCTACAACGCCGAGACCAAGGTCTTCGATACGCCCGAGCTGACTCCTGAGCTGGCCCGAGAGATGCTGGAACTCGATCGGCGTATCGGACCCCCGCCCCCAGGCTTCGGAGGCGAGTAGGTGTCGGCAGAGGATATGCCTTTGGCCTACTGGGACAAGACTGCTCCCAGGGTACCGACCGAAGACGGCAGACTACCATGCCATGGCTGCGACAGACTGAGGCCAGTGCGCCACTACCGCTACTACCCTAAGGCGAAGGGTGGCGGTACATGGCGTCACCTCTGCAACGACTGCATGAGTATCCGCTTCAAGCAAGGACAAGCCGCTCGGGAGCGCTAGTCCTTGGTGAAGTAGTGCTGGACGAAGATGCCGAAGTCCTTGATGGAGACTTCGGTCCCCTCGTGCTCGGACTCCTCCAGGTACTCGTCGAGCATCTGGTTCACCGCCGCTCGGAAGATGGTGCCTTTCGAGTCCGGCGGCGTGCACGCGAGTGCACGGTGGATCCGGATCCCCAACGGGATCTCGTGCTTGCCCATGATGCCCTCTTCTCTTGTACGTGGTGGTAAGGCCCACCAGGAAGAGGTACCCCTCTCGGGGTACCCCACCTGCTAGGTCCTACGCCTCGACGGTCTCCTGGTCGGCGGCCTCGTTGGTGTCGTCCTCGGTCTCGTTCTCCTTGTCGGCCTGCTCGAGGACCGCCGCCGGGTCGAACTCGTCGACCTGGGGCGCGGCGGTCTTCTCCACGAACGCGGCGAACTCGGCCGGGTGGTTCTTGGTCAGGTACCGCACGATCCAGGCGGTGACCGCCCCGGCGTCCAGCTTGACGCCGGTCATGACGGTCCGCTTGATGCCGTCGATCATGCCGGACTTGCCGTAGTTGTAGACCTGCGGGCCGGCGACGACCTTGTCGACCCCGATCTCCTTCAGGGCCGCGTTCAGCATGTTCCGCGCGCCGTACGCGGTGACGGTCGCGACGGTGGTGACGGCGCCCTCGGGAGCGGCGGCGGCGATGGTGGTGGCGAGCTCGGACATGGTGGTTCCCTTCGGTTTGGGACCTAGGTAAGGTCCTCCGGACGCTGCATACCTCCTAGTATACAGCATCCGCAAGATCTACTCTAGTCGCAGTTACATGATCCTGAGATGCTCCTCTGTTCGCGACAGGTTCCGCAGATCGGATTCTTCCGAAGCGAGTATCCGCGACTGATCTGCTCGTCCGCGATCGCGTCTAGTACCGCCTGCGGAAGCGCTCGACGTACGTCTCCGAAGTTCCGCAGCTCGTTGTTCCGGAAAGCTGTAGCCGGTGCGGACTTCGGAACAGTAATAGCTCGGACGTAATTGATAGTACTCATGCCGCTCCTTTCTTTTTCTTCCTACGTTAAGTATATCGCAGGCCACCGTAGGCATACAAGGGATCGCCGCGAAGATCTTTTATGTCGTGAATTTTTCACGTCTTCGCTCCCTTCCTAGGTTTCTGGCGCCTACCCCGCCCCTGTGGTTTACTGTGCCTCATCTTCCGAAGCCTGTGCCGGCTTTGCGGCCTCGTCAGGCTGAGCCGCGTCGGCAGACAAATACGGACAGCTGGATCATACCCAGCAACATCCAGGATGCCCCGATAACTACCAACCCCTTACCCAGAATGCCGATCAGCGTCGGCACTTGGTGATCCACCGCCCACACCGCAACCTCGAGCACCTTCCCCGCAGCACGCGGTACGTGGTTGATCAGGATCTCACACATGGGACGCCCCACGCGCTTGTCTAACACCTGTGACGTGTCAATGACCGCGTCTGGGTTGAACTCCACGACTCCTCCGTTCTCCTGGGCAGATCAGGCCCAACAGGTCACTTCGCGTGACCTGTTTGACCTTACCGGTCCAGATCAGTAGCTGTACACCTCGGGGGAGTCTGGCTGCTGGCGCCAGTTGGGCACGCGGTCCTCGTTGGGTCGGCCGGCGTATACCCACCACGCCACGGCCTGGTCGTCCGGAACCTCCGCTTCCCGAAGCGCGGTGAGCAGGTTCCCGAGTGCCTCGCGGTGCTGGTCGTTGGTCACGATTCCTCCGTCTCGTCGACGTTCGGTCCTAAGTTGACCGGACGGGCAGCCCCCCTTCGGAGGCTGACCATCCTACCGACTTAGTGGTCGCCGTTGTTGCCGTTGTCTCCGTAGCCGCAGTCCCCGGGGGCGTGGCAGTCCGCCTGCATGACCACGGTGGCGCCGGTGTCCCGGACGCTCAGTGCGACGGTGGTCCCGGTTGCGGCCCCGAGAACGAACCCGAGGGCGGCGATGGTGAGCTTGGTCTTCATGGTGTACCCTTCTGTAGGAACCTGATCTTACCGGACGGGATACCTCCTCTCGGAGGTACCCCATCCTACAGGATCAGACCCCGACGAGCTCGTCGAGCGAGATCTGGTTGTCGGGGGTGACGCTCGCCGCCAGCTCCTCCGGGTAGTTGTTACCGAGGTACTTCTCGATCCACTCGGTCGCCTTCTCCAGCTCGATCAGAACCCCCGTCATCTTCTCGCGCTTGATCCCGTCGACGAGACCGTTCTTACAGTAGTTGTACAGCTGCGGGCCCGCGACGATCCGCTCGACGCCGATCTCCTTGAGGCGCGCGTTGAGAAGGTTACGGATCTGGTAAGCGGTAATGAGCTCGGACATGATGATCCTTTCGCTTGAAGCGGATCTTGTTTTCCGCTTGTAACTATATTATATAGTATTTTACAAGATCCCAAAAGAACCGTACGGGTTAAGATTTGAAGGGTACAAACATTGTGTTACGGTATGTTACCAGAGGGTTAAGATTTGAAGGCAGGAAACATTGTGTTACAGAATGTTACAATGTAGCGGTGGGTCATAGTGCAAACCGAAACTGCCAAACGCTTACAGCGTTAGCATCCGTAAAGGTAAAGGCCTATAAGCATGTATAACATAGTGTTAATAGAATAGAAGAAGGAACACTTACTGTTATATACGACGGGGTTGTCATACCATACATGGAATACTCTATACTATAGGTTAGGAGGTGTAGCAAATGACCGAATGGCCCAATGACGGTGACTTCGAGAGCCTTGCCATGGAGCGCACCATTCACCCCGAGATGTCTCACGAGGACCTGGCGCAGCACATCTTCGAAGAGAACGCTGCCATGGCTGCACAGTCGATCGTCACCCTCGCAGCAGGCAGTACGAACGAGCGTGTTCGGCTGAGCGCGTCTGTCTACGTCGTAGAGCGCATCCTAGGCAAGGCGCCTGTTTCTCCTTCGACCGTCAAGGCTCCCTGGGAGAAGCTGCTCGCAAGTACCATCGTCGACGTCGAGACGTACGCGAACGGCAAGTAACGAGTCCAAGCTCGACTGTTTCTGGCGCTTTGACAATGCCCTGTGGATTACTGGAGCTACGCTTTGCCGCGATTGGGTGGGCCTGAGCGCAGTTGGGTTGCGGGCCGCAGTTGGATAGGCGAATACTTTAGGCTTTTGGATTGCTTGAATAGGGAGGCGCGAGGATGGCAGGAAAGGTAATCCGGAAGCTACGTGGCACGAGTGGCTACCAGACCGTGAACTACCGGGATGCCGCGGGGCATAGTCAGGATGCGACGATCTTGTCGTCTGCGGCACTGGCGAACCCAGGCGTGCCGGTCGTGACTCCACAGGGCACGACTGGTGCGACTACTTACTCGTACCGCATTGTGGCGCGGACGGCGGGCACTGCGCCCGGGACGGGGCAGACGCAGGCAGGCACTGCGGGTACTACTGCGACGGGTAACGCGACTCTTTCGGTCTCGAACTTCAACCGCGTCACCTGGACGGCAGTACCTGGCGCCACTTCGTACGATGTCTATGGTCGTACGAGTGGTTCGGAGCTGTTCATGGCCAACGTGTCCGGTACTACGTTCGACGACACGGGTGCGCTTACTCCTGCTGGTGCGCTTCCAGGCGCCAACACGTCGTTCGCGTACACGATTCGGGTAGGTGCCTATGCGGGCGCTGCCAAGACGGTAGTGGCTGCAGTTCGCTCGGCGCTGAAGCAGACGCGGGTGATCTGGTAGCTATGTTGATCTTCGGCGTAGTGGCGGGTCTGGTGGTAGGCGCCATCGCAGGCGCCGCAGGCATCCTGCTTTGGGTAGGCGCCAAGATCCAAAGGTCCATGTAGGGGGAATGGGTCCGTATAGTGGAATGGGTAGACGTTGATGAGGACTTCAGCTCGCTTCGTGAATGGGAAGAGGTTCGCATCATCCTTGTAGACGAGGAGTAGCCATGTTTGCACTGATCGCGGCCGTATGCTTCTTCCTGCACGCGCTGACGGTGAAGCTGGGTGATGTCAGCCTTGTCTGGCTGGGTATCGGGTTCCTCGCGCTGCATCTGGCGTGGACGGTTGCTCTGCCGACCTTCACAGGCGTTCGGCGTTCGACGCAGTAGCCTAACCACAACCACAGCCACAACCAACCTCCAGGAAAGTGAGCGCGACATGTTGTGGACCATCCTGGTCGTCTTGGCAATTATCGCGCTTGTAGTCTGGTTGGTGCGTAGGTGAGGCCGTACACGCCGGAGGTGAATCACCACGTCATCTACTGGGCGGCCACTACTCGTAAGCCACGGCCAGGGACTATCACTGCCGTCGTTAACTCCACTACGGTCAACATTCGCATGCCCCGAAACCTTGCGGGCTCGGCGCAGACGGTAGCTTCGGTGCCGCGGAGGGTGAACCATAACGACATGAATTGCTGGTCACCAGCATGACTAAGAACTTCTCAGCAGCGGTTCCGTGGTTTTGGCCTGGGAGCACAGTAGCGCGGTTCATCGACGGCGATACCTTCGTAGGACATCTGACGAAGGATATTGGTTTTCATGGCGCAGTGACGTTCGAACAAAGGCTCCGATTGGCACGAATCAATGCGCCAGCACTTAGCACACCAGAAGGGAAGGCGGCAGTACAGTTTTTCGTCGCTTTGGTTGCAGAGTTTGTACTTGTCGACATCACCACCATGAAGCCGTACAAGTACGGCGACGAGTGGATGGCGGAAGTACTCACCACTGCGCCCGTACCTGTCAACGTCTCGGATGCGATGGTAGCTGCAGGACACGCGGTGCACTGGGATGGAAAGGGACCGAGGCCAGGCGGATGAAGACATCCTACCCTACACCGCCGGAGCCAGAACCTGACTGGTCGATCGTGAGTTATCCCGTACGTTGGACAGACGCCTTCTGTTTCTGGCGTCGTACGTCTTCTATATACAAAGGGGGTGCGCGTGGTAAAGCAGCTGGACAAGCGAAAGCTGTTCGAGCAGATTAAGTACCAGCCGCACCCGAAGCAGTGGCTGTACCACAACTCGCAGGCGCGTTTCCGCGTACCATGCTGCGGTCGACGTTTCGGCAAGTCAACGATGGCAGGCAAGGATGAAGAGGCCAAGCTCTTCATGCCGCGCAAGAGGGGCTGGATCGTAGGGCCGACCTACGACCTGGCGGAGAAGGAGTTCAGGGTCATCTGGGATGACCTGATCGTCGGCATGCAGATGGGTCGCGACCGGCGCATCAAGAAGGCGTACAACAAGCGGTCGGGGGAGATGTACATTGAGTTCCCCTGGCAAACGCGTCTTGAGTGTCGCTCCGCTGACCACCCCGAGAACTTGGTCGGTGAGTCGCTAGACTTCGTGATCATGTCCGAAGCGGCGAAGCACAAGAAGGAGACCTGGGAGCGCTTCATCATGCCCTCGTTGGCGGATAAGCGTGGCTCAGCAACCTTCCCGACCACTCCTGAAGGCTTCAACTGGTTGTACGACATCTGGATGTTGGGGCAGAATCCGGACTTCCCTGAGTACGAGTCGTGGACGTTTCCCAGCTGGGACAACCCCGTCGTGTACCCTGGAGGGCGCAACGACCCGGAGATCAAGCTAATCCAGCGTACTCAGATCGAAGCATGGTTCAAGCAGGAGATTGGCGCAGACTTCTCGTCATTCGTCGGAAAGATCTACGAGGAGTGGGATGATACAGCTCACATCAAGAAGCTGCAGTTCCACCCCGAGTGGCCGAACTACATTGCGTTTGACTGGGGCTTCACCAATCCACTGGCTGCAATTGAGTTCCAGATTAGTCCTGATGACACAATTTATATCTGGCGAGAGCATTACAAGTCGTTCCTCATGCTCGAGGACCACGTCCGGCAGCTTAAGGGACGGACGCAGCCAGAAGGGTACCACCTAGACCTCGCATTCGGCGATGCTGCAGATCCAGAGGCAGCAGAGTACATCTCCAGGCACCTTGCACCTTGCTATGCGATGCCAGAAGCCAAGCAGAATTGGCGTTTGGGCGTCGATCGCGTCAAGAGCTTCCTGAAGTTGTGGGAAACAGGCGGCGTCATCGACGAGTATGGCACGCCTGAGCAGGTTCCGCATCTTTTTGTTGATTGGACTTGCCAGAATACGATCAAGGAGTTCAACAACTACCGTTCCAAGGAACCTGTTGCAGGCAAGAACGTGCCTGAAATGGGTCAGAAGATGGCTGACCACGCACTGGATGCCATTCGGTATGCGCTGGTACACATCTACGACCTAGGAATCACGTACCACTTGACTGACATGGCTGATCTGTACGATCCTGCGCGCGCTGCTCAGTACACGCGGGAGCCTGACTCGGGTCTGTATGTGCCTGCTAAGGCAACAGGAACGTATGGTGCAGCTGTCTCGTCGCCTGAGTCGTCGTACGACACAACGTTCAACATGGGTATGAGCTTCTAGGTACTCCTCTTTACACGTCCTTCCTCCTAAGGGGCCGCAATGACCGAAGTACCAGAGGTGCGCGAGGGTACGCCCCTTGGTGAGGCGGTGCCTACTCAGGTGTTCTCGTCTCTGCAGGCAGTGTTCAAGGACTACCAGTTGGTGGACGTACACAAGGACGAGCTAGACGGTCCCGCACTGGTCTTCGTAACACCGCGTACTTCCTCTCTGCAAGCCGCGGATGGGTCCACTCTTGCCGAGGCGAAGCAGCTAGCAGGCGAGTTCTCAGGGCCTTCCACTAACGACAACGTAGACTTCCATGAGTTGGGCTCGACAAGTCCCTCGCCCTGGCTGGGTAACTGGCTTCGTCGAGAGTACAACTTCGACATGCGTGGCAAGCAGGGTCTGCAGAACTTCGATAAGATGCGGCGTTCGGACTCGACCATCCGTGCGACGCTACGTCTTGTCAAGACACCTGTTCTGGCCGCGCGTTGGTACATCGAGCCTGCATCAGAGTCGACTCGCGACAAGAACGTCGCCGACTTCGTCTGGAAGAACCTGACGAAGTGGATGACGATGAGTTGGCCGCAGTTCATCACCGAAGCACTGCTGATGATGGACTTTGGCTACTACATGTTCGAGAAGGTCTACGACATGGGGGAGAACGTCACGTCAGAGAAGGAGGCGCGCGGTAAGGTCGTCTGGCGTAAGCTTGCTCCTCGACACCCTATGGACGTCAATCAGTGGTTCTACGACCTGAATGGCGGTCCTGACGGTGTTGAACTGTTCGATCCAGATCGTGAAGCACTGGCACAGTACATTCAGATCCCCATTCGTAAGCTTCTTGTCTTCTCGTATGACAAGGAAGCCGGCAACATGGAGGGGATGTCGATCCTTCGGTCGGCATGGAGGAACTGGTACTACAAGGACCAGCTGTACAAGATCGACGCCATCCAGAAGGAGCGCCACGGAATCGGTGTGCCCATCATCGTGCTGCCGCCGGGCTTCACTAATGACGACAAGAGGACTGCGGACGAACTCGGCAGGAACATCAGGACGAACGACCGTGCGCACATCGTGCTACCGCCGAACTGGACGTTCATGTTCGCTGAGCTCCGTGGGCAGCCGGTTGATGCACTGAAGAGCGCGATGCACCATGACGACATGATGCGACAGAACATTCTGGCGCCGTTCCTGGGTTCAGCCACGCCTACAAAGGCCGAAGACCAGGAGATGTTCCTCAAGGCAACGCGATTTATCGCGGATATCATCGTGGATGTGCTGAATAAGCACGCGATTCCAGAGCTGGTTGACTACAACTGGATGCGTGTCGGCTACCCCACGATCTGCGCTAAGCGTATTGGTGAGCAGGCGGATTGGCGTACGCTGTCGTTCGCCGTGCGGAACTTCGTGGGCGCGGGCATCATCATCCCCGATGATGAACTGGAGAACAACATCCGCGATGAGATGGACCTGCCGAAGGCGGATCCATCTACCGCACGGATGATCCAGGAAGCACCCAAGTCTACCTCAGGTGTTCCGGAGACAAGCTTGGGTAGCCCGAACGATCCTAACAATCCTACTACACATCCAACACCATCGGGTTCCAATGCACCCGGTGCACCTACGGCGCCAAAGGCAGGACTACCGCGGCAAAAGGCGCTACCACCGTCGGGTCCGCCACGCGGCAATGCAGGTTACGATCGTTCGGGAGGCTGAGTAATGGTAAATGCACTGTTCGAAAAGGGTCGAGAGGGGTTTCTGGACGGCACTCTTGACTGGGATACCAACACGTTCAAGGCGATGCTGGTAGACCTAGTCGCCTTCACTGATGTTGGCGTCAAGGCTATCACTGCCGCATCCAACGCGACGCCAATCGTAGTCACCGCGACGGCTCACGGCTTCACCAACGGTGATCTCGTCTTCATCTTCAACGTCGGTGGCAACCTAGCAGCCAATGGGTTCTGGAAGATCGCAAACCAGGCCGCCAACACATTCGAGCTCACGAACCCAGTTACTGGTACAAATGCGGTTGGTTCTGCGGCGTATACTTCGGGCGGTGTTGCTGTCAATCTTGGTCCTAGTGCTTCTGGTGACAATCTTGATGACTTTGATGGCTGCCGCATTGGTACTGATCAGACACTTACGTCTCCTACCGTGGTAGCGGGCGTAGCGGATGCCGCAGACATCACCTTCCCTACAGTAACTGCAGGCAACAACGCGCACGGCTACATCATCTACAAGGATACGGGTACTGCATCTACGTCACGTGTAGTTGCGCTTACTACGGGACGCGGCATCGTTACCTGTGCCGTACAGGCTTCAGCCTCCGCGACCTCGATCGTTGTCGATCCACTGACGATTCCGCTAGCCAACGGTACCGTGCTGACCTTCAGCAACGGCGCAACTGCAACTCTGACGGCGGTCGGCGCAGTAGGCGACAGGTCAGTGACGGTGTCTGCACTTGCGGCCATCGTGACTGCGAACTCGCGGGCGTTGGCATCTGCTTCTGGCTCAGGTCTTCCAGTGGCAACAAACGGCGGTTCTATCACCGTCGCGTTCGATTCGGGTGTAAACAGGATCTTCAAGCTGTAAGGAGTACGGCCCGAGGTCACCGGGTTACCAAACCGTCCCAACGGGGTAGTCAAAAATGGGGTGGTAGCAATGACAGTAGGTCTTCCGACCACTAAGGCGGACCTGGACACGAAGATGGGCCTGGAAACAGGTGCCCTCTACAGTGCACTGAAGGTAGTGCAAGCTCGACAGCTGTGGCTAGCAGATGCAGCTCGCAACTCGCCGTACCTTACCACGACGCTGGGGTACACAAGCGGTGAGGAGACGCTGCTGAGGGCTGCGTACACGGATCTGAATACGCTGGCAGGGATTGCGTTCGGTACGACTCCACCAACGTTCGGGTACGCCTACTTCGGCAACGCGAAGGGTCTCGCCGGGGTTAACTGGATTGGATCGTAACTATGGGCTTGGTGCAGGATGCTTCGTCTCCGGCGACTAGCATTTCGGTGCAGTCTGTCCAGGGGAACACCTGCCCATCCTTTGATCCGCCCGATAATCCGCTCTTTCTGTCGATGTGGGCAGCAGATGCTCAGCCAGGTTCAGGCGTTGCGACGCCAACAGCCGCGTCTACTCCCTCTCAGACGTGGACACGTGACGGCTACGACTACCGAGACACAGGAACACCTACAGTCGATGGTCAGGCAGGCATTTGGTCAGCCTCGGCTGTAGGTCCTGTTTCTTCAACCACGATCACCATCACGAATCAGGCACCGTCAGGGTTCCGTGATGCTGCGCAGCGTGTGATGGTGTTTACAGGGCACGATCCGTCTAACCCGATCGGTGCAACAAAGGGCAATAGGCAGAACTCTGGGTCGTCGATCTCTGATTCCATCACTGCTACCGTAACTGGATCGTGGGGATTCATGGTCCTCTGTGACTGGAATCAGGGCGATCCAACTGGCTGGACAGAGGGTGCTGGCCAGGAAATAATCGAAAAGGGCCTAACGTTTGGTACGTCATACGCATTCATTCAGCGGACAAGTCCAGACGGAGTGAACAGTACGACGATTGACTTCTCGATAACTGGTTTGCCAACAGGTGGCCAGTACCACTGGGTGATTGTGGAGGTTCTTCCTGACTTGACCGCAGTTGATTTCATATCAGTATCAACTGATGTGATGCTCGAGCCAGGGCAGGCGCTTTTCTGATGGGTGACCAGAAGATCACTTTGCCGCCCGATTCTGTTGGGCGATCCATTCATACTCGAGAGCGTACGGTGTCGGGGCCTGGTGTTGTACAGGAGCCGTACGTCATTCCGATCTCCGTGCGGGTGTCTTCGGGCATCTATCTCGCGCATACGGGCGCACATACCGTGCAAGCGTCGGCTACGAACGGTACTTCGACGGGCTTCTGGTGGCTCTACAACCCCATCGGATCAGCTGTCATCGTAGCTCTACGTTCGGTGAATCTCGCGTCGCAGCTCGGATCAGTACTCGCCACGCCTACCTCTCCGCGAATTCTCCTGAACGCCTTCACCTTCACTAGTGCACCTTCTGGTACAGCAGTCACGCCGCGTAAGGCCGACACTGCATATGCCGCAGCTACCGCTTCAATTCGTACTACTCAGGTTACCTCAGTCGTCACACTGACTGAGCCTATCTGGTCCTGGATGATCTACGCGAACGAGACGGCCGTCGGCGGTAACTCACCATCAGGTTCGACTAGCGCCTGGAAGGAGGACGAGCAGCCTGTACTAGCTGCTGGTCAGGGCCTTGTTCTGTATCAGCCAGATGCTGGCACTGCCTCCGATACGCGACGTTTCATTACTAACGTTGCCTGGTCTGAATATACGGTGCCGTAATGGGTGAGCAGCTAATTACGATGCCGGCTGAGTCTACCGGCAAACAACTACATACGCGCGAGATTACTGTCTCTGGTCCTGGCGTAGTACAGGAAGAGTATGTCATTCCTACGTCGATTCGCGTAATTTCGGGTGTGTACCTGGCACATGCAGGGGT
>Ga0070702_100000217_pt1 | contig 19225 bp, 10 predicted proteins | sample KBSK5103metaG_FD_65466 | JGI IMG/M metagenome (GOLD analysis project Ga0070702, IMG submission 65466) | Corn, switchgrass and miscanthus rhizosphere microbial communities from Kellogg Biological Station, Michigan, USA - KBS K5-10-3 metaG | ecosystem: Host-associated > Plants > Roots >... | reverse complement strand
GCAGGTCATCAACGCCGCGCCGCTCGAGAGCCCCGTTACGCGATGCTCCTCGAGCGCGAACAGCAGGTCTCCAACCCCTGGGGCATGATTCACCTCCCAAAGGGTGAACCGGGCAATAGTCATTCCGGACGTGGGCCTTGCGGCACTGTCTTAACCCGGCGTCGGGACAATGCAGGCAGGGCGAAGTGGCAGAGGGGTCATGCTACGGTTTGCAACGCCGTCGACGTTGGTTCGAGTCCAACCTTCGCCTCCAGCGCGCTCGCCAGCAAGGCGTCAGGCGAGGTTCAGCGCGAGCCGGATCCGGTTCCTTCCATAGAGGTAGGCGTATTCGCGCGAGGTGGCGAGCTTGCGCGTGAGGAGCACGCCCAGGCCGCCGATCTTGCGCATTTTGACGGTTGTATCCGGCGGCGCGTCGGGCGGGGTGCCGTACGGATTGAAAGGCGGCGCGGCGTCCTCGTAGGTCAGGCTCACGTTGGCGCCGGCGACGCTCAGCGTCACCCAGACCGGCGAATCGCTGTCGCCGCGGTGGCCGTGGCGCACCGTGTTCGTGAACAATTCCTCAAGTACGAGGTTCAGGCGCAGGCACGGGTCGCGGCCGAGGGCGGCGTCGGCGCAGAAGCTCTCGAGGAATTCACGCAGCGCGCGCAGCCGGTCGAGCCGGGCGAGGAACATGGCGGTTCGTGAGGACGCGGGCATTGTGCACGCTTGCGTGTTGACCCCCATTATAGAATTTGGCCGTAGCGGGACCTAAAGGGAGGCTCCGATGCGCTGGATACTCGCGGTGGCCGCCGCGGCCTTCGGGCTGGCGGCATATGCGCAGGACGTTGGGCAGATCAAGAACGCCAAGGGGGCGGTGCACCTCGAGCGCGAAGGCAAGCGCATTCCGGCGACGGCTGGAATGGCGGTGCGCAGCGCGGACACGCTGGTGACCGGTGCTGACGGCGCGGTGGGCGTGACCTTCCTGGACAACACCATGGTCTCGGCGGGCCCCTCGACCGTGTTCTCGATCGAGAGCTACAAATTCAACAGCACGACGCACGACGGGCAGTTCGACGCCTCGCTCAAGAAGGGCTCGCTCGCGGTGGTGTCCGGCAAGATGGTCAAGCAGACGCCGGGATCGATGCGCGTACGCACCCCTTCGAGCGTGATGGGCGTTCGCGGAACCGAGTTCCTCGTGCGCGTCGACTGACGTGGCGGTCGCGCTGCTCGGCGCGCTCCTCGCGCTGGCCCTGCTTTTCCCGGGGACGAAGGAGATGGTGGTGGTCGTGCCGAGCGCCGACGGGCACGTCGGCATGGTGGTGGTGGAGCGAGGCGAGGACCGCGTCATCCTGAACGAGGCCTACGCCACGAGCCGCGTGACCTCCGACGGGCAGATCCACCTCGAAAAGCTGGAGCCGAAGGAAGTCCAGTCCCAGGTCAAGCTGCTGCCGGGCGAGCGCGCTTCTGCGCCGCAGCCCGCGCTCGAGCACGTGGCCGCAGCGCTGCCGATGTTCCACGATGCGATCGCGGCACTCCCGCCGCGGCCGGTATCGTTCCTTCTGTACTTCACCACAGGGACCGACGACCTGACCGAGGCCTCGAAGCTGGAGCTGGCCCGCATGCTGGAGGAGTTGCGCCGCCGCGAGGTAGCCGACATCGTGGTGATCGGACACACCGATCGCGTCGGCAACGAGCAGGCGAACGACGAGCTCTCGCTCGCTCGCGCCGAGCGCGTAAAGACCGAGTTCGTGGCCCAAGGCATCGCCCCCGCCGAGCGCATCCGCGCCGCCGGCCGCGGCGAGCGCGAGCCGGTGGTGCCGACCGAGAACGATGTCGACGAGCCGCTCAACCGGCGCGTCGAGATCAACGTCCGCTAGTTCCAGCGCAGGGCGAGCAGCGTCAGGTCGTCGGAGGCCGCAGCCTCTCCCACGAAGCGTTTCACGTCCTCGATCACCGCCGAGTTGATCTCGCGCGGCGCGGCTCCCGGCGGCAGCGAGGCGAGCAGCTGCTCCAGGCGCTCGTGGCCGTAGAGCTCGCCGCGCTCGTTCATCGCTTCGGTGACGCCGTCGGTGAGTGCGCAGAGCGTGTCGCCGGGCGCGAGGCGCACCGACTGCGCGGTGAACGTGAACGCGCCCGGCACGCCGACCGGCGGCCGCGGCGCGGTCGGCAGCCGCCGTACGCCCGAGGCGCCGCGCAGGTACGGCGGCTCGTGGCCTGCGTTGCAGTAGGCGAGCTCGCCGGTGTCGAGCTCCAGCGCGGCCGCGAACACCGTGACGAAGAAGGTCTCGGGGTTGTCGCGGGAGATCTCCTGCGCCGCGCGGCGCAGCGCCGCGGCCGGCTCGGCGCCCGAGCTCACCACCGAGGCCTTGATCGTCGCCTTGCACAGCGCCATGAAGAGCGCCGCCGGCATGCCTTTGCCAGACACGTCGGCGATGACGAAGAAGAGGCGCCGGTCGTCGACCTTGAAGCAATCGTAGAAGTCGCCCCCGACGCTGCGCGCGGGCTGCACCAGCGCGCGCAGCGCGAAGCGCGACTCAGTGTCGAACACCGCGGTGTCGGGCAGGAGGCCCATCTGGATGCGCCGCGCCGCTTCGAGCTCGCCCGCGGCGCGCGCCGCCGCCTCGCGCAGCTCGCGGCGCTGGCGGTCGGCCTCGGAGAGCGTCGCGGCGAGAAGCACGGCGAAGGCCAGGGCGAGGCCGAACGATGGCCAGGCAGCGTCGATCAGCACGCCGCGCGTAAACATCAACAGGCCCGCGGCAAAGAAGGCGCCGAGCATCACGGCGGCCGTGCCGACGGAAAAATGCACCCGCGACGCAGGCACGAGCCAGATCAGGATGCCGGAGCCGCCGGCGAGCAGCGCGAGCTCGAGCCAGAGCGCCCAGTCGGGGCGCACGAGGTACGTGCCGTCGAAGATCTGCTCGATCAGCTGCGCGTGCAGCTCCACGCCAGGGACCTGCTCGCCGAGCGGCGTCGCCTTGTAGTCGAGGAGTCCCACTCCCGTGACGCCGAGGAGCACGAGCTTCGAGCGCAGCAGCTCCGGGTCGGCTTCGCCCGCGAGGAGCTGCGCGGCCGACACGAAGCGCGTCGGGTCGTGCCTGCTGTAGCGCAGCCACATCGAGCCGTCGCGCTGCACCGGGACGGACGCGGCGGCGAACTCGACGCGCAGCAGGCCATCGCCCGCGTCGCTCAGCGAGAACTGGCGCGCGCCGGTCCCCACGCGCCAGAGCTCGAGCGCGAGCGCGGGCACCGGCGTGTCGCCGACGCGCGCCACGAGCGGCACGCGGCGCACCAGGCGCTCGGGCAAGTCGACGCTGATGAGGCCGCGCCCCGCGGCCGCGGCGTCGATCTCGGGCACGCTCGAGAGGAGCTTGCCGTACTCGCGCAGCGGCGGCGAGCCGCGCGGCTCGCGCTCCTCCAGGCCGGCGACGGCGAGCACCACCTTGTGGTCGCGGATCGCGAGCGCGAGCCATTCGTCGTTGCTCGGCAGGCGCTCCATGCGCTGCGCGAGCTCCTCCGGCAGCGGGATCAGGCGCGAAATCTCGGCGGGCGAGAAGCGGTCGGGCTCGGGGAACAGCAGGTCGAAGCCGATCGCGGCGGGCTCGTGCTCGACGATGCGCGAGGCAAGCTCCGCGACGAGCGTGCGCGGCCAGGGCCACTGGCCGTACTCGGCGAGCGTCTCCTCGTCGATCTCGACGATCGTCGCCGGCGCGCTCACCCGCTCGCGCGGCAGCAGGCGCTGGTAGGAGTCGAAGAGCGTCTCGCGCACCGCCTGGACCGGCGCGGGCGACCATCCGACGAGCGCGAGCAGCAGGGCGACGAGGGCGGCCGCGGCGGCGCGCGCGCGGGTCAGAGATCGATCTCCATCCCGTCGTAGGCCGCGGTTACCTCGAGCCCTCGTCCCTGGCGCGTGAGCTCCTCGAGCCGGCGCGCGTCCCTGAGGATGCGGTGGATCGCGCTGTCGTCGTTCGCCGGCTCGTGATGGAAGAGCGCGAGCTTCTTCACCTGCGCCATCTGGCAGAGCTCGACCCCCACGACGTTGCTCGAATGGCCCCAGTCCGCCTTCACCGAGACCGCCTCCGCGAGCGAATACATCGCGTCGAAGATCACCAGGTCGGCGCCGCGGAAGAACTCGACGATGCGCTGGGTCTCGCGGATGTCGTCGAGCTTGTGCTCCGAGTCGGTGCTATAGACGCAGCTCTTGCCTTCGCGCTCGAAGCGAAAGCCGTACGAATCGCCCGAATGGAACTGCGGCGCGGCCGTCACCTTGACGCCGGCCACCTCGCGCGTCTCGCCCGGGACGAGCGGCACGAACTCGATGGTCGCGGTGAGGTGCGCGAACGGCACCGGGAAGGAGGGCGGCTCCTGCTGGCGGCGCAACGCGTCCTCCAGGTTGGCATGGCAGCCGAAGATGCGGAGCCGCGTGCCCGGGACGTAGGCCGGCCCGAAGAAGGGGAAGCCCATGATGTGGTCCCAGTGCATGTGCGACATGAAGATGTTGACCGTCGCGGGCCGTCCCGACTGGCGCGCGAGCACGTGGGCGCCGAAGGGCCGGGCGCCGCTCCCCATGTCGCACACGAAGTACTGGTCGCTGCCGGTCTCGAATTCCACGCACGAGGAGTGCCCGCCGAAGGTGTGCGAGAGCGCGAAGTCGAGCTCGCGCTCGACGAACGCGGCGGCCTTCTGGATGTCGTCGAGGCCGCGCCCGTTCGCCGCGACCAGCGCCTGCGCCAGGCGGTCGCGCAGGTCGAGCGACGTGAGCGACACAGGCATCGAGCCGCGGGTGCCCCAGAAGCGCACGCGCATCGCGGTGCGCTAGCTCCGGTCGAAGGCCGCGGCGGCCTCCGCCGACACGGCGGCGAGGGCTGCGCGGACCGAAGGGTGGAGCTCGAACACCATGTCGAAGCGGCTGATCTGGAAGATCTCGGCCACGACCGGCCGCAGCGCGGCGAGCACGATCTTGCCGCCCTGGGTCCCGGCCTGCTTGGCGGCGAGCATGAAGCAGCGCAGGCCGGCGGAGGAGACGTATTCCAGGCCGGAAAGGTCGACCACGATGCGCTGGCGGCTGGCGAGTGCCCGGTCGAGGAGGGGTTGCAGGCCGGCGCGGAAGGCCTCGCAGTTGTCGTGGTCGAGCCTGCCCGTGGGCGCTACCACGAGCGTGTCGGCATACGTCCGGGAGTCGAGTTTCATCTTATGGTCTCGGGGCGCAGCAGCGCTATTCTAGAATGCCTGCGGAACAAGCGCCCATGGCGATTTCCGCCTTCAATTTCAGCCGCTGGATCGACTCCCACGCGCACCTGCTGAAGCCCCCGGTGGGCAACCAGCTCGTGTTCCGCGAGGCCGAGGACCTGATCGTCCAGGTGATCGGCGGCCCCAACGCGCGCAGCGACTACCACGACGACCCGTACGAGGAATTCTTCTACCAGCTGCGCGGCGATATCGTGCTGAAGGCGATCGAGGACGGAAGGCCGCGCGACATCCCGATCCGCGAAGGCGAGATCCTGCTCATCCCGCGGCATTTCAGGCACTCCCCGCAGCGCCCGGCGGGCACGGTCGGGCTGGTCGTGGAGAAGATGCGGCCGCGCGACGTGAACGACGCCTTCGAGTGGTACTGCCCGGGCTGCTGGACCCGCATCCACCGCGTCGAGGTGAACGTGCAGGACATCGTCGCCGACCTGCCGCCGCTCTTCGAGGCGTTCTACGCCGGAGCCCGCCGCTGTCCGGCGTGCGGGCAGGTGCATCCCGGGCGCGGATGAGCGAGCCGCGGTTCACGCGCGCGGCCCGGGCCCTGCACGAGGCCCACGAGCGGCGCGAGCCGTTCCGGCCGCTCCCGCCTGAGCTCGCGCCGCACGGAGCCGAAGCCGCCTACGAAATCCAGGACGCCTTTGTCGCGCTGCGCGCCGAAAAGCGCGGTGCGGTCGCGGGCTACAAGATCGCCCTGGCGAGCCCGGCGATGCAGCGCTTCGTCGGCGTCGACCGGCCGCAGGCCGGCATGATGCTCGAGTCCACGCTGCTGCGCTCGCCGGCGACGGTGCGCGCCGCCGACTACCTGCGGCTCATCGTCGAGTTCGAGATCGCGGTGCTGCTCGCGGACGACCTGCCTGCGGCCGATGCGCCGTTCACGCTCGAGCGCGTGGCGAGCGCGGTCGGCTCCGTGATGCCCGCGATCGAGCTCGCCGACGACCGCCGGGCGGACTATGGCGAGCTTTCCAAGCATCCCTTCGAGCTGATCGCAGACAACACCTGGAACGAGGGCGCAGTCCTCGGCTACCCCGTGTCCGACTGGAAGGCGCTCGACCTCGCCGCGGTGCGCGGCCGCGCCACGGTCAATGGCAGTCTGGTGGGCGAAGGCAACGGCGGCGACGCAATGGGACATCCATTCAATTCCGTGGCGTGGATCGCCGACCACCTCGCCGCGCACAGCCGCGGCCTGCGCCGCGGCGACGTCGTGATCACCGGCAGCATCATCACCTCCAAGAACATGAAGGCCGGCGACTTCGTGAAGTACGCAATCGAAGGACTGGGCGAAGTCGAGCTCCGCGTCGACTAGGCAGGTCGGACTACGGCGGGAATTCTGTCAACAGCCTGAAAGGGCTGTCGTCAGCCTTGCACTGTGCTGGATCAGCTACATGGGGAAAACCCTTACGTCGCACTAGGGGGTGCACAGTTTGCCCCTCGCTTTTCCTCCTGAGGGGCAGGGCAATGGCGGTGTTCCGGTTCAGCGCGCTGAGCGACGGGCAGTCGCTCGTCTTCAATCCGAACGCAGACGTCCTCAACTTCGACCAGACCACGATCGCGGCCGCAGACCTAAGGGTCACCACGGTAGGGACGAGCATCCGCGTTGACGTGGTGAGCGGCCCGCAGACGGGCAAAGACGTAACGCTGACGAACGTGAGCCAGCTCCAGCTCGCCACGACGAACGTCACCTTCGCCGATGGCAGCAAGCTCCTTTTCGGCGACAACTCCACCGCGCAGAACGACAACCTCGCCAACTCGCTCACCGGCACTGCCGGACGCGACCTGCTCCAAGGCTTCGGCGGCGCCGATACGATGAGCGGCGGCGCGGGGAACGATACCTACATCGTCGGCACCGGCGACGTTCTCTCCGACACGGGCGGAGTAGACACGGTCGTGACCGACGTCAGCTGGACGCTCGCCGCCGGCTTCGAGAACATCACGATGACCGGCACGGGGAACATCAGCGCCACCGGAAACAACGACGGGAACTTCGTGATCGGCAACGCCGGCAACAACTACTTCAACATGCGCGCCGGGAACGACACCATCCAGGCGGGCGCCGGCAACGACTGGATCGACATGTCGGCCTTCGGCACGGCGAGCTACGGCAACGACTTGATCGACGGCGGGGACGGAACCGACACGGTGAACTTTGCTATCAGCGCGGGGCAGCAGAGTGCGATCACCGTGGATCTTGGCCCGGGCTTCATCAACGGCGGCGGCGTGAATGGGACGGGTATAGCCAACGTCACGAGCATCGAGCATGTGATCGGCGCGGGATTCAATGACTCCATAAAGGGAGGCTTCGTCGCCGAGACGCTGGAAGGGCGCGAGGGCAACGACACCCTTTCGGGGATGGCCGGCAACGACACGTTGATCGGCGGCACCGGTCAGGACACGTTCCTCTTCGCAGCGAACGCCACCGGCGTGGCCAATGCGGATGTGGTGGCCGATTTCGTTTCTGCCACCGACAAGCTGACGTTCGACAATTTCGTCTTCACCGGGATGGGTCCGACCGGGAACTTCGCCGCCGAAGACGCGCGCTTCGCTTCCGGCGCCGGCCTAACCTCGGGCCAGGACGCGAGCGACCGGCTGATCTACAACACGACCACCGGACAGCTCTTCTACGACGCCGACGGCAACGGCGCAGGCGCAGCGCAGCTCGTGGCGACACTGCAGGGCCGCCCCGCCGTGACGGCGACCGACATCGCCGTCGTGGGCAATGACGCGAACACGAACCAAGGCACTCCGGGCAACGACAATATCATCGGAACCGAGGGCAACGACTCGATCAGCGGGCTCGGCGGCGACGATACGATCGCAGGCCTCGGCGGCAACGATACGCTCGACGGCGGCGCGGGCGTGAACTTCGTCTCCGGCGGCCTCGGGGACGATTCGCTCGTCGGAGGCAACGCGTTCGATGAGCTCGACGGCGACGATGGCAACGACACCCTGATCGGGGGTGGAGGTGACGACGATCTGGACGGCGGATCGGGCAGCAACCAGGTCTTCGGCGGAGATGGAAACGACTTCATTGTGGCCGCAGGGGACGACCGGATCGACGGTGGAGCCGGCGACGACCAGTTGTTGCACGTTACCTTCGGCGATTCGGTCGACGGAGGCGCCGGGGTCGACTTCGTCGACCTGATGGGCAGCTCCATGGCGGTGAACCTCGCGTCGGGCAGCGTGACGAATCCGGCAGGCACTGCGTCGGCGGCGCTGCTCAACGTGGAGAATCTGCAACGAACCGCCGACGGAGTAGATAGCCAGGATGACCATGATTTCTCTTCTGACAACTACGTCATCGGAAGCAGCGCCGACAACGATCTGAAGATCAGCGGCGCCGGATTTGACACGCTCGACGGAGGGCTCGGCCACGATACGCTCGGCGGGTTCAGTGATGTCTACACCTTCAGCGTGGTCGCAGGCAGCGCTGACGCAGACGTCATCACGAGCTTCGGCTCGGCGGGCAAGGTGCAGCTCGACGCCCCGGTTTACGCCAACGTGGGCCCGGTCGGAAACTTCGTCGAAGGCGACGCGCGTTTCGTCGCTGGCGCCGGGCTCACCTCCGGTCAGGACGCAAGCGACCGCATCGTCTACAACACGACTACGGGCCAGCTGTTCTACGACGCGGATGGAAACGGTACAGGCGCGGCGCAGCTGATCGCCACGTTGCAGGATGCACCCGCGCTCTCGGCCACCAGCATTGCGGTGATTGACTCGCGCCTTTCCGGCCCCATCGAAGGTACGGCCGGAGACGACTGGCGCGCCGGGGCAGACGGCTTCGTGAATGACGTGTTCCACGGCAACGGCGGCAACGATCGGTTCGAGGGTCGGAAGGGAAACGACACCATCGATGGTGGCGACGCCAACGACACGCTCGATGGTGGGGCCGGGGTAGACCTCATAGTCGGCGGTGCCGGAAACGACGTCCTGAAGGACACTATCGAGTTCGACGATGGTACGCGGCCCGCAGGCGTCGCCGACACCCTTGACGGAGGCCTGGGCGACGACACCTATGAGCTGCACGCCTCGCTTTTCGCGCCGACGTTCCCGCAGGCCCGGCTGTTCGACGTCATTCTTCGCGACGCAGGCGGCACCGACACCGTAGTCGTGGACAACTCCTGGACGCTGGAGGCCGGATTCGAGAACCTCACGCTGAGAGCTTCGGAGGACCTGGGTTTCGGCTTCGGCAACGCGGCGAACAACGTCATCACGACCGAGGGTCGAGCCTTACTGGATGGCGGCGATGGTGACGACACGCTCATCGGAAGCAACCTCGGCGGCGATGGCGATGTCTTTCAGTTCACGCAGGGATCCGGCAATTACGGGCACGACACCGTAGACGGCCGGGATGGGACGGACCAGATCACATTCGCGAACGCTCAAAGCGCCATCGTGGTGAACGTTGCCGCCGGCACGCTGACCGGCGGCGGCGCCAACGGGTCCGGCAGCGTGACGTTCACCAACGTCGAGGAGTTCATCGGCGGATCGTTCGACGATTTGATCTCGGCCGATGGCACGAGCGGATTTCACTCTATGTCCGGCGGTAGCGGCGACGACACGCTGATCGGCGGCTCAGGAGGCGACTTCCTACAAGGCGGAGACGGCACGACCGTCATGGCGGGAGGTGCCGGAAACGACACCATCTCCACCGGGTTCGGAAGCCATGTGATCGAGTTTACGGTTGCGCCGTCGGCCGAGAACGTCGACCTCGTTTTCAATTTCACGAGCGGCAAGGACAAGTTCGTCCTCGACTCGACGGCATTTGCGAACGCCGGGCCTGTTGGCAACTTCGCGCCAGGCGATGCACGTTTCTTCGCCGCTGCTGGCGCAACCGCTGGCCACGATGCCGATGACCGAGTGATTTACAACACCACGACCAAACAGCTCTTCTACGACGCGGACGGCAACGGCTCGGGTAGCGCTCAACTCATCGCGAGCGAGCTGCAGAATACGTCGACTCTCGCTGCGACCGACTTCGTGGTGGACAACGGGTCCGCACCCGGAGGCCAGACGATCACGGGTACGGCGGGCGATGATCGTCTGACGGGAACGGAAGGCGACGACTCCATCGCCGGCCTTGCGGGCAACGATTCGCTAAGCGGCCTCGGCAGCAACGATACGCTGGACGGCGGAGACGGGAACGATGAGCTGAACGGTGGCGACGGCAACGATTCGATGGTGGGAGGTGCGGGCAACGACTTGTTCGATGCCGTGACCGGCTCGGGCTCGGGCGTCGACACCATGGTGGGTGGTGCGGGCGACGACTTCTACTTAGTCACGGCCGGCGACGTCATCGTGGAGGGGGCCGGCGGCGGCATCGACCAGGTGGTGGCATCCTCCGACTGGACCCTCGCCCCGAACGTCGAGAATCTCAGGTTCGGCGCTCCAGGCAGCTTCTCCGGAACTGGAAACGAGCTCAATAACGCGCTCGAGGCGTCAGGCGCCGATGCCGTCACGCTGAACGGGGCCGCCGGGAACGACTTCCTGCTTGGAGAGTCCGCGGCCGACATGCTGATTGGCAGTGCTGGCATCGATACGCTCATCGGCGGCTTCGGTGACGATACCTACGTGGTCGATGCGAGCGACGAACTCCATGATGACGGCGGCATCGACACCGTCGTGACAGACGTCAGTTGGACGCTCGGGGCCGACTTCGAGAACCTGACGATGACCGGCACGGGCAACATCAGCGTCACCGGCCATAACGGCGCGAATCTGGCCGTCGGCAATTCCGGCAACAACTACTTCAACCTGCGTGCGGGCAACGACACCATCCAGGCGGGTGCGGGTAACGACTGGATCGACATGTCGGCGTTCGGCACGGCGAGCTACGGCAACGACTCGATCGACGGGGGCGCGGGCACCGACACGGTGAACTTCGCCATCAGCGCCGGCCAGCAGAGCGCCATCGTCGCGGACCTCACGTTGGGGACTATCCGCGGTGGCGGCGTGGGCGGCGCAGGCAGCGCCACCGTTACGAGCGTCGAGCACGTGATCGGCGCGGGCTTCAACGATTCGATCAAGGGATCGGCAGCCGCTGAGACACTCGAAGGGCGGGAAGGCAACGACACGCTCTCCGGGATGGGTGGCAACGATACCCTCGTGGGCGGGACGGGCACGGACAGCTTCGTCTTCGCTGCCGCGCCGAGCGCAGGCAACGTTGACCTCATAAGCGATTTTGTCTCCGGGGCGGACAAGGCTGCGTTCGACAACGCGGTCTTCACCGCGCTGGGCGCCGACGGCAACTTCGTCGCCGGCGACGCGCGGTTCGCAGCCGGGGCCGGCTTCACCTCCGGGCACGACGCCAGCGACCGGATCGTCTACAACACGACGACCGGGCAGCTCTTCTACGACGCCGACGGCAGCGGAGCCGGCGCCGCACAACTCGTCGCCACCTTCCAGGGGGCTCCCGCGATCGCGGCGACCGACATCACCGTTCTCTAGTCTTTCAATCCAGGAGGCCTCGTGGCCGTATTCCGGTTCAGCACGCTGAGCGACGGGCAGTCGCTCGCCTTCAATCCGAACGCAGACGTCCTCAACTTCGACCAGACGACGATCGCGGCCGCTGACCTGCGGGTGACCCAGGTAGGGACCAACACGCGCATCGAAGTCGTGAGCGGCCAGCAGACGGGGAAGGACGTCACGCTAACGAACGTGAGCCAACTCCAGCTCGCCACGACCAACGTCACCTTCGCCGACGCGAGTCGCCTCCTCTTCGGCGACAACTCGACCGCGCAGAACGACAACCTCGCCAACTCGCTCACCGGCACTGCCGGGCGCGACCTGCTCCAGGGCTTCGGCGGCGCCGACACGATGAACGGCGGCGCCGGAGACGACACGTACATCGTGAGCACGGGCGATGTGCTCTCCGATTCGGGCGGCGTCGATACGGTCGTCACCGACGTTAACTGGACGCTCGCCACCGGCTTCGAGAACATCACGATGGCCGGCACCGGCAACCTCAGCGCCACGGGCAATAACGGGGGTAACTTCGCGATCGGTAATTCCGGCGACAACTATTTCAACATGCGTGCCGGAGACGACACCATCCAGGCGGGTGCCGGCAACGACTGGATCGACATGTCGGCCTTCGGGACCGAAAGCTACGGCAACGACATGATCGACGGCGGCGCCGGGACCGACACGGTGAACTTCGCCATCAGCGCCGGACAGCAGAGCGCGGTCAACGTGGACCTCACTTCAGGCCTGTTCAACGGCGGCGGCCTGAACGGGGTTGGCGGCGGTCTCGTCCAGAACGTCGAGCATGTGGTCGGCGCCGCGTTCAACGATTCCATCAAGGGCGCTGCGGCCGCCGAGACGCTCGAAGGACGCGAAGGCAACGACACGCTCTCGGGGATGGGCGGGAACGACACGCTGGTCGGTGGCACCGGGCAGGACACGTTCGTCTTCGCCGCGGCACCTGGAGTGGCGAATGCCGATCTGGTAAGCGATTTCGTCTCGGGCACCGACAAGCTCGCCTTCGACAACTCCGCCTTTGCCGCCCTCGGCACCGCAGGCGCCTTCGCGGCCGGCGACGGGCGTTTTGCGGCCGGCGCAGGTTTCACGTCGGGCCGTGACGCAAGCGACCGGCTGGTCTACAACACCACCACCGGGCAGCTCTTCTACGACGCCGATGGCAATGGCGCGGGCGCATCACAGCTAGTGGCCACCCTGCAAGGCGCGCCTGGGCTCACGGCGAGCGACATCGTTGTGACCGGGCAGCCGAACACCATCGTGGGGACGGCCGGCGACGATTCGCTCACCGGGACGCAGGGCGACGACTCCATCGACGGCGGCGACGGCAACGACACGCTGGACGGTGGTGCCGGGAACGATTCACTCTCGGGTGGGACGGGGTCTGACCTGATCATCGGCGGCGACGGCAACGACGCCCTCGGCGGCGAGCCCCCCGCGGACTTTGGCCCGCCGCGGCCTCCCAGCGTCGATACGATGAACGGGGGTCTCGGGGACGATAGCTACTCCGTAAACCACCCGAACGACGTCTTGATCGACGCGGGCGGCATCGACACGGTCTTCGCGAACGACACGGACTGGACGCTCGGTGCCGGTTTCGAAAACCTCTTCATCAGCAACGCTTTCACGGAGAGCGGCTTCACAGGCATTGGCAACGACCTCGACAACGTCATGTCGAACGGCAACCGGCTCGAGGGTCTTGGCGGCAACGACACCCTCTTCGGCAGCGCCGCACGCGACCTCCTGATCGGCGGCGATGGCAACGACTCGCTCCATGGTGCCGGTTCCGCGTCCGGCGGTCTCGACACGCTTGACGGCGGCGCAGGCAACGACACGCTGGACGGCGAGTCCGGCGCGGTCCTGCTCTTCTCGGTGGCGCCCGGTGCGGCCAATGCCGACCTCGTCAAGGATTTCGGTTCCGGGCGCGACGTGATCCAGCTGGATGCCAGCGTCCATGCGAACGCGGGCGTGTCCGGGCGCTTTGCCACCGGTGACGCACGCTTCTTCGCCGCAGCAGGGGCGACCGGAGGGCATGATGCCGACGATCGCGTTATCTACAACACGACGACCGGGCAGCTGTTCTACGACGCGGATGGAAACGGCGCGGGTGCCTCGCAGCTAATCGCCACGCTCCAGGGCGCGCCCGCGCTTGCGGCAAGCGACATCTTCGTCGCACCCCAGGGTACGTCGATCATTATCGGGACCCCCTTCGACGACTCGCTCATCGGAACCCCGGGCAACGATTCGATCCTGGGGCTGGCGGGCAACGACAGGATCGAAGGCCGAGAGGGCAATGACACGCTGGAAGGCGGCGCGGGCAACGATGACCTGTCTGGCTGGGACGGGTCCGATCAACTCTTCGGCGGCGATGGCAACGACACGCTAGCCGGCGGGTTGGCCGAACCGCGCGACTCCAGCGCCGATACGCTGAACGGAGGACTCGGGGACGACCTCTATGTCGTGGATACCTCCAACGACGTGCTGTCGGACGCCGGCGGCATCGACACCGTAGAGGCTCTCGACCTGGACTGGACGCTCGGAGCGGGATTCGAAAACCTCGCGCTCAACAACGATATCTCCGAGTTTCCATCCACAGGAATCGGCAACGACCTCGACAACGTCATGTCGATCACATTCGCGGGCGGCCATCTCGAGGGCCGCGGCGGCAACGATACGCTCCTCGGCAGCGGGCGCAGCGACGCATTGCTTGGCCAGGATGGAAACGACAGCATCGACGGGCGCGGCGGGTCCGATACGATCGAAGGCGGCGCCGGCATCGATACGCTAACCGGCCACGGCGATGCGAACTTCGTCTTTTCGGCTGCGCCGGGGGCGGCAAACGCGGATCTGATCACCGACTTCGGCCCGCAGGACACCATCCGGCTCGACGCCCGGGTGATGACCAATCTCGGTGCGTCCGGACGGTTCGCCGCCGGGGACGGGCGTTTCTTCGCCGCTGCCGGTGCGACTGGAGGCCATGACACCGACGATCGGGTCATCTACAACACGTCGACCGGCCAGCTCTTCTATGACGCGGACGGCAGCGGTGCTGGCAGCGCGCAGCTCATCGCGACACTGCAGGGAGCGCCGACTCTTGTCGCGACAAGTATCACAGTGGACAACGCGCCCGGCGGCCAGACGATCACCGGCACGGCTGGCAACGACACGCTATTTGGCACGGCAGGCAACGACTCGATCTCCGGGCTTGCTGGCGCGGATCAGCTCAACGGGCTGGGCGGGAACGACACGCTCGATGGCGGTGCGGGCATCGACGCGCTCAGCGGCGGCCTGGGCGACGATACCTATGTCGTCACGGCGGGTGATCTGCTCGACGAGCTCGGCGGCATCGACACCGTCGTGACCGACGTAAGCTGGACGCTCGGCGCGGACTTCGAGAACCTCACCATGACCGGCACGGGGAATATCGGTGTCACCGGTCACAACGGCGCAAACCTCGCGATCGGCAATTCGGGCAACAACTACTTCAACCTGCGGGCCGGGAACGACACCATCCAGGCGAATGCAGGGAACGACTGGATCGACATGTCGGCCTTCGGCACGGCGAGCTATGGCGACGACGTGATCGACGGTGGCGCGGGCATCGACACGGTGAACTTCGCCATCAGCGCCGGGCAGCAGAGCGCGATCGTCGCGGATTTGACCGCCGGGACGATCCACGGCGGTGGGCAGGGCGGCGCGGGCAGCGCGAGCGTTACGAGCGTCGAGCACGTGATCGGCGCCGGGTTCAACGATTCGATCAAGGGGTCTACAGCGGCCGAGACGCTGGAAGGGCGGGAAGGCAACGACACGCTCTCGGGGATGGGCGGCAACGACAGCCTCGTGGGTGGAACCGGCTCCGACAGCTTTGTCTTCGCCGCGGCGCCCGGCACCGGCAACGCCGACGTCCTAATGGACTTCGCCTCCGGGACCGACAAGGCGGCGTTCGACAACTCGGTGTTCACCGCGCTCGGCGCGGACGGCAACTTCGTCGCCGGCGATGGGCGTTTCTTCGCCGGCGCTGGCGCCACGTCGGGGCACGACGCGAATGACCGGATCGTCTACAACTCAACCACCGGGCAACTCTTCTATGACGCCGACGGCAGCGGTGCCGGGGCGTCGCAACTCGTCGCCACCTTCCAGGGAGCTCCTGCGATCGCGGCGACCGACATAACCGTGATCTAGGCAACAAAGGAGCTTCACCATGGCGGTGTTTCAGTTCAGTGCGCTGAGCGACGGGCAGTCCATTGCCTTCAATCCCAACACTGATGTCCTGAACTTCGACCAGACGACGGTCGCGGCGGCGGACCTGCGGGTCACCGCGGTGGGGACGAGCATCCGAGTGGAGGTTTTCAGCGGTCCGCAGACAGGCAAGGACGTGACGCTGCAGAACGTCAGCCCGCCGCAGCTTGCGACCACCAACGTCACCTTCGCCGACGGCAGCAAGCTCCTGTTTGGCGACAACTCGACCGCGCAGAACGACAACCTCGCGAACTCGCTCACCGGCACGGCCGGGCGCGATCTCCTGCAAGGCTTCGGCGGTGCCGACACGATGAACGGTGGTGCGGGCAACGATGCCTACATCGTCGGTGCGGGCGACGTGCTCACGGACACCGGAGGCGTCGATACCGTCGTGACGGACGTGGATTGGACACTCGGCGCGGACTTCGAAAACGTCCAGATGCTCGGCACCGGGAATATCGGTGCGACCGGTAACAACGGGAACAACCTGGCGATCGGAAATTCCGGCAACAACTACTTCAACCTGCGCGCTGGAGACGACACCATCGAGGCCGGCGCCGGCAACGACTGGATCGACATGTCCGCCTTCGGCACGGGTACCTACGGCGATGACGTGATCGACGGCGGCGCGGGGACCGACACGGTCAACTTCGCTATCAGCGCTGGCCAGCTAAGCGCGATTACGGTCGATCTCGGCGCGGGCACGATCCGTGGCGGCGGCTCCGCCGGCTTCGGTAGCGCCAGCGTCACAAGCGTGGAGCGCGTGATCGGCGCCCAATTCAACGACTCGATGAAGGGTAGTGGCGCGGCTGAGACGCTTGAAGGACGCGATGGCAACGACACGCTCTCCGGAATGGGCGGTAACGATACGCTCATCGGCGGCACGGGCCAGGATACGTTCCTGTTCGCGACCGCACCGGGGACCGCCAATGCGGACGTGGTGAGCGACTTTGTCTCGGGCACCGACAAACTAACGTTCGACAACTCGGTCTTCGCGGCGCTCGGCGGGGCAGGCGGCTTCGCCGCAGGCGACGCTCGCTTTGCCGCAGGCGCGGGTTTCACCTCGGGCCGGGACGCCAGCGACCGGCTGGTCTACAACACCACGACCGGCCAGCTCTTCTACGACGCGGACGGCAATGGTGCCGGCGCTTCGCAGCTCGTCGCCACCTTGCAAGGCGCGCCCGCGCTCGCGGCGACCGATATCGTGGTCACCGGTGCTGGCGGCTCGAACACCATCAGTGGCACCGCCGGCAACGACTCGCTCATCGGCACGGAAGGCGACGACCTTATCAACGGGCTCGGCGGGAACGACACAATCGAAGGCCGTGGCGGCAACGATACGCTGGATGGCGGCGACGGTGATGACAGGCTGTTCGGCCAGGCCGGAGCGGACCTGCTGCGAGGCGGCGCCGGCAATGACACGCTGGTGAACTTCCGCCTCACAGGATTGGACGAGCCGACGGACACCCTCGACGGCGGTTTGGGTAACGACACGTACGATTTGCGCACCTTTGGCTCGACGTCGAATACCGTCATCATCGACGCAGGAGGGCTCGACACGATTTTGACGAATGACAGCATCGTTCTACCGGACGGAATCGAAAACCTCACGCTGTTCGAGGCCTTCACCGGGACCGGCAACGCGCTCGACAACGTCATAACGAGCAAGACGAACGAGGGACATAGCTACCATCTCGACGGCGGGGATGGAAACGACACGCTCCTCGGCGGTCCCGATCCTGACCACTTCACTTTCAGCGCCGGGTCCGGCAACTACGGCAACGACAGCGTTAGCGGCGGCGACGGCCCGCTCGACTCGCTGTCTTTTGTAGGCGCGCGAAGCGGCGTCAATCTCGACATGGGCACCGGGGTTGCGACCGGCGGTGGAACTGCCGGTTCCGGCTCGGTCACGTTCTCGGGAATCGAGTTCGTCGTAGGGAGCGAATTTGCCGACCGGCTCACAGCGAATGACCTGGGAAGCCAGCTCAACGGGTTTGACGGCAATGACACCCTGATTGGTGGCGCGGGAAACGACCTTCTCAGCGGCGACGGCGGCGACGCATTCACCGGCCTGGGAGGCAACGGTAACGACGTCGTTCAAGCAGGCGGTGGTGATGACACCGTATCGCTCCAATTCGGTTTCGGCGCTGGGAGCTATGGCAGCGACACGATCGACGGCGGCGCGGGATTCGATACCCTTGAGCTGGCCGGCTTCAGCGATGCCGTGGTGGACCTTTCCGCAGGCACGGTGCGCGGCGGCGGCGTAGACGGCGCGGGCGAGGCCCTCGTTACCAGCATCGAGGCGGTGCGTGGTGGCAGCGGCCTCATCATCGGTAGTGACGTCGCGAACAGGCTCGAAGCAAATGGCACCGTGCGCGGTGGCGCCGGCGACGACACCCTGGTCGGCTTTGGTGAGCTCCGCGGTGAAGACGGAAACGACGACCTGACCGGGGGCAGTCTCTTGAGCGGGGGCGCCGGAAACGACACCCTTCGCGGGTCCTTCCAGAGCAGTGACCGGTTCCTGTTCGCCGAGGCGCCTGGAAGCGGCAACGCGGATAACGTGTTGTTCTTCGAATCCGGCAGGGACAAGATCGCCCTCGACAGCGCCGCCCACGCAAATCTCGGGGCGGCTGGAAGTTTCACGGCGGGTGATGGACGATTCTTTGCGGCGCCGGGTGCGACCTCCGGCCACGATACGAGCGATCGCGTCATCTACGACATGACTAGTGGAAATCTCTTCTATGACGCGGACGGCAGCGGCGCTGGCACGTCGCAGCTAATTGCGACGTTATCGGGTGCTCCGAGGCTACTCGCGACCGACGTCGACGTCGTCGGTGAGGCCGGCGGTACGCCGATCCAAGGCACTGCGGGCAACGACTCGATCGTTGGTACGGCGGGCGACGACACCATCGAGGGCCTGGACGGCAACGACACGCTCGAAGGGTTGAATGGTAACGACTCGCTTTTTGGGGGCAACGGCGCCGATTCGCTGGTTGGCGGCGACAACGACGACACCCTGGACGGAGGAGCGGGCGTCGATACGCTGGCCGGCGGCTTCGGCGACGACGTCTATTTCGCTACGCCCGGTGATGTTCTGTCTGATGTCGGTGGAACCGACCAGGTCATCAGCGCGGGCGCGTGGACCCTCGGCTTCGGCTTTGAAAACCTCGCGCTGACCATAGGGAATGGCGCGACTGGGTCCGGTAACGAGCTCGCGAACGTCATCACGGCCAGTGCCAATGGCAACACTATGGACGGCAGGGGAGGCGACGACACCCTTCTCGGCGGCGCC
>Ga0070702_100000206_pt1 | contig 19426 bp, 17 predicted proteins | sample KBSK5103metaG_FD_65466 | JGI IMG/M metagenome (GOLD analysis project Ga0070702, IMG submission 65466) | Corn, switchgrass and miscanthus rhizosphere microbial communities from Kellogg Biological Station, Michigan, USA - KBS K5-10-3 metaG | ecosystem: Host-associated > Plants > Roots >... | reverse complement strand
CCTTCGGCCGGATCGGCAGCATGTTCGCCAGCACCGACTACGGCTACCAGCCGGACATCATCACCTGCGCCAAGGGGATGACCTCGGGCTACTCCCCCATCGGCGCGATGATCGCCAGCGACCGGCTGTTCGAGCCCTTCAGACACGGCCACACGACGTTCCCCCACGGCTACACGTTCGGCGGTCACCCGGTCTCGGCCGCGGTCGCCATGGCCAACCTGGACATCTTCGAGCGTGAGGGCCTCAACCAGCACGTCAAGGACAACGCCCCGGGCTTCCGCACGACCCTGGAGAAGCTGCTCGACCTGCCACTGGTCGGCGACATCCGTGGCGACGGCTACTTCTACGGGATCGAGCTGGTCAAGGACAAGACGACCCGGGAGACGTTCGACCACGACGAGTCCGAGCGCCTGCTGCGCGGGTTCCTGTCCAAGGCGTTGTTCGACGCCGGTCTGTACTGCCGCGCCGACGACCGCGGCGACCCGGTGATCCAGCTCGCACCACCACTGATCGTCGGCCAGCCCGAGTTCGACGACATCGAGCAGCGCCTGCGCGCCGTCCTGACCGAGGCCGAGAACATCCTGTGAGCACGGGGGCCTTGACCCCCCTCTGGTGGTCCGGTCAGCTGGCCGGCGCAGGCCGGGCCGCGCTGACCCGGGAAGCGAGGGTCGACGTCGCCATCGTCGGTGCCGGCTACACCGGGCTCTGGACGGCGTACTACCTGCTGGAAGCCGACCCGTCGCTGAGAGTCCTGGTCCTGGAGTCGGAACATGTGGGCTTCGGCGCCAGCGGACGCAACGGCGGCTGGGTCTCCGCCCTGTACCCGGTGGGTGCCCGGACGCTGGCTCGTGACCATGGTGAGTCCGCAGCCAGAGATCAGTACGCGGCACTGCGCGAAAGCGTCGACGAGGTTGGCCGGGTGGCGCAGACGGAGGGCATCGAGTGCGCGTTCCACAAGGGCGGGACCCTGGTCGTGGCGCGCAACCGAGCGCAGGCGACGCGGGGGAGGGCGCAGGCTCGGGACTCCGACTACTGGGGCACGGGAACAACCTGGCTCGAGGGTTCAGCCGCGGCCGATCGGATTGCTGTTCAAGGACTCCGGGGCGCCACCTTCAACCCGCACTGTGCCCGCATCCATCCGTTCCGCCTCGCGGCAGGACTTGCCCAGGCTGTCGAGAACAAGGGCGCACGGATTCACGAGCGCACCCGGGTGACCAGCCTGGGCGACCGCAGCCTGCGGACCGGGGACGGCGTCGGCATCCAGGCCCGCCACGTCGTGAGGGCCACCGAGGCGTGGACCGCTCGGCTGCCCGGTAAGGAGCGGACCGTGGCGCCGATCTACTCGATGGTCGTGGCCACCGCACCCCTGCCTCAGTCGGTGTGGGACCAGATCGGTCTTGCCGACGCCGAGACGTTCAGCGAGCATCGGCACGTGGTCGTGTACGGCCAGCGTTCCGCGGACGGCCGGCTGGTCTTTGGCGGTCGGGGAGCCCCGTACCACTTCGGCTCCGACATCAAGCCCGAGTTCGATGGAGACGCAACGGTCTTCAGGTCCCTTCGCCGGAGCCTGACCGGCCTCCTCCCCGCGGCCGAAGGCATCGAGTTCACCCATGCCTGGGGTGGACCGTTGGGCGTCGCCCGTGACTGGCACCCCGGCGTCGGATATGACCCATCGACCGGCCAGGGCCAGGCAGGTGGTTACGTCGGCGACGGGGTCGCCCTGAGCAACCTGGCAGGGCGCACGCTGGCGGACCTGGTGACCACCCGCGATACAGCACTGACTCACCTTCCGTGGGTCCAGCACCGCTCCCGCGAATGGGAGCCAGAGCCGTTGCGCTGGCTCGGCGTCAACGCGGGACTGCAGCTCGCGAAGCTCGCCGACCGTGAGGAACGGCTGACCGGACGTCCGGCGCTGCTGGGCAGAGCGCTCTCAGCCCTGACCGGCCACTGAAGCCTGCGCGGGCCACTGAAGCCTGCGCCGGCGTCAGTGCCGCGTCAGGACCGGCCGCAGCGCCTCCAGGACGGACGCGTCCTCGATGGTGCTGGGGACCGCGGGAGAACCGCCATCGGCGATCTGGCGCATGGTCTTGCGCAGCATCTTGCCCGAGCGAGTCTTGGGCAACGCCACCACGACGTCCACCAGCCGCAAGGCCGCAACGGCGCCGACCTCGTCCCGCACCCGCTGGACCAGCTCGGCCTGCAGCTCCTCCACAGCCCCTTCGCCCGAGACGTCGACTCCGGCCTTGAGGACCACGAGCGCCCTGGGCACCTGGCCCTTGAGCTGGTCGGCCACCCCGATCACCGCGCACTCGGCGACAGAGGGATGACCGGCCAGTGCCGCCTCAAGCGATCCGGTGGACAGGCGATGCCCCGCCACGTTCAGCACGTCGTCCGTGCGGCCCATGACGTAGATATACCCGTCCTCGTCGATATAGCCTCCGTCACCGGTCAGGTAGTAGCCCTCGAAGGCGGAGAGGTAGCCCGAGACGTAGCGCTCGTCGTCCTGCCACAGTGTGGGCAACGTGCCGGGCGGCATCGGGAGCTTGATGCAGATCGCGCCCTCCACTCCGGGTTCCACCTGCTTCCCCTGCTCGTCGAGGACCTGCACGTCGTAGCCCGGGACGGCCACTGTCGGAGACCCCGCCTTGACCGGAAGGCGTTCCAGACCAATGCAGTTGGAGGCGATCGGCCAGCCGGTCTCGGTCTGCCACCAGTTGTCGATCACCGGTATGCCGAGGCGCTGCCCTGCCCAGGCGTAGGTGTCCGGGTCGAGGCGCTCCCCTGCCAGGAACAGCGTGCGCAGCTTCGAGAGGTCGTAGCCGGCTACGAGCTTGCCTTCGGGGTCCTCCTTCTTGACCGCGCGGATCGCGGTGGGCGCCGTGAAAAGTGTCGAGACGCCGTACTGCGCGGCCACCCGCCAGAATGCCCCGGCGTCTGGGGTGCCCACCGGCTTGCCTTCATAGAGCACCGTCGTGCAGCCCGCCAGCAGCGGTGCGTAGACGATGTAGGAATGGCCGACCACCCAGCCCACGTCGCTGGCCGCCCAGAACACCTCACCCGGTTGCGTCCCGTAGATGTTGCTCATCGACCAGTGCAGCGCAACGGCATGCCCACCGTTGTCGCGCACGATGCCCTTGGGCCGGCCCGTGGTCCCCGAGGTATAGAGGATGTAGAGCGGGTCCGTCGCCTCGACCGTCACACACTCGGACACCGTCATCTGGTTCGGATTCATCAGCTCGGACCAGTCGAGGTCGCGCTCCCCCATCGCCGCCACGGACTGTTCCCGCTGCAGCACCACGCAGTAGTCGGGCTTGTGCGCAGATCGCTCGATGGCCGCATCGATCATCGGCTTGTACTCCACCACCCGTGTGGGCTCGATCCCGCAGGAGGCTGTGACGATCACCTTCGGCTCGGCATCCTCGATCCGGGCGGCCAGCTCTCCGGGCGCGAAGCCGCCGAACACCACCGAGTGCACCGCCCCGATCCGTGCGCAGGCCAGCATCGCGACGGCGGCCTCGGGCACCATCGGCATGTAGATGACCACGCGGTCGCCCTTGCCCACGCCGAGTGCCCGAAGCGCGCCACCGAACCGGGACACCTGGTCCAGCAGCTCGATGTAGGTCAGCGTCCGCGAGGACCCGGTGACAGGGCTGTCGTAGTGCAGCGCCGCCTGGTCGCCCCGGCCGGAGATCACATGCCGGTCGAGGGCGTTGTAGCAGGTGTTGAGCTGACCTCCCTGGAACCATCGGTAGAAGGGCGGTCGGGAGTCGTCCAGCACCTTCTTGGGTTCGGTGATCCAGTCGATGCCGCGGGCCGCCTCTCCCCAGAAGCCTTCCGGGTCCTCGATGCTGCGGCGATGGGCGCGTGCGTAAGTACCGTCGGTCATAGGGGCATCATCGCCTCTCCGGCACTGTCCGCCTCATCCTCCACCACACAATGAGACGAACCGCCATCTTCGTGCGATAAGCGGACACCTCGAGACCCTCACGCCGCGGACCTTCGGGTGCCGTGTCAGCTCAGGGCCGTCGACGCCGCCAGCTGACCGCATGCGCCGTCGACGTCCGAGCCGCGGGTGTCACGCACGGTGGTCGGCACCCCGCAGGCGCGCAGACGGCGCACGAACTCGCGCTGGACGCCCGGGTCGGACGCCGTCCACTTTGACCCCGGCGTCGGGTTCAGCGGGATGGGGTTGACGTGCACCCACCCCCGGCCGCGGGCGTTGAGCTTCCTGCCCAGCAGGTCAGCACGCCACCCCTGGTCGTTCATGGCGCGGATCAGGGCGTACTCGATGCTCACCCGGCGGCCGGTCACCTCGAAATAGCGGTATGCCGCGTCGATCGCCTCGTCGACAGACCACCGGGTGTTGATCGGCACGAGCTTGTTGCGCAGCTCGTCGTCGGGCGCATGCAGGGACAGCGCAAGGGTGACCGGAATGCCTTCTGCGGCGAGCTTGTCGATGGCCGGGACCAGCCCGACGGTCGACATGGTGATGCCCCGCGCCGACATGCCCAGCCCGTCGGGTGCAGGGTCGGTCATCCGGCGAATGGCATCAATGCTCGCCCTGTAGTTGGCCAGCGCCTCCCCCATCCCCATGAACACGACGTTGCTGACCCGCAGCGGGGCACCCTCGACGATGCCACCAACCTCGCCGCGCCGCAGCGAGCGGGCAGCGTGCACGACCTGCTCGACGATCTCGCCCGTGGACAGGTTGCGCGTCAGTCCCTCCTGCCCTGTGGCGCAGAACGGGCAGTTCATGCCGCAGCCGGCCTGGCTGGAGATGCAGATCGTGACCCGCCTGGGGTAGCGCATGAGCACGCTCTCGACCAGGGCGCCGTCGTGCAGCCGCCACACCGACTTGATCGTCGTCCCCCTGTCAGCCTGGACGGTCCGGACCGAGGTGAGCAGATGGGGCAACAGCTCCGCGACCAGCTCGTCGCGGATGGCCTTGGGCAGGTCGCTCATCTCCTGAGGCGTGTCGACCAGTCGTTCGAAGTAGTGAGTTGACAGCTGCTTGGCCCGAAATCCCTTGTGCCCCAACGCTTCGACCGCAGCCTTGCGCTCCGCCGGGCCGAGGTCGGCCAGGTGCCGGGGAGGCTTGCCCCGACGAGGTGCCTCAAACGTCAGCTGCCCCGGCGTGGGGCGCCCCCCCGACGGGTTGGGCTGAGCCACCGGCGCAGGGGTGGGGGTGGTGGTCGTGGGCTTGAGATCAGGCATCGCCCATATTGTCTCAGGGATCAGCTGAGCGAGATTGCCTGAGGTGTCAGCCGGAGGGGACGAGCACGGCAAGCACGGCCCATGCGACCGGTGCCGACAGCAGCAGCGAGTCCATCCGGTCCATCAGGCCCCCGTGGCCCGGGAGGATGCTGCCCATGTCCTTGATGCCGAGGTCCCGTTTGAGGGTGGACTCGGTCAGGTCACCGACCGTTGCCGAGGCGACCGTGGCCAGCCCGAGGACCGCGCCGGCCCACCACGGTCCGCTCAGCAGCAAGGTGACGGTGGCGACGCCGGCGATCACGCAGGCCACGGCCGAGCCTGCAGCGCCCTCCCAGGACTTCTTGGGGCTGACCGACGGGGCCATGGGATGCCTGCCCGCCACCACACCCACGGCGTAGCCGCCCAGGTCGCTGCAGATCGTGACAATGATGAACGCGCAGACGCGTTGGACGCCGTCCGGGGCCGCGAGCAGGAGGCTGGAGAACGACGCCAGCAACGGCACGTAGGCCACGACGAAGATGCCGCCGGCAATATCGCGGATCGCGCCATCCAGACCGTCCAGCGCACGCCAGACCAGCACCGAGATACAGGTCAGGCCGAAGCTCACGGTCAGTGCCTGTCCGCCGCCGCGGAACGACTCGATGACCATGGTGATCGTGCCGACGATGCACGGCACCATGGGGACGTGGATCTTGCCCTGCGCCAGGCCGTTGCGCAGCTCCCAGACGCTGAAGCAGGCAGCCACGGTCACGAGCGCGAGAAAGGCCTCCTTGCGGATGACCAGGCTTGCCAGGATCAAGGCACCAAGGCTCACGCCCACGAGGGTGGCAACCGGGAGGTTGCGTCCTGCGCGGCTGGGTCTGGTCCTGGAGGCTTCGCCCGCGGCGCGCCTGTCGCGACGGGAGGACGGTGGGATCGTCATACGGTGAGGTGTTGGTCTGCCTCAGACCTCGAGGAGCTCTGACTCCTTGACCTTCAGGATGGAGTCGACGGTGTCGACGTGCCGCTTGGTGAAGTGCTCGAGCTCCTTCTCGGCGCGGGCGCCCTCGTCCTCGCCGATCTCGCCGTCCTTGACCAGGCGGTCGATCTCTTCCTTGGCCCTGCGCCGGATGTTGCGGATGGACACCTTGGCGTCCTCGGCCTTGGTGCGCGCAAGCTTGATGTACTCCTTGCGGCGCTCCTCCGTCAGCTGAGGCAGGTTGATGCGGATGACGGTGCCGTCGCTGTTGGGGTTGATGCCCAGGTTGGAGTCACGCAGCGTCTTCTCGATCTCGGCTATCGCCGACTTGTCGAAGGGGGTGATCAGGATGGTGCGGGCCTCTGGCGTCTGGAACGACGCCAGCTGCTGCAACGGGGTCTGCGAGCCGTAGTAGTCCACCGTGAGCTTGTTGAACATCGCCGCGTTCGCCCGTCCGGTCCGGATGGTGGCGAAATCCTCCTTGGCGACCTCGATGGCCTTTTCCATCTTTTCCTCGGCCTGGAGCATGGTCGTGCCGATCATCAGGACTCCTCATCCGCAGTAACGAGTGTGCCGATCTTCTCACCCCGGATGGCGCTGGCGATGTTGCCCTCGCCCTCCATCCCGAAGACGATCATCCGCAGCCGGTTCTCGGAGCACAGCGCGAACGCGGCCGCGTCGACGACCCGCAGGCCCTGCTGCAGTGCCTCGTCATAGGAGACACGCTCGAGCCTCTGGGCGCTGGGGTCTGTCCGTGGGTCAGCGCTGTAGACACCGTCCACCCCGTTCTTGCTCATCAGGACGACGTCGCACTGGATCTCGAGGGCGCGCTGGGCGGCGACGGTGTCGGTGGAGAAGTACGGCAGACCGAAGCCGGCACCGAAGATGACAATGCGCCCCTTCTCGAGGTGCCGGATGGCGCGAAGCGGGATGTACGGCTCGGCGATCTGGCCCATCGTGATAGCGGTCTGAACGCGGGTCGCGACGCCTTCCTTCTCCAGGAAGTCCTGCAGCGCAAGGCAGTTCATGACGATGCCGAGCATGCCCATGTAGTCGGCGCGGGCCCGGTCCATCCCCCTGCGCTGGAGCTCGGCGCCCCGGAAGAAGTTGCCACCACCGATAACGATGGCCACCTGAATGCCGGACTTGGCCTCCTTGGCGATCTGCGCGGCGATCCCGCGCACGACGTCCGGGTCGAGCCCCACCTTGCCACCGCCGAACGCCTCGCCGGAGAGCTTGAGAAGCACCCGCTGGTATGTCGGGTGTGCGGCTTCGGTGGTCATGTGGCCTCCCAGGGCAGGAACCAGAGGTGTGTCGGGTGAGTCTTCCACAAGCCAGGAGGCCATGCAGCAGGCCGGAGTACGGCGGTGACGTCAGGAGACGTCAGGATCCGACGCGGAACCGGACGAAGGCCTTCGCCGTCACACCGGACTCCTCGAGGACCTTGGCCACCGTCTTCTTGGCGTCCTTGGCGAATGACTGCTCGAGCAGGACGTTCTCCTTGAAGAAGCCGTTGACCCGGCCCTCGACGATCCTGGACAGGGCCGCCTCGGGCTTGCCCTCTTCCCTGGCCGTGGCCTCGGCGACGCGCCGCTCGTTCGCGACCGTTTCGTCGTCGATCTCGTCGCGGGACAGGACCGACGGGCTGAACGCCGCGATGTGCATCGCGATGTCGCGAGCGGTCACCTCGTCGCCACCGTCGGTGGCCATCAGGACACCGATCTGCGCCGGGAGGTCGGGGCTGGTCTTGTGCAGGTAGGAGACGACGTGGGAGGCCTCGAGGCGCCCCACCCGACGAACCTCGATCTTCTCGCCGATGGTCGCGTTGGCCTCGTCCAGCATGTCCTTGACCGTCTTGCCACCGATGTCGCTGGCCAGCAATTCGTCGGCGGTGGTGGCTTCGATGGCGACCGCCTGCGCGAGGACCTGGTCGGCCAGGGCGATGAACTTCCCGCTCTTGGCGACGAAGTCGGTCTCACAGTTGACCTCTACCAGGGTGCCGACGCCATTGCCGGACCGGGCCGCAACGAGGCCGTTGGTGGCTGAGCGCCCCTCGCGCTTGGTGATGCCCTTGAGACCCTTGATGCGCAGGTTCTCGGTGGCCAGGACGTGGTCGCCGTCGGCCTCGTCGAGGGCCCTCTTGACGTCCATCATGCCGGCGCCGGTGGACTCGCGAAGTGCCTTGATGTCAGCGGCGGTGTAGTTCGCCATCGTTGTCGCTCTCTTTCGTGAGTGCGCGCCGGGTACGACCAACGTGTGGTCGGACCCGGCGCACTGGCTCGTCAGGGGTTCAGCGGAAAGTGTTCAGGCCTCAGCGGGAGCCTCAGCTGCGGGAGCCTCAGCTGCGGCCTCGGCGACCGGAGCCTCAGCAGCCGGATCAGCCACCGGGGCCTCGACAACCGGGGCCTCGGCAACGGGGACCTCGGCAGCCGGAGCCGCTGCAGTCTCGGCGCCGGCAAGGAGCTCTCGCTCCCACTCGGCCATCGGCTCCATGGCCGCCACGGTGCCGTCCTCGACGGTCTCGCCGCCGCCACGGGCCGCTGCGCGGGCCATCAGGCCCTCGGCCACGGCGTCCGCAACCACACGGGTCAGCAGAGTGACAGACCGGATCGCGTCGTCATTGCCCGGGATCTTGTAGTCAACCTCGTCGGGGTCGCAGTTGGTGTCCAGGATCGCGATGACCGGGAGCTTGAGCTTGCGCGCCTCGGTGACGGCGAGGTGCTCCTTCTTGGTGTCGACGATCCACACGGCCGAAGGGATCCTGGACATGTCCCGGATGCCACCGAGGGTCTTCTCCAGCTTGATCTTCTCGCGCTTCATCACGAGGAGCTCTTTCTTGGTCCGACCCGAGCCCGCGACGTCGGCGAAGTCGATGTCCTCGAGCTCCTTCAGGCGGGACAGGCGCTTGCTGACCGTCTGGAAGTTGGTGAGCATGCCACCGAGCCAGCGGTAGGTCACGTACGGCATGCCGACGCGCGTCGCCTGGTCGGCGATGGGCTCCTGGGCCTGCTTCTTGGTGCCGACAAACAGGATCGTGCCGCCGTGGGCGACGGTCTCCTTGATGAACTCGTAGGCGTCGTTGATGTAGGTCAGCGACTGCTGCAGGTCGATGATGTAGATGCCGTTGCGCTCGGTCATGATGAAGCGCTTCATCTTGGGGTTCCATCGACGGGTCTGGTGCCCGAAGTGGACGCCGCTCTCGAGGAGCTGGCGCATGGTGACGACGGCCATGCCGTGGTCTCGCTTTCGTTTGTCCCAGTTATCCACGAGGCCGGCGGGATTGCCGATCTCGTGCCTGGCGCCTGCGAGCGCACCCCACCCGAAAGGATCGGGACTGCGGTGGTGCGCACCCGTCATACGACGGTGAGCAGACGCGCGAATTCCACCGTCCGCCCGAAGACGGACCTGTGGTGGGCTCATCGTACGGCTAGCCTGCCGGACATGGGAAATCCGCTCGTTGCCCGCATGCAGGGCTTTGGAACCACGATCTTCGCCGAGATGAGCGCGCTGGCGCTGAGCACGGGGGCGATCAACCTGGGCCAGGGCTACCCGGACACCGACGGGCCGCGCGAGATGCTCGACGCCGCCGTCGAGGCGATCAGGTCGGGCCGCAACCAGTACCCGCCGGGGGCCGGCGTGTCCGAGCTCCTGGCCGCCATCGCCCAGCACCAGAGACGGTTCTACGGGCTGTCGGTGGATCCTGCCCGTGAGGTCCTGGTCACTGCCGGTGCCACCGAAGCGATCGCCGCAGTGGTCCTGGGCCTGTGCGAGCCCGGTGACGAGGTCGTGACCTTCGAGCCCTACTACGACTCGTATGCCGCGACCATCGCCCTGGCCGGAGCGGTCCGGCGTACGTCGGCGTTGAGGTTTCCCGACTTCGCCGTTGACGAGGTGTCACTGCGGGCGGCGTTCTCGTCCCGGACCCGCATGGTCCTGCTGAACACCCCGCACAACCCCACCGGCAAGGTGTTCACCCGCACCGAGCTCGACCTGGTCTGCGAGCTGGCTCGTGAGCATGACGCCTGGGTGGTCACCGACGAGGTGTACGAGCACCTCGTGTTCGACGGCTTGCAGCACGTTCCGGTGGCGAGCCTGCCCGGCATGGCGGAGCGGACCATCACGATCTCCTCGGCGGGCAAGACGTTCTCGGCGACGGGCTGGAAGGTCGGCTGGCTGCATGGTCCCCCAGAGGCCGTGGCCGCGGCGCGCACGGTCAAGCAGTTCCTGACCTATGTCGCCAGCGGGCCTTTTCAGCCGGCGGTGGCCGTGGCACTCGGCTTGGGGGACAACGTCTATCAGAAGGCGGCGTCGTCGTTGCAGGGCAAACGCGACCTGCTGTGTGACGGCCTCGCGGCCGCCGGGCTGGAGGTGGCCCGGCCGGCTGGCACGTACTTCGTGATCGCTGATGCCGCACCTCTGGGGGCACGCGACGCGGTCGACTTCTGCCGGCAGATGCCGGCGCTGTGCGGTGTGGTCGGCGTGCCGGTGTCCGTCTTCTGCGACGACAAGGACGCGGCGCGGACCCTCGTGCGCTTTGCGTTCTGCAAGCGCGATGAGGTGCTGCACGAGGCAGTCACCCGTCTCGCGGCGCTCGCCGCCCGCTGAGCCGGCCAGGTCCACAGGGACATGACGGCTCGTCACCTTGTCCACAGACCAGCCGCACCCGCTGTCCCACCAACAGTCAAGAGGAAACCTTGGCCCATGCGGTTCTTGGTCCCCGCGGCGTCCGCCGCCCTCATCGCCGCCGTGACCCTGTCGGCCCCCGCAGCGAGGCTCCCGGCCGCCGACACCCGCTCGGCGCACGCCGGCGCTCAAGAACCGGCCATTTCGAACGCGGCCGCTCCACCCCGCACCACCACACTCTCCGGCACACTCTCCGGCACACTCTCCGGCACACTCTCCGGCGCGGCTACAGCCGCGGCAACCACTGGCCGGGTCGAGCCGCGCGCACGCTTCGTCTGGCCGTTGGAGCCTCGGCCTACGGTTGTACGCCGGTTCGACCCGCCCAAGAAGCGGTGGGCGCCAGGGCACCGCGGCGTCGACCTGTCGGCGGCGGTGGGTCAACCGGTGCTCAGCGCAGGCGAGGGGGTCGTGGCCTTCTCGGGCGTGGTTGCCGGCGGTGGCGTGATCGTCGTCAGGCACGCCGGTGGACTGCGCACGACCTACGGTCCGGTGGACGAACGGCTGGCATCCGGCACTGTCGTTCATCGGGGCGCAAGGATCGGCGTCGTCTCCCCCGTGTCCGGACACTGTGCGCCACTGACCTGCCTTCACTGGGGCGCCATCGTTGACCGGGCCAGCCAACAGACCTACCAAGACCCCCTGTCGCTGTTGGGCATCGGCCGCCCGACCCTCCTGCCACTGGGCTGAGGCGGGTCCACCGCTTAGGCTCGAGGATGCGCCTGGAGGTAGGAGAGCCTCAGCCGCTCGACCGAGACGTGCGTGTAGATCTGTGTCGTGGCGAGGCTGGCGTGGCCCAGAATCTCCTGGACGGCGCGCAGGTCGGCGCCGCCTTCGAGCAGATGAGTGGCCGCACTGTGCCGCAGACCGTGCGGCCCCAGGTCCGGTGCGTCCGGGACGTGCTGGAGCAGCTGGTGGACCGCGCTGCGGACCTGTCGGGGGTCCACCCGGCCGCCCCGTCGGCCGAGGAAGAGCGCCGGACCACTGCCGGCTCTCACCACCTGACCTCGCCCGAGCTGCAGCCATCCGCGCAGCGCCGTGCTCGCCGGTCCGCCGAACGGAACCGTCCTTTCCTTGGCTCCCTTGCCCATGACACGGACCAGGTTGGAGCCGAAGTCGAGGTCGTCGATGTCCAGACCCACCAGCTCGCCCACCCGGATCCCACTGGCATACAACAGCTCCAGCATTGCCCGGTCTCGCAGATGCAGTGCGTCCTGGTCGTCGGCGGCGACCGCGGCCACGTCCAGCAACACGCCGACCTCGTCCTGTCTGAGCACGCCGGGGAGGGTTTTCAGACGTCGCGGCGACACCAGACGAAGTGCCGGATCGGCTGCGATCACCCCCGTCCGTGCCGCCCAGCGCAAGAACCCCCGGGCCGAGGCCGCCCGCCGGGCGATGGTCGACCGGGCCGCCCCGTTCTCCGACTGGTGGGCCAGCCAGGACCGTAGATCCGCAAGCCGCAGGTCAGAGAGGTCGGTGATCCCGCGGTCGCGGGCGAAGGCCAACAGGTTGCGCAGGTCCCCCATATAGGCCCGCTGGGTGTGCACCGACTGTCCGCGCTCGGCACCAAGGTGTCGGGCGAAGGCCGCCACGTGGTCAACGGGATCGGGGTGCACGAGCCCACGCTGGCAAAGCCGGAAGCATTCGGCAAGGACATCGGCGCGGGGACTGTTCGTGTCCTGGCCATCGGCTGATGCGGGCATGGAGACAGCCGGTGCCGCAGACGCGACACCGGCTGTCTCAGTGAGTCGTACTGAACCCGATCTTCGACTTCGAGACCCTGTCTGTCAGCCGACGACGGGGGGCGTGACTGGAACAGCGGGGGGCGTGACTGGGGCGAGCCCCAGGGCCGGGAGCACCGCGGTGAGGATCGGCACGATCTGCTGCAGCAGCCCATTGGCGTCGAGAGCTCCTGCGAGCGCACACACCAGGTTACCGAGCAGCTTGGCCGGTCCCGGGACCGCGTCGATGGCCAGGTGGACCGCGTCCAGGTTGACGACCACGCCAAGCAGATCGAGGTGGAGCGGCTGAACCATGAGGTTCAAGACCGGGCAAGCCGCGGCAGCGCCGGTGATCGCGGTGGTGAACGGCGTCCCAGCGGCCGGCAGTCCGGTGCCTGCGATCATGCCCGAGAGCATCGGGACGCCATTGACAACAGTCGCCACCAGCTGGCTCAGCTGTCCGGTGAAGGTGCTGCCGTCAGGCAGCGTGCCGGTGACGGGCAGCGTGACGGGCACCGGGTCGACGGCGACAGCCGTCGTGGGAGCCGAAGAAGCCGCGCTGGCAGTGGAGATACCCGTGCCCACTGAGAAGATTCCCGCCATGACTGCCGCGGTGGCGCCTGCGGCAATACGAGTCCTGAGGTTCATGGTCTTCCTTTCGTCGGTTATGGCGATGGGTGGAAGGCTCCCTTTTCCTCTCGCTAAGAGCTCCCGTTGCGACCCACCGAGCGAGATCTCTACGCCGCCATCGATGGAACCGCTCGGGCTGGACCATGTCAAGACTTGCTATACAAGGGGATTCGGGGTATCGCCTGTCACTGGAGTCCCCGTGCAACCCGCCGGCCCCGGCCGTGGGTCAGGGTCGCCGGACGTCTTCGAACAGGTCAGCGGTCAGACGAGAACACGCTGCGGCGGATGACGAGAGGGCCGTCGGCTGGGCCGTTCCTGGCTATGACGACGATGGAGTTGGGTCGTCTGGTCTCTGCTGCGACTGGCGCCCACCCACACTCGGCCACAGCTTTGAGCGCGAGGTCCAGGCCGAAGACGTGGTGATGCATGCCCCGGATCGACAGGTTGTCCGCAACGCGCTCACGGATGACCTGCATGGTTCCCGCCCCAGGGTCCCGGCGGACATCGTGCAGGCGCAGAATCTCGTCGGCATGGGTGTCATCGCTCTCATCCACCCCGACAGCTTCGTCCTGGAGCAGATGGTCGAGCGTCGTGATGGGCCTGCGGCGGTCGAAGGTCCCGTCACGGTGGGGCAGGACCAGGAGGAGATGCCCACCTGGGCGGCACACCCGCCGCCATTCACGCAGGGCCGGCAGGGGGTTCGCCAGGTGCTCCAGGGTGTGGGACGAGAGCACCACATCGTAGGAGTCGTCGGCCAGACCGAGCAGGCAGCCCGCCTCCCTCAGGTACTGGATGCCGAGCTGTTGGCCGGCGGGGGTGAACGCGCCACCGTCAGAGAGGTCCTTCTCCCAGAGGGTGGCTCCGGCGAAGTTGACGTTGTCGAGGCTGCGCAGATACGGGTAGACCGGCAACAGCCGGTTCAGCTTGAAGACACCGCTCGGTCCGCCGACCTCCAGCGCATGGGCGGACCCGCTGGCAATCTCACGGGCCTGCGGTGCGATGCCGACGGTTCTGTGTAGCAGGCGATCGGCGATGGTCTGCGCCAAACCAGCTGTTCCCTGCCCCTGCCAGATGCGTCGTGCCTTGTCGATCACTGTCATGTCAGAAGTCGATCGCTGTCATGTCAGGAACTGTATCCCGGCTCGCGGCTCCGCCGGCCCAGGTCCGCAGGCCCGCGAGACGCCATCATCGACACCGGCAGGGCCAAGACCGGGCTCCGCCTCCGCAGGGTCTCGCGACATGCACCCGGACGACGTCTCTTGGTGAGGTAGAGCGGCGGGCGCGAGCATGGTCTCCTTGGCGAGAATCACCAACAGGGCGGCGAACGACAATGATCCCGCCACCCAGACCGTCATCGGCGGGGCAGAGAAGTTCCACCACCATTCGACGGCAGTATTGAGGTTGATATCCGTAACATCTGAGCCTGTGATGTATCGCCTCATGTTGAAATGCAGGGCAATCGCGTTAACGACGGACAACGTCGAAACGAGAGTAATTACCTGCCCCTTCGACAGTCTCAGTCTCGCCCCGCCGGCCTGCCACAGGATCACGCCTGCCAGCATGATAACGAGCGGCAGAATGTAACGTGGCTGAACGGCCACAGGGATGAACACCCTTGACTGCACCAGGACGTACACCGGTATGAGCACCAAGGCACCCAGAACCGTTACGACGACCAATAGCTTCCGGATCGACATAGACGCCAGACCGGTAAACACCAGGGCGGCGAAGCACCCAAGACTGGCAACCCAGACAGCGGCTGGCATGACCGTGTCCAGCCAGCCCAGCGGCCATGAGCCGAACACGCCTGCCCATAGTGATGGCACGTTGAGCAAGTTTGTGAAAAACAGGTAACGCCATTGGAGGGGGTGAGTGGGGTCGCCGTCTGGGTAACCGGGGATCCCGGATGCGCCAACTGATGACTGTTGAGCAGAAAGGTAGAAGACCGCGGCCGTGATCACCAGCCCGATCGGCAGCAACGCAGATATGACCCACCGTCGGTCCCGAGACGCCGTCAGCAGAACAGCCACAACGACGGCTACCACCGCATAGATCGCTGCGTCTGCCCTGGCTCCGGCGCCAAGAACTGTGGACAACGCCGCAATTATTCCGAGAACAGCCTTCTTCGCACCCGAGGACTCGAAATATCCGACGAGAGAGATCCAGAGGGTCCCGGCCGAGATGACAGCCCAGGCGCTGGGATTATTTGAGGCGACCAGGAACATACCAAGCGGCACGAGAGATATTGCAAGTCCCCACACCAGAGGCAGTCGCCGGCTGACGGGGAGCAACACATAGAGAACTGTCGTCAGCCCAACAAGCAGCAGAATGTTGACAAGCCTCATCAGAACTACCGACAACTCGACGCTTGGGCCCACGAAGAGATTCATGGTCTGGTAGTAGGGCGACGGATACAGGCCCTGAAAGTTCCCTCGTGTGGTGGTGACCAGGTGGTCTTGCCCGGCCGCGGAGCTTGCTTCTTGGCAAGCAGCACTGCGGATAGCAATGCGCGCGAAGCAGGGTCGCTCTTTCCCCAGGGTCTTGGGCACTGCACGCTGGCTTTGATCTGCAACGGCCTGACACTGGTTGACCTTATTGCCCGCCGCACACCAGATGCTCGGCAGGTGAAAGTCGTCGTCCGGGCTGGATCCGACGGGGGAAGCAAGCGCCCAGCACATCAGCGCAATGATCGCGAGAAGGGGTGCGAGTCTCATGGCCTTGAACTTCAAGCGAGTGCTCCGCACCCCCTTCGTCTCATTCACAGGCAGAGCCTATCGCAGACCCCGATCCTTCTGAGGAGCGTGGCTGGGCGTCGTGGCCGCGGTTCTGACGGCCTCGGGGCTGCCCGACGCGATCCTGACGTGCGGCATTTCCACGCTCAGACATCACTGTGCCCCGCCCGGGCCACCGCGCTCCTTCCTCTCGAGTCAGCGACACCCCGCCCGGGCGCGCAGGTCCCTGCGTGGTCAGCGGTGGCCCTGGTGGACAATGGCCCCATGAGCGAAATGGTCCTGGTCTGCGCCTCTGGTGCGCGACTGCATCGGGTCACGCTCACTCGCGAGCCTGCCTGGCGCGCGGACGGCACGTTCGACAGACAAGTGGAGGCATCAGGTCTTTTTGCGCACGGGCGAGCACAGGTGGCCGACCACAGCTCCCACTTTCGCGCGCTCCTGACCGCCAACGAGATATGAGCGATCCTGTCGCCGGCCAGCGCACCATCACCCCACGGGGCGCAGCGCTGGTCGGACTGGCTTCGGCACTCTCCGCGCTGTCGGGCTACTTGATCCTTGTCATTGCGGCACGCACTCTCGGACCCGCGGGAAACGCAGACTTCTTGGTGTACTGGTCGCTGCTGTTCGGCATGTTTGGCATCGTCGGAGGTCTGCAGCAGGAGACGACCCGCTCCGTGCGTGCGGCGAGCCTCAGCGCCGTTGCAGTCACCCGACCGGTCCGTGTTCTGCCCGTGAGCCTGCTCATCGGAGTCGGATCCGCCGTGGTGGTCGGCGCGACCTCTCTCGCCTGGGCCGTTCCCGCCCTGGGAGCCCGTTCTTGGCCTTTGATCGTCACTCTCTGTCTTGCCATTCCTGCCTACGCAGGAGCCTCAGCGGTGGTCGGTGCGCTGAGCGGGCAGCGGTCATGGCAGGCCTATTCCACGCTTGTCTCCTCCGAAGCCGCAGTCCGGCTCGCTCTCGTGGCGCTCGTGGCCCTCGCTGGGGCACCAGGGCGAGGATTTGAGGTGGCAAGCTCGGCGGCGGCCGCCGTCTGGGTCGTCTTCATCCTCGCGTCCCCCACGGGGCGCAGGGCAGCTCAGGCGATCGGCGACTGCGGTCGCGGTCAGTTTCTCAACCGAACCGGCCACGCCATGGTCGCAGCCGCCTCGAGCACGGTGCTCCTGGTCGGTTTCCCCTTGCTGCTCCGGCTCACCAGCTCGGACGTCGAGCGTGCTGTAGCAGCACCGCTCGTGCTCGCGATCACCCTGACCCGAGCCCCTCTCCTCATGCCGCTCAACGCCTACCAGGGGGTTGCCATCGCGCACTTCATCAGAGAGCGAGACAGGGGGATTGCTGCGCTCCTTCGTCCAGCGGCCATCGTCCTGGGTGTGGGCGCACTCGGCGCCGCGGGTGCGTACTTCGTCGGACCATTCATCATGAGCACGTTCTTCGGCCCGGACTACCAGGTCGGTGGCCGACTGCTCGCTGGTCTGACACTGGCCGCCGTTTGTCTGGCCGTGCTCACGCTCACAGGCTCAGCAGTTCTGGCTGCCGGACGACACAGGGCCTACGCCTTCGGTTGGTTCCTCGCCAGTACTGCTTCAGTGGGTCTGGTCATGACGGACCTTCCGCTTGCCAGCCGGGCCGTGCTGAGCCTGTGCGTCGGCCCATTGCTCGGTATTGGGATCCACCTTGCGGCTGTTCGGCACATCCCCACTCGTCCACCATCAAGCCTGGATGGCGTACCGCGAGGTCGTACAGCTCACGCCGCGTGATGCCCCACCCTGTTGCGCGCCGCCACCTGGAGGCTCAAGACGTGGTGTCATCACGGCCCTTGTCATCACGGCCCCTTTGCACGGCCCGGACCGCAGCGTCGCGATCGGCCGTGGCGAACCCGCGCCGGCGCTTGAACTCGGAGCGGACCGCTCCGCTCAGATAGGACAGGCGTTCGTCCCGCAGGAGGAGGCGGGTGGTGCGCCGCAGCGGCGAACGGTGAAACAGATGCACCAGCCTTCCCGAGGAGGTCAGCTCGAAGTCGAGCTTCTTTCCAAGGGCGCGCAGCCCGTCGACGGTGTAGAAGGTGACGTGCTGACCGGTGTCCTCGGCGAAGTAGTCCCACTCACCGGGTCGTGGAGCCGGTTCCGGCAGCACCTGGGTGGTGACGAGCAGGAAATCGGTCAGGGCGGCCACCGGGGCCAGGGTCTGGACGGGGTCCGGCAGGTGTTCCAGCACCTCGAACGCCGTGATCAGGTCGTAGCGCCGGTCCAGGCTTGCGTTGAAACCCTGCGCAAAGACGTTCTCGCACAGCGGATCGTCATGTCGGAAATCCAGGGACCGGTCGCGCATCAGCCGAGTGAGGGTGCCGTATCCCCCGGCGAAGTCGAGAAAGATACCGCCGGAAAGACGTTCGGCTGCGATCAGCGCCGTCGTGACATTGGCCAGCTGGATGCAGCGCTCCAGCAGACCGACGTCCAGCGCGCTGATGGCGCTGGAGTACGCCTCGTCCAACCATGTCGGATCCGGGAGGAACACCGATCTGCAGCTGGTGCAACGAACATACGAGACGCGTCGCGAACCCAGAACGGTCCCGTCTGCGAAGGGTTCAAGGGGAGCAGAGCAGAGCCGGCATCCGGTCATGCCGGCACCCGCCCTTCTCCGGCCAGTCCGCGAAGCCCCGCGACATACACAGTCGCACTCCTGTCCCTACTCATCACGCCTGCTCAGGAGGCCTCGCCGTCAACCTGAGTGCCCGGCGGCTCACCCCCCTGGCCGCGATCGACGCAGCCCACTTCACGGGCACGTGCCAGGCAGCACTCATCGGCTGCAACAGCTGGGGCAGATGTCGGCGCTTCACCGCCTCTGCCTCCGCGCTGGCGGCGGCACGGTTTGCCACGGTCAGGGAATGTGGATGCCACCGGAATGCCGAGACCGGCGCCCGCGTGCACACGAACCTCCCCCGGCTGCGTAGCCGGAGGAAGGCGTCCAGGTCCATCACGTACTTCAGCGAGGTGTCAAACAGCCCGATGTCGCGCAGCGCCGTCAGGCGGATCATGGAACCCGGGTGCGGGATGAGGTCTGGCCCCCACGGCAGCAGCCATTGCGCGGCCCTGCCGGCCTTTGACGTGCCGATGACCCGTCCCTGCGGGTCGATGTAGTCGCATCCACCGTAGGAGACGACCGCGTCCGGGTTGGCTTCGAGCAGGTCTCGGAGCCGCGTCAGCGCCCCTGGCCGGAAGAGGTCGTCGTCGCCGATCCAGGCGTAGTACTCCTCGTTCGTGGCGGCGCGGATGCCCGCGTTGATCGCCTCGGAGATGCCACGCCGGGGGTCCTCGACGATGACCGCCTGATGCGCGTTGGCGATGGACCGGGCCTGGACGGCGCCTGCCGGCAGCACCACAACAAGGGTGAGGTCCACCTGGGCGCGCTCGGCGTCAACGGTGCCGAGGGTCTGCTCCAGATAGGTCAGGCGGTCACCGAGCGTGGGCAGGACGACGAGAACCTTGCCCCCACTC
>Ga0070702_100000204_pt1 | contig 19429 bp, 27 predicted proteins | sample KBSK5103metaG_FD_65466 | JGI IMG/M metagenome (GOLD analysis project Ga0070702, IMG submission 65466) | Corn, switchgrass and miscanthus rhizosphere microbial communities from Kellogg Biological Station, Michigan, USA - KBS K5-10-3 metaG | ecosystem: Host-associated > Plants > Roots >... | reverse complement strand
CAAAGCGTAAGGACTGATCAACTTTATTCTGTATGGTGTGAAACAACTAAGCAATTATCTGATTATAGAAAAGAATCAGATCAGAAATTCTATGATTTAATTAAAGAGAATAAGAAATAATCACTTCTTCTTTTGATTCTTATCATGCATATGTCTAAGGAATTCTAGGGTTTTTCTTAGACTGCTTTTTTCTTTCTTTGTATCTGGCTTCTGCTTCTTTTTCTGCTGGTTCGTATGCATAATATAGCTTCTCAAATTTAGCTTTGTGAATAGGTTCTTTCTTCTCTACATCTTTTTGAGATGCTTTCCTGCGTTGAATAAACGCAGACATTGCCGTCCCTATCGGAGATTCAGTCCCCTCTTGGTAAGCTCCAATGAAGTTCTCTCCGCTGGTCTTTCTGTTGATTTTGTCCTTTAGGTCAGATATTTCCTCATCGGTTACTTCATTGTAAGTATAAGGTTGTCCTCTCCATGGCATATAAATTAGTTGCTTCATATTAGGATCGTATCCCAAGAAAGTAACATGACGCGACATTTCTTGACCGGATTCCGATTCTATTTTCTGCTTTAGATCCTCATAGATATCAGCTAACTCTTTCTCTGGAAGAGGAGAGGTTTCCAAATCTTTTTCATCTACTTGATGTTTCTTTCCTTCTATTTCTACGATAGCTTTACCATTTCGGATTTCCTTAACTTCTCCAATACCTTGAGGCGATAGAACAGTAGATGATTTTTCAATTTTAGGATGTTCAGTGCCATATCCTTTTTGAAACCTCTCTATCTCTTCATCAAGTATAGACGGTTTCTTAACCTTCTCATTGAACTTTCCTAGTGATTCTTGTCTCATCAATTCATTAGCATCTTTAGCAGGATTAGCAGAAAGATACTCGGTAATAACCTCATCTATAGATAATCCCACTTCTTTTTCTAGCTTCTTAGTCTCAGATGGATTGAATTGTTTGAAATATCCCGCAATTGCTTTAGGGTCCGTATTACCTGCTTTAACTAGATCATCTATTTTTGAAACAAATCCCTGATTTTTAGATAATACATCGGTAATATTTATTTTAGGTTGCTGAATTGTAGTAGTTTGCGGTATATTTTGTATTACATTTTGACCAGGAGGTTGTGATGATAAAGACTGTGTTGGGGGTGTTGCTGGGGGCTGTACTGGGGATTGTTGGACAGGCTGTGTACCAGGATTTGTCAATGATGGCGCAATTGCGCTCTGAATGCCTTGACCTAAACTCCGTAAAGACTGAGGTAAAGCTCTTGAAAGAGCAGACCCAAAAGCTTGTGAAGCTAATGGAATAGCTAATGCTGCTGCTCCAACTCCTGCTCCTATTAAAGCTGCTTTATTTATATTTTTAGACCTTTGAATGTCTTTTGATCTAGCTTGTTCAAATTCAGTCTTGGTTCCTAAATGTTCTAAAATAGTATCAGGAGTATATCCTTCACTTATAGCTTTAGATATTTTCTTTGCATGCTGAGGGAATTTTTTTATGATATAGTCTATTATTTGTGTAGCTGAAAAACCACCAGACAAAGCTTGAAGTATTTGTGCGCTCATTATCTTCCTATCAGGTTTATACCTTGAAGTATTTCTCCTAACTTATTTAAGGGAGGTTCATTAAGAATTCCCATTTGCGTTCTCTGATCGTCTGTTAATTCAAGTCCTTGAGTCGTTAGATCGTTTAAGGCATCTTTAAACGTTCTCCAGTCATACCCTTTATCTTCAAACGCTTTTCTTGCTAAAACAAGACTAAAGTTTGGATCTGTATCTTTAATCTTGGTAAGAGCTGATTTTATGTCATCTAAAGAAGGAGGAACATTTGCCGAAACCCCGAATTGACCTGTTCCTATCAAAAAAGACTTATACTTAGGAACCTGATTAATAATAGCCTTTGCTTCTGTACCTAGAGGATGTATGATCATTTCTCTTTCTTCTGGTCCATATCCTTTTTCAGATAATAAATTTCTTGCAGTATCATAGAGTCCTAGATCAATCAGTGGCTCTAAATGTTTTCTAACATCTGCCCCAGCCTGTTCGAAATTTTTATATGTTCCTGAAATACCTCTAGTAATTGCATTATACAGCCTTGGAGCATCCATATCATTTCTGACATTTGCTATTGTGTTCTTAAATTTTTTGGCTTCATTTGCTAGATAATGATTTATTTCAGCTTCACTTTTACCCTGTTTAGAAGCATCTTCTCCTATCTTCTGAAATATTGTTTCTACTTCTGAACTTGCTTCTGGATATAACTTCTTTAACTCATCTACAGCTCTTTGACCATATGTTTTCTGGCCGGCTGTCCTTTGTTGAAGCTCTTTATCAACTTCTTTGTTGTATTCTTTTTTCTCAGATTCCAGCTCTTTTAATTCCTGTAAGGCTTCTTTAGCGGTCGTTGGAATACCTGCAGATGTTCTTTCAGCGGCTAATTCCTTAGCTTTTGGTATCAATTCAGTAACGGTAAATAACGGCTGTTTTATTCCTGCAGTTGCTTCCTGAGGCACTTGCCCAGGACCTCCTTGCGGTCCCACATTAGTAGGAAAGAATTCAGGTTGTGTTTGAGCTTGTGTAGGCTGGTTTAAAAAGTTTGGTAGGTTATTTCTTTGAGCAGGCTGCGTAGATTCTTCCCCTGGCAATCGCACTTTCTGTGATTTGTTAGCTTCTGCGACTTTCATTAGTTCGGGAATTATTTGCCCCAAATACCTTTCACTTCCAGGTATTCCAGCCCCAGCCTTCATCGCAGAAAGCATAATATCCAATGGAGAAGATTCAGGGCTTTTGGATAACCTACTTATTTCGTCGATGCTATTTTTAAGCTGACCTCTATTATATCCTTGTTGGATGGCTCCAGGAAGACTTTGTTGAAGGTTTTGACCTAAAAGATCGCCTATAACATCCCAGGATGACCTTTGGGGTGGTAGTATAGAAGTCATTTCATTCACCTTTCTTAGTTACTTTATAACCATAAGATTCTAGAAATTCTTTGTAAAATTTAATCTTGTCCTCCACTCTTTGACCGTAAGGATGTGATTTGTTCCATAACTCTAGGTTTTCAATCCGATTATCAAGTTTATCTCCGTTTTTGTGATGAACAGACTCACTTTTTTTTATAGGTCTTTTCAAATGAGAACTCATCACATATATATGCTCAAATATTTGTCCATTTTTTCTAGAGTTAGGATGGTTTGGAATGCTAATCTGTTTGTATCCATAAACAGTAATTGTTCCATCTCCATTTTTTCTTCTTTTATAAGAATATGGAGTCATCTCCCTTACTTTTTTTCTGTGATTGTTTACATAACATGTATTACACATATCTTTATAATGAGGACGTTTCGATCTATCTATAACACAGTTGCAAGAAAAACATTTTTCTATTTTTGATTTTCTATTTATTTTATAGCAAAGACGTGAACAAAAATTATTATAACCCTTCTTTAAATCGCAAGAATTTTTAAAAAATATTTTTTTACAATGAAAACAATTTACAGAAACTTTCATAACATCTCTTATGTTATCTCTATTGAAATGACATGTCAGACACTAGAGTTGTGCTTTTCGGAAGCGATCCTAGACATGCGATAAAGATAATATCATGAAATATGATAAAATGTTAATTTAAAGAAAAAGTATACGAGGTGAGCCGTGGACCCGATGACAATGTTTGCTTTAATGACTGCTATAACAGGAGCAGGGAGTGCATTAACAGGAAACAAAGGTGAACGATCTTCTACCTTTGGAAAAGGTCAACTAGGAGCTATTGATGATATCCTAAGTTCTATTAAAGGGATGAAAGGAAATCAGGATGTAACTCAGAATCAGAACTATCAAACTGGTCAAGATTGGCTGCAAAGTATGTTTAGTGATCCTTCATTCTTTGAGAAGTTTGAAGCTCCTATGCAAAGGCAGTTCCAAGAGCAGACAGTTCCAGAGCTAGCAAATAGATTTGCTGGAATGGGATCGGGAGGATCTACAGGATCTACTGCCTTCCGTAATCAGCTAGGTCGTGAAGGAAGCAACTTGAGCACTAATATGGCAGCTATGAGAGGACAGATGCAGCAACAAGCAATTCCTCAGCTGTTAGGATATGCTCAGCAGCCATTCAGTAACCTAATGACAATGTATAATCAAGCTTTAGGACAAGGTACACAGAATCAGTATCAACCCCCATCTGCAGGTCCTTTCGGAGGAGCTTTTGCATCACTGTTAAGCGGTTTCGGACAGGGATTCGGTAACAAGTTTGGTCAAGGAATGGCTTAGGATATGATTAAGAACCATTCCTAAGATATTCAATAAAAATAAATCCGTTATAAGCACTTAAATCAACAGTTGTAGTTATGGTTATCTGAATATCTGACATCGAAAATCTTATTCTTGTATCTCCTTGTGGCATAAAAGAAAAATAATCCCCGTCTCCTGCTCCAGTTGAACTACATGGCTTATTTGCCGTCCCCCACATATCTGTAATAACGAATTCAGGGTTAACATCTTGTATAGGAAATTGAGGGTCACTTGTTAAGGTTAGCACTAAAATTCCCGCATTAGGAAAGGGATTAATTCGTGCTAAAGTCTGGTATCCATTTCTTGTCGTTCTGGTTGTATCATAGAAAACCTTATTCCCATTTAAGTTCTCTGCTGCCTGGGAATAGACACCTATCTTCTTATCATTGATGACATCGGCAAAGGAGCTAAATCTATCCACCAGATAAGTTTTAAGGCGATCGTCTTCCTCTGGAATATTGTATGTTGTAGCAAGAAAGGGTGAAAATAACTCCATAGGGTTGCTCATACTAATCTAGATGCCCTCCTCATACTGATCATTAACGCTAAAATCTGCACATCTTCCTGAGTTACCGAATCAATAGCCATTTGGTAGTCGCTATAGGTAAACTGAAGTTGTATTGTCTGTGCTATCGCATCGCAAAACAGCCGGAATATCGTCTCATTGCCCTGTTCTATTTGGTAAGGGTTTCTAGAAGTGAGAACAATATTGCTAAATCTATTATCAGAAAGGGGTTCATTGACTGCCTCATTGCTGCTATCTGCGAACACATTACAGGTAAATTGACCGTTGGAAGTAGCGTCTACATAGAAGTCTATCTTACTTAGTCTAGCTCTTTCATCTGCATCAAAGAACTGGAAGATCTTAGTTTGAATGTCTAGACCGCTGATCTTAGTGATTTCCGCTGCTCCTCCATAAACTCCTGTAGTTACTACAGGTTCGCTGAATCCTTGTAATGGATCCAGTGTTACTAAACGAATGATTACCGCAGTAGATAGAATAGGAGGGCTAAATGTAATAGAAAGAGCACCAGTAGAGTAATTGATAGTCCCGGCTGGCGTAGTTGGTGCTGAAGTCTCATAGAGAATACCATCTAAGTTTGTATCGAAATAAACTAGGGAACCTATATTAATCTGGAACGATCCAGGGAATATAGATTTATACCCTATAGTATAAGCAAAAGAAGATCCAACAGCATTTCCTGCGTTGATAGGTTTGAATTCAGTGAGAGTAAAATCATTAAGATCCTGGGTCGGATTTGATAGTTTGAATTTTCTACCATTTAAAGAAACTCCATCATCTGACGTTGTTCCCGTAACCCCTGTTAACTTTATCCATGTCCCATCAGGAAGATTATTGTTGTTACTAGTGAATACACTAGGAGGCCCGTTAGCGATAGCAGAGATAGCCAAAGAAGGATCGTTTTCACCATTTGTTTGCTCCAAAAGAAGTATATAACCTTGTTGATTTCCTGCGACGACGCTTTCAAATCCCGTCTGAGATACTCCACTATTCCAAGAGATGTTAGTATAAGTAGACCAGGCCTCCGTCAGATCTCCCCATGTAAGAGGGGTACCCGTTTTATAGAAATAGCCAAAGCAAGTAAAACAATCGTCAAAAAAGCTCCAGTTTTTCGTATCATAATTAAACACCAATACTTTGTCTGGATATGTTCCATTCGGATTATTTGAGCTTGGAAAAGTCCAAAAGTTAAGCTTGGTTCTGAACGTTCTGATTCCATACACTCTCTGCAATCCAAAGTTAGCCTGTCTAATATCAAATATATCGTCAGGGATTTTCTCATCAAATCTTATGGTATCATTACCATCACTGATAATAACCCCTCTATTTCCGATAGCCATTAGACCTTTATCAAAAGGAATAGTACTGAATGTGCAGTCACTTCCTAGTTCTATATTTACTCTTTCCCATACAAAAGGGTTCTGTGCGTTGTTTACAAACCTTAATCTCCATGTGGAACGGGTGAAGTAAACAACAAGTATATCTCGAATGAATCCTGCAGAAACAATAGATTCGTTGGTAGGAGCATCGTTAGCTCCTCCCCTTCCAAATATATCATCCCTCATTGTTTTAGGATCGAATCCTTGGATGTTAGGATTCTGTGGAGTAGGAGGAGAATAATAAGGAGTTCCGATCTGCGTCCATCTAGCTCTGTTTGGGTAGTTATAGGTATTCTGCTCGTTCCCTTCCGTAGTATTCAAAAAGACTAGGTATCCCCGATAAGGGAAAATCATCAGTGCGCCAACCAAAGCGTTGTTAGGATCAATAGGAGGATTGTAATTAGCCCATCCAGTACCATTACTAAGAATTCCGTAGTATCTGATTCCATCTTGACCTGTGACTGTTCTGGTTGTAGATAAAGCTACTCCGCTATTCGCTGCTCCATTAGTGAATGGACCACCTGTTGTAGAAGAAACTGTGAAAGGATTACCGGCTACTGTAACGACAGCAGTTCTAAGGTTATTTGCTGCTGCAGGACCAGTAACATTAAGGAAATAGATCTCATCTCCTATCTGGAATGTATTTCCAGGAGATGTCACATTAACAGTCCAAGGGCCGGCTCCTGCAGCACCTGCAAAGTTTGTTACTGCGTATCCGTTTAGTCCAGGTTTTGAATTGGTTGCCCAGAAGGAACCAGCATAGTTTGTGGTAAAGAAGAATTGATAATCTGTTCCGCTCCATGTCACTGGCATAACAGAAGGTAAAGCAACGAAAGCGGCACCATTCCATTGATAGGTATCTGTGGTATCAAAAGCTACTAAAGTCTGAAGTCCTATGCCGAATCCTTCTTTGATCTTAAGTCCCATGACAGGAGTGCCATTAGCCAACCTTCCTAGCTTTGTATAGCCAGATCTTTTTACAATCATCCCTCTCCATTGATATGCATTCACCAATGTATCAAATGAATCTTCTGGACTGAAAGCAGGAGGAGAGTCTTTACGTAGACCTTCAGAAATAGGACCTATGAGAAAGTTACTTGTTGTCATACTGTTCCTATGGCTACCCATCCAAATGTATAAACGCCCGTTGCAGACAATGAATTTATCCTAAACTGGCTAGTGCTAAGTATTTCTGTAGTAGTATCGAAAGGAATATTTCCCGTCGTAACATTGTAAGGAGCCGCAATAGCCAGAAATAGGGATGTAGGGACTGGAGAAACTGTAATAGGAACAGCTATGTTGTTAGTTGTCCCAAAATACACCAGAAATCCCCCAGGAATGAAACTTTGATAAACAGGTCCTGCAGTATTGACTTGATTGTAAGTAAGCTGCATTGGGGTATTCTGCGCGTTTCTAGGGTCTATATTTGTAGGCAGGAACTTCTGAATCCTAGCGAATATCTGCGGTTGAATTCCTGCATTTGAATTAGCGTCTTTGGCATATAAAGTTGCCCAGTTTTCAGTTACTTCAGGATCTGTAGCCTGTTTTTCTAATAAAACTACCTCATGATCTCCCTGATTTCTATCGTTAATGGGGGTATGGTTATAGATTATACCACCTGCTGTACTGGAAAAAATGGCAGCAAATTGAGCAAAGTTATCCCTTATATATGTTGTATCTACTGCTGGACTAGGACCGGAATCAGGCTTTATAGGCGTATATGTCATAAATTACCTAAAAGTTAGCCATTATTATGTAGTGAAAAGGGGTCAATTGACTAATAGTACTAGCTGGCTTGAATATCACTTTGCTAAATAAACCGGAAGGAGAAGCTACTAAAGAGAATAAGGGTTTAAAAGTTGATCCCGTTGCAGGTCCTATGGGAATAACTGCTACAGAGAATATATTGCGCGCTACAGGAGGAAGTAATGTAAATACGTTATTTACCAATGTATTGATTCTTCCAAAATACACGATGACGTTCCCTGGCAAGAAAGAAAAGAAGTTCGTTAAATCTACGGGATAGATCTGATAGTTAGTAAATCTGAACTCAGTTCCATTGTTTTGAAATCGCATGAATACCTGATCTGTCTGCCCTTCTATCATCTTAGTATAAATAGAGAACTCGTTTAGATCTGTTTCAAGAGCACTTTCTTGCTGAAGAAGTTCTAATATCGTGTGATTTCCTGCGCTTGATGCCGCACTCAATGAGATGTGATTCTCTAGAAAAGCATTGAACAAAGTATCGAAATTATTTAGCAGTTGAGGCTGTGAGGTTGCTAAAGGATCATCAGGATTTGCCGGAACATTCTTATCATAGGGTATTGTCATGGCAAACCTATAGCTAAATAATACACTCCAAATGTAACTCCGCTTCCTACTAACAAACTTGGATAAGTGATATTAAACGATGTTCCTGCGACGTTTGTAGGACACGCAGAAGCTGCAAGTATGGTAGTAGCAGCACTATAAAATCCAATAGTCAGGTCTACATAAATAAGCTGAGATCCAGGGGAAAGGTTGACTACCTGATTCAATGTAGGATTATTGATAAACCCACCGTAAACAATAAATGGACCTGCCATGAATGTATGCTGGGTCAAACCTGTAGTAGTTAGTGAGTTGTAGGTAAGCTGAATAGGAGTCTGGCTATTATTAGGGGCAAAGAATAGATGAGGAATGCTAGAGACTATCTTAGTGAAAAGAGCTGCTTGGTCTACTCCCGTAGTAGGATTTCCAGACTGAGGACGCAATGTTAAAGCCGTATGTTTACCTGATAGATCCTCATTCCCTGACATACTAGCGTGGTTGTTAGAGAAAGCATTATCTATCGCCTGAAAGTTAGCTCTTAATTGAGAAAAGGATTGCAAAATGAAGTCGGATGTTTGAGGAATGTTCGGATTGAAACTCAGATATACCTCTCTTTAAAAGACTTACATTCAAATATGACTCCAGGATTTATATCTAACAATATTAGATATACAACTTTGGTGTACTTTATATCTGAGGGAAAGCTCTTTCTGATTGATTCCACTATCATATAGTCGCCTAATTTCCTTAATATCATCATTTATTAATTTTTTTAAATGATGTTTTTCTCCTTTTCTATCAGCATGAGTACGGTTTTTCATTTTTTTTCTAACTTCATCCGTCCATTTGAATCCTTTTGTTCCTGTAAACCTACCCTTTTTAACACAGTCTTTTATATTTTCACTTTGAGATCCTAACCAAAGGTGTTCAGGATTCACACATCTTTTTTCATCACATTTATGGCACACATTTTTTCCATCAGGAATAGACCCTATAAAAACGATATAGCTTAATCTATGAGCTGAAATATCTTTTTTTTCATATCTAGTTTTTCCATACCCTGCATTAGAAACAACTCCGATCCATATCCAACAGCCGTCTTTTTTTAAAGATTTTTCAATAATCTTTTTCTTATATTTGTCCATTTGACCCTCTTTTTAAGAGGAATCATAGTATGATCTTTAATATAATTCAATTTTTTTACCCACTTGTGCCTGAGTATTCGGTCCCATAAAACCAACCAGCTAAAGGTCTACCTGGTTGACTAAAGATAGTCGCTGCTCTTTGGGAAGATAACTGCCTAAGAGTTCTCCTTTGAGCAAGCTGCATCTGTTCCTGCCAGGTTGGCATGAGATAAGCCATTCCTTGTTCGTCGGGGAAATCCGTATAGATTAACTTTGCTGCCCAGGCGCAAATAAATAGATACCATTCGTCTAATTCTGGAGCACTATTGTCAGCAATCAGCTGTGTAGGCTGCTGACTTATCTGGAATTCTACCTGATAAACCTGCATGGGACAAGGACGGAAAACTATCTGTTGGTTGTAAAACAGCACATCCGTCGGTCGAGATGCTTGATAGGGAACTACAGCTGCATAAATGACCGCATTGTTAGGAATTACCCCTGTTGCGGTAAAAGTATAAGCTCCCGTTAGATAGTTTACTATTCCTATTACCGCTCCCGATGATTCCAATAAATTTCCTACATTGCTACTGCTAGATTGAGGCTTATCCGTAATCGTATAATGGAATCCTGAATCATCGTAAGAAGAGATAATCACTGCCGCTTCAGTAACATTCCCGAAAATATCTAACTGAGCTCTATAAAAAGGTGTAGATGGGATCGTTCCAACATAAGGGCCTACCGTTCCATCCCCACTGTTTATCTGCTGGTTTACGCTTAAATTAGGCCATCTATTGTAAAAAGTCGTCTTATCTTGGAAGTACCTAAGAACATATCCTTGACAATAGACAGGAGGAGTAATCTGTATATTTCCTGGAACTGCTCTATTCCCGGGCAAAGGAGTTTGCGCGGGATCATCTACTAAGCCAGCTTGATAGACAAAATCATAGGTATCTACATTGGGAATCGTAGTAAAAACGTAAGGCTTTGTCAGCTTTATATTCTTAAAACATTCCGGAAAATGAAGCGTATAAGCCAGGTTTATGTACTTATCAACCTGCGAATCCTGCATCTGAGCTGCCGTATATCTGGCTGACATACGACGCACTGTGTTTCTCATCTGATCTAAGCTTACAAGCTGAGTAAAGCTCATGGCTGACCTGCATTGTAAATTGTTCCATCAAAAGAATCCTGATTACCGTAAGGCAATGGAGGATTAGTTACATAAGGACCTGATGAGTTTGGGATAACACTAGGAGATGTATAAGCATCAGGCAAAGGACTAGGGTAAGCAAAGGGTGAAAAGAACGTGGAATCAATGCTTACCGTAATGTTAACTCCACTTACTGAGGTTACCTGACCGTCCAGGTTATTCAATTCCTGCATTCCAAACTGCTTAGGTATTAGGAATCTTACCTTCATTCCTACGTTGTAATTGCTATCTTCTGTTGTGGTCATGGTCATCGGATTTGACTGATTTATTGTGGAAATAGTCTTCACAATCAGGTTGTCTTGAACCTGAACTTGTGAATATCCTGGGTAATAAATCACACTAGACATGTTTACCTAAATGAAAGTTCGAATGACATTCGATACATACCCAAATAACCTGAAGAGGTTTTGAATAATCTATATGGTGCCCTTGAATATCCCTTTCTCTCTTGCACATCACACACTCTATAGGCTTCTGTATTAAATTTATCCTTATAGCATAATTCAACAAAGAACCGGCTAACAATTGCATCTTTTTTTCTGCATATCTCTCAAATCCAATTATACTCCTCTCGTGCATCCTTACATGAGAATTTATATGAGATTCTGAGTATAATTCCTTAAGCTTTCCACTATAAATCTTGTTTCTGATGTAGATTTTTTCTGGATTTTCTTCACGATATTTCTTATTTTTACCTCGCATGCATTTTTTGCATTCTGCATGCTTTCCGTATAATCCATTTTTCTTTTCATAGAACTGATTTACATCTTTTTCTACTTCACAATTTGTACATTTCTTTCTCATAACAACCTCACTAGTGTAAAGCTATTATGTCATGCTGTATAGCTGTTTTACAATCTAAAAGTTCATAGGCACAAATGCATATTTCTTGTTGCTTGTGTCTATCTCATGAATAGCAGAAGCAGGTTTATTTGGATCCATCTCGCCCTGTTTTTGATTGAAATGAGGCGTATAGTAGTGTTCGTTTATCTGATCTGCGAATCCTCTGGGGATCGTATAGATCTTTCCATCTTCAAATATATACCATTTAACAGGATCATCCGCATACTTGATGTAAGTAAGTTTAGCTTGCTGTCCAGGAGCTCGACGATTCATGAATTTACCGGTTACTAACTCACTATCGTAAGCTTTCTGTTTTTCAATCTTATCGGAAAGAGCAGCTTTCTTTGTAAAGCCAGCCACTTGCTTGTCTATGATCTTTCTCTCGTCTGGACTAATCTCTCTAGCAGGAGCAGACTCCAGCTCTTTTTTCCTTTCCTGTATCTCTATCTGTACTTTAGATAATTCAATCCGAGCTAAATCTAGTTCTGTGAGAGTTTGTTCTAAAACATTGTCAACTTCAGCAGTTGTCATCTCTTCAGTAACAGTATCTGTCATTTCGACCTCTGGTTTTTCTTCTACTTGTACAGTTTCAATTTTTTTTTGTCTTGCCATATTTACCTCTTTATCTTGGTGATGGGACTAATTTGCAAGAGGGTTTTTAATCCCCTTGCAAATAAAAAACGAATTTCTAGTAGTACGTCTGAAGGGAAGTATGTATCTCCCATTCCCAAGCGTCCACAGTTGATCCGATGACACCGCCCGTTGTCGCACTATTTGTGCCATCTCCAGCACCGATTAGAATACCGTTTTGTCCTAGGTTTTGAGTTGCAAATCCTAGAATGTTCTGATTTCCGTAAGGAAGAGGAGTAGGAACTACAAAAGAATTAGTATTCCCCTCACCTTGAGGAATCATCACGGGTAAACTAAATGGATAGCTAGAAGACGATGGCCATGCAAAAGCAGTGAATGCAGAGCTATCAACGTTAGCGAAAGTAACCGTTTGGGTACCCACTGCGTTGTTAACTGCTGACACTGTTGCTTGCACTGGAAGTCCATTGGTTCCTGTATTTAGATCTTGCATTCCAAATACTGCCGGAATACTGAATCTAACTACATCTCCCACTTGATAGTTTTGCTGAACAAGCGTAGTGACAACCATGGGATTTGCCAAAGAAACCGCTGCAATCGCTCTCCATTCTGGGTAATAAAGAGAAGGAGGAGGAAAACCTGCGTTACCTACCTTTCTCACTTTACCAACAGATGTCAAAGAGTTTGAAGAGTTCAGCAATGTAGTGAACTGAGTAGTAGAACCTACTGCAGTAACAGTCATTACGACTCCACCTATCTCAGGAGATGTAGTAAGATCATATACTCTTACGTTATCTCCAACTTTAAATCCGTGAGCTGTGTTAGTTACCCATACTGTTGTAGTACCAGGTGTAAAGCTGTTTACTACAATCTCAGGTCCTAGAGCTTGGTTGGTTGCGTTAAACAGTGAAATACCGTTAATCGCTGCTATACCATTCTGTAAAGGAGCCAAGATACCTGAAACAGTACCGTTTTGCTTAATCAAAGCCGTACCACTTGTCATGGTATTTGGGTTGAAATAAGCTTCTACGATCCTGTCAGATGTAAGAGAACCTGATACACCTCTTGAAGTTACTCCTGATCGGGTAAGATTCCTTAAAAAGAACTGATTAATCTGTCCTACAAAAGGAATAAACTTTGGAGTAGAGGCTACGTTGGTAAATCCACCAGTCACAATCTGTGTAGTCATGATTTACCTCCTTAAATAGCCACTGCAAGTGTGCAGCGTAGGTTTACAATCCAGCTTGTATTCGTGATATTGAATACTTGCGCCATCTTCCAACCCGCTGTCTGATAAAGTCTCAAACGCGGAGAAGCAATCTCTGGTGGTGCATAGATAAACTGTGCAGAATATCCGTCTAAATCCACCATGTCATAGCTCTCTTGACCAGGCAAGAATATGTTGTAAACATCTTCTCCGTTCGCAGATGCGTTAGGAGTGATGCTACCCAAAGAAGATAGTAAGAAACGAATGTTTCTTACTACGCCCCATTCTGCCATCAAAAGATTAGCAGTATTAGGATACGCAGCTACGTTCTGGAATCCATTCATCTGGTCAAGGTCAGCACTTAAGTTAGTGTGTCCAAGGCCAAAGAATGCTGTACGTACAGGAGCTGTACCAAACTTATTTTCACCCTCAATCAGATCCATAATGAACTGGGCGTTCGCAGTACGTAGTAAACGTACAGCTTTAGAGCAATCCAAAGGACTTATGTTTGTTGGGTTGTCTCCATTAGTACCAGAAGTACAATTAATTGGTGGAGAACCCCCCTCCATCATACTACGAGCCAATTGATCTTCAGTTTCACGAAGAGATTGACCTAATGTAGACACTGCACTGTTAAGAACCTTTCTGTTACTTGTTGACCAAAATTAGTAATATTTAGTCATTCGACTAATTTTGGCGGGCCAAATCTTCTCAGCTGGCCTCTCTATGTCTCCATAGAGTTCGGAGTACCGCATCTTTCCAATTCACCGTATGTTTTAAACTGAGGCATTTTTTTCATTTCATCCTCAATTTCTTTATTGGTAATTACAGTGTATGAAAAGTCTTCTCGCTTACTGCTCTCAGGCTGATTAACACAATTTTTACATATGGGACTTCTTACAATAGTTCTATTAGCATCATAATACCTGATTTCACACCTAGAACATGTTCTTTGTCCATCATCTTCAATTGTCATAATCTTGCCCCTTGTTATCCTTTCCATGCATCATGCATCGATTAGGAACTCCAAGTCTATCAGAGAAGATTTATAGACCCCATTCATTTTAGGGTCTTCATTTATCAACATTACCTGCTCTTGAAGGATGATGTAAGTTCCATACCAGTCTATGCGGGCATCTATGTCTAGAGCTGTTAATTGCTGTGCTGGTGGATCGACAATCCCATTACCTAAAGGTACTGGAGCTGTCTGAAGATTTTGATATCTACGTCTACGTAGAATATCGCCCGCTTGTTGATCCATTGTGATAGGATATCCCATCGTAGTATGGATCAAGTCAGGCATAGGACGTGCCAGTAGCTTCATTGACAGCTGTTGTTGTACAGCTGGAGGAAGAATACTGGTTGTAGTAGGACCTGCCATGATTAGCCTCATTTGGAGGCGACAGACTATCTACGAGATGCTGCTAATGTTTCTTTCCAAAGTGCTGCTTTCTGCTCTTTGGTCATCTTAGAGTTGGAAACGTGTGCGGCTGTGCTTATAGCTTCAGACCTTACACCCATAGAACCAGTTTTTGGTCTACTTTCCTTCTCGTCAACCCGCTGTTGTTCCTGAGATATTTTTTTAGGCTGCTTAGCAACTAAATCAGCTTGATAAGCGGCGCTTTTCTTAATAAGGTTATATACCTTTCTCAAAGGATTTTTAGCGGTTTCAACAGCTTCGCGATTGTCTTCGTCGCTTTTAATATATTTTTCAATATTTTCAGCTGTGACGACGTCTTTAAAGTCAGGATGTTCTACTGCAAATTCTAAAGCCTGGATTTTGATCTCTTTTTCCTGCAATTTCTGCTCATACCCGGACATCTTCTTGTCTATCATTCCGAGAGCTCTAACAACATTCTTCCCATCAGGGAACTCTTGTTGCTCTAATTGCCTGTAATCGAAATCATCCTCTTGCTGTTGTATAGGCTGCACTTGCTTTTGCATGTGCGTCTGCATCAACTCAAGCTCTTTCTTTGCTTGCCATAACTGTCTTTCAGCGTCCTCTTTAGCCTTCCTAAGTTCCTCAAAACTCTGCTGAGGAGACTTACCATGGTTTTGCACATCCTGATCAGCGACGTCAGGTAATTGCGCTTGTTCTGTGTTTTCCATGTTTTCCTTTGAGAATGGCGAATTCTCTGTTGCGCCTTTTAGTTGAAAGCAAATCGTCATTTGCTTCATCTTATGTATAGAAAAAGATTAAATTTGAATCAACATTAAAATTTTATATTCCTATGAATGAAACGCCTGAAGTAGAAACATTCGCGTATATGATGGCTGCCGAGAAAATGATTAGTCTGCTATGTTTGATGGAACAAACTCTTGAATTCATGGAAGAATATCAGATAAAACCCGATCAAGAAGTAGTGAAGGCTCTATCTCCTTTGATACAAAAATACGCAAAATGGATAAGAAATGAAAAAAATGCCTGAAGGTTATATTGATGACTTTTACAAGTTAATCACTAATAAGATAATTGAAGATATATACGAAAAACTTAAAAATAATGATCCTGGGATACTAATTAACTTTGAAGAAGTCTATAAAGAGACAACTATTTTATTGAATACAATGAAGGAAGAGTTCCATTCTCTAGGGAAGAAACTAAAAAAGGTTGTAGATTCAACTTCCCTATATGAAGATGTCTACAAAATGAGAGATGAGATGATAGAGATTAAGAAGATGTTGGAAAAGATCAATCATGGAAAATGAAGATCTAGATCCCGATTATGAAATAGAGGAAATAATTCTTACTTTAGAAGCTATAAAAGAACATGGATCGGGTTCCATGAATCCATGGAAAGCTTTACTGTGTTTAGCTAAAGAGATCTTTGAAATAAAAAGACAGAGATCAGAAGACATAAGGTGTCGATCTTTGAAAGGATCAAACAACCTTCCCATCAACTAGATAGTCCTCTATCTTTTCTAGCTTGTCTTGGCAGTATTTCTTAAGCATTGTGACATAGTTCGCATCGAATTCGTTAGGATGCTTAAGAATATAGTTTAATACTTCCTGCTTAGGAATACACCATTCGAATTTAACTACTCCTCCATCTTCTACGGACCATAGATAGTGGTCATTACCTTGATATGGACTTGGTCTAGTTCTTCTGCACTGAGGATAGATATGCAAGGAATTTTGAGCGTACGGCTCCTTCTGTAACCAAATATGGATATAATACCTACCTTTAACGCCTTTCTCGTAGTTCTTCTGTACAGACTCTTCGATGATAAGCTTAAACCTTTCCATTAAAGGCCCTACTGTCTCTCCTACTTCTTGCCGGTCAGTCTTTGATCTGGCTTCAAGCATTAAAGAACCGTAGGATTTATCGCTATTTTTGACCATATTTATTTATTTTAGGAGTGTTAATAGTAAATACTTCTTCCCACCTATCAAAATTTCCTATTCTTTTTTCTAGAATCAAAAATGTTCTTTTAAAAGACAATTTAATTGTTAAAATATATTTAGGATTACTTCCAAATATTGGAAATATTTTAAGCATTACTTAACCATCTTACTTCCGCCTGTATAGAGCGATCTGTTGCTTTGTGAACCACCTTGAGTCGGTTTCACTTTGTAACCGACTGGAGGTTTATGCAGATTAGGAAGTTTCTTTATTCTAGGGGGTATCATTGTCACGTTTACTTATCCCCTGTGATAGTGTGTCGCAATATTTAAACAATCTTTCCTTAAAAATATCGAAACTGTTTTCTAATTCATTAAATTCGGATACTACATTATCTGAAACTTTATTTATTCCATAAATTAATTTAGTGAAGTCCTCAAGAGTTTCTAGATAGTGTTCAGGAGAGCAAAACATATTCAGAGGATTACATTGTCTCATTTCTTTAATTCTTTTAATCGTCTCTACTGCATGTTGATACCAATCTCTATTTCTCATTGCTTTACACTCTTATTCTGCATTTGTGGTTTAGCTGAAGGGCTAAAAGAGCTCGTTATAGGCAAAGGTGGTTTCCCCGTATTTCTATAACGTGGTTGTTGAGTACATAACTCACCGGATGGAGGTACGTGCTTAGGAACAGCAGTATCTCTCTTGTCTGAAATAATAGGTATTCTGGGCATGATTTCTCCTTTTAAAATGTGGCTTGAGGCATGCCTCTCGTTTGCGCAGCCACGGCACTAATTACTTGTTCATCATCTTTTCACGTGTATAAGGACGATGCGCTAAAGACTTGTCATCTTTTGCATCAATCTTATTGCGAACTTTCTCGTAGCTGTTGGAAGCTCCGGCAGGTGGTTTTGGATCAACATTCTCTCTGATAGGAGAATAATGTGCCCCAGTGTTACCTTTACCGTTTCCACCAGACGATGTATTTTTATGGCTGTGTGACATAATTTCCCTCCGATGTGGTTACATCTTTTTCATGTTCTCTTGCAGTAATATTTTGAATCAAGTCAAATACTTTAAGAAAATTATCTATATCCATAGTTTCTAATTCTTTGGCTGCCTTTATCTTGGCTAAAGTACCTTGATCCCTTTCCTCATGCGCTCTAGAAATGCGCTCTTCATTTAATGCTTTATCAAGTTGAATTTTTGCAAGTCTTTCTGATCCTAAAGATTCATCGCTGTATTGCTTTGCTTTTAGACTTTCATTAACGACCTGCTGGTTTTCCATCTGCAACTTGAACTGCATCTCTTGTTGTTGTTGCTGCTGTTGCTGAGTCTTCTGGATTGATTCAACGAGCTTGTCTTTATCTTGGATAGTAAGATCTTCAAGCAACATATCTGGAGGAATAGGGAGACCATCTTTCCAAAGAGTGTACTTCTGCAAGAAGCTGAGCTGCTTTGTAGTAGCTGTGAGAGGAGCATTTGTAACAACGGCATCGTATTTCTGAAATGACTTGTCTTTAAACTCGTTCGTAGGTGGTTCTTGGATCATTCTCATGATCTTTCCTACAGTATAGTTCTTCTGAATAAGTGCCCAATGTAAACGACCAGCATTCCTCTGGGAAAGGTCCAAATTGTCAAAAAGTTCTTGGAGAGTAGTAAGAGCAGCTCCTTGACGTAGTTGCTCCGTAATTCCCACATCACTATCTTCCGCTTGCCCCAATAACTCTGGTGTAACACCTGCATTTGACTGAATATCCTCTTTAAGAAACTGAGTTGCTTGGAAGTTGGCAGGGTTAATATTTGCTCCTGGCTTGTCTACAAGAGAGTTTAATCTGCCTTTTTTGAAGAATCTTACTTTACCTGGTCCAACCTTGAAAGCATCGTCATCGGAAATAAGAGAATCCTCTTCTACGTCTACCCCAGAGAATTGAGCTGCTAGCAAATCAAGTTCAAGCTGCTTTCTATACGAGTGAAGGTATATAGGATCTCGGATGTTTCTAATAATCCCCTGATACCTAAAAGCATAGTTGTTATTCGCCAGATCATGATACCCCACAAAAGGAGTAAAGGGATACATGTCAACACCCAGAGGATTAGGTCCGTCATAAAAGCACACATTGTTGACTATTATTGCTAGATGTACTGTAGGAACCTTTTCTTTAACTACTACCACTTGAGGATATTGCATTCTCAGATTTCTCATGTCCTCATTGTCAAAGTCCACTTCAATACTTTCGTATGTGTTTGGATCTACAATGAAGGTTGCCATCCTATCAGTCATGTACCAATATTCATCGTAGGCTAAAAATCCCTTACGACGGATATTGTACTGTTGTGGCATGAACGTGAACTTAGTATCAAAGTAAGCCTGATCGTTCAGCATCATTACTTCTTTAGCTCTTTCAGGAATTAGCTGACACACTTGCTCTTTGTGAAGGTATTTACGAGTACGTATGAACTGACAGTCGCTCAGTCCCATGTCTCTCCAAAACGCATCCATCATTATCATATCTGCGCTGAGCATCTCTGTACGCAAATCTCCGCATATTGGATCCCTTCTATAGTCTATCCAGGAATGCATTAAAGAAAGTCCTGTTATTC
>Ga0070702_100000198_pt1 | contig 19583 bp, 18 predicted proteins | sample KBSK5103metaG_FD_65466 | JGI IMG/M metagenome (GOLD analysis project Ga0070702, IMG submission 65466) | Corn, switchgrass and miscanthus rhizosphere microbial communities from Kellogg Biological Station, Michigan, USA - KBS K5-10-3 metaG | ecosystem: Host-associated > Plants > Roots >... | reverse complement strand
GCCTCGCGGACGATGGCCCGTCCCATGGCCACCCGCTGACGCTGGCCACCGGAGAGGTTGGCCGGCTTGCGCTCGAGGTGCTCGTCCAGCTCGAGCATGGCAGAGACCTTCTGGACCTTCTGGCGGATCTCCTCTTCGGAGTGCTGCCCCCTGGCCAGCCGCAGGGGGAAGGCGATGTTCTCGAACACGGTCAGGTGCGGATACAGCGCGTAGTTCTGGAAGACCATGGACAGGTGGCGGTCCCTGGGGGCGAGGTCGTTGACCCGCTTGCCGTCGATGAGCATCTCACCCGAGGTGATGTCCTCCAGGCCGACCACCATGCGAAGCAGCGTGGACTTGCCGCACCCCGACGGGCCCACGAGAATCATGAACTCGCCGTCGGCGATGTCGAGAGAGACGTCGTTGACCGCCGGGAAGCCGTCGCCGTACTTCTTGACGATGTTCTTGAGCTCGATCTTTGCCATCGGTTCTCAGGCTCCTTCTGATGTCTGCCGTTGCCGGTTCCCTGCTGTGATGACTGCTGCCCGTAGGTCGTGCGTTTGGCTCAGCCCTTGACCGCGCCGGAGGTGAGTCCGGAGACGATGCGGCGCTGGAAGAGCAGGACGAGAATCACGACGGGAATCGTGACGACGATCGCGGCGGCGGCGATTGCCCCGGTGGGTTGGGTGAACTGCGATGCGCCGGTGAAGAACGCCAGCGCTGCCGGGACCGTCCGGGCGTTCTCGCTGGTCAGGGAGATGGCGAACACGAAGTCGTTCCACGCAGTGAAGAAGGTGATGATCGCCGTCGTGAACACACCCGGCGAGGCCAGGGGCACGATCACCTTGCGGAACGCCTGCCACGACGTGGCGCCGTCGACCTGCGCTGCCTGCTCCATCTCCCACGGGATCTGCTTGAAGAACGCCGACAGCACCCAGATGGACAGGGGCAAGGTCAGCGCGAGGTAGGGGATGATCAACCCGATCTGGGTGTCGAACAGGCCAATCGCCCGCCACAGGTTGTACAGCGGGGTCACCAGGCTGATGACCGGGAAGATCGACACCGCGAGCGCGGTCGTCAGGATCAGCTTCTTGCCCGGGAAGTCCAGCCGGGCGATGGCGTAGGCCGCGAACATCGCCAGCACGACGCTGACCAGGGTGGCAACCAGACACACCACCACCGAGTTGGCCAGAGCAGGGAGGAAGAGCCCACGGGCGTCGCCGGTGAGGATGAGCCGGTAGTTGTCCCAGCTGAGCTCCTGGGGGACGAACTTGCCGTCCGAAAGGGTGGCGGTCGACTTCAGCGACAACGACAGGATCCACAGGATCGGGACCAACGTGTAGATGATGATGGGGATGGAGACGAGGCCCAGCCACGTTCTCGTCTTGTCGGACACATTGGATTCCATTGCCGTCACTCGCCTCTGACGCTTGAGAGGTCGACCTTGAACCCCTTGATGAACACGACACTGATGCCCACGACGATCAGGAAGAGCAGCACAGAGACCGCCGACCCCATGCCGATCTCAACCCGGCTGATGGTCTGGTTGTAGGCCACCAGTGAGACCGTCGACGTGTCCTGCGCGCCGCCGGTCATGACGAAGACCGCGTCGAAGATGCGGAAGGCGTCGAGCGTGCGGAACAGCAGCGCCACCATGATCGCCCCCTTCATGTTCGGCAGCACCACCTTGAACAGCCGCTGCCAGAACGTCGCGCCGTCGACCTCGGCGGCCTCCTCCAGCGAGCTGGGCACCTGGGCCAGTCCTGCCAGCAGCAGCAACGACATAAAGGGGGTGGTCTTCCAGATCTCGGAGATGCAGATGGCGATGAGCGCCGACCAGTGGCTGCCGAACCAGTCGTAGGTCTCGGAGAACGCACCGAAGCTCAGGGTGTGCAGCCAGTGGTTGAGGAAACCGGTGTCCACCGCGAACGCGAACCGCCAGGCGAACGCCGACACGACGGTGATGATCGCGTAGGGGATGAGCACCACCGTCCTCAGGATGCGTCGCGGGACCACGATCTTGTTCATGATCATGGCCAGCGCCATGCCGATCACGAGCTCGACCACGACGGTCACCACCGTGATGACCACCGTGGTCAGCACCGCTCCCCACCACAGTCCGTCCGTGAGAACCACCGCGTAGTTGTTGAGGAAGACGAACTTGCGGGCGCTGGGATCGGTCAGGCGGTAGTCGTAAAGCGAGAGCCAGACCGCATTCAGGATCGGGTATGCGGTCACGGCCAGCATGACCGCGAAGGCCGGGCCGGCCAGCTTCCAGCCGAGCTTGCGTTCGGCCATGGCCCGGTCCGAGAGCCGGACCTTGCCCGGTTTGGCAGACTTCGTCCTGCGAGCGGCAGCGTCGACGAGTGTGGTCACAGCAGCGTCTCGCCCCTGAGCACCGAGGTGATCAGGTCGGTTGCCGCCTTCGGGGTGGTATCGGGGGTGACCGCGTTCGGTGGGCTGAACTCGCGCTGCAGGCCCGTTGAGATGTCGCCGTAGTACTGGCTCTGCGGACGGGGTGCGGCATCGTCGAGAGAGGTCCGGATCAGTGCCGCCATCGGGAACTGCTTCTTGATCTCGGCGTCGTCATAGACCGACTTGCGCGCGGCCGGGTTGCCGGTACCGATCATGTAGAGCTTCTGGTGGGCCGCGGAGGTGATGCACTTCGCAGCGTCATAGGCCAGGTCGGGGCGCTTGCTGAAGGCACCGACGCCAAGCTCGATCCCGCCGAACGGAGGGGCCGACGGGGTGCCGGCCACGGTCTGCGGGTACTTCGCCCAGCCGACGTCGTCGATGAAGGTCACCTTGTTCTCCGGCAGGGCCGCCCACACGTAGGGCCAGTTGACCAGGAAGCCACTGGAGGCATCATCGGAGAAGAGGTTCAGTGCCTCGGTCTCGGTCGTGGACGAGAGAGCCGGGCCCCCCACCCCCGTGCTGGCGACCTTCTCGATCACGGCGGCCGCCTTCTTGCCCTCAGGTGTGTCCAGACCAAGGCGCAGGGCGTCGGCGGTCGCACCCGGGGTCGTCACCACGTGGCCCTTCGCACCCTCGATGAGTGCGTTGATCCACACGACATAGCCCTCGTAGCGGCTCGCCTGGACGCCGATGGTCTTCTTCTGCGCCTGGGCTGCGGCGATGACCTGGTCCCACGCCACCGGCTTTGTCATGTCCAGGCCGGCCTTCTGGGCAACGCTCTTGCGGTACCACAGCAGCTGGGTGTTGGCCCAGAACGGCACGGCCACCAGTTTGCCCTTCCACTTGGCGCCCTCGACCGCTGCGTTGACGGTGTCCTCGGTGAAGCCGGCCTCCAGGTTCGCCGGAACAGGTGCGAGGAAGCCCGCTTCGGCGAACTCGGCCACGAACACCGGGTCGATGCTCATCAGGTCGATGCCCGAGTCGCTGGCGGCCAGTCGGCGCAGCAGCTGCTGGCGCTGGTCGCTGGCGCTGTTGGGCAGCAGCTGGACCCTGATGGTGTATCTGCCGCCCGAGGCGTCGGTGCACTCCTTGGCGATCTGGGCCTGGCCCTTCTTGGTCGGGTCAGCGCCGCCGCCGTCGGGGTTGATGTACCAGGTCAGGGTTCGCCCCGACCCGGTGTCGCTGCTCGAGCAGGCGGCCAGGGAGCCTGTCGCCAGGGTGGAGATCAGGGCTACACCGACCACCGCCGCCCGGGTCCTTTGTGTGGGCACGACCGCTCCCTTCAAAGTTCAACCATCTTGCGCACAGGTCTACACCCTTGGGTGTGGCGCACGCCACAACAACACAGGTCTTACGCTGGGCAAATCCGCAGGCCAGGACTGCCTGGGCGGCTGCGGCGTTGAGGACAGTGTTTTCCGAAGGAGTGACGGTGCCCGATTTCGAATACGAAGACCTGCTTCCCCTGGGAGCCGACCACACGAAATACCGATTGCTGACCGACGAGGGCGTGCGGGCCGTCAAAGGTCCCGATGGGCGGGCTTTCCTCGAGGTGGCGCCCGAGGCGCTCCGGTTGCTGACCGAGACGGCGATGCATGACATCGCCCACTACCTGCGCCCCGCGCACCTGACCCAGCTGCGCAGCATCATCGACGACCCCGAGGCCAGCGCCAACGACAGGTTCGTCGCGCTCGACCTGCTCAAGAACGCCAACATCGCCGCCGGGGGTGTCCTGCCGATGTGCCAGGACACCGGCACCGCAATCGTCATGGGCAAGCGCGGCCAGCATGTGCTCACCAAGGGTGGTCAGGGCTCCGACGAGTCGGCCATCGCACGCGGGGTCTATGACGCGTACACCCGGCTCAACCTGCGCTACTCCCAGATGGCGCCGATCACGATGTGGGAGGAGAAGAACACCGGCTCCAACCTCCCCGCCCAGATCGAGCTGTATGCCGACACCGCCACCGGCCACGAGACCACGTACAAGTTCCTGTTCATGGCCAAGGGCGGAGGCTCGGCGAACAAGTCCTACCTCTACCAGGAGACCAAGGCGGTCCTGAACCCCGCGTCCCTGATGACCTTTCTCGACGAGAAGCTCCGTTCCCTCGGCACAGCGGCCTGCCCGCCCTACCACCTGGCCATCGTCATCGGTGGCACCAGCGCCGAGTTCGCTTTGAAGACAGCGAAGTACGCCAGCGCGAAGTACCTCGACGAGCTGCCCCGCGAGGGTTCGCCGAGCACGGCTCGGGGATTTAGAGACGTCGAGCTCGAGGCGAAGGTGCTGGAGCTGACCCGCGGCTTCGGCATCGGCGCGCAGTTCGGCGGCAAGTACTTCTGCCACGATGTCCGGGTGGTCCGGCTCCCCCGCCACGGCGCCTCGCTGCCGATCGCGATCGCCGTCTCCTGCTCGGCCGACCGCCAGGTCCTCGGCAAGATCACGCCAGAGGGCGTCTTCATCGAGGTGCTCGAGACCGACCCCGCGCACTTCCTGCCCGAGACCACCGACGAGCACCTTCAGTCCGGCGGCTCCGCTGCCCCCGACGACGTGGTCAGGATCGACCTCACCCGGCCGATGGACGAGATCCGCGCCGAGCTGACCAAACACCCTGTGATGACACGGCTTTCGCTGACCGGCCCGCTTGTTGTGGCCCGCGACCTCGCCCACGCCAAGATCAAGGACCTGCTCGACGCGGGCGAGCCGATGCCGCAGTACCTCAAGGACCACGCCGTCTACTACGCCGGCCCGGCCAAGACGCCCGAGGGCTACGCGAGTGGCTCCTTCGGCCCCACGACGGCGGGGCGCATGGACTCCTACGTCGAGCAGTTCCAGGCCGAGGGCGGCTCGATGATCATGCTCGCCAAGGGCAACCGGTCCGGCCAGGTGACCGCCGCGTGTGCGGCATACGGCGGGTTCTACCTCGGCTCCATCGGTGGTCCGGCCGCCCGGCTCGCCCAGGACTGCATCAAGTCCGTTGAGGTCCTTGAGTACCCCGAGCTCGGCATGGAGGCGATCTGGAAGATCGAGGTCGAGGACTTCCCCGCCTTCATCGTCGTGGACGACAAGGGCAACGACTTCTATGCCGAGACGGCCAAGCCGCTCGTGATGAGCGTCACCAAGCGACCGGGGCTGTGACCGGGACCGTGACCGGGACCGGCCATCGACTGCACTCGCAGCACTTGACCCCGGCCGAGGCCTGGGCCCAGCTGACCCGCGGCAACGAGCGGTTCGTCGCCGGCGAGCAGGGACACCCCAACCAGGACGCCGCCCGCCGTGACAGGCTGACCGAGGGCCAGACGCCGATGGCGGTCTTCTTCGGCTGCGCGGACTCGCGGGTGGCTGCCGAGATCATCTTCGACCGCGGTCTGGGCGACCTCTTCGTCGTCCGCACGGCAGGCCACGTCATCGACTCAGGGGTGCTGGGGTCCATCGAGTTCGGCGTCGAGGTCCTCGACATCCCGCTCGTGGTGATCCTGGGACACGACTCGTGCGGCGCGGTCTCCGCGACGGTGAACGCGGTCCGAAACGGTGTGCTGCCAGGGGGTTTCATCCGCGACATCGTCGAACGTGTCACCCCCAGCGTTCTCGCCGCACATCGGGCCGGGAAGACCACTGCCGACGAGATCGAGGCAGAACACGTGCGGCATACGCTGCGTCTGCTGACCGAGCGCTCCAGCCTGGTCGCAGACCGTATCGCCAGCGGTCGCCTCGCCGTGGTGGGCGCCGCCTATGCCCTGGGGGACGGCCGCGCGCGGATCATCGACTCAGTCGGACTCGACCCCGCCCCATAGCGGACCATCGCCGCAACACGACTCCGCGCTCCTACTGAAGCGAACTCTGAACCTGGAGCTACAGAGTCTTTGTCACAGCGTTCTGCTGGAGAGTGACTGCCGTCTGAGCCAGCAGCCTGCCGGTGATCGATGCGCCGGTGTTCATGGCGATCATCGTCTGGGCCAGCACAGTTCCCTCGAAGTGCGCGGTTGTTCCGATGCGTCGGTGAGTCCACCAAGGGTCGCCTTGGCTCAGGACCAGCTCGCGCTACAAAGACCGGGGCCAAGAAGACAATGTCTTCTTGGCCCCGGCCGTCATGCAGCTGGTGAAACTCTGAAGCAAGAAAATACTAGACGGGCTTGGTGACAGCATTCATCTGGAGAGTGACTGCCGTCTGTGCCAGCAGAACTCCATTGATCGATGCCTTGGTCTTCGCGGCGATCATCGTCTTGGAGAGTATCGTTCCCTCGAAGTGCGCGGTGGTGCCGATGGTGACCGCTCCGGCGGTCTGCCAGAACACGTTCTTGGCCTGTGCGCCGCCGGTCAAGGTGACGTTCTTGGCGGAGGCCTCAGTGAGAGTTCCGGCAATCTGGAGGATCCATACGTCGTTCGGTCCACCGTTGAGGGTGACGTCCTTTGAGATGGAGACGTTGGAAGTCCACTTGTAGAGGCCGGGAGACAGGGTCAGTCCGCCGATCTCGCCAGCGCCCAGGTTGAGAGAGTCGGGCAAGGTTCGCCCGGCGGCGTCGTTGTACGCAGTCTCCATGGCGCCTACAGCGGACGTCAGACCGGTGGGGTCTTTCACGCTGCAGGGAAGGGGACCGGCCGCATCGACCGTGTAGATCGTCCCTGTTACTTCTGTGCACTTCAGACCGACAGCAGCACCGGTGATGGGGCTGGTTCCTACATCGCCCGTAATAGCAGAGGCAGGGACGTCGGTAACACCTGATTTCGACAGAATCGCGAAGTTACCGGCTGATCCAAGGTCCACCGGCGCACGAACGCTGGCGGCTGTGATGCTCGGAACATCGGCCGCAGATGCGATAACCGGAGTGCTGGCCGCCAGCAGTGAAATGGCCGCAACTGAAACGATGGACAGATTCTTCAGGCGCATGGTTCCTCGTATTTCTCAATAGATTGAAGTGCGTTGTCGTCATAGAAGCAGGACTGGTAACGCCTCACCTTAGGAGTATGAGATATCTCCTGCGGGCGTGGTGGTGTTGATGTGCTCTCTCCTCCGTGCTTGAAGCGCCGAAGGAGTCCTATGACTCCTCAACGGCCTCCCCTCATCGATGCCCATCGCATCACGCTCTTTCGGGCGGGCTTGACTGTCGGTCCCCCGAAGTCTCTGCGGCTGGTTGGTGCTTGGACCGGTGGACCTCCCCCGGTGCCACCAAGGGTAAATGGTCCCTGCCCGACATCGCGACGAAATAGGACGTAGGTCACACATAGGCCCCAAATCCCCCCAAATCATAAACTGTTCATGCTCCGAACAACGGACCCGATGTGCGACGGAGTTCGAACGGTCGCGCGGCACCACCAGGGCTCAGCCTGGATCTGCACCGCCTCGCGAAGGCTCGACCGCGGCGTCTCGACCGCGGCGTCTCGACCGCGGCGTACTGCCTCAGGGACGTCGACCGGACGGCATACGCTACAGAACAAGCCGGGACCAAGGAGACTACCAACGTCTCCTTGGCCCCGGCCGTCATGCTTCTGGTGAAACTACAGAGGCAAGATACTAGACAGGCTTGGTGACAACGTTCTTCTGGAGCGTGACTGCTGTCTGTGCCAGCAGCCTGCCATTGATCGATGCGCCGGTCTTCATGGCGATCAGCGTCTTGGAAAGAATGGTTCCCTCGAAGTGCGCGGTTGTTCCAATGGCGGCCGCACCGCCGGTCTGCCAGAACACGTTCTTGGCCTGTGCGCCACCGGTCAGGATGACCTTCTTGGCAGCGGCCTGGGTAAGAGTTCCAGCGATCTGGAGGATAAAGACGTCATTCGGCCCACCCCTGAGGGTGACATCCGTTGATATGGAGACGTTGGAAGTCCACTTGTAGAGGCCGGGAGCCAGGGTCAGCCCGCCGATCTGTCCAGCGCCCAGGTTGACAGCATTGGGCAGGGTTCGCCCGGCAGCATCGTTGTACGCAGTACCCATCGCGCCCACAGCGGACGTCAGACGGGTGGGGTTCACTACCCGGCAGGGAAGGGGACCGGCCGCGTTGACGGTGTAGATCGTTCCTGTTACTTGTGGGCACGTCAGACCGATGGCAGCACCGGTGATCGGGCTGGAGCCAACATCTCCCCTGATGACAGAGGAAGGAACGTTGGTGATGCCTGACTTCGACAGAATCGCGAAGTTAGCGGCTGATCCAAGGTTCACCGGCGTCTGAGTGGCGGCCGCGAGGGTGTTGGTCGCCGGACGAGCGGTGGCAGCTGAGACGACCGCAGTGCCGGTCGCCATCATTGAGATCACTGCGATGGGAACGATGAAAAGGGTCTTCAGACTCAAAACTTCTCCTCTGGTCTGCGCGACTGAGCGTCGGTCTCCGACGTATCTGAGGCCGACTGCACCAGAGCGGGTGAGCTTACGTGAGATCACCCGGGTACACGGTCCCCGTCGCACGCTGGTAAATGGACATAAATGGGATATATAGGTCCCGTAAGCAGAGGATTGCACCAATGAAATGTCTGTCGCCACCAAGGGTGGCCTTGCGTCAGAGCGCCAGGTGCCTTGCCACGACGTCGGCCAGCCGCTGGGCCACAGCCTGTGCCTGCGCAGCGTCCTCGGCCTCGACCATGACCCGCACCAGAGGCTCGGTGCCGGACTTGCGCAGGAGCACCCGGCCGACCCCGTCGAGCTCGGCCTGGGCGGCACGAACCTCGGCCTGCACCGCGTCGTTGGCGTCGACCCGGCCCTTGTCCACGCCCTTGACGTTGATCAGCACCTGGGGCAGCCGCTTCATGACGGCGGCCAGGTCCTCCAGCGAGCGGCCGGTCTGCGCAAGGCGCGAGGCGAGCATGAGCCCGGTCATCGTGCCGTCACCGGTGGTCCCGTGGTCAAGGAAGATGACGTGGCCGGACTGCTCCCCGCCCAGGCAGAACGCCCCTGCCTTCATCTCCTCCAGAACGTAGCGGTCACCCACGGCGGTCTGCCTGACCGAGATGCCCTCACGCTCAAGGGCCTGCAGCATGCCAAGGTTGCTCATCACTGTGGCCACCAGGGTGTTCTGGGCGAGCACACCTCTCTCGCGCATGTCCAGCGACAGGATCGCCATGATCTGGTCGCCGTCGACATCCGCACCCCGTCCGTCCACCGCAAGACAACGGTCGGCGTCGCCATCCAACGCGATACCAAGGTCTGCTCCAGCCTGGAGCACAGCGGCCTGGAGGTTCTCCAGGTGGGTGGAACCGTATCCATCGTTGATGTTCAGCCCATTGGGCTCGCATCCGATGACCGTTACCTGAGCACCGGCCTGACGGAAGGCCTCCGGGGCAACCTCGCTGGCAGCACCGTGGGCGGCATCCAGCACCACGCGCAGGCCGTCCAGACTATGGGGAAGTGCGGCCAGCAGGTGCGCTATATAGCGGGCAGGTCCGTCCTCCAGCCGGCGGACGCGGCCCACGTCGGATCCGATGGGCCTGTCCCAGGGCTCGTTCAGCCGTGCCTCGATCGCGTCCTCGAGGTGATCGGCCAGCTTGTGCCCACCCCGGGCGAAGAACTTGATGCCGTTGTCAGGCATCGCGTTGTGGGACGCCGAGATCATGACGCCCAGGTCGGCACCACCGTCGGCGATCAGGAACGCGATGGCCGGCGTGGGCAGCACGCCTGCGTCCAGGACATCGACCCCCGCGGAGGCCAAGCCGGCGATGGTCGCCGCGGCCAGAAACTCCCCCGAAGCCCGGGGGTCACGGCCCACGACTGCCAGGGGTCGGTGGTCATTGAAGGCACCGACCTCACCCAATACGTGCGCGGCAGCCACCGACAGGTCAAGAGCTAGCTCGGCGGTCAGGTCCTTGTTCGCGAGGCCGCGGACGCCATCGGTGCCAAAGAGTCGAGCAGCCATGCAGGGTAAGCCTTTCGGGAGGCGAGATGCAGAGCGACGTGACAATGGCGGCCTCGAAGCCGGGACTAGCCGGGTCCGAAGCCGCCGTTGTCAGATGATGATGCCGGGTCAGCGCTTGCTGTACTGAGGTGCCTTGCGTGCCTTCTTCAGACCAGCCTTCTTGCGCTCGGGAACGCGAGGGTCACGGGTCAGGAAGCCGGCCTTCTTCAGTGCGGGACGGTTCAGCTCCTCGTCAACACCGTTCAGCGAGCGGGCGACACCCAGGCGCACCGCGCCGGCCTGCCCGGAGGGGCCACCGCCATGCACGCGGACGAGCACGTCGTAGGAGCCGTCGAGCTCGAGCACCTTGAAGGGCTCGTTGACGATCTGCTGGTGCACCTTGTTGGGGAAGTACTCATCCAGGGTGCGGTTGTTGATCTTCCACTGACCGCTGCCCGGGATGATGCGCACGCGGGCGATGGCCTGCTTGCGACGTCCCGTCGCGGCACCGGGGCCAGAGGCCGCCGGCTTGCGGACCTCGACCACAGCGGCCTCGGACTCGCTGGTGTACTCGGTGAGCTCTGGTTCTTCTTCGCCCTGGACAACATCTGTCTCGACGGCGGAAGTGGTGTCAGCCACGGTTCTCCTCGCTGCTCTCTGCTTCGTTGGTGGTGTAGCCCACTGAAGGTGATATCTCCCCGCGGGCGGGCCGAGACGTTACTGCGCGACCTGGGTGATCTCGAAGGGAATCGGCATCTGCGACTGGTGCGGATGCACATCTCCTGCGTAGACCTTCAGCTTGCTCAGCTGCTGGCGGGCGAGTGTGCCCTTGGGAAGCATGCCGCGGACGGCCTTCTCGACAGCCTTCGCGGGCTGCTTGGCCAGCAGGACCTGGTAGGAGGTCGCCTTGAGCCCGCCGGGGAAGCCAGAGTGGTGGTAGGCCTTCTTCTGCACCAGCTTGTCGCCGGTCAGGGCAACCTTGTCGGCATTGATGATGATGACGAAGTCACCGCCGTCCACGTGGGGCGCAAAGGTCGGCTTGTGCTTGCCCCGCAGGAGGATCGCGGTCTGACTGGCCAGCCGGCCGAGCACGACGTCGGTGGCATCGATGACGAGCCACTTGCGCTCAACCTCGCCGGGCTTGGGGGTGTACGTACGCACGGATAAACCCTTCGTTCTCGTGATTTCTCAGCGACTGTGGTGGTGCGTCTCCCCTACAGACCGGGATTCGCGACCAGGAGGGCGCGGTTCGCACAACGAGGTATAACGATACCGGCGTCCCTACACACCACAAAATCAGTCCGCACCGGCCATTCTCAGCACGAACGGGCCACCTTCGGGGTCCAGCACCAGACTTGTGCATAAGAAGTGTGCACGATTAGTGTGCACACATGAGCGACCCCCTGGCTCCTGGTATCCACCTCGACCGCGCAGCGTTGGCCATGCTCGCCCACCCGTTGCGCTCGCGCCTGCTGGCCGAGCTGCGGGCCGGTGGACCCGCCACGGCCACCATGCTGGCGGCCGCACTGCAGACCAACAGCGGGGCCACGAGCTACCACCTTCGCAAGCTCGCGCAGGTGGCTCTGGTGGTGGACTGCGGCGGCGGGAGCGGACGGCGGCGGATGTGGAGCGCCAGCACCGAGTCCCGGCCTCGGGATGAGGGGCCGGGCGGCAACACCGCCGCCTCCGACGACGCCGACGGCGCGGACGCCGAGGCCGCGCTGGGATGGCTGGCCCGCGACTACCTCCACCACTTCACCGACCGGGCCGAGCAGTGGCTGGACACCCAGGACCGCTGGCCCACCGGCTGGCGCGAGCAGGTCGGCCTGTCGGACCACCTGGTGCAGGTCACGGCCGGACAGCTCTCGGCGTTGCGTGAGGAGCTCGCCGGGGTCCTGGAACGCTACCGCCGGGTCGGAGCGGGCAACCCGGACGCCAAACGGGTCTCGGTCTATGTCTGCCCCCTGCCGGTCGACCGCCCGCCCGGCTGAGCTCCAGCCGCCGGTGGCACGGCTGTATCACTACTGGCACCTCCGCAAGTGCCCACGGCGATACTGCGGTGCGATCCCGGCCCGAACGGGCGAATCGGAGGCCGCAGCGACATGCTTGTCCTGATGTGCCCGGCCGCGACCGCCGGGCTCGTTCTCTCGACAGGAGGTGTTTGTGGACTTCGCCATGCTGGCGCTGGTCGTCCTGGCCGGTCTGGTCGGCCCCCTCCTGGCAGTTCCGCGGGCTTGGCACATGCCGGTGGTCGTTGGTGAGCTGCTCGTGGGGATCATCCTGGGGAGGACGGGCCTGGGCTACCTGGACGCCTCGGAGCCCACGTTCTCCTTCCTTGGGGAGGTCGGCTTCGGGCTCGTCATGTTCGTCGTCGGCAGCCATGTGCCGGTTCGTGATGTCCATCTCCGGCAGGGCCTGGGCCGCGGCACGGTCCGCGCTGTCCTGGTGGGAGCCGGGTCGGTGGCTCTGGGCGTGCTTCTCGCCGCGGCCTTCGGGACCGGCCACGCCGCACTGTATGCCGTGCTGATGGCCTCGTCCTCGGCCGCGCTGATCCTGCCCATCATCGACTCGCTGGGCCTCGGCGGCGAGCAGGTGCTGCAGCTGCTCCCACAGATCGCGATCGCCGACGCCGCCTGCATCGTCGCAGTACCTCTGGCCATCGACCCCGCCCATGCCGGGCGCGCCGCACTGGGTGCCCTGGCCGTCATCCTGAGCGGCGTCGCGATCTTCGCACTGCTGTCCCTGCTGGAACGAAAGGGCCTTCGCCACCGACTCCACCGCCTGTCCGAGCAGCGTCACTTCGCCCTCGAGCTGCGGATCAGCCTGGTGATCCTGTTCTCCCTCTCTGCCCTCGCCACCCGGTCACACGTGTCGATCATGCTCGCCGGCTTCGTGTTCGGGCTCGCTTTGACCGCCGTCGGGCCGCCGCGGCGGCTCGCCCGTCAGCTGTTCGCGGTGACCGAAGGCTTCTTCGGCCCGTTGTTCTTCGTCTGGCTGGGCGCGTCCCTGGACCTGCGCGCGCTCGGGTCCCGACCGGGACTGATCCTTCTGGGACTGCTGCTCGGAGTCGGCGCCGTGCTCAGCCATTCGCTGACCAGGCTCACGGGACAGCCACTGAGCCTGAGCTCGCTGGCGTCCGCGCAGCTCGGTGTCCCGGTCGCGGCGGCGACCGTGGGCACCAGCCTCAACATCCTCCAGCCGGGCGAACCGGCAGCCCTGGTCCTGGGCGCGCTGGTCACCATCGCCGCGGCGACCATCGCCGGCGGGGCAGCCGTCCGGCAGGGAAACCTCAGCGCCGCCGAACCCAAGAAACCGATGCCGACCTGACGAGGACGCCAGACTGTTCTCCCTTATGACGCGGCCGCGGTTCGCGTCTAGAGGGTTGGGTCCGCCTGGGGCAGGGACGGGCGGTGCCCCGGGTTGAGCACCCGTGCCAGGAAGTCCCTGGTCCTGGGATGCTGCGGGGCGCCCAGCACCGCCTCCGGCCGGCCCTCCTCGACCACGATCCCGTCATCCATGAACACCACCCGGTCGGCCACCTCGCGCGCGAACGCCATCTCGTGGGTCACCACCATCATCGTCATGCCGTCGGCCACCAGGCTGCGCATCACCTCGAGCACGTCACCCACCAGCTCGGGGTCGAGGGCCGAGGTCGGCTCGTCGAACAGCATCAGCTCAGGCCCCATCGAGAGCGATCGGGCGATCGCGGCGCGTTGGGCCTGGCCACCCGACAGCTGCGCCGGGTAGGACGTCGCCTTGTCGGCCAGCCCGACCCGCTCGAGGTTGGCATGCGCCACGCGTTCGGCCTCGGCCTTGCCTCGACGCAGTACTCGACGTTGGGCGATCGTGAGGTTCTCCAGGACCGACAGATGGGGAAAGAGGTTGAACTGCTGGAAGACCATGCCGATCCGCCTGCGGACGGCGTCGATGTCGACATCGGGGTCGGTCACGTCCTGCCCGCTGACCCAGACCTTGCCGCTGGTCGGCGTCTCGAGCAGGTTGATGCACCGCAACAGCGTGGACTTGCCGGACCCTGAGGGACCGATGACGCACACGACCTCGCCCTTGCCGACATGGAAGTCGATGCCCTTGAGCACCTCGAGCTCACCGAACGACTTGTGCAGCGACCGCATCTCGATGGCTGCATCGGAGGCGGTGCTGACGACCTCGGTCTGGATGGATGTCCGCGCCATGGCCGTCAGCGCGCCCTGTTGTTGTGCGCCTCGAGCCGGCGCACCACCAGCGACAGAGGCACGGTGATGATGAGGTAGCACAACCCCGCAATGACCAACGGCGTCGGACTGACCAGCTGGTTGAGGGAGTCCCTGCCGAACTTGGTCAGCTCCTTGGTCCCGGCCGTGACCCCGAGGATCGCGACGAGGGAGGAGTCCTTGGTCAGCAGAATGACCTCGTTGGTCAACGGCGGCACGATGATCCGGAAGGCTTGCGGGATCACGATCGACACCATGGCCCGGCCGTGTGACATGCCCAATGACCGCGCAGCCTCAGCCTGCCCCTTGGGGACGGCCTGGATCCCGGCACGGATGGTCTCTGCCATGTACGCCGCAGCAGGCATTCCCAGGCCGAGCACGATGGGTGAGTACGGCTGTCCGGGCAGCTGCGCGCCGGTGGCCGTCGGCACGCCATACCCGAGGAAGAACAGCCACAGGAGCAGCGGGATGCCCCGGAAGAACTCGATGTAGACGTTGGCCACCCAGCGGTAGGGCGCGACAACCGACAGCCTCATCAGCGCCAGGACCAGACCGAGGCCAAGCCCGAAGACGAAGCCCATCGCCGTGTAGGCCGCGGTGTTCTTCAGCGCGGTCGACAAGATGTCCGGGAACAGCTGCCTGGCGATCGTGAGGTTGAAGTAGTCGTGCGAGAGGCGGGGCCAGTCGGCCTTCAGCACGATCAGCAGCGCCACCCCGACGAACACGGCGTACTGCACCCCACGGATCAGCCGCGTGCGCTGTCGGCGGGTCATCCCGCGCCGGCCCGCCGCTGTGGTGGCGGTCATGTCAGGACGCCGGCTTGGTGCCGAACCACTTCTCGTAGATGGTGTTGTATGTGCCGTCGGACTTGGCCGCGGTGATGACGCTGTCGACGGTCTTCAGCAGCTCGGGGTTGCCGCCCTTCTTGACCCCAAAGCCATACTGCTCGCCGGTGTTGAACTCGGCACCGACCTCGAACTTGCCGGGGTTCTTCTTGATGTAGTCGGTCCAGACCGGCAGGTCGTTCACGGCCCCGTCGATCTGGTTGGTGGCCAGCGCCTGCTGCAGGGTCGCAAGGTCCTCGAACTCGGTCACCGTGACGCCGACGGGGCTCTTGGAGGTGACGTAGTCCTTGCCGGTGGTGCCGGACTGGTCACCGAGCTTCTTGCCCTTCAGCGACTCGAGCGAGGAGTAGCCGGTGCCCTTCCTGATCAGGAGCGCCTGTGTCGCGTTGAAGTACGGGACGGAGAAGTCGATGACCTTCGCCCGCTCCGGCTTGATCGTCATGCCCGCCGCCGCAATGTCGCACTTGCCGGTGTTCAGGTCCTGGCCGGACTTGATGCCCTCGAAGGGCGTGTCGACGACCGTCTGGGTGACCCCGAGCTTCTTGGCGACCAGATCCATCACGTCGATGTCGAAGCCCACGACCTTGCCCCCCTCGCTGGACTGGAACGGCGCGTAGGGCAGATGCGTGCAGGTGGTCAGCTTGCCCGCCGCGACCAGCTTGACTCCGCCCGCGCCGGTCGCCGTGCCGGTCGAGGAGCTGCTGTTGCCGCAACCGGCGGCCAGCGCGGCGCTCGCCACGGCAACCGCCAGCACTCCCACCCCCCGGAAGTGAGCTCGGCTGGGGGCAGATACCGGTTGGGCAAGGACGACTCGTCGAGACACTGAAGGCTCCTTGGGTCTGGTGTGGCCGTGGCTGGTTGGTTGCTTGCTTGCTTGCTTGCGGGACAATCTATCGATACGGGGACAGGCTGTTGTGGGCGCATCGCCTCGTCAGGTCCGGTCACTGACTGACCGCATGACGCGTGACTCCCTGGCTCGGCCGCCCAGCTTCGCATCGTGCGGGTAGGAGACCTCCTCCAGGCTCAGGCCATGCGCCGGCATCACCACGACCCCCGGATGACGTTGCCCTGCAACGAGAACCTGGGCCGGCCACACGGCCGGTTTGCGACCTTCACCGACCGGGATCACCGCCCCCACCAGCGAACGGACCATGGAGCGACAGAACGCATCGGCCACGACGGTGGCACACACGGTGCCGTCGCCAGCCCTGGCCCACGAGAAGTCGAGAAGCGTGCGGATGGTGGTGGCGCCGTCACGCTTCTTGGCGAAGGCGGCGAAGTCGGCCAGCCCCAACAACATCTGGCTGGCGGCCTGCATTGCTTCGACGTCGAGCTCTCGCCTGTGGACCAGGGTGTCGTTGCGGCGCAGCGGGTCCAGGGTCTCGGGGTGGTCGCAGACCCGGTAGAGATAACGACGCCGGATGGCGGAGAAGCGCGCGTGGAAACCCTCAGGTGCCAGCGAGACACCATGCACGACGATGTCATCGGGCAACACGCCGTTGAGCCGGGCGAGTGCCGCCTCGGCGGGGGTGCGCGCCGAACGTCCAGGCAACAGCCCCCATCCGGCCGGGTCGACATCCGCATGTGCCACGGCGCCCCGGGCATGAACGCCTGCGTCCGTGCGGCCGGCCACGGTGAGGCGGACCGGCCTCGAGGCTCGCAGGATCATGGTCAGCGCGGCCGAGATCTCGCCCTCGACCGTGCGCAGGCCCGGCTGGGTGGCCCACCCGGAGAATGCGCTCCCGTCATACCCGAAGTCGAGGCGGACACGCATCGATGACTCGAGCCCGCCACCCCCAGTGGGGGCAGCGGGCTCGTTGTCGTTCATAGCGGCAGGCTAGCGAACTGCCGGTTCGTTCAGACGACCAGGCTCAGGCCTTGTCGCCCTCAGGCGCCGGACCGTCTTGAGCCGGGGCAGCGGAGTCGGCGCTGTCGACGCCCTCGGTGGCCTCGCCCTCGGTGGGCGTGCCCTCGATGGCGTCGGCCTCATCCGCGACCGGCGCTTTGGTGGGTTTGGTGGCTGCGGTGGCCTTCTTGACCTTGGCTGCGCGCTTTGTCGCACCCTCGGCCTCGGCTACCGCAGCCTTCTTGGCGGAGAGAGGCTCCCGCACCAGCTCGATCACGGCCATGGGGGCGTTGTCGCCCTTGCGGTTGCCGATCTTCGTGATCCGGGTGTAGCCGCCGGCCCGCTCGGCCATGTCGGGTGCGATCTCCGTGAAGAGACGGTGTACGACGCCCTTGTCGCGAACAACCGTGAGGACACGGCGACGGGCGTGCAGGTCGCCGCGTTTGGCGAAGGTGACCAGACGCTCGGCGAGGGGGCGCAGGCGCTTGGCCTTGGCCTCAGTGGTGGTGATCTGGTCGTGCTCGAACAGCGACGTGGCCAAGTTGGCCAGGATCAGCCGCTCGTGCGCCGGTCCACCGCCGAGACGGGGACCTTTGGTGGGCGTGGGCATGTGTGGCTCCTGTTGGTCTCTGACCGTTCCGCGTTCTGCGGTTCAGTCGCACAGCAATTAAGCGGTCAATGTCGGTCAGTGCTGTTCGTCGTTGTCAGTACTGCTCGTCTTCGGCGAAGGCCGAGTCGTCTTCCGCATCTTCGTCGAAGCGGTCGATGATTGCGCTCGGGTCGAAACCGGGCGGGCTGTCCTTGAGCTGCAGGCCCATGCCGACCAGCTTGGCCTTGACCTCGTCGATCGACTTCGCACCGAAGTTGCGGATGTCCAACAGGTCGGCCTCACTGCGTCCGAGGAGCTCACCGACGGTGTGGATGCCCTCGCGCTTGAGGCAGTTGTAGGACCGGACGGTCAGGTCGAGGTCCTCGATCGGCAGGGCAAGATCCGCGGCAAGCGCGGCGTCCGTGGGCGAGGGACCCATGTCGATGCCCTCAGCCTCGACGTTGAGCTCGCGGGCCAGGCCGAAGAGCTCGACCAGGGTCTTTCCGGCGGAGGCCATGGCGTCACGGGGAGCCATCGAGCTCTTGGTCTCGACGTCGACGATCAGCTTGTCGAAGTCGGTGCGCTGCTCGACGCGGGTGGCCTCGACCTTGTAGGTCACGGCCAGCACGGGCGAGTAGATGGAGTCAACCGGAATGCGGCCGATCTCGGCGTCACCGGACTTGTTCTGCTGGGCGGAGACGTAGCCGCGACCGCGCTCGACGGTCAGCTCCACCTCAAGCTTGCCCTTGGCGTTGAGCGTGGCGATGTGCAGGTCGGGGTTGTGCACCTCGACACCTGCCGGCGGCGCGATGTCGGCAGCGGTGACCGCGCCGGGACCCTGCTTGCGCAGGTACATCACGACGGGCTCGTCGTGCTCGCTGGAGACGACCAGCCCCTTGATGTTGAGGATGATCTCGGTGATGTCCTCCTTGACGCCGGGGACTGTGGAGAACTCGTGCAGCACGCCTTCGACGCGGATGCTCGTGACGGCCGCACCCGGGATGCTCGAGAGCAGGGTGCGACGCAGGGAGTTGCCGAGCGTGTAGCCGAAGCCGGGCTCGAGCGGCTCGATGACGAACCGGGAGCGGGCGTCGGCGACGACGTCCTCGCTCAGAGTGGGGCGCTGTGCAATCAGCACTGTTTCTTTCCTTCCCACGGGCGACCGCTATATGACGCCTCGTGATGCTGCGGGACATGACTCCCGCGCAGCTGACAACTCTGTCTGTGCCAGCTGCCCTGTGACAGCCGTTATGCCGGGCGGCTGGTTGCCCAGCCGCCCGGCACAGCAATGCTCAGTTCTTGGAGTAGAGCTCGACGATCAGCTGCTCCTGGACCTGCGTGTCGATGACCTGACGCGCTGGCAGAGAGTGGACCAGGACGCGCATCTGGTTAGGGATGGCCTCGATCCACGCCGGAACGGTGCGCTCGCCGGCCTGTGCGCGGGCGACGACAAAGGGTGTCATCTCCACGGACTTGGGACGAACCTGGATGATGTCGTGCTCGGACACCCGGAAGCTGGGGATGTCCACCTTGTGTCCGTTGACCGTGAAGTGGCCGTGGCGGACCAGCTGGCGGGCCATGTCGCGAGAGGCCGCGAAGCCGGCCCGGTACACGACGTTGTCCAGACGGGTCTCCAGGATGCGCAGCAGGTTCTCGCCGGTCTTGCCGGGACGGCGGTGCGCCTCGACGTAGTAACCGCGGAACTGCTTCTCCAGGACGCCGTAGATGCGTGCAGCCTTCTGCTTCTCACGCATCTGCAGCAGGTACTCGCTGTCCTTGGTCCGCGCGCGACCGTGCACGCCCGGGGGATACGGGCGAAGCTCGATCGGGCACTTCGGGGAGTCGCACTTGGCTCCCTTGAGGAACAGCTTGGTCTTCTCGCGCCGGCA
>Ga0070702_100000187_pt1 | contig 20119 bp, 21 predicted proteins | sample KBSK5103metaG_FD_65466 | JGI IMG/M metagenome (GOLD analysis project Ga0070702, IMG submission 65466) | Corn, switchgrass and miscanthus rhizosphere microbial communities from Kellogg Biological Station, Michigan, USA - KBS K5-10-3 metaG | ecosystem: Host-associated > Plants > Roots >... | reverse complement strand
ACGAAGGACACGAAGAACCACGAAGAAAAGCAAAATCGAATAAGGTTGTTGTCCTCAGAAGTAACGTCGGTACTCGCGAACATTGATCGACTACCCGTGCCCCAACCCTAATTCGCCCAAGGGCCAGTTTTTGTTCTTCTTCGTGTTTCTTCGTGATCTTCGTGTCTTCGTGATGCGCACTCGTTGGAGTGGTCCATCAATCTTCGCGGCGCCGCAGGAAGAACTCACCGCGTATATTCCAGTTCCCGCCATCGTCGGCCGACTCCCGGTTGATCCAGTGAAACGAAGCCGGCGTGATGTCGGTGAACATCCACTGCACGCGCTTGCCGTGGTCGGCGAGATATTCCTGCACGATGTCGTCGCCCATCCTCCGGCCGGTCATGCGGTTGTTGGCCTGCTTTACAGGATCGATCCAGGTGATGTGCCAGAGATCGTTCTGCGGGTCGTAAACGCGAAACGTGGAACCGTGCATCAACAAGCGTTCGCCATCTTTTCGGCCGGTGCGTGATGGAGCGATCCAGACATCCTGGATGGCGCGGCCCTCCAGCACCCAGCCGAAATGCACTTCGGCGGTCGTTTCGTGGCGAGAGCCGTCCGCACCGAGGTATTTCAGCACCCCTTCCCATGACCCCACGAACTGCCCGTACAGCATCATTTGCGCTGTGCGGTCAGGCGCCGGGCCCTCGGCGCGCAAGGTATCAAGAAAGGGATCCTCCATGACTCCTGTCCTCCAGCCAATATTTCCATTTCGGGGCGCCATCTTGCGGCAGCAAGGAAAATCAAACTTGGACAATATTGCGAATGCCTCGGCGAAACACTCGATTGCCCGGCGGGTTGTGCAAACGTAAACTCTTCCAACCATGTTGAGCAGAACAGAGTTGAGAAGCGGCTCCGTGTCGGTCATCGACTACCGGTGCACTACAGGCCCCGCCGAGAAGCCTTTTATCGAGGTCCATGACAGCTTCTCCTTGTCCTACGTGCGCAAGGGCAGCTTCGGCTATCGGACTCGGGGACAATCCTTTGAACTGGTGGCCGGCTCGGTTTTGGTCGGCAAAGCCGGCGACGAGTTCGTCTGCACTCACGACAACCATAGTTGTGGCGACGAATGCCTGGCCTTTCATCTGGCGCCGGAAGCGGTGGATGCCCTGGGCTTGCGCGCCAGCGCCTGGCTTAGCCGCGGTCTGCCGCCGCTGGCGGAACTGGTCGTCATCGGTGAATTGGCCCAGACCGCGGCACAAGGCAGGAGCGACATTGGATTGGACGAACTCGGCTGGCTGTTCCCCGCCCGCTTCGTGGAAGTCGCCTCCGGACAAAAGCAGCCGGTAGCGCATGCGGATTCCCGTCATCGCCGCCGCGCGGTGGAGGTAGCGCTGTGGCTGGATGCGCATTCTCACGAGCCCGTGGATCTCGAAGGCACGGCGAGACAGGCGGGCTTGAGCCCTTTTCATTTCCTGCGCCTGTTTGCCAGGGTGATTGGCGTGACGCCGCACCAGTATCTGGTGCGCTCGCGTTTGCGCCGTGCGGCACGGCTGCTGTCAGATGATGCGCCCTCGATCACCAATGTAGCTCTCGACGTAGGCTTCGCCGACCTTTCCAACTTCGTCCGTACTTTCCGGCGCGCCGCCGGCGTCTCGCCCCGCGACTTTCGCAAGGCGGCGAAGGGCCAACGCAAGATTTTCCAAGAACGGCTGGAGCGTCTTCACTTAACCTGATCTCCCCACTACAGAGGAGATCGTTATGTACGACCATATCGGATTGAAAGTGAAGGACCTGGAAGCCGCCGTGCGCTTCTACACCGCTGCGCTCGAATCACTTGGCCATGTTCTGGGCTCAAAGGACAAGACCTACGCCGGCATCGGGCCGAAAGACGCACCGGGACTTTGGCTGTACGCCGGAGGAAAATCTTCCGGATCCGGCATGCACATCGCATTCCGGGCGCCCAATCGCGCGGCGGTGGACCGCTTTCATCAAGCCGGACTCAAAGCCGGCGGCCGCGACAACGGCAAGCCCGGATTACGCGAGGACTACAGCCCCACCTATTACGCTGCATTCCTCCTCGACCCCGACGGCAATAACGTGGAAGCAGTGTTGCTGAAATAGCGTCGCGACCCCGGCGGGATCGGCGGTCCGGTTCCCCCGTCGGGTGCGCAGTGTTGGGTGGAACTCACTCTGTCGTTCCCGGACTAACGTCCATGACCGTGCGACCAGTGTCGAATGCACCCGGTGGGCACAGTCTCCATTTTTTGACGGATATGGAGGAAGGACATGCCAGCAATATCCCAGGCACAAGAGGTCCGGGGCAAGACGATGCACTGGACATGGACCGAGGGTCCCACCAAGGGCGCGACGCATGAACACGTGTTCCACGATGATGGCACCGTAGAGTGGCGCGCGGTCGGTGGGGAGCGGCAAAAGCAGGATGGCGCGTCGAAAGACGGTGGAAGAAATGCAAAAAAGGAGCATCCGGAATATGCAGCGATGAAGGCGGCCGACGGAGTCGTTGCGGTCTCCTACCAATCGCCTGAATCGGGATATACCCTGACCGTAGTACTGAATTTCAACGATCACAGGATGGTGGGTTTCGCCTCGGGCGCCAAGGATTGGTACCCTGTCAAAGGTACCTTCAAAATCGTCAATTGAGGTGGAGGGGGTCGGCTGGCACTCGTATTTGGGTGATCAATGTGGTTTGCCGTACAGACACCAGCCGGATTCGGCCGCACGCTGAAGAGGTCCCTAATTAGGCTTTCTTCAGCTTTCCGCTGTGGCAGTAACGTATGAAATTTGAGTATGGCGCGGCTCACGTGCTATTCGAAAGAAGGGTCGTCGAGCTTGCTTTGGCGCAACATGTGCAATGCGTGCTGGGGTTGCACATCGCCTACCCTTTTCTCTTCAAGGCCAACACGCAAAGAGCCCGCGCTGTGAGGGCTGCACTTTTGCCCGATATCGCATCGCAGCTTGCTTCGCTGGACGTTTTCGATGCGCGCGGAAACGATCCCATTACCGATGTCGGTGTTTACCGCTACCGCTTCACCCAGGACGCCGCGTTGAGCCTGGACGAGATCGCGCAAGGCAGCGCCGAGCATCTTGTCTGCCTGGATGGCATGTGCAATCCGAGACTCACCATCCGTGCTCTGACAGTGTCGGGATTGGACGCGCGGCGGATCAGTTTTTCCGCCCAGCGCTGGAACGGGAAGATCGGAGTGGAACAACTCGAGATCCTCGAACCCGGAACTCAATCCGTGTGGTCCGTGCAGATCGCGTACGCGAAGGGTTTGCCCATGCATCCGTTGGCAGCCTTCGCGCTGGTCCGCGCTCGCTCCAACGCCAGGAAATTCCTGGCTTCGATACGAATGTCGGCCGAACAGCCGGAAAAAGAAAATCAGGCAATGGGTAATGAGTAATGGGTAATGGGAAAATAAAAGGCACGAAACACCACGCGCTTCACGCATCGCTCATCACTCATCACCGCTCTTAGCTCGAAATCCGCTACCAGACCTGCTCGGTCAATTTCTTGCGCCCCTGAGCCAACGTGCAGGCCATCAGTGCGGCAAGGACGGGGGGGTGCCACCTGAGTACCGCAGCTGATTGACCTTGCTTCCTTTGCCGATCGCGCGACGGTACACTCGTCGCCGCTTTGATCCCCATTCTGACCTCCATGTGGAATTTGCTTAAACGCTGGCTAAGCAGTCTTGCCTCCCATGCGAGCAGGTTTGCTCTTCGTCTGGTCGGCCGGCCGTTGGGGCGATGGGTAGAGGGCAGTTACACCGAGTCGCATCACAGGTTGCTCTACTTTCTGATGCCGCAGTCGAAGCGTCACTACTATGTCTATTTGCCCAGAAGGTATTCAGTAACGAGAGCATCGCCGCTGTTGGTCATGCTTCATGGCTGCAAGCAGGATGCCGTCCTGTTTTCCAGCGGCACGCGCATGAACGGCCTCGCCGACGAAGAGGGGTTTCTGGTCTTGTATCCGGAACAAAGGCGGCTGTCCAACGCCCATCGCTGCTGGAACTGGTTCGATTCCTCTGCGCAACGCGCTGGCGGCGAAGCCGCCCTGATCGCCGGTATGGTTCGCGAAGTGACCCGCAATCATGCCGTCGACCCAGACCGCGTTTACATTGCTGGACTATCTGCCGGCGGTGCGATGGCGAGCATCATGGCAACGTGCTACGGAGATATTTTCGCGGCCTGCGCGGTGCATTCCGGGTTGATGTACGGGGCGGCCGGATCGGTCTCCGAGGCGGTGCGTGCCATGAAGCAGGGTTCGCGGGTCTCTCCGGCCGATGCTGCGCGGCAAGCCGTGGCGCAGAAGGAATTCGCCTTCGTCCCCGTCATGGTGATTCATGGCGCAGCGGACAGTGTCGTCAATCCAGCGAATGCGGATCAGCTGATCGAACAAGTCAAGGCTATCTCGATGCTTGCGGACAGTGCGAGCGCAGCGGTGACCGAATCCACGCGCACAGAGACCGGAGGTGGCCGTTACGGATACGAATTGCGTGACTACCACCGCGGCGACATGCTCCTCCTGCGCAAGGTGTTGGTGGAGGGGTTGGACCACGCCTGGAGCGGAGGCAATGGCGAGCATCCTTTCAATGACCCGAAAGGTCCCGATGCCACCCGGATGATCTGGGAATTCCTTTCTGGCTTTCAGCGGGCCGGACACAAGGCTGCAACCGCCGCAGTAACGGATTGACGTTCCGGATACTCGCGTTCAGTGCAAAGCAGCCTTTGAGTTGACTAGTACACTTATCGCCTTCAACCTGAAGCAACAATATCCGGGATCAAGCGTCATTTCGCAGATCCTGGTTGCAATCGACTGCCGGGGACGGGTGACCATGGTCATGTACTTGGACGAGGCGGACGTACGCGCCGCGCTCAACTGGGAGGACTTGATCCTTGCAATGGAAAACGCCCTGACCGACTTTTCGGCGGGTCGCGTGATGCAACCCGTTCGGAACTGGCTCACCATCGAAGAAGGAAACAGATATTGGGGCATGATGCCGGCAGTCTCGGAACGTGCCATGGGTCTCAAACTCGTGAGCTTCTACCCGCGCAATGCCGGCACGGACGTTCCGACGGTCATGGCCATGGTGGTGCTCGTGCGACCGGAAACCGGTGAGCCGCTCGCGGTGATGGATGGCCGCACGATTACTGCAATGCGCACCGCCGCGGTTTCTGCCGCAGTCACCAAACGCCTGGCTTTACCGGACAGCCGTGTTCTCGCATTGCTGGGCAGTGGCATTGAGGCTGCGTCGCACCTCGAGGCGCTTGCCCGCGTGCGCAAATTTGAAGACGTGAGGGTCTGGAGCAGAACGCGGGACCATGCGGAAGCTTTCGCTGCCCGGTATGGAGCCAAAGCCATGGATGCGGAGTCTGCCGTGCGCGGTGCAGACGTGATTGTCACCGCCACGCCCGCCCGTGAGCCTATTCTCAAGGGCGCCTGGCTGAAGCCCGGAGCGCACGTGAATGCCATAGGGGCGCCCATGCCGACTTGGCGCGAACTGGATGATCAGGCCATGGGCAATCGGGTCGTCGTGGATTCGCGCGAGGCCGTGCGGAAAGAATCGGGGGATGTGATCCTGTCCAACGCACAGATCTACGCAGAAGTCGGAGAACTTTTTGCGGGATCCAAGGCGATTCCCGTTTCTGAAACGACAGTATTCAAGTCGGTCGGTATCGCAATCGAGGACGTTGCTACGGCGAAGCTGGTTTTCGATGCGACGCTGCGCAGGCGCAACGCGGGACATTGACCCTGTTGCCGGAACTCGTGCGCCGAGCGCCAAAGCATTCGGGCGCACGTTCCTGGCATCGACGGTTTCGAACAGGCTCCCCCCATGACAGGCCTCGCGTGACTCGGTCTGATGCCGAGTCCAGCTCGTTATTTCAGACTGTCTGAGGGGAAATCTGCCGCCTATGGCATAGGGCGTGCTTGTGCGTAGGCATAGTTGTTTCCAGCACGCACGCTGACATGCTTCACCGTATTTCAAATTCGATCGGCAGGGCGATCGCGCGCTATCTAAGCGCGCCAGTCGCCAATTACCGGCCGTTAACAACGTCGCCGCCCAAACTGCTCGCGTCCACGTTACGACCGGGAGACGTGTTGCTGGTCGAAGGCAATACCCGGGTCAGCAACGCGATCAAGTATCTGACCCAATCCACGTGGTCGCATGCGGCTCTGTATGTCGGCGCGATCCCGAATGCATCCACTGACGACGAAGGAAACCTTGGCCTGGTCGAGGTGGACATGGTCAACGGCGTCACAGCGGTGCCGCTTAGCACGTACGCGGCGTTTCACACACGGATCTGCCGCCCTGAAGCGCTTACCTCCGAAGACGCCAATCGTGTTGTGCAGTACGCCATGGCCCGCCTTGGCCAGACATACGATCTGAAAAACCTGATCGATCTCGCGCGTTATCTGTTGCCCACGATTCCGATACCCAGGCGCTGGCGCCGGCGGATGATGTCGCTTGGCAGCGGCGACCCCACAAAAGCGATCTGTTCGACTTTGATCGCCCAGGCATTTCAGTCGGTTGGCTATCCGATCCTTCCCGACATGATCAGGCGGCGCGATGATCCCGGTGCGGACGACCACAACCGGGAACTCCTGACCATTCGCCACTACAGCCTCTATGCGCCCCGCGACTTTGACATCTCCCCCTATTTTCAGGTCGTCAAGCCCTCGATCGAGCACGGCGTAGCCTATCGCAGCACCGAGCCAAAAGCCGCGCGCATCGCGAGCACCGAACGGTCGCATTCGTCCACGGGGACTCCGATCTCTGTCGAATCGAACTTGACGCCAGAACCCATGATTCGTTGACCAGGACGATTGGACCGGAGCCTCACGCGGGAGAATTCCGCGCCTCCGCTGGTTGAATCCAGATCGGGAAAGTCAGAGCCGATCTTCGGATTGACGTGAACCCCGACCCCGCCCGGAAGCCGCGGCACCCGCTGTAGCGGCAACAATGGCAGTGCTCAATTCCGTCGAATGCTGACACGGGGCGGCAGCCATTTCTTCATCTGCCGCGCCCTGCAATCGGCGCGAGCGTTCCAACCACCATATTCCAGCTTCAGCCGGGTGCGAGGTAGGTCTGCCGCAACACCTTTTCTATGAACGCGCGCGCATCTTCGCGAACGAAAACTTCGCCTTCCGCAAGCCGGTCGGCATACTCGAAAAATGGCAGGAACAACTGTCCCTGATCCACCGGCTTGCGCAACCGGAAGCGGCCATCGCGCTGGACCAGCCGCTTCCACGCGGCCCGGACTTCGCCCCAGAACGGCTCCGTCTTGTCGAAATAGTCTTTGCCCGGCGCGAAATCGTAGTCCCTGATCCGCTCATACCGCGCCACGCCGTATTCGCGCGCAAGGAAAGGCGTCGTCGCGCGGGGTTTGCCGCTTTGGTCGAGCGCCAGCTTCAGGTTGTTTTCCTCCTGCAACCATCCAGTCGGGGTGATGGTATGGCGATTCGTCCCCACCAGAACCTGGTAGTCGTCGCGCACACTCCATTCGCGCCGCGGCAACGGCCGCCAGGTTTCATCGCTGATCCAGGACGAGAAACTGTCGCCGTGTTGCCAGCGCCCCTGCGCCGAATAACGCGGAGAGTCGTCGACTTGATACACCGATTGGACCCACGCACCGCGGCGCAGATCGGCAGGAATTGTCCTGGCAACCCAGGTGTTCGCGCCGCGATAGGTCAGCGCGTTTTCCGCTTCGTAGCGCCATTCCTGCCGCCAGTGGCGCGTGACGAAGGGTTCGCTTTTGGTGTTGTCTTCCTGCAGCACTCGCATGACCAGCACATGCTGTAATGCAATGAAGTCGACATTGTCTTCGCTTACGAAAACGTATTCGGTTCCCCAGCTCTGGTAGGGCGCATCCGGTTTCAGAGCCGGATCGAATCTCGCGACTTCGAGGAAGTCGAAACTTACGCGATAGGGCCCCGCCATGGCGAGGATCGCGCGGCGGTCGCGCTCAAAATCGCTGAGACCCGCCTCGTGCAAACTTGACCATGACTGGGCCACATCAGTGTCCAGCGTGACCGGCACGCCGCGCGTACTTGCGCCGCGCGGTTTGAGCGCACCCTCTCCGAGCGGCCACGCAAACGTATAGCGGCCGTTTCCGGCCGCCTCTGGCGAGCCGGGTTCATAAGCGTGGGCGGAGCCGGGCAGCAGGCAAACGACAAGGAGAACCGCGGGCAGACGCATGACAGTATCGGGCCAAGGGACAGGGCGATCCATTCTAGCCCGGATAAGAATGGGGAATGGGAAATGGGGAATAGGTAATAGCCCTTCACCCATCACCCATCACCCCTGGACGTATTGTTGCGTGAAACGCCATCGGCATGGCCGTCTGGCTAGTCCATATGACATATGCAACTCGGCCAAAAGCCTGCGGTCAAACGGTCGATCTGCGAAGATGGCAGATTCCATAGGCTTTGGCTTTTTGTGCACGACTGTTTATCAAGGAGCAACATACAATGAAATTCAATTCCGGAATTGCAGCGGCGATCGTGTTGAGTTTTGCCGTTGCGGGCCTGACGGCATGCGAGAAAGGACCGGCGGAGAAGGCTGGCGCGAAAATCGACAACGCCGCCAAGAAAGCCGGCGACAAGATTGAAGATGCCGGCGACAAAATCAAGGACGCAGTCAAGAAGTAAAGTTATACGCGCAATACGAGCCGGATCCCAAACGTAAGCTGGTAACGCGATCTGCGCTGCCAGCGTTTCTTGCGCACATGATTCAAGTTGGCGTTTGCGGCTCTCCGTTGCTGCGCGAACACCGGAAAGAGTTGTCTCTGTATTTCCGGGCGCAGACCGTCCAGAGCCGGATGCATCATGTCCTGGCATAACCGAGAACGAGTTCTTCGGGCGCATGGCGCAGGCCGGCGCATCGCAAGATCGGCCTCCGCGGTGGATCCATGGCGAATTACTGCCGACACCTTGATCTACTTATCGGCATGTCGCGGCGTCAAGCCAAACCCATAGCCGACCGGCAACTGGCTTGCGTCCAACGTTCCACCGCGACCGAACATGATCGGCGGATCGATGACGTCATGTTCGAGTAGATGGGTTCCGAATGCGCCCTCCTGGGCGATCAGGAGGGCCCGGGCCGCGTTGGCAATGGTCAGGGCGGCCCGCGTAAGAAGACTGGTTTCCCCGACATGGGCGCCGACGATCAGGCGCAGCCCCGAGCGCCGAACAAGATCAAGCAATTCGAGTGACCGGATCAGCCCTCCCATCTTCGAAATACGCAGGTTCGCGACCCAATGCTTCGGCGAATCGGCGAACCAGGAAAGTTGATCTGCGCGCAAGAGGCTTTCGTCGAGAATGATCGAACAGCCGGTGTGTGCGGCGATCCTGTTCATGCTGGCATGGTCGCCTGCTCGCACGGGTTCCTCGATCGCCCGAAATCGGTAGTCCAGGCGGGAGAGAAATTGAATCGCGTCTTCGGCGTTTGCCCAGAGGTTGTTGGCGTCCGCGCGCACCGAATCAGGCGCAATGCCCGCGGCTTTCATTAGTGCCACCTTATCGAGATCGCGCTGAAAATCGCCGGAAAGTTTGATCTTGAAATCGAGAAATCCAGCTTGCCGGTAGCGGGAAAGCTCCGCTTCGAAGCGTTTCGCGGCCGAATCGCCGATCACCGCCGAATACTGGAACCGGCCCCCGATTTCCGGTACGCCAAGCAGCGCTTCGACGGTCTTGCCCGACTGCTTTGAAAATGCGTCGAGCAGCGCCAGTTCCACGGCGCACCACGCGGCGGGATTCGCATCGATTTCGGCTCGATGTTGTCGAGTCCACATCGACAGGGATTCGAGATCGAAAATTTCTTCCAACCAGCTTGCCGTGAGTCTTGCTACGAAAGCCAGAGCCCCTTCCAGCGTTTCACCTGTCACATAGTCCCGGGGACAACCTTCACCACAACCCGCAGCGCCGTCCCGAGTCCTGGCCTCGACCCAGACGCTTTGCGTGGTTTCGCGGGATGCCGAGGCATGCGAGAACGCGGTCTTGAATGGGATTTCGAGCGATCGCGCGACGATGGATGCGATCATGGCCGCCCACCCTCGACGAACGCATCCAGATCGAAAGCGAACTTCTGTTTGTAGGCCAACGCCACGAGCTTGAACTGTCCCTCCCGCTGACCTTGTTGGACGCTTGCGTGCTTGTACGCTTCCTCCGTACCGGGACGAAGCCATGCGGCGGCGATCTCCGCAAGGCGCCCGCTTTCTCGCTTGGCGTCGTACTCGACGTTCAGGGATCGCAATTGCGCGTCGACCCGTTGTCCCAGCCGTTGCGAGTCCGGCTTCTCTCCCGCCTCTGTTTCGACATACAGGCGGTAGCGTTGGGCGGCTTCGTCCGCCAGCATCATGACGAAGCGGGGTGTCAGGCCGAGTTGTTCGAGTACTTGCCGGACTGCGGCGAGTACTTGCGATTCGTATAGCTTTTCGCCAGTGATATTGGTGACGCCCTTGCCTTTCTGCATGAACTTCAGCAGCGGCATGCGACGCAAGAAACCGGTGACGCGAACCAGGTCGTTGATGAAGTAGCGATAGAGCCCGGAGGGTGTCGTGACGATCACATAGTAGTCGGCATGCTTGCGCAATTGATCGAGCGTCAGGAACTCCGGCTCACCGCGGTCCCAGCGGTCCTTCTCCACGAACTCGAAGAAGTGGGTGTCCGAGGTAGGCAGTCCGCTGCCGGCGCGCCGGCCTATCGTGGTCGTCCCCCTGAACTCGCTCGAGACGTAGCCGAGTTCGTGAATGTGTGTGCGGGGTGACAATTCCGCGCGCAAGGCGTCTGCCGCGATTCCGGCGCTCGCGCAAGTCCACGTTACGACCAGCCGCAGGTCCGGCCAGAGTTCGGCAATGCGTCGTCCGGCGCTCGAGGCTTGCAGTCTTACGATCTCGTCCGCGCGCGACGGATCGGGCCGCAGGCGCTTTTGCACGGAGGCAAGGACGTCGGCGGGAACCCGGTCGGCGAGAAAGAATCCACCGTTGCGCAGATCCGCAACCAGTGCAGTTTCGTTCTCGCGATACAGCTTCATGAGTGCCAGAAGGGTGCTCGGATTGGCGGTGCCGAGATAGGTGATGTCGCGGCGAGCGATCGCCAGCCGGAGAATCAGGAGATATTTCACGCGGCTGTCGGCGATGGTCAGCACCGGCGCCGGCACCGCGAATTTTTCTCTCACCAGGGAGGGTGTGCTGCCCGAAACGATGCCGGAAGCAGAACCGTAAGCTTTGCCGTTGGGAAGCCGCCCCTCGGTTGCCGGGCTGGTGATGACGAGAATGCTTCCACTGAAAGCGGCTGGACAGACGCGATGCTGGCTCGACACGGACAGTCGGTTGACCTTCCGAAGTTGGTGCAGATGCGACTTCACGAGCGGAATATCCTTCGGCTTGCCGGTTGTTCCGCTGGTGCGCAGGTAGTGCATGGGCGCTTCTGCGGTCAGCGCCCGATCCCCACGTTCGATTTCCGCGTCGACGTAGGGACGCAGTGCCTCGTATTCGTGCACGGGCACGCGTTCGGCAAAGTTGGCGTAGCTGTCGATCCGGTCGAACCCGTGCTGGCGACCGAAGGTGGTTTCGCGGTTTTGCCGAAGGATTTGTGTGAGCAAGGCATGCTGGGCCCGCATCGGATCGCGGGCCGCCGCCGCGATGCGGCGACCCTGCGTCAATCGGGTCCAACGCAACTGCAAGGTAATTGCAAGGTCGGCGATGCGCGAGCGGAGACTGCGCCGCGGCGGCTTTGCGCTTCGGAACGGCGTGAACATTTGCGACCAGAAGTCCTTGGGGTAGTCACGATCCGGAATGCCGATCTCGAGGCTGCGGTTCTTTGGCAGATACCAGGTTCCGAACAACAGGTCCCAGACGATCGTGGTGTTGCCGAAGTTGCAGTACGCCACTTTGGGATCGCGCGCGTGATGCCAGCGATGGGTTTCCGCGCTTCCGACCACATAGTTCAGGAACCCGTACTGCAGGCGCAGGTTGCTGTGCTGGAAGAAACCGTTGACGGCATAGAACAGGAAATAGGCGGCAACGACTTCAGGCGCCACGCCGATCAGCACGAAGGGCACCGTGTCGAGAGAGAATTGCAGCATCTTTTCGAGGGGATGAAAACGCCCGACGTTGAGCGTGTAAAGGATGTCGGGCGAGTGATGGACTTCATGCAGGCGCCACAGTGGCGTGAACGTATGGCAGGCACGGTGCAGCCAGTAGCGCATGAAGTCGACGGCCAGAACCATCAGGAGCGCCTGGCCCAATAGCGGCCATTGATGCGGCCACCAGGGACTCGGCGAGTGCGCATGGGTCCAGGCGGCGATCGCAAGCGTCAGGCCGGCGACCAGCACCCGTGGCATCAGGGTCTGAATGAAGATCATGAACAGCGCATCCGCCACCACGTCCGACCGGCGTGGCTTCCAGTCCATGCGTGCCGGAAAGACCAATTCCAGTCCGACAATTGCGATTGCTACCAGCACAATTGGGATGTACAGGGCGACGAGCAGATGGGATCCCTGCTTCAGCATGGTTGCGAACATCGCGATGGCGATTGCAAAGAATGCGGGATACCAGACGTAGGGCAGCGCGCGCTTCATTGTTGGTCCGCCCGTTGGGAATAGCGCAGATGGAAGTGGGCTATGGTCAGTACGAATCCTGCCAGCACCAGATGGAAGATCGCCGGAATCCAGGCCGAGAACCAGGCGGCGGCGGAGGGAACCAGGGTACCGATGACAATGCGAGCGAGAGATCCTGCCATGTATATGCCGCCGAACCAGGCGAGGTTGTGGCCGAAGCGGCGGTTGGGCACACTGATTCCAGTCCCCACCCGCAGGCAAGTCCTCAGCATCAAAGAGAGGATCAGTAGTTGAATCAAAAGCAGTGTGGAATAGCCCAGGTTGCTGCCTTGAAACGCATCAAACGCCGGAAGAAAGGATCGCGGCATCCAGAACTGCACAGCTTGTCCGGCTACTCGCAGTGCAAAAAGGCCGGTCAACAAGGCCATCACAAGAACATGCCGTTTCACACGCGCATGCATGATCAACCCTCCCGTAGTTGTTCGCGGCCAAGATTCCGGATTGACGTCGATCGTTGCAATCAAACGAAGCAAAGTCGCACTCCCCTCAACAAAAAGTAGCCCAATCCGATGCCAGAGCCGCCTTTCACGCTTACGCACCTGCAATGTGCGCCAATGTGGAATGATCGCATCACTGTGGGGCGCCGGGATATGGGTCGCGTCTCGCGAAAACCAAATTCCGCTTTCAAGATCAAGACTTCCGGCTGTGGCACGCCGTTTGCAATTCATCCCGATCGAGAGGAGCGATTTCGCTTAACGCTTCTATCGTTGTCGGCTAGGGTTCCGGGCTCGCGGGAGCTGACTGGTCCGAGAGCCGACGGTCTCGCCCGAATGCGGGACTCCACGGAGGGATAAAAGCCCGGTAGGCCGAGCGCAACGTTCGCCCTCTCTTTGGCTCGTGTTTGTTGACCGTGGAGAAGGCCCGACCTTGAGATCGCAGTACAAACGTAGCCCCATTGTGGCCCCCATGGCCAATGGTCATGCCTAGCAGCGCGCGCCCCGGTTTCTGGCGACACGCTCCCCGTTGAACCTGCATCTCACCGTGCTTCGCCGCATCATCGCTACGTTCGGGAAAGACTTCGCCACTGCGAACGTCGAATTTCTTCGAGCGCCCTCGACCCGTATCGGTCGCCAGAGTCAGGTCTGGGTGCGCATGCCCGACGGATGGAAGGTAGTGGCGGCGCATATCAGTTTGATCGAACGCAAAAAATAAATCCGTAGGGAATTTATTGCTTCGCGCGATAGTCATACGGGCATCGCTTTAGGCTGGCACGTGCCAGCGACCCCGCTTTGGTTACTTCGCCATCTGCTTCTGTCACACCGTATTTTTTGTATTTTTGCGCATGGCACTTGCGCTTCTGACAAACCATTTTCTATAAGTGAGAGGTTTGCGCCACGACGCCATGATTTATTGGCCGTGTCTCAGTGAAGCGGAAAATAAGAAATAGGTGATTGATTGTAGTTAACGGGCGACAACGACCGGGGCATATATTTTGCAACGCGTTGGCTGCGATCACTCAAAGGACAGGAACCATGGGATTGGAATGTGAAACGAGTTACTTCCAGCGGACGCCCCGTTACACGAGGTGGCCCGCGGCGTTGGTGCTGGCCGCGTTGACGGCCGGGTGCGGAGGAGGCGGAGGCGACGGTTCTCAATCGGCGACGTCGTGTTCCGCTGGTCAAACGGAAGCGTTGGAAGCGCAGATGGGCAGCCAGCTTGCGCAAGCCAGCTCGGAGGTCGATTTTTCTTTCTCGGTACAACGCAAGGACGGGCGCCGCTACAACTTCAATCGCGGGGTCTCGACGTTACAAACTCATTACGAATCAGCGTCCACATCGAAACTGGTCTCGTCCGTCATCATCATGCGCCTGGTGGAACGGGGCTATCTCAATCTGGCGGCAAAACCGCAGGATCTCATTTCATCGTGGCCGATCGGAAGCAGCGACACGCTGTATCCCATGACCCTGCTGAATCTCATGAGCTTCACCTCGGGCCTCACCGTGGAGCCCACCTGTCTCAACGACCCGAATACTAATATGGAAGCCTGCGTCGACAATATCGCAAGCACCAATGCCGGCAATGGCATCGTTCCAGGCTCTCAGTTCTTCTACGCTGCCACACACCAGCAGGTGGCAGGGCTAATGGCGGTCAAGGCGCGCGGTATGACATGGCCGGACATTTTTGCGGAGTTCAAGAGACAGACCGGGCTATTTTCTACCACGACCTTTGACGTACCGTCCCTGTCCAATCCGCGCGTCGCTGGCGGCATGCATTTCACGGGAGACGAATACATGGCGTTTCTGCGGGCGTTCCACGACGGTCTGCTTCTGAATGCAGCGTCGATGAGCCAACTGCTCGCGGACCACACGGCGTCCGTTCCCATCGTTTATTCGCCGTTCATGTCGGGTATCGGGGGAGGGCCTGGCCTCGGGGAAGACTGGCACTTCGGACTCGGCCTGGCGCACGAGTGCCGGAGTGCGAAGTTCAATTGCGTGGCCGGAGCCAGAGTGTCCAGCCCAGGTGCACTCGGCTCCTATCCATTCTGGGACCGCACCAAAAACTATACGGGAATCGTTGTTCGGCAGGGCGTCTTCGGCACATTGATCAAGGGAATCGGAATCGAACGTTCGGTCCAACCCCTTATCGAACAGTGGGCGACCTGCACGTGATGTGATACGACGAAACTCGCGGGCGCTCGACTGCTGTAGCAGTTATCGTCATCTGCATGGTTTTTGCGCAGGACATAAAGGAGTCATCCACGTAAGAATAAGTATTCCGCTGTATTTTGCGTACTAAATGTAGGACGAAACACCCATTCTGCAACATCATGTGCTCCTTGCAATCCGGAATCTCGGAGCCATGAATTTCGATCAGACACAGAGACAGATTCAGCGTTGTAAGCGGTGCTTCCCTCGGTGCTGCTTCTGGTGTCTGGCACCATTGATGAGTGTCCTGGTGGCCGGTTGCGGCGGGGACAGCGGAGGCAGGGTCGGCCAGAATGAGGACGGCATGTCGGCGGCTCCTGCGGCTTGTTCCGCCAGCCGACTCGAAGCGCTGGAGGCAGGAATGAGCGCTACGCTTTCTCAAACTGATTCCGAGGTCGATTTCTCTTTCTCGGTACAAAGAAGGGATGGCCGCCGCTACGACTACAATCGCGGGTCGTCGACACTGCAAAAGATCTATCAATCTGCATCCACGTCGAAGCTGGTCGCGGCAGTAATGATTTTGCGCCTGGTTGACCAGGGCTATTTGAATCTGGCAGACCGGCCGCAGGATCGCATTCAAACCTGGCCGATCCTCAGCACCGATGCGTTGTATGGCATGACGCTGGCCCATCTGCTGAGTTTGACTTCGGGGTTGAACGACGAACCGTCCTGTGTCAGCGCTGGAACACCCGATCTGGAGACTTGTGTCGTTAACACGCCAACAACAATGCAGGCAGGAACATCCCTCCCGGACAACAATTTTTCTACGCCAACACACATCATCAGGTCGCGGGTCTCATGGCGGCCAGGGCGCGGGGTACTTCAAGCTGGCAAGACGTGTTCGCGGAATTCAAAACGCAGACCGGCCTGTTTGCGAGATCCACTTTCGACCAGCCTTCTGGGTCCAATCCCCAAATTGCCGGGGGTATGCTGGCGACCGGCGAGGAATACATGGAATTTCTAAAGGCGCTGAAGGATGGCCTGCTGTTGACTGCAGACTCCATGACCCAGCTTCTGGCGGATCGGACGGCATCGGTCGACATGGTTTTTTCACCCATCGTAGAAGGTATAGGAGGGGGGCCAGGCCTTGGCGAAGATTGGCACTACGGATTCGGTCTTTGGCACGAATGCCGCAGCGCGACGTTCAGCTGCGTGCCGGGCACGAGAGTATCAAGCCCTGGAAACTTCGGGTCGTATCCGTTTTGGGATCGAAGCAAGGGTTATACGGGAGTCGTCGTCCGGCAGGGAGTGTCCGGGACCTTGGCCAGGGGGATCGCTATCGAACGGGCTGTTCAACCCATCGTTGAACAGTGGGCCGACTGCTGATAACGGCGCCTGCATCGCCAATCTGTTGTTGGTAATATCCCGACTCGGGCGCGATGCCCGTGCGACAGTCAATAATTCCTCGGGTGCCTTGGCACGCGCGCAATGAAGCTCAGCCCCTTTGCCGGCAAGGATGCTCCGCCCGAGATTCTGGTCGATATCCCCCGGCTGATCTCCGCGTACTACACCACCATGCCGGATCCCTCGGTGCCCGCGCAGCGCGTCGCTTTCGGCACCTCCGGACATCGCGGTTCGTCCCTCGCTGCGAACTTCAACGAATGGCATGTACTTGCTATCAGCGAAGCCATTTGTCGCTACCGCAAGAGCAAGGGTATCGACGGTCCGCTGTTTCTGGGAATCGACACCCACGCGTTGTCCGTGCCCGCTGCATCGAGTGCAATCGAAGTGCTGGGTGCAAACGGCGTGGAGCTCATGCTGGCCGAAGCCGACGAGTACACCCCCACCCCGGCGGTATCGCACGCAATCATCGTATACAACCGTGGTCGAACGCACGGTCTTGCGGACGGCATCGTCATCACGCCGTCGCACAATCCCCCCGACAGCGGCGGCTTCAAGTACAACCCGCCCAATGGCGGGCCCGCAGATACCGATGTCACGGCCTGGATTGAAGCGGCGGCCAATGACCTGTTGCGAAACAGCTTGCAAGGCGTGCAGAGAATTTCCTTGGCGAGCGCGATGCGCGCCGCTACGACGCACCGGCACGACTATCTCAACAGTTATGTAAACGACCTCGGCAACGTGCTGGATATGGAGGCGATCCGCAGCGCGAAGCTGCGAATGGGAGTCAATCCCCTGGGCGGCGCAGGCGTCCACTACTGGGCACGCATTGCGGAGCACTACCGCATCGATCTTACGATTGTGGACAAGCAGGTAGATCCGACCTTCCGTTTCATGCCGGTCGATTGGGATGGCAAGATCCGCATGGACCCGTCCTCGTCCTATGCAATGCAAAATCTGCTTCGCCTCAGGAACCAGTTCGACATCGCATTCGCCTGCGACACCGACCACGATCGCCATGGCATCGTCGCGCCGAGTTCGGGGCTGTTGCCACCCAATCACTATCTGGCGGTGTCCATCGATCATCTCTTCCGGCACCGATCGCAATGGAGCGCCGCCGCCGCGGTCGGCAAGACCGCCGTCAGCAGCCAAATGATCGATCGCGTTGCGGCCAGGCTCGGCCGCAAGCTTTATGAAGTACCGGTCGGCTTCAAATGGTTCGTCGATGGATTGTCCTCGGGTTCGCTGGGCTTTGCGGGCGAGGAAAGTGCCGGCGCGTCCTTCCTGCGCATGGATGGCTCCGCATGGTCGACTGACAAGGACGGCATCATTCCGGCAATGCTTTCGGCCGAAATCATGGCGCGCAGCGGGCGCGATCCCGGGGAGATCTATCGCTCGCTTACCGACGAATTGGGCGAGTCCTTCTTCGATCGGGCCGATGCGCCCGCGACTGCACAACAAAAGAAGCGCCTGTCGAAGCTGACGCCCCAACAGATTCGCTCGACGGAACTGGCGGGTGAGCCGGTTCAGCACATCCTGAGTCAGGCACCTGGTAACAATGCGCCGATCGGCGGAGTCAAGGTGATCGCCGCCAATGGATGGTTCGCGGCGCGTCCGTCGGGCACCGAAGACATCTACAAGATCTACGGCGAGAGTTTCAAAGGCGAAGAACACCTGCGCCTCATTTTTGCAGAGGCGCAAAAGATCGTCGACGCTGCGATTGCGCCCGACGGCAACTGATTGGCTCCTTAGGTGGCATTGCTGCGCTCGGCCATCCGTTGATCGTGGCTTGTCAAAAATCACTGCTACTGATTTATCCGTTACCGCAAGCATTCCTCTGCCGGTAAACTGGGCGTTGCCAGCCATTCAACAATAAACGGAGGAACTGCATGAAAGGATTTCGCAATGTCATCTGGAGTTTGCTCGCCGCGTTCTGCGCCGTCGCGGGCACCTCGGCTGCGGATCTGCCATCGGTTGCGCCGGAAGAGGCCGGCTTTTCGTCGGAACGCCTTGCGCGCATTGGTCCGGTCATCAAGGGCGAGATCGAAAAGGGGCAGTATCCGGGTGCGGTAATTCTGGTGGCGCGCAAAGGCAAGATCGTCTATTTCGAGAGCATCGGGCAACTCGATCCGGCCAGCGGCAAGCGGATGACGAAGGATGCGATCTTTCGGCTCTATTCGATGACCAAGCCGTACACGTCGGTGGCGATCATGATGTTGATGGAGGAGGGTAAGCTGCGGGTGAGCGATCCCGTCTCCAAATTCATTCCAGCATTCGCCAACCTGCAGGTCAGCGTGCCGACGACGGATCCCTATACCGGGGCAACCAGGTACGTGAATGTTCCCGTCGAGCGTGACGTCACAATCCAGGATTTGCTGCGGCATACATCGGGTTTTGTGTACGGGGGCTTCACGGCGCACGCCAAAGTCAAAGAGCTTTATGCCAAGGAAGGGGTCGACTGGAAGGACGTGACACCCGCCGAGCAGATCGAGCGCCTGGCGAAGGTGCCGCTCGCCCATCAGCCGGGCTCGACATTCGAGTACGGTTTGTCGGTCGATGTACTCGGCCGCGTTATCGAGGTGATCTCGGGCATGCCGTTGAGTCAGTTCCTGCAGGAGCGCATCTTTACGCCGCTCGGCATGACGGATTCCGCCTTCATCGTGCCGAAAGACAAACTCGATCGTCTGGCGCAGCCATTCGCCACCGACAAGGCAACCAATACTCCGGTCAACCTGCTGGATGTGACGGTGCCGCAAAAAAACGATGCCGGCGGCGCCGGGAGCGTCGGGACTGCATCGGACTATGCCCGTTTCTTGCAGATGATGGCGAACGGCGGCCAGCTAGATGGCGTCCGGTTGCTGAGTCGCACAACCGTAGCCTACATGACCGCGGACCATCTTGGCCCGGATACCAAATTCTCCGGCGTCACAACGCTGCCCGCAGGCACGGGTTTTGGGCTCGGCTTCGCGGTCAGGCGGGAGACAGGTCGCTTCGAGGTGACCGGTAACGCGGGCGAGTACTACTGGGCAGGCGCCGCGGGAACCGGATTCTACGTCGATCCCAAAGACGACATCGTTTGCGTATGGATGACGCAGGGGCAGCCGGGCATGCCGCGCCGCTACGATCGTTATCTCTTCAAGCAAATGGTCTATCAGGCCATCGCCGACTAACGCCGACTGCGATCCGCCTAACGGAGCTGAACAGGGACTGTGTCTATTCGCTTGCTGATGGCAGCTCTGACCCTTGCCGATGCGCGGCACGGACCGACGCGGGAGACGCTGCTCCGTTTCGACTCAATCAGTGTGTTGCTGACACGCAGCCATCAAAGTCAGAGAGGACCGCAATGCTGATCTGCGGCAGTTGCCACTGCAGAAACATCTCGTTCGAGCTCACCTGGGAACCCGAACCCTCGGAGATCCCTGCGCGCGCCTGCACTTGCTCGTTCTGCATCAGGCACGGTGGCGTCTGGACATCCTGTCCTGCCGGCTCGCTCAAAGTAACCGTCAAAGAACCTTT
>Ga0070702_100000183_pt1 | contig 20203 bp, 16 predicted proteins | sample KBSK5103metaG_FD_65466 | JGI IMG/M metagenome (GOLD analysis project Ga0070702, IMG submission 65466) | Corn, switchgrass and miscanthus rhizosphere microbial communities from Kellogg Biological Station, Michigan, USA - KBS K5-10-3 metaG | ecosystem: Host-associated > Plants > Roots >... | reverse complement strand
TTTGGCTGATCTGCCGCCTTGGATGCGGTCGATCTCACCGCGCCAGACGAAGAGTCGATCCGCACGATCAGCCTGCCATGTCTTCGGGGGACCGATCTCGGGCCGATAGGCTCGTCGGCGTCGTGCCCGGCCTCGTCGGCCCACTGGCGACCGGACCACCCCAGCCCAGGCTCAGGGTCCGCGTCCCCGGCGTGCAGCCCGGTGTCGTCGAACTTCATGCTCACTGCTGTACCGCTGCGGTCACCGCTCGCAACAGTGAACGGGTCGTGCCCGTTGGCTCTGGCGATCCTGCGGGGGTGATCTCGGGAGCGCTATTCGCAAACTGTTGGGTCACTGGTCGACGTTTCGGTAGTCGCGTCGCCCCGGTCAGAGGCCAAAATCGGCCGGGGCGGTGCATCCGTTTCTAGGGGTTGTCGATCACTTCGGTTGCGCCGCTTGCGGTCACGCCGGGCGTCACGGTGTTGGCGGCGATCTACGCGGCCACATCGTCGGCGCGATATCTGATGCGCCGCCCACCGGCGCCCTTCCGACCTGACCGCGATGCGATACCTGATCGGTCCAGTGTTGCCCGTCCCACCACCGAAATCCGTAGCGGCCTTCTGGGTCGGGTTGCCAGCTTCCAGGTCCACTTCCTGTCATGCAGACCAAAGTAGGCCAACCGCTGGCATTCTTGTGTCATGGCAAAGGAAATCGACCGGGTCCGGGCGCAAAGCGCTCTCGCGGTCATCAAGCAGCACCCAGGCATGGTGCTGTTCGCCGTATCGCCGGTGATCGTCGCGCTGGGTCTCGTGTGGTGGTTCGTCAGCCCAGCCCTCGCCGTGCTGCTGCTGATCGGGGCGGTGGTCGGCGGCGGCGCCGTCCTTCTCATGAAGCGTTAGGTACCGGCCGGCCCTGTTCGGCCGCGAGTTGCTCCATGGTGGTTCCGCCGAGCCGCTTGTCGAGAACCCCGATCATGTGGGGACATTGGTCGACCGGATGATCGGCTGGGCAGGCCAGCGCGTGCTCGAGAAAGTCGCGTGCACCGTGCGCCCGGGCAATGAGCTCGTCGATGGCGGCGATCTGTCCGCGCACCACGTCTCGCCACTGGTCGCTAGGCTCGTCGAGCACAGCCGAGGCGGCGTCCAGGCGGATGCCGAGGCGCTGCATCAACTGGATGAACGCCAGCCGTCGCAGCTGTTCCCGGCTGTACATCCGCTTGCCCGCGCGCCGCTCGGGGGTCACCAAACCCCTGTCCTCGTAGTAGCGCAGCGCAGAGGTATTGAGTCCGAGCAACTGGGCCGCATCGCCGATCATCACGAGCTCCATCCCTCTATTTGACTTCAACCCGACTTGAAGTGCCAACGTGGTGTCATGGCACCTCGGTCACGACCCGCGTTCCTTGACCCGTCGACCAACAATCCGTTCGCGCATCCCAGCGGCTGGCTCGGCCGACTGGCGGGACGGTTCATGCTGTGGACAAACAAGCACGACGGCGTGCTCGACGTCCTCGGGGTCCAACCGGGCCAGGACATCCTCGAAATCGGCTATGGCCCAGGCGGTCTCATCCGGCAGCTGGCCGAACGCACTGATGTGGCGACCGTCCGCGGCGTCGACCCATCCCCCGAGATGCGCGATCAAGCCATTCGGCACAACCGGCGAGCTGTCCGTGCGGGTCGGGCTCAGCTCGACCTCGGTACTGCGGACCGCACCGGGCTGCCCGACGCCTGCGTCGACCGCGTGGTCTCGGTGCGAAACGTCGCAATGTGGCCCGACCTGGAAGCCGCGGCGGGCGAGCTGCACCGGGTCGTTCGTCCTGGCGGCACGGTCGTCATCGCGTGGCACGGCGGCACGACGCCGTCCCGCATCGCGCGGTCGCTGCGCCTGCCGGAGGAAGCGCTCGGCCGCATCGAGCGCGCGCTGCGAATCCACTTCTCCGACGTCACCCGCCACCAGCTGGCCGGACTCGACGTCGTCAAGGCCGTTCGCTCGCGGTGAAAGCGACCCCACCAGTGTTGTAACGGTGTAATCATGTAATCATGCGACATCATCACCTCCATGGCCGACGGTCCGGCCGCTCCGGCGGCTGGCAGCAGGCCGAACAGCCCGACGCAAGCGACGCAGCCGACTGGTTCGCCGGCCGGCTGCCCGACGGCTGGTTCGCCGGCGACCCGACGGTCGTCGTCGACCGCGAAGAGATCACCGTCATCGGCCGCCTGAAGGAGACCGAGACCACCGAGGGCACCGAAAGCGAGGCCCGCGCCTCAGGACGCGTCGCGCGCTTCCGTGAAGAGACCCGCCCTGAGCGCATGCGCATCGCCGACGAAGCCGAGGCCCGCTACGGCCGCAAGGTGGCGTGGGGCATAGAAATTGGGGCAATCGGGGACGACAAATATGAGCGAATCCTGTTCACCCACATCGCCGTACCGGTGATGACGCGGCTCAAGCAGCCCGAACGTCAGGTGCTCGACACCCTTGTCGATGCAGGCGTCGCACGGTCACGCTCGGATGCGCTGGCGTGGTCGGTCCGCCTCGTCGGTGAGCACGCCGACGAATGGCTGGGCAAGCTGCGCGACGCGATGAAGAACGTCGACGACCTGCGCGCCGACGGCCCGCAGCTCTAAACGCGCTCGACCCCGACGTACGACGAGCTCAACGCGGCGGTCTGCGACAGCGGGTCAACCGGTCCGCCGTCGATCAGCAGGTTGCGGTTGGCCCCGTAGGACTCCGGCTGCGAACCGCCGCGTGGATCGAAAATGCGTGAGCCCCAGCCATGGTCGATGACGACCACGCCGCGCCGCGGCCGCTCGTTGACGGAAGCCGATAGTTCGATCGCCCCGACGGGGGAGGACACCCTCACCCTGTCGCCGTCGCTGATGCCGAGCGCGGCTGCGTCGTCGGGGTGGATGACCACCACATTGCGCTTGCCGGACGGATGCAGACCGGGCAACTCGTTGAGCCATGAGTTCATCGAATGACGGTTGCGCCGGTTCGCCAGCTGGAACGGGTACTCGGCAGGCGGCTGCGGTCCCGGTTCGGCGAGCAGCTCACGCGCCCGCCGCACGAACTCCGGTGGCGCGGCGTGCACCTTCTTGTCGTCCGTCCGTAACGCTTCCCTGAAGTGGCCGAACTCCCGCGGACCCAGCACCCAGCCGTGCGGATGCGCCATCACGTCGCGCCATTTGATCCTGCGGCCGTTGACCCTTCGGCCGGTGGCAACGACAAGTCGGTCGATCCAGTGCGGCCCGAACTCGAGAGCCGGCTGGCGCGTGAGGCGCGCGAGTCGGCGGGTGGCCTTGATGAAACCGTTGAGCCCCTTGGCTCCGAACAGCGGCTTGCGCATGGCGATCGCGAGGTCGACGAAGATGCGCCACTCCTGACGGGCGCCCTGGGGCGGTTCAACCGCCTTGGCCCCGTAATGCAGATACGGCTCGTCGTGCATATTGCTGGTGAACGCGAGTAGGTCGTTGCGTTCCAGCCAGTGCACGGCCGGCAGCAGCCAGTGCGCGTGACGGTGGCTCTCGCGTTGCACAAAGTCGATGGCCACCAACAGATCCAGCTGCGCGAGCGCCTTGTCGAGTTTGGCGCCGTCGGGTCCCGAGACAACGGGATTGCCGCAGTTGATCAGCATCGCCTTGATCTGGCCGCGCCCCGGAGTCGTTATCTCCTCGGGCAATTCGCTGAGCGCATGCGCACCTGCGACCATGTCCCGGCCCGCCAGCCGGCTCTTGTGCGGCTTCACCTTGGCCATATCGGCCAGCCGCAACGCGTCGACATAACCGGGCTCATACCTGCGTCCGCCCGGACGGTCCATCCGGCCGGTGATCACGTTGAGCACATGTCCGAGCCACTCCGCGACGGTGCCTGCGAGATGCAGGGACACTCCGGTGCGCGTCACCACCATCGCGCCGCGTGCGGCGGCGAAGTCGCGGGCCACCTGTTCGATCTGTGCTCGGGGGATATCGCATCGCGACGCCAGATCGTCAAGGTGGGCGTCGGCGACGAGCGCGCGTAATTCACCTAGACCCGTGGCGAGTTCGGTGCAGTCATGGCGATGTTCGAGGCCCCCATCGAGGACCACCTTGACCACCGCCAAGAGAAGTGCCCAGTCCTGCCCGGGCCGGACCGCGAGGTGGACGTCGGCCTTCTCGGCGGTCTCGGTTCGCAATGGGTCGACGACGATGATCTGTGCGCCCTGCTTCTTGCGCTCCAGCGCGCGCCGCCAACCACCGGGCACCGTTTCGAGCCAATTCCATGCGCTCACAGCGGGGTTGGTGCCGACGAGCAGGAAGTAGTCGCAGTTGTCGATGTCGGACACGGGGGCCATGAGCATGGACCCGTACATCGCCTCGGCGACGACGTGCCATGCGTTTTGGTCAACCGATCCGACCGCGTACCGGTTGCGGGTGCCGACGGCGTCCAGCCATGCGTTCATGAAGACGATGTTGGACGAGGAGAAGCCGGACGGATTGCCATAGTAGGCGCCGATCGCGTCCGGGCCGTCGGCGTCGATGAGCGCGTTCATTCTTGCCGCGATGTCTGAGATCGCCTCGTCCCAGCCGGCCTCGACGTAGGTGTCGCCGACGCGACGCATCGGATTCAAGATCCGTCGCGGGTGCTCGACGAGCTGGTTGGCGGTCCGGCCCTTGGCGCAGAAGTCCTGCCAGGTGTGGGGGTTCTCCTTGTCGGCGGAGATCCTGATGACCCGGTTGTTCTCAACCGTCACTTCCACACCACACGAGGCGAGGCAGTACCGGCAGAAGGTGTGCACCGTCCGGGTACTCATGCGGTCATCCTGCCCGAAGTGCTCGGCGGTGGGCGCCGTTAAGCGGATCGCCTACTCGCTAGGCCTGGGTCATGGCCCAGTATTCACCGCGACGGGCGAGCAGTTCCTGATGGCTACCGCGCTCGACGATCTTGCCCGCTTCCATCACCAGGATGACGTCCGCATCGCGGATCGTCGAAAGCCGGTGCGCAATAATGAAACTCGTTCGATCGCGGCGCAGTTCGCCCATCGCGTGCTGGATCAACAGCTCGGTGCGGGTGTCCACCGAACTGGTGGCCTCGTCGAGAACGAGCAGCTGCGGACGGGCCAAGAACGCGCGCGCGATGGTGAGCAGCTGCTTCTCACCCGCACTGATGTTGCCGCCGTCATCGCTCACCTTCGTCTGGTAGCCGTCGGGCAGCGTGTGTACGAACCGGTCGACGTAGGCGGCCCGCGCGGCGGCGATCACCTCGTCCTCGCCGGCGTCCGGCCTGCCATAGGCGATGTTGTCGTAGATCGTCCCGCCGAGCAGCCAGGTGTCCTGCAACACCATTCCGATCCGGGAGCGCAGCGACTGCCGGCTGACCGACGAGATGTCCACGCCGTCAACGAGAATGCGGCCGGAGTCGACGTCGTAGAACCGCATCAGCAGATTCACCAGCGTCGTCTTGCCTGCGCCGGTCGGCCCGACGATCGCAACGGTGCTGCCCGGTTCGGCCACCAGCGACAGGTCCTCGATCACCGGTGTGCCGGGGCGATAGCTGAAGTTCACCTGCTGGAATTCGACCCGGCCCCGCGGACCGCCGTCGAGGGACGGCAGCGTCACCGCCTGGTCCGGCGACTCTTCCTCGGCATCGAGCAGATCGAAGACCCGCTCCGCGCTCGCCACCCCGGACTGCAGCGTGTTGTACATCCCGGCGAGCTGAGTCAGCGGCTGGTTGAACTGGCGGACGTACTGGATGAACGCCTGGATGCTGCCCAGCGTGATCTGGCCCGTGGCCACCTGGACACCGCCGACGACCGCCACCGCCACGTAGCTCAGATTGCCGACGAACGTCGTCGCCGGTCCCACCAGTCCGGAGAAGAACTGTGCGCCGAAGCTGGCGTGGTAGAGGTCGTCGTTGAAGGTCTGGAACTGCTCCCGCGCCCTGGCCCGGTGACCGAACGTCTTGACAACGGTGAAGCCGCTGTAGGTCTCCTCGATGTGGGCGTTGAGCCGGCCGGTGTTGGCCCACTGCGCGACGAACAACCGCTGCGAGCGGCGGGCGATCGCCCGCGTCACCAACAGCGACAGCGGCACGGTGATGACGGTCAGCAGCGTCAGCAGGGGTGAGATGGTCAGCATCATCACCAGCACCGCCACCACGGTCAGCAGCGATGTCAGCAGCTGGCTGATCGTCATCGACAGCGACTGCTGGATGTTGTCTACGTCGTTGGTGACCCGGCTCAACACCTCGCCGCGTTGCCGCGAGTCGAAATAGCGCAGAGGCATCCGGTGCACCTTGTTCTCGACATCCGATCGCAGCGCCACCATGGTGCGCTGAACCGCGACATTGAGAATTCGGGCCTGCAGCCAAACCAGCAGCGCGGCAATCAAATACAAGCCGAGCGCCAGCATGAGCGTGCGGCCGACGGCGCCGAAGTCCACGCCACGGCCCGGCACCACGTTCATGCCGGACAGCAGATCGGCGAACGTGTTGTCACCGCGCGCCCGTGCCGCCGCGATCGCCTGTTCCTTCGTCAGCTCTGCGGGCAGTTGGCGCCCGATTACCCCGTTGAAGAGCAGGTCGGTGGCGTGGCCGAGGATGCGCGGGCCGATCACGCCGATCGCTATGCCGCCGACGCCCAGCAGGATCACCATGGCGGCGAGTCCGCGCTGTGGGGTGAGCTGTTTGACCAATCGGATCGCCGATCCCTTGAAGTCGCGCGACCGCTGCGTCGGCGCCTGCACGGCGCCTCGGATCGGACGTGCGATCGGCCCTGCGGTCATCGGTGGCCTCCGGTTCCGGCGCCAAGCGACTGCGAATCGGCGAATTCGGCGTAGGTCGGGCAGGTGGCAAGCAGGGTCTCGTGCGTGCCGATGCCCACCACCTGGCCGTCGTCGACGACGACGACCTGGTCGGCCTCCGCAACGGTCGAAATGCGCTGCGACACAACCACCACCGTCGCGTCGGCGGAGACTTCACGCAGCGACGCGCGGACCCGCGCGTCGGTGTGCACATCGAGCGCGGAGAACGCGTCGTCGAACAGATAGATCGCCGGCCGGCGGATCACCGCGCGTGCGATCGCCAAACGTTGCCGTTGTCCGCCGGAAAAGTTGATGCCGCCCTGCGCGACCGGCATCGCCAGGCCGTCGGGGTGGGCGCGGACGAAGTCGTCGGCCGCCGCCACCCGCAACGCGTCCCACATCTCGTCGTCGGTCGCATCGTCCTTGCCGTAGCGCAGGTTTTCCGCGACCGTGCCGGAGAACAGGTAACCCCGCTGCGGCACCAGGCCGATCGACGACCACAGCTGCTCGGTGTCGTAGTCACGAACGTCGACCCCGTCGACGCGCACGGAGCCGCCGGTCACGTCGTAGAGCCGGCAGATCAGCGATACCACTGTCGACTTGCCCGAACCGGTCGACCCGACAATGGCGGTGGTGGCGCCAGGTCCGGCTGTCAGCGAAACATCCTGCAGCACAGGGCGGTCGGCCCCGGGATAGCTGAACGTCGCTCTCTGCAGGCGGATCTCGCCGCGGACGGTATCCGGCAGCACCGGCTCCAGCGGGCTGCTGATGGCAGGCGTGGTGGACAGCACCTCGGTGATCCGCTCGGCGCACACCGACGCCCGGGGCAGCAGGACCAGCAGGAACGTCGCGAGCAACACCGCCATCAGGATCTGCATGAAGTAGGACAGGAACGCGATCAGCGAGCCCACCTGCATCTGCCCGTCGTCGATTCGCAAGCCGCCGAACCAGATCAGTGCGACGCTGGAGATGTTGATGACCAGGGTGGTAACGGGCAGCATCAGCGCCTGCAAACGACCGGCCTCCAGCATGGAATCCGACAGCGCCTGGTTCGCGACGCCGAATCGGCTGCGCTCGAACGGTTCCCGGGCGAACGCCCGGACCACCCGGATACCGGATAGCTGCTCGCGCATCACCCGGTTGATGCCGTCGATCTGACGCTGAACGCGGCGAAAGATCGGCAGCAGACGCGACACGATCAGGTAGTTGGCCAGCGCGAGCACCGGCACGCTGATCAGCAGCAGCCACGACAGGCCCGCGTCCTGATGCACCGCCATGAAGATGCCGCCGATCGACATGATCGGCGCGGTGATCAGCATCGTGCAGGTCAGCTGGACGAACAGCTGGATCTGCTGGACGTCGTTGGTCGTGCGGGTCAGCAGTGACGGGGCACCGAACCGCGCCGTCTCCTCCGTCGAGAAGCTCGTGACGTGGCCGAAGATCGTCGAGCGGAGGTCGCGTCCGACGCCCATGCCGGCGCGCGAGCCGAAGTAAACCGCGCCGACGGCGCAGACCACCTGCAGCCCGGTGACGCCGAGCATCACCCCACCGAGCTCGACGATCTGTCGCAGATCACCTTTGGCGACGCCATCGTCGATGATCGCGGCGTTGACGGTGGGCAGGTATAGCGACGCGAGCGTACTGATCAGCTGGAGGCCCGCCACGATCGCGAGCAGCGAGCGATACGGACGTGTGTACCGTCGCAGCAGCGCCCACAGCATCCCGCTACTGTCGCATACCACCCCCGGCGTAGTTGTGTTCGGCAGGGCCACCTGAGAATTCGCTAAAAGGGCTGGTCAATCGGCATGTCGGTGGTTGAGGTATCGGGCTGCCGCTACAGTGCATGGCGTGACCCCCAGCAAGTGCGCGACCGGTAAGCCGCGGTCGGCGAAGGTGCTGGCCGTGGCGGCTGCGGCCATGATCCCGGTGTTTGCGGCATGCTCCAGCGACTCGGGGTCGACATCGCCCAGTGCGCCGTCCTCGCCCGGACCGGCGCAGAACGCGTCGCACGGGCCGATGTTTCCAGAGTGCGGAGGGATCACCGATCAGACAATCGCCGAACAGACCCGGGTCACCGGCCTGGTCAACACGGCGCGCAACTCGGTTGGCTGCCAGTGGCTGCAGGGCGGCGGCATCCTGGGCCCGCACTTCTCGTTCACCTGGTACCGCGGCAGCCCGATCGGGCGCGAACGAAAGACGGAGGAGCTGTCGCGCGCCAGCGTGGAGGACCTCAACATCGAGGGTCACAGCGGGTTCATCGCCATCGGTGAGGACCCGACGATCGGAAACAACCTGTGTGAGGTCGGCATCCAGTTCCAGGACGACTTCATCGAGTGGTCGATCAGCTTCTCCCAACAGCCGTTCCCGGACCCGTGCGATGTGGCCAAGGAATTGACCCGCCAATCGATTGTGAACGCCAAATGAGCCGCTCCTTTGGTTGTCGGGCACGCGCGGGCGTGATCGCCGCCCTGTCTGTGTTCGCGCTGTTGACTGGCTGTACCTCGACCGTCCAAGGCACAGCGACGAAGTCGGGAACGGGTGACGTGCCCCGCAACGACGACTCGGCCAAGCAGTACCCGAACCTGCTGAAGGAATGCGAGGTGCTGACGGAGGACATCCTCGCCAAGACGGTCGGCGCCGACCCGCTCGATATTCAGAGCACGTTCGTCGGTGCGGTGTGCCGCTGGCAGGCGGCCAACCCGGCAGGCCTGATCGACATCACCCGGTTCTGGTACGAGCAGGGCAGCCTGGACAACGAGAAGAAGGTCGCGCAGAACCTGAAGTACCAGATCGAGAACCGGTCGATCGCGGGTGTTCCTTCGATCGTCATGCGGCCCAACGACCCGAACGGGTCGTGTGGGGTGGCCAGCGACGCGGGCGGCGTCGTCGGTTGGTGGGTGAACCCGCAGACGCCTGGCATCGACGCGTGCGGGATGGTGGTCAAGCTGATGGAGCTGACGCTGGCCACCAGCTCTTAACGGGGCACGTGGAAGCCGACCAGCGCGGCGCTGCTGAGCGTCAGCTGGTCCCACGGCTCGGCCGTGCGCAGCACCGCGATGGCCGATGTCGGGAACTTCGTCGAAATACGTTCGGCCGCGGTGCCATTGCTGCCGTCCGGGGTAGCGAGCCCGAGCGCCAGCGACGACATCGTCGGTTCGTGACCGATCACCAACAGGGTCTCGACATCGGGTCCGAACCGTGACACGACGGTGTTGATCTCGTCTATCACCGTGCCGGGCGTCGCGTCGTAGAGCCGGTCGACGTAGTTCACCGGCGCGTCGATGCGGGTCCGCGCCAGGGTCTCGCGGGTGCGGGTGGCCGTCGAGCACAGCACCGCATCCACCGCGGGCGCGTGGGCCCGCAGCCAATCGCCTACCAGCTTGGCCTCCCGTTCACCCCGGGGGGCCAGCGGCCTTTCGTGGTCGGCCACTCCGGGGGGGTAGTCCGATTTGGCATGCCGGAGCAACAACAGCGTGCGGTATTGATCGGTCACGCCATTAACGGTAGGGCATGCCGATCCGCCTCCCGGGACTTGTCAGCGCCCGGACCTACACTCGCGATGCCGAGGGAGATGCTCCGAAGATAGGAGGCGCCGAGATGCGATTCGTGCACACTGCCGACTGGCAACTCGGCATGACCCGTTACTTCCTGAACGGCGAGGCGCAGCCGCGGTATTCGGCCGCCCGCCGCGACGCCGTCGCAGGCATCGGGCCGCTGGCACTGGACACGGGCGCCGAATTCGTCGTCGTCGCCGGTGATGTCTTCGAAGACAACCAACTTGCGCCCCGCGACGTCAGCCAGTCGCTGGAAGCCATGCGCGCCATCGGCATTCCCGTGTACCTGCTTCCTGGCAACCACGACCCGCTTGATGCGGCGTCGGTGTACACCAGCACACTGTTCACCGCCGAATGCCCGGACAATGTCACGGTTCTCGACAGGCCGGGCGTACACGACGTGCGCCCTGGCCTGCAGATCGTCGCCGCGCCATGGCGTTCCAAGAAGCCGACCAGCGATCTGGTTTCCGAGGTGCTCGATGGACTGCCGGCCGACGGTGTCACTCGGATCGTCGTCGGACACGGCGGCGTCGACATCTTCGAACCCGACAAGGACAAGCCGTCGCTGATCCGGCTCGCCGCCCTCGAGGCCGCGATCGAGCGCGGTGCTGTGCACTATATTGCGTTGGGGGACAAGCACTCTCGCACTCAGGTCGGTGCGACGGGCCGCATCTGGTACTCCGGGTCGCCGGAGGTCACCAACTACGACGACATCGAACCCGATCCGGGTCACGTGCTGCTGGTGGACATCGACGAGGACGATGCCCGCCGGCCTGTGCGGGTCGACGCGCGACGCGTCGGACGTTGGCGCTTCGTCACGCTCTGCCGCACCGTGGACAGCAGTCGCGACGTGGCCGACCTCGACATCAACCTCGACCTGATGCCCGACAAGGAGCGCACCGTCGTGCGGCTGGGCCTCAGCGGATCGCTCACGGTCACCGACAAGGCCGCGCTGGATGCGTGCCTTGACAAGTACGCCCGGCTGTTCGCTGCGCTGGTGCCGTGGGACAGGCAGACCGACATCGCGGTGATCCCCGCTGACGGTGAGTTCGACGACCTCGGCATCGGCGGATTCGCCGCGGCCGCGGTCGACGAGCTGGTCAGCACGGCGCGGTCGGACGGTGCGGACGCCGACGACGCGCGCGCGGCACTGGCGCTGCTGCTGCGCCTGGTCGACAGGGGCGATGAGTCGCTTGCGCGAAGTGGGGGTACCGCCCGCGCGAAGCGCAGGGGCACAAAAGGCAGCGTCGCATGAAACTGCACCGCCTCGTGCTGACCAACTACCGCGGTATCACCCACCGCGAGATCGAGTTCCCCGACCGCGGCGTGGTGGTGGTCAGTGGCGCCAACGAGGTCGGGAAGTCGTCAATGATCGAGGCGCTCGACCTGCTGCTGCACTCCAAGGACCGGTCGAACAAGAAAGACGTCAAGCAGGTCAAGCCGACCCACGCCGACGTCGGCGCCGAGATCACCGCCGAAATCTCCACCGGCCCTTACCGATTCGTCTACCACAAGCGGTTCCACAAGCGCTGTGAGACGCGGTTGACGGTGCTGGCGCCGCGCCGCGAGCAGCTCACAGGAGACGAGGCGCACGAACGGGTCCTCGCGCTGCTGGACGAGACCGTCGACATGGACCTGTGGCAGGCACAGCGGGTGCTGCAGGCAGCGTCCACCGCGGCGGTGGATCTGTCGGGGTGCGACGCACTGTCGCGGGCGCTCGATGCGGCGGCGGGCGAGGCCGTCCAACTGTCCGGGGCCGAACCACTGCTGATCGACCGCATCGACGCCGAGTACCTGCGTTATTACACGCCGACCGGCCGTCCCACCGGCGAGTGGGCGGCCGCCATCAGGCGGCTGCGCGAGGCCGATGACGAGGTCGCCCGGTGTGCGGCCGCGGTCGCGGAGGTCGACGACGCTGTGCGCAGGCATGCGGCGCTGACCGACGACCTGTCGCGGCTCGCGGAGGAGCGGGCCGATGCGGCTAAACGCCTCACCGAGGCCCGCGCCGCGGCCGAGGCCGTCGCCGCGCTGACCCAGCAGCTCAAGCAGGCCGAGGTGGTCGCAGGTGCCGTGGACGCCACCCACGCCGCAACGGTCGCCGCACTCACCGAGCGGCGACGGCTGCGTGCCGACATCGACCAGCGGACGGCCGCGATCGCCGAACTGGAGGCCGCAGCGGCAGAAGCCCTCGACGAGCTCACCACCGCCGCCGAAGTGCGGGAGGCGGCCGAGGCCGCTGCCGAGGAGGCGCGCGCCGCCGTTGCGGCATCGCAGGCCCGCGTCGACGCCGCCAGACGCGTGGTCGAGCGGGCGTCCGACCGCGACGAGGCCAACCGGCTCGAGACCCGGCTTGGCAAGCTCGGTGCCGCTGGTCGCGAGCTCGAGAGCGTGGACCGCGAGCTCGCAGGCATCATGATGACCGATGACACCATGCGTGCGATCGAGACCGCCGCGATCGCGGTCGAGCGGGCGGCCGGCCAAGCCGAACTCGCTTCCGCCCACATCGAACTGGTCGCGATCGCCGACGTCGAGGTGCGTCTGGATGGTGACCCGGTCGCCATCGAGGCAGGCGGCACCTGGGCCGCCAGCGTCAGCTCGCCGACCGACATCGAGGTGCCTGGCTTGCTGCGCGCGCGGGTGGTGCCGGGAACTCCGGCGTCGGATTCGCGGGCGAGACTCGGAGCGGCGCAAGAGATTCTGACGGCGGCGTTGGCTCAGGCACGGGTCGCTGATGTCGCGTCGGCGCGACTGCTGGATCAACGTCGTCGTCAGCTGATCGCTTCCCGTGAAAAGCTGAACGCCACGTTCGAGGCACTGGCCGGCGATGACGCTGTCGACGAATTGCGAACGCGCCTGGGTGAACTGCGCGACGGTGAGCCCGTCGAGCCGGGCCTGTGGGACGGCGATGCCGCCGACCCGGCCGCCGCTCGCGCGGACCTCGATGCCGCCGTGGCCGCACACCAACAGGCGATTGCGGACTGCGAGACGCTTCGCAAGGTGGCAGAAGCCGCGGCGAAGAGACGGGGGGACAGGACGACTCGCGCAAAGGTCGCCCGCGAGAAGCTGAGCGGCGCGCAGACCGAACTGGCGGCCGCACGCGAGAGGTTGACCCTGCAGCGGGCGACGGCGACCGATGACGAGCTCGCGGTCAAAGCGGAGGCCGACGGTGAAGAGGCGCGGCGGGCGATTGGACTCGTCGCCGAACTGGGCGCCGAGTTGGCGCGTAGCGCGCCGGACACCGTCACCGCCGCGCTCAACGATGCGGTCCGCCGGGCGGACTCGCTGGGGTGTCGCCACGATGAGGCTTCCGGGGCGCTGCGTGAGGTGACCGCGCAACTCAAGGTCTACGGCACCGAGGGTCGTAAGGGTCAGCTCGATGCCGCCCAAACCGAACGCGAGCACGCCGAAGCGGAATACCTGCGCATGCATCGACGTGCGCGTGCTGCGCAACTGCTGCGCTCGGTGATGACGCGGCACCGTGACGCCACCCGGCTGCGCTATGTCGACCCGTTCCGTAACCAGGTGGAGCGGTTGGGCCGCATCGTGTTCGGCGACAGCTTCGAGGTCGAGATCGACAGCGCGCTTCGCATCTGCAGCCGGACGCTGGCGGGCCGCACCGTTCCCTACGAATCGCTGTCGGGTGGCGCGAAGGAGCAGATGGGCATCGTCGCCCGGTTGGCGAGCGCGGCCTTGGTGGCCAAAGAGGACAGTGTGCCGGTCGTCATCGACGATGCGCTCGGCTTCACCGACCCCGAGCGGCTGATCAAGATGGGCACGGTGTTCAACGCCGTCGGTGGCGACGGTCAGGTGATCGTGTTGACGTGCAGCCCGCAGCGCTACGCCAGTGTGGCCGGCGCCCACCACATCGAGCTGACGGCCTAGTCGCCCCGCCGGACGCTTAAGCCGCCAGCAGGCCCGGATCGCCCGACAGCGTGAACACTCGTCGCATCGCGTCTATCGCCTCGGTGTCGCCGTCGAACCTCACCCGCCGCAGTGCGGCCCTGCGTTCCGCGGCGGTTGCGCCCAGCCGCGCCGCGATCAGGTCGGCGGCGGTCGCGGTGACGGTGACATCGAGTTGACCCTGCGAGGCTGCCAGACCGTCTCGCGCCACGGCGAACTCGAAGCGCCGATCATCGATCTCGATGCGGTACGAGGCGTCCAGGTCGCCGGCCTTCGCGGGATCGAAGGCCAACAGGATGCCCGCGAGAAATCCGTTCAACGGCGTCAGCGCGCTGTCATCCGGCACGACCATGTCGAGCCCGAATGTCGCGATCGCCTTCACCACCGGCAGCACCTTGCGCCACCCCGTCTCGCTCAGGGTGTAGACCGTCCGAGCGACTGGGGGCGGTAGTACCTCGCGGTCGACCAGGCCGGCATCCTCGAGCTCGCGAAGCCGGTCGGCCAGCAGATTGGTGGCGATGCCGGGCAGCTGTGCGCGCAGATCACCGTACCGGCGGGGGCCGCCGATGAGCTCTCGCAGGATCAGCAGCGTCCATCGCTCGCCGAGCACGTCGAGGCCCTTGGCGATCGGGCAGTTCTGCTGATAGCTCCTGGGCACGGGAATAACTCTACCACTAAGACAAGTATCTAGTCTTATTACTTGAAAAACTTGTCTGAAAGGTTTACGGTTCTGCCATGAGTACCCGCACCCCAGTCTTCAAAGGCCACCCGATCGCCGCGCTTGTATTCATCTGCCTGAGCGTCTTCGTCATCAGCGTCGACGCCACCATCGTCAACGTCGCCCTGCCCACGCTGTCGCGCGAACTGGACGCCGATACCGCGCAGCTGCAATGGATCGTCGACGCCTACACCTTGGTCATGGCCGGGCTGATGCTGTCGGCGGGCAGCTTGTCCGACCGCTTCGGTCGCCGCGGCTGGCTCAGCGCAGGCCTCGCTCTCTTCGCAATCACGTCCGCCTTTGCCGCGCAAGTGAACACGGCTGACGGCCTGATCGCGGCGCGCGCCGCGATGGGAGTGGGCGCCGCGGTGATCTTCCCGACCACGCTGTCTTTGATCACCAACATCTTCACCGATCCCGTGAAGCGGGCCAAGGCGATCGGACTGTGGGCGGCGATGGTCGGCGTCGGCGTCGCCGCGGGCCCGATCTCGGGTGGCTGGCTGTTGGAGCACTTCTCATGGGGCTCGGTATTCATGGTCAATGTGCCGGTGGCCGCGGTGGCCATTGTCGGCGGCGTTCGGTTCGTCCCGACCTCGCGTGACCCTGCCGCACCGCCCGTGGACGTGCCCGGCTTGATGCTGTCCTCGATCGGCATCACCGCCCTGGTTTACACCGTCATCGAGGCGCCCAACTGGGGCTGGCACAGCGCACACACCGCCGCGGGTTTCGCGGTCTCGGTCGTCGTGCTCGCCGTCTTCGCGCTGTGGGAGCGGCGCACCCCGCATCCCATGCTCGACGTGTCGGTGTTCTTCAACCGGCGGTTCTCGGGCGGCAGTCTGGCCGTGACGGCGGGCTTCCTTACGCTATTCGGGTTCATCTTCGTGATCACCCAGTACTTCCAATTCATCAAGGGCTACACCGCATTCGAGACCGGCGTGCGACTGCTCCCCGTCGCGATCTCGATCGCGGTCGCCAGCATCGTCGGGCCGCGCATCGTCGAGCGGATCGGCACCACCGCCGTCGTCGTCGGCGGCCTAGTGATGTTCGCGGCGGGGCTTGCATGGGCGTCGACCGCCGATGCCGCTACGCCGTACATCCAAATCGCGTTGCAGATGGTGCTTCTCGGCGGCGGCCTCGGGTTGACCACCGCGCCTGCTACCGAATCGATCATGGGCTCGCTGTCCGCGGACAAGGCAGGGGTCGGCTCGGCCGTCAATGACACCACCCGCGAACTCGGCGGCACCCTCGGCGTCGCGATCGTCGGCAGCGTGTTCGCGTCCATCTATTCGAGCAGGCTGTCCGGCAGCGCCGCATTGGCCAACCTGCCTGCGGAGGCACGCACGACGATGGAGCGCTCGATGGCCGCCGCGCAGAGAGTCATCGCTGCGCTGCCGCATGGCGTTGTCCCCGACGTCCGCGCGGCGGTCAACACCGCTTTCCTCGACGGCCTCCAGATCGGCTCCCTCGTCAGCGCAGGTATCGCGTTGACGGCCGCGGTCATCGTCGCCTGGTTGCTTCCGGCCCGGGCACGGCAGGCCGCGACCGATCAGGCCGAACCCGAGGCGGTGTCGGCATGAGCACGTACACCGACACGTGGACCGACGACCACGGCACCATCCAATCCTTCACTCGCTCCGACGGATCCCGGCTGCGGTACTTCACCGCAGGCAGCGGGCCGGCGCTGGTATTGATGCACACGATCCGGACCCAACTGGACTACTTCCACCGCGTCATTCCGCAGCTGTGGGACTCGTTCACTGTCTATGCGTTCGACCTCCCTGGTATGGGCTGGTCGGACATCGTGCCCGGCGCGCGATACGAGGAGGCGGACCTGCGAGCGGCTGTGGTCGAGTTCGTCACCGGGCTCGACCTGCACGACGTCACCCTTGCCGGCGAATCGCTCGGCGGCGCGCTCGCGCTCCAATCCGCCGTCGACCTCAAAGAGAGGGTCAGCCGCGTCGTCGCGTTCAACACCTACGACTATCCAAGCGGACTCGAGCGAGGCAATCTGTTCGCCCGGTTCATCATCCGTAGCGTCCGCATGCCGGGGGTGGGTGCGGTCTTCGCCGCCATGGAGAACCGGCCGATCATGACAGGCGTGATGCGCGGAGGTGTCGTCGACAAGGCCACGCTGCCGGGCGAATTCATCGGCGAGCTTCGAAAGAGCGGCCGGCGCAGGGGCTATCCGCGGGTCGCCCGGGCGGTCTATCGCAGCCTGAAGGGTTTCGTCAAGGCTCGGGAGCGCTACCGCGACGTGCCGGTTCCGGTGACGCTGGTGTACAGCGACAGAGACTGGTCACGGCCTGCGGAGCGCGAGCACGTCGCAGGTCTACTTGCCGACGTCGAGCGGATCAGCCTGCCCGATACCGGACACTTTTCCGCCCTGGAACGGCCGAACGAGGTGGCCAGGATCCTGCGGCTGTCGAATTGACCGTGCGACACTTGGCGGACTCATAGACTCCGGCAGGTGGACGCCGACTACATCGTCGTGGGAACCGGCTCGGCCGGATCGGTCGTGGCAAACCGGCTGAGCGCGGATCCGTCCGCCTCGGTCGTGGTGCTCGAGGCGGGCCCGCGGGACAAGGACAAGTTCGTCCACATCCCCGCGGGTTTTGCGAAGCTGTTCCGCAGCGACATGGATTGGGACTACCTGACCGAGCCGCAGAAGGAACTAGACGGCCGTGAAATCTATTGGCCGCGTGGCAAAGTACTCGGCGGGTCGTCGTCGATGAACGCCATGATGTGGGTGCGCGGCTTTGCGGCCGACTACGACGAGTGGGCCGAGTACGCCGGCGCGCAGTGGAGCTACGCCAACGTCGAGAAGTACTTCGGCCGCATCGAAAGCGGCCCACTGGTCATCTCTGCGCAGCGCAGCCCGCGCGGATCGACCGCAGCTTGGCTGAAAGCTGCGGTCGAGTGCGGCCACGACGGGTTTGTCGAAACCCGCGTCACGCAGCGCAGGGGAGCGCGGTGGAGCACCGCCGACGCGTATCTCAAACCGGCGCTTCAGCGGAAGAACCTGACCCTGCACACGCAGGCCGTCGCCACGCGAGTGCTGTTCGACGGGACACATGCGGCGGGAGTCGAATTCGAGCAGTTGGGCCAACGACGGGTGGTGTATGCGCGGCGCGAGGTGGTGTTGTGCGGCGGCGCCATCAACAGCCCGCAGTTGCTGATGCTGTCGGGCATCGGTGCTCGTGACCACCTCGCCGAGCACGGCATCGACGTGGTGCGGGAGGCGCCTGGCGTCGGCGCCAACCTGCTCGACCATTTGATCGTCCCGCTGGGGTTCGACGTGCCGAGCGACACCTTGTTCGCCGCCGAGAAGCCACTGGAACTGCTGAATTATCTGGTCCGCCGGCGGGGCATGCTGACCTCGAATGTGGGAGAGGCGTACGGCTTCGTCAAGAGCCGTCAGGACCTCGAATTGCCGGATCTGGAGCTGATTTTCGCGCCCGCCCCCTACTTCGAGGAAGGCATCGGTGAACCCTACGACCACCACGCCGTGGTGATGGGACCGATTCTGCTCAAGCCGCAGAGTAAAGGCGCGATCACCCTGCGGTCTGCCGACCCCAAGGACAAGCCGATCATCGACCCGGCGTATCTCACCGACCATGCCGGCGCCGACCGTGCGGCGTTGATGGCGGGCCTGCGGATGTGCGTGGTGATCGCGAAGTCCGTGGCGCTCAAGGGCATCATCGGCAAGGTGGTTCGGCCGCGTGGCGCGACGGACCTCGACGACGAAACACTTGACCGGGCGCTGAACTCGTTGTCGCACACCCTCTATCACCCGGTCGCCACATGCCGGATGGGCACCGACGACGCCAGCGTGGTCGACCCCGAGCTGCGGGTGCGCGGCGTGGACGGGCTGCGCGTCGCCGACGCATCGGTGATGCCGACGCTCATCCGCGGCCACACCCACGCGCCGAGCGTGCTGGTCGGCGAGAAGGCCGCGGACCTGATCCGCGGCGGCTAGGTGTCCTCCGGCCGGCTGTCTTCGGGAACGAGTCGTCCGATGTCGTCCAGGAGCGATTCCGCCAACGCGATATCCCCACGAAGGTCGCGGTCTTCATTGTCGCGGGGCAGAACGCCGGCCAGCGCCAGCGCGTCGCCAACGGCGCCGCTGAATTGGCCATCGAGCCCACGCTGACGCAAGAGTCTCACCGCGCCAACAAGTTCGCAGCAGAGCAACACCCGGTACGCGGCGATGGACCGCTCGAGTTGCTGCGCGCCCTGGGAGGCGAAGGTGGCGTCCTCCTCGGCGCCCCGAGACAGCACGAGTGTGCCGGCGGCGGCAGGCTGCGCCGCGTTACGAATCTCGGCGATCGCGCCTGCGGCCACGTATTCGACCATCATCAGTCCGGATGACCCGGGCGCATCGGCCGCGAGGAAAGCGTTGCCGCCGTTGGTATCCGGGTCGTTGATCATTCTGATGCGCGAATGGGTGATCGGTGCGGTGAGCGCGAGCGCCAGCGTGGTGCCGTCCAATTCGAGTGACAACGATGCTTGGTAGAAGGCGCCGTGATGGACGACGGCGTCGTCCTCGAAGTCGAAGAGGGGATTCTCCTGCGCGGCGTTGAGTGTCCGCTCGAGTTGTTCCTCCAGCGAATGCAACGACGCCAGCGCGGCTGCCTGCGCTACCGGATACACCCGCAGCCCATAGGGATCCTGGATGCGAGTGGGCCGGCGATCCGGCCGGCCCTTCGTCGCCAGCAGTGCGCGCAGGCGACCCGCAACGGTGTCGACGTAGGGGGCGGCCGACGCCTGCGCTGCAACTGATGACAGCGCTTCGGGATTGCCGTCGAGCGCGAGGAAACTCAGCACGTAAATCAGACTCGACGCCCTCTCTAGACGCGAAAGCTCGTCCAGTGCAAGGCAACCGCGCCCAACGGTAAGCGCGCTGCTGCTCATGAACGGCAGCGCGCTGTCGGCGCCCCACGGCTCCATCGGCGTCAACGGCTTTGACGCAGGCCGCTCGCCGATCAGAGTCAATGCTGTGCCCGCGAGTGGGGCGAGGTCTCCTGTCCCGATCGACGCGTATTGACGAAGTTCCGGTAGGGCGTCGTCGTTGAGCATCGTCTCGAGGCCGGACAAGATCTTGGGGTCGAGTCCGGCGCCGGGCACGCACAGCTGGGCGAGCCGCACCGCGAGCATCGCTCGCACCGTTCTCTCGTCCAGGGGGTCCCCGGCGTCGACCGCGTGGCTGCGAAGCAGTCGCATGCCGTATTCGGTGTCGGTCGGCGATACCGACGTGGTTCGATTCGCGCCGACACCGGTCGTTC
>Ga0070702_100000181_pt1 | contig 20246 bp, 22 predicted proteins | sample KBSK5103metaG_FD_65466 | JGI IMG/M metagenome (GOLD analysis project Ga0070702, IMG submission 65466) | Corn, switchgrass and miscanthus rhizosphere microbial communities from Kellogg Biological Station, Michigan, USA - KBS K5-10-3 metaG | ecosystem: Host-associated > Plants > Roots >... | reverse complement strand
TGCGCGTGTCCCAGGATCATCGGACCCCACGAGCAGACCAGGTCGACATACTCGCGGCCGTCGACGTCAGTGAGGTACGGGCCGCTGGCGCTGGCCATGAACCGCGGCGTCCCGCCGACGGCCCGGAAGGCCCGCACTGGACTGTTGACTCCGCCCGGGGTGACCGCAGCAGCGCGGGCCAGCAGCGCCTGGGAGGAGGGTGCGGCATACGGGTATGGGAGCAGGGGGGCTGTCATGGGGGCCGTCATGCGGCTTATTGTCTCAGCAGTCGGGTCAACGACCCGCCATCGGCTCAGGCAGGCTGCTCCTCGGCCGAGAGGACCTCGTCGCATTCCGCCGTGCTCTCGATACCACGGCCGACGGCCGCCATGGCGCGGCCGAGGGCGAGGAACTCCTCGCGGGAGAGCGGGGCTATGAGATTGTCACGAACGCTGCGGACGTGCGTCGGAGCCATCTGGACGACGGCGTCGCGGCCGGCCTCGGTCAGCACCAGCTCGACACCGCGGCGGTCCTCGGCACAGGCCTCACGGCATACCCACCCCCGGTCCGCGAGGCGACCGGCCGTATGCGTCAATCTGCTGCGGGACTGCACCACCATCTCGGCGAGCGCAGACATCCGAAGTCGCCGGCCAGGTTGCTCGGAGAGGACGGCGATGATCTCGTACTCGGACAGCTGCAGCCCGTGGGCCTGGAGGTCACGGTCCATGACCGCCTCCAGCAGACGGCTCGCGTGCAGGTACTGTCGCCAGGCCTGCTGCTCGTCGTCATCAAGCCACGGCCGCATGTCTGCGCTCATGGCTGGATGCTACTCCTCCCTAATTGAACCATCAACTTAATCAGCGAAGTCGACGGCAGACGGGCAAGAGACCTCGCTCAGACTTGGGCTTTCGCACCCCACCAAAGCGATGCGTGACCTACTCTCAGGTCAGCACCGCCAGCAGGCGTTGTCACGACGGGGGAAATCGGCTGGGAGCCCGCTTATGAGCACTCTGTCTAGCCTCAAGGCTGGCACCTGGAACGCCGACGCTTCGCACAGCGAAGTCGGGTTCGCCGCTCGCCGAGCCTTGGTGAGCAAGATCCGCGGCCAGTTCAAGGACTTCGCCGCGGTCGTGACCATCGCTGCGCCGTTCGAGCAGTCCACCGTCGAGGCCACAGTGCAGATGGGATCCATCGACACAAGCGGAGCGGACCGCGACACGAACCTGAAGCGCGGAGCAGACCGCGACGCGGACCTGAAGTCGGTCAACTTCTTGGACGTCAAGAACCACCCCACCATGACCTTCAAGTCCACCAGGGTCACCGACAGCTTCCTCGAGGGTGACCTCACCATCAGGGGCATCACCAAGCCGGTCACCTTCGACCTGGACTTCGTTGGCATCAGCGCCGACCCATTTGGCGGCACCCGCGCCGGCTTCGAGGCCACGACCGAGATCGACAGCAAGGACTTCGACCTGAAGTGGACCTTCGGGCTCGAGGGCGCTTGGGTCCCCTTGGGCGAGAAGGTCAAGATCGCCATGGACCTCGAGCTCGTCCAGGCCTGACCTACCGGCTCCGGCTCCACCACCACGCGAGCGGCCCGGCAGCGCAAGCTGCCAGGCCTCTCAGCGGCGCAGGAGCCGGGCGGCCTCGAGCGCGTAGTAGGTCAGGATGATCTGGGCGCCGGCCCGACGGATCGAGATCAGCGACTCCATCATCACCCGGTCACGGTCGATCCAGCCGTGGGCCGCGGCGGCCTCGATCTGGGCGTACTCCCCGGAGACCTGGTAGGCAGCCACAGGCACCGGCGACATTTGCGCCACCTGCGACAGGATGTCGAGGTAGGGCAACGCCGGCTTGACCATCACGATGTCCGCGCCCTGGGCGAGGTCGAGCTCGACCTCGCGAAGGGACTCCGTCGTGTTCGCCGGGTCCTGCTGGTATGTCGACCGGTCGCCCTGGAGGGTCGACTCCACCGCCTCGCGGAACGGCCCGTAGAACCCGGAGGCGTACTTGGCGGCATAGGCCAGGATGATCGTGTCGGTGAAACCGGCCTCATCCAGTGCGGCACGGACGTGGCCGACCTGGCCGTCCATCATCCCGCTCAGCCCGACCACGTGCGCACCGGCGCGGGCCTGGGCGAGCGCCATCGCGGCATACCGCACGAGCGTGGCGTCGTTGTCGACGCGTCCCTGTGCGTCGAGCACCCCGCAGTGCCCGTGGTCGGTGAACTCGTCCAGGCACAGGTCGGCCATGACAACGAGGTCGTCGCCGACGGCGTCGCGCACCCCGCGCAGCGCCACGTTGAGGACACCCTCCGGGTCGTCGGCACCGGACCCGGTCGCATCTCGGGTGGCTGGCACCCCGAAGAGCATCAGACCACCCAAGCCCGCAGCCGTGGCTTCTTTGGCCACCGCCACCAACGAGTCCAGGGAGTGCTGGACGACCCCCGGCATCGACCCGATCGGTTGCGCCTCTGTGGCGCCTTCGCGGACGAACACGGGGAGCACGAGCTCGGCCGGGTGCAGGCGCGTCTGTGCCACCAGGGCCCGCAGGGCGGGAGTCTGGCGCAGTCGACGCGGCCGTTCTGTGAGGGACCCCACGACGTGGCTACTTGGCCTTGCGCCGGGCCGACGCCCTGCGGGCGCTCGGTCGCACGACACTCTCGCCGGCCTCGGCAGCGGCGATGGCCTGCCCCACGCCGTACTCGGCCAGGGCATCGACCAGCGCCTCGGCGGATGGCTCGGGGGCCAGCACGTCGACCCGCAGGCCGTGCTCCTCGGCGGTCTTGGCCGTGGCCGGGCCGATGCAGGCCACGACGGTCGAGGGGTGCGGCTTGCCCGCGATGCCGACCAGGTTGCGGACCGTCGAGGACGAGGTGAACACGACGGCGTCGAACTTGCCGGTCTTGATCGCCTCACGGACCGAGGCAGCCGGCGGCGCCGCGCGAACCGTGCGGTATGCCGTGACGTCGTCCACCTCCCAGCCCATGTCCTGCAGGCCGGCGACGAGGGTCTCTGTGGCGATGTCGGCGCGCGGGAGGAAGACGCGGTTGATCGGGTCGAGGACCCCGTCAAAGGGTGGCCACTCCTCGAGCAGGCCGTGTGCTGACTGCTCTCCGGAGGGGACCAGGTCGGGCTCCAGGCCCCACTCACGCAGGGCGGCTGCGGTCACGCCACCCACTGCAGCGATCCGCAGGCCGGCGAACGCGCGGGCGTCCAGGCCGAACTCCTCGAACTTCTCACGAACGGCGCGAACAGCGTTGACAGAGGTGAACCCGATCCATTCGTAGCGCCCGGTTACCAGACCCTTGATCGCGCGTTCCATCTGCTGCGGGGTGCGCGGCGGCTCGACACTGATCGTCGGGACGACGTCGCTCGTCGCGCCGTAGGACGCGAGGCGCGCGGTCATCGAACCGGCCTGGTCCTTGGTGCGCGGCACGAGGATGTTCCAGCCGAACAGCGGCTTGGTCTCGAACCACGAGAGCTGCTCGCGTAGCCGGACCGTCGAGCCGACCACGGCCAGCGACGGGAACTGGACCTTCGCCGAGGTGATCAGGGCGACCACCTGGCCCAGCGTGGTGGTGTAGGTGCTCTGGGTGATGGTCGTGCCGCGCTCGGTCAGCGCCACAGGGGTGTCCCCGTCACGGCCGGCCGCGAGCAGGTCTCCCAGCGCCTTGCTGAGCGTCTCGGGCGTGCCGAGCACGACCACAGTGACGTTGTCGCCGGTCGAACAGCTCCAGTCGACCTTGTGGGCGCCACCGCTGATGACGTGCAGCGACGGTGAGGCCGCGGATGTGAGCGGCACACCTGCGTAGGTGGGGACGGCGCTGACAGCGCTCACGCCGGGCACGACCTCGAACCTGATCCCAGCCTTGCGGCACGCGAGCGCTTCCTCGGCCAGCCCGTTGAACATGGCAGGGTCACCGTCCATGAGCCGGACGACCAGCGCGTTGCCGTTGGCGGAGCCGGCCGCCTTGGCCGCCCTGACCAGCAGCTTCGCGCGGGACGCGTGCGTCAGCGGCTGGCCGTGCTCGCCGTGTCCGGCATCGATGATCTCGACCTCGGGGCGGGCGTGGCGGCCAACGAACTCCTCACGGCTGACCTGGTCGATGACGACCACGTCGGCTTCGGCGAGGTACTCCGCGGCGCGGACGGTCAACAGACCGGGGTCACCAGGACCGGCGCCGACGAAGGCGACCCGGGCAGGCTGACGGGCAGCCTTCCCGGACAGTGACTCGTCTGACTGGGCTGACTGGGCTGACTGGGCTGACTGGGCTGACTGGGCTGACTGGGCTGACTGGAAGGTGATGATTGAGCGCGTGGGAGTCAAGAGGAACGCTCCGTAGGGGATCGGCGTGGACGGGATGGGTCGGGCTGGGCGGTGTCGGCGGCGAGCGCACGCACAAATGCGCTCGCCTGGGGTGGAGGGTCGCCGTTGTAGGCGTGGGCGGTGCCGGGGGCCGGACCGCGAGATCCGGGGGCGATGATGCCGGCGGCGCCGTCCTCGAGCAGAACGGCGGCGAGGTCACGGCCCAGACGCTCGGGCTCCTCGATCGGACCGACGAGGGAGCGGCGCAGCTCGATGCCGGCGTCCTCGCTACCGGCGAAGGCGCGCAGAGAGAGCTCCGTGCCGTGTTCGCCCTCGACCACCTCGGCGAGCGCGCCGACCGGCGCGGTGCAGCCAGCTTCGAGAGCGGCGAGAAGAGCGCGCTCTGCGCTCACGCAGGCGCGGGTGTCTGCGTCATCCAGCGGCGCCAGAGCCGCAATCAGGTCGGGGCGATCCTCACGGCACTCGATGGCAAGCGCCCCCTGACCAGGAGCCGGGAGCATCTGCAGGGGATCAAGGGACTCGGTGGCCTCATCCAAGCGGCCGAGACGGGCCAGCCCGGAGCACGCCAGCAGAACTGCATCGCAAGAACCGTTGCGTACCAACGAGATCCGGGTGTCGACATTGCCACGGATGTCAGTCACGCGCAGCCCAAGGCCGAGCGCTGCAAGCTGCGCCGCCCGTCGCGGGGACCCGGTGCCGACCACCGATCCGGCAGGAAGCTCACCCAAGGTCAGGCCGTCCCGCGCCACCAGCGCGTCGCGGGGATCCTCGCGAAGAGGGATCGCGGCGATCCGCAGACCGGGCTCAGGTGTCACCGGCAAGTCCTTGAGCGAGTGGACCGCGACGTCGATCTCGCCGGCGAGCAGAGCCTTGCGGATGGCGCTGGCAAAGACGCCGGTGCCGCCGATGCTGGACAGCGAGGCGGTGGAGGTGTCACCAAACGTGGTGATCTCGACCATCTCCACCGTGTGACCCAGCTCGCGCAGCTGGTCGGCCATCATCCCCGCCTGGGCCGTGGCAAGAGCACTGTGCCGAGTGCCCAGACGAATGGGGATCGGGTTCACGGCAAGCCTCCGGTCGTGGGTGGGACGGACACCGCGGCGATGTCGTGCGGGTCCAGGTCGAAGAGCTCGCGCAGGGCGAGGGCGTAGTCGCCGCCCTGACCGTCACCGGCGAGCTCCTTGACGCGGACCGTCGGAGTGTGGAGAAGCTTCTCAACGATCCGGTGCACCGCGAGCTGGATCTCGGCGCGTGTGTCGTCTGACAGGTCGTGGGGCAGATGCTGGTCCAGGCGGCTCAGCTCTGCAGTCACCACATCTGCTGCCCGGGACCGCAGGGCCGCAACCGTGGGGGCGACCTCACGGGCACGACAACGGGTCAGATAGTCCGCGACCTCGGCGACCACGAGAGCCTGGACCTCCTCGACGTGCGGCGTGGACTGTCCGCCGGCGGCCAGGACCTCACCGAGCTCTGCGAGACCGACGACGTGAGCTCCCGGGAGGCCAGCGATGTCCGGGGCGACATTGCGGGGCAGCGCCAGGTCGATGAACACCCTTGGTCCACGGGCCTGCGAGTCATCAGCAGCGACCAGGGTCTGGGCCGTGATGAGGTGACCGGCCGCAGCAACGCACGAGATGACGAGGTCTGCCCGGGACAGGGCAGCCACCAGATCGCTCATGGGCACTGCGCGACCACCTGTGGCGGCTGCCAGGTGCTCGGCCTTGGCCAGCGTCCGGTTGATGATGACCAGCTCGGCGGCGCCCAGCCTCGAGACCGTCGTGGCGGCGAGACCGCTCATCGACCCGGCCCCGACGACCAGCACCCTGGTGTCGGCAAGGGGCCCCAAGAAGTCGGCGGCCACCTTGAGACCGGCCTCGACCAACGACACGCTGACGCGGTCGATGCCCGTCTCGGTGTGCGCTCGTTTGCCCACCCGGAAGGCCTGCTGGAACAGCGCGCTGAGCGTACCGCCGGTCTGACCCCGTTCCTGGGCACTACGAAGCGCCTCCCGCAGCTGCCCCAGGATCTGGCCCTCGCCCACCGCCATGGAGTCCAGACCGCAGGCCACCGAGAACGCGTGGGCGATCGCCCGGTCCTCGTAGTGGACGTAGAGATGCTCACGCAGCTCGGCCAGTGGCACCCCCGAGGCAGCAGCAAGCGCCTCACCGATCTCGGTCACCGCACCGTGGAAGGTCACAGCCTCCGCGTAGACCTCGACGCGGTTGCACGTTGCCACCACCACGGCCTCGTCGACGTTCTCACCGTGACGCACTGCGGCCGCCAGCAGGGCGACGCGAGCAGGGTCCAAAGCCACTGCTTCCAGGAGTGCCATTGGGGCTGACCGGTGCGAAAGCCCCAGGACGACAACACTCACGGAGCAACCTCCAGCAGCTGCGCGCCCTCCCGGGCTACGAGGGCTTTCCGCTGTTCGTGGAAGGCCAGGATCTGCAGCTCCGTGGCCAGGTCGACCTTGCGGACCTCGACGCCTTCTGGCACCGAGAGCACACACGGGGCAAAGTTCAGGACCGACCCCACCCCAACGGCGACGAACCGGTCACACACCTCCTGGGCGGAGGCAGCAGGCGTCGCGATGACGCCGATGGCGACTGCGCGGTCGGTGACGACCTGCTCGAGGTCATCGACTGATCCGACGATCATCCCGGCGATCTCCCGACCAACGACCGCACGGTCGCGGTCCAGCAGGGCGACGACCTGGAACCCCCGGGTGGCAAAGCCCGAGTAGGCAGCCAGCGCATGACCCAGGTTGCCCAGCCCCACGATCGCGACGGGCCAGTCCTGGGTGAGCCCGAGCTCACGGGAGATCTCACGGGCGAGCATCTCGACGTCGTACCCGACACCACGCACGCCGTACGAGCCCAGATGGCTGAGGTCCTTGCGCAGCTTGGCCGAACGGACCCCTGCCGCTCCTGCCAGCTCTTCGGACGAGACCGAGACGATGCCGCGCTCGGCCAGGTCACCCAGCGCGCGGAGGTACTCCGGCAGCCGGGCCACAGTGGCGTCGGGGATCTCTCGTCGAGCTGGGGGGTCGGCGATCACTTCGTCACCGGCTCCTCTCAGGTTTGTGTTCCTCCATAGCACGGAGGAACTGGCAGCGCGCGGTTACCCCCCAGACTAGGTGTTTGTGAACGCGCACACAAAGTCGCCGAATCGGCCTGTCTTTTAATAGGTAAGGCATGCCAAAGCCCAGCCGGTCGGCCCAGGCGACTACGCGCCCGGGGACTTTGTCTGCCCGGAGCCCCCGAGCGCCTCACGCAGCCGGGACTCGTCCACGCGCCAGTAGTCATGTTGCACCCCGTCCACCAGCGTCACCGGGATCTGCTCCCAGTACGCGGCGCTCAGCTCGGGGTCCTCGAGGATCGAGCGCTCCACCCATTGGACCCCCAGGTCCTCGGCCACCCGCTCGATCACCTCACGCGCCCGGTCGCACAGATGGCAGCCGGGCTTGGAGAGAAGGGTGATCCTCGGCTGGGTTGTCACGTCAGAACTGTATGCCGGTTGGCCGTATGCCGGTTGTCCGTATGCCGGTTGCTGACGGGGCTCAGAAGAAGACCGATCTGCGCCGCAACAGCAGGGTGTAGAGCGTCTGCTGAATCGTCTCGCGGACCTGGTCGGTGAGGTCGAACACCACCATGGGGTCGTCGGCGGCATGCGCTCCGAGAGCGGCAGTGTCGACCGGCGCGCCGAACTCGATGATCCACTTGCTCGGCAACGGGACCAGGCCGAGCAGGCCCAGGAGCGGGAAGGTCGGCGTCACCGGGATGTAGGGAGCTCCGATCAGTCGGGCGACCGTCTTGAGGTTGCCGATGATCGGATAGATCTCTTCGGCCCCGACGATGGAGCACGGCACGATCGGCGCCCCGGAGCGCAGTGCCGCAGCGACGAACCCGCCCCGGCCGAACCGCTGCAGCTTGTAGCGCTCGCTGAACGGCTTGCCGACACCCTTGAAGCCCTCAGGCCATACGCCGACGAGCTCGCCGGAGGAAAGGAGGCGCTCGGCGTCGGGGTTGGCGGCGAGCGTGGATCCGGTCTTGCGCGCGACCTCGGCGATGATCGGCGTCCGGAAGACCAGATCGGCTCCGAGCATGCGCAGGTGACGATGGTCCGGGTGCTCGTCGTGCACGGCGACCTGGGCCATCAGTGAGTCCAGCGCGATCGTGCCCGAATGGTTGGACACGACCAGCGCGCCGCCGGAGCTGGGGATGTTCTCGATACCGCGGACCTCGACGCGGAACCAGGATCTGTACAACGGCCGTAGCAACGGTAGGTAGATGCGCTCGGTGAACTCCTCGTCGAAGCCGAAGTCGTCCACCGTGTAGTCCCCGGTGAGCCGACGTCGAACGAACGCCAAGGTGCCGGCCACCTGACGTTCGATGTCATCGGCGGAGGCCCCGGAAGCCGTCGCCGCCGCGCGCAGGGCCGCAATCGCGGCCCTGACCAGGTCGTCCAGGCCGGAGGACGCCCGTGCAGGGGCCGGCGCAGCGACCGACGAGGTGGTTGACGCAGCGGCCGTCTTCTTCACGGGGACGCGCTCTGAAGGGAGCCTGGTGACGGGCCTGGACGGGGCAGCCGGTGCGGTGAAGGCCACCCGCTTGGGACGGCCGGGCTGTCCCTTTGCGCGGGCTCCCGAGCCACGGACAGTCTTGGCGGCGGGGACTGGACGGGACTTGGGCGTCGGGCGCGGGCGGTGGGCCCGGATCGATCCGTTGACCTCGACAGAGCTCAGCGCGGGGCGCGGCGCCATCTCGTCGTCGGACTGGTCTCTCAGCAACGGTGTCCGGCGTCGCTTGGCCCGCTCGCCGGAGGCCCGGGCAGCACCTGTCGCCAGGGCGTCGGTGCCGGACGCTCGGGCCGGACGTCGCGTGGTCCCTGACCCGTCACGCGGCGGGAGGGGCCTGGGGTCTGTCATCAGCCGTTCCTTGGTGAGTTCATTGCGCCCGTAAGGACAGTGGCCGCCGAGCCCGCCAGCGCGTTGACGGCCGCACCGATCGCGGCGCTGCCCGGCAGCCCTGGCCCGTGATGGGACACGAAGTCCTCGAAAGCCGCGCGGGTCGTGAACTCCGGCTCGAGCCGGAGCACTTCACGCATCCTGGTGGTGTCCATGGCCCTGCCCCAGGCGAGATGCTGCATCTGGTCCCAGGAGAAGTCCGCCAGCCCCGCGCGCTTGGTGAACCTGCCCAGCAGACCGCTGGCGCACAGCGGCACCGGGACCGAGAGCCGCCGGACCAGCCGTGTGGCCTGCCGCACCGTGATGATGCCGTCGCCGGCGACGTTGACGATGCCGACCGGGGGTCCCACGGTGGCGAGCAGCAGACCCTGGAGGGCGTCGTCCTCGTGGAGCAGCTGGAGCCTGGCGTCGTATCCCAGGGGCGTCGGGATCACGGGAAGGCTGAAGTAGTCCGTCAGGCTGGTCTTGACGCCGGGTCCGAAGATGTTAGCCAGCCGCAGCGTCGAGATCTCGACGTCCGCGCGTCGGCGCGCAAAGCCGCGGACATAGCCCTCTACCTCGACCGAGTCCTTGCCAAAACCCGCCCGCGGCAACGCCTTTGCTCCCATGTCCTCGGTGAACATCGCCGGGTCACGGGGTGAGGCACCGTAGATGGCGGACGATGACTTGACGACGAGGCGGCGGATGCTGTGGGCCTTCTGGCAGGCGGCGAGGAGCTGCATCGTGCCGATGACGTTGACCTCCTTCTGGGAGACCCGCCCCCCCGCTGACAACGGTGTCGCGATGACGTTCATGTGGACGACGGTGTCGACCTCGGCCTGGGTGATGATCTTGGCGATCATCGGGTTCCGGATGTCCGCACGGACGAACTCGGCGCCGCCGATGTCGTGCGGCGGGGGGATGACGTCAATGCCGATGACCCGCCTGACTCCGGGCTGGGCCGTGAGCAGTCGCGCGAACCGTCCGCCGAGATAGCGAGACACGCCGGTCACCAGGACAACGTCCGCCATGGGCCACCTTCCTCCGTCAATGTCACGACGCAATGCCACACCACACAGCGTTCGGGGTCGATCCTAGCCAGAGCAGCACGAAGGCCCGCCACCCAAGGGGACGGGCCTCGCATGCAACGCGTGCTACTTCTTGTTGCGACGCTGGTGACGCGTCTTGCGAAGCAGTTTGCGGTGCTTCTTCTTCGCCATGCGCTTGCGGCGCTTCTTGATGACTGAGCCCATGAGTGTCCTTGCCTTCACGCCTGAATAGGTGGGTCGTGCTGGGTTGCTGTGAACTACCACGCCGACGCACGCTGCTACAAGCACGAGCGTTGCAGGCACGACACTGCCGCACCACGCCGAAACCACGCCGAACATTTCGCGACAGCGTACCGCCCCCGCTTCCCCCATCCCAAACGCCGGCCGGTATATCCCCCGATGCCCTGCTCAGGCGGTGTCGATGAACGCTGTCCTCAGATAGTCGTGAACGGCGCTCTCAGGGACACGGAAAGACCGACCGACCCGGACGGCCGGGAGCTCACCACTGTGGATCAGGCGGTACACCGTCATCTTCGAGACGCGCATGAGCGAGGCAACCTCGGCGACGGTCGTGAACCGCACCTCGGCCAGCCGGAGCTCCTGAGCCATCCTGCACCTCGTTCTTCTGGCAGTCAGTGTGGTGTGCTCCTCGGCAGACCGCCACATACCTGAACCGCCACGTACCTGAACAAAATCACAATAGGTGCAGAAGTACCCGTGGGGAAGCCGCAGAGAGTGCCGGCTCGCGCAGCTGTCAGCCCCCACGCCTCCGTCCAGCCCGGCGACACTGAATGTGCCCGAGATGTGACCTGATCCGTGACCTGACCTCAGTCGAACCAGACGTCGAGGCCGTGGCTGGGGAAGGTTGCCTCACGGGTGGCCATCACCGCACGATCCACGGCATCCTCCGGGTCATAACCGACCTCCCAGGGACGCCACCACACCCGTCCACGTTCGGCCACGCCATCGCCCATCTGGACCGGTCCTGGCTGCCCGGATATCTCCAGGACGTGGTCGCGCCACTCCTGCGGCACCTCGGCATCGAGCGGGATGGGGCGATGCGCGGCGATCGCCGTCAGGTGCGTCCACGCGCGTGGCACCACGTCGACTAGCTCATAGCCGCCACCGCCGAGGGCGACCCACCTGCCGCCGCAGGTCTCGTGGGCCAGGTCGTGGAGGGACTCGTATGACGTGCGCTGGGCGTCCACGGACAGCGCCAGGTGAGCCAGCGGGTCCAGGAAATGCGAGTCGCACCCGTGCTGGCTCACCAGGATCTCGGGGTTGAACGCGCGCAGCAACGACGGTACGACCGCGTGGAACGCCCGCAACCACGCCGCGTCCCCGGTGCCGGGCGGCAGTGCCACGTTGACCGCGCTCCCCGGCGCACCCGGCCCGCCGGTGTCACCCGCGAAGCCCGTGCCCGGGAACAGCACCCGGCCACTCTCGTGCACCGAGATGGTGAGCACCCGCGGATCATCCCAGAACATGCGCTCGACACCGTCGCCGTGGTGGACGTCCACGTCGACGTAGGCCACCCGCTCAGCACCGTTGTCGAGCAGCCACGCAATAGCCACCGCGGCGTCGTTGTAGATACAGAATCCCGATGCCCTGCCCGGCATCGCGTGGTGGAGCCCGCCGCAGAAGTTGACGCCGTGCTCGGTCTCGCCGCGCCAGACCGCGCTGGCCACGGCCAGTGAGCCGGCCGCGATACGGGCACTGATCTCGTGCATACCGGCGAAGGCGGGGTCATCCTCGGTGCCCAGGCCCCGGGACTGGTCGGCGTCCTTCGGCTCGACGGAGGCGTGGCGAACCGCCGCCACGTACGCCGCGTCATGGACGGTGAGCAATATCTCGTCGGGCGGCACGGGCGGGTTGACGACCTCGATGTCCGGCCCGTCGAACAGGCCGAAGGCGTCACACAAGCGGGCGGTCAGGTCAAGACGCAGCGGGTTCATGGGATGCTCGACCCCGAAGTCATACCCCATGAAGCTCTTGTCCCAAACCACGTGCGCCTGTGTTGGCATAATGGCACGCTACTGCAGGCGTCCGTGCGGACGACCAGCTGACCCGAACGCTCCAGGGAGACGCCCGTGGGCAAGAACCGTTTGTACGATGAAGCCGTGCTGGTCATCGGGCTGGGCCGATTCGGCGCCACGGCTGCCCTTGAGCTGAATCGGCTCGGGCACAAGGTCGTCGCCATGGAGAAGGACGCACAGAAGGCCGAAAGCTTCTCCAACCAGGTGGACCGGGTCATCCTGGCCGATGCCACCTTGCCGTCGGCGATCGAGGCGTGCCGCGCGAGCAGCTACAAGCTCGCGGTGATCGGCATCGGCTCATCGGTCGAGGCGTCGGTGCTGACCGCCGGCAACCTCATCGACGCCGGGATCCCGTCCGTCTGGGCCAAGGCCGTCAGCGCGGAGCATGCCCGCATCCTGGGGCGGATCGGGGTGCAGCACGTCGTCCTGCCCGAGGCCGACTCTGGTCGCCGGGTTGCGCATCTGGTCAACGGCAGGATGCAGGACTACATCGAGTTCGAGGACGGCTACGCCATCGTCAAGATCGCCCCGCCACGCGAGACCATCGGCTTCACCTTGGCGCAGAGCCAGATTCGCGGCAAGTACGGCGTGACGGTCGTCGGCGTGAAGGCACCTGGCGAGGACTTCACCCATGCTGTCCCCGAGACCAAGGTGACCGCCGACCACACCCTGATCGTGAGCGGCCCGAGTGAGCTCATCGAACGGTTGGTCAGCCGCCCCTGACACCCTTCCACTCCTTGCCGTGTGACCACCGAATCCGGCTGTGGAGGAACAAGATTCGGCAGGCTTTGGCGCAACAAGAGCGGCCAGCGGGCACCGGGGGAACTTGTTAGCGCAGCATCGCCCCGGGGTCCACGCCCAGGGGCAGGACCATCGCCATCTCCTCGGCCCCGTCTTCCTCGTTGGTCACCCGCATCGGCCGGCGAGTGCTCGTGGGGCGGAACCCGAAGCTGCTGGCGAAGGCCACGGCCCGGCCATTGTCCGTGCCGACCCAGTAGCTCAGGTGGCTGCGCCCGGCCTGTTGGGCCTGGGCGGCGCCTGCCTCGACCAGCCGCCAGGCAACACCGGTGCCCCGCGCGTCAGGTGCCACCCACAGGCCGAACAGCTCAGCGGTGTGGGCGAACTCCGCCTCACCCTCTCCGAGGCTGACCACCCCCAACGGCGACCCGTCGCGCTCGGCGACAAGCCGGCGCGACCGGCGCATTCGCGCCCGCCAGTCCTGCTCGCCGAGGGCCTCTTCCTCTGCCCAGCCGGCGACAAAGGCGCCCGGAGAGTCCTTGAGCGCCATGAGGCGGACCTGGCGGTACTGCTGCCAGTCCTCCTCGCCGAGGGCACGCACGCTGATCTCGCTCATACCGACACCTTGGCACGGATCGCTCCGGCACGGCCAGGCAAGATCATCGGGACCTCACGGGCGGACGGGTGAGACCGGACCGTCCTCGAGCACGAGCTCCATCTCGACCTCGACCAGCTGGTCGCCCGCCTGCTCATGATCGGAGCGCAGGACGGTACGACCGGTCGGCACGAAGCCTGCCCGTCTGTAGAGAGCGGCCGCGGAGTCGTTGCCGGCCGCGACGTGAAGGACGACCCGTCGCCTCCCCGCAGCCCGGGCCTGGTCCACCGCGGCATCGACCAGCGCCCGGCCGACACCAGCGCCACGAAAGCGGGGATCCACCCAGACACCGAACAAGGCGCAGTCGCCGGGGTCGCCCAGGGGGTGGTCTGAGTACGTCGCCGAGCCGGCAGGCATCTGCGCCACGCTCGCGAGAAGGACGACGTTCTCCGTCAGCCGCTGCTTCCACAGCTGCTCGTCAAAGCTGGCCGCCTGGGCATGCGTGCTCCCGAACGACCGGGGCGACTCCTGCAACATGGCCAGACGCATCGCCCGGTAGGCCTGCCAGTGCCGCGGAAGCAACCGGGATACGACTGGGTCAGGCAAGGTCATGGCAAAGTCAGGCACAGTAAGGCACAGCCAGGCAGGCACAGTCAGGCAGGCACAGCCCGGCGCGGTCAGGCAGGCATCGGCAGGCACAGTCAGGCATGGTCAGGCATGGTCAGGCATTGCCGGAGGCGAGCTGGCTGGAGCGGTGCGCGGCCGCTTCCATGGCCGTGACGAACGCCGCCCGGACCTTGTGGTCATCGAGCTGGCGCAACGCTGCCATCGTGGTGCCACCGGGACTGGACACCTGCTCGCGCAGCACCGTGGGGTGCTGACCGGTCTCCTTGAGCATGGTGGCCGCACCGTAGAGCGTTTGCACCACGAGCTCGGTGGAGGTCGCACGGGGCATACCGAGCAGCACGCCCGCCTCGATCATCGCCTCCACCACGTAGAAGATGTAAGCCGGTCCGCTTCCGCTGACCGCCGTGACGGCGTCCAGGTGCTTCTCGGGGATCCGCAGGACCTTGCCGCAGGATCGCAGCAGCTCCTCGGCCTCACTCAGGTGCACCTCGTCGCAGTGCTGCCCGGGGCTGATCGCGGCCATGCCCTCGTCGACGAGTGCGGGCGTGTTCGGCATGACGCGAACGACCGCGGTGCCCGGAGGCAGACGCTCCTCCAGGAAGCTTGTGGTGATGCCGGCGGCAAGGCTGACGACAAGGGCCGCGGGACGGACATGTCCGCGGATCTCGGCGAGCAGGCCGGACATGTCCTGAGGCTTGACCACCAGGACCAGGGTGTCTGCCTCCACTGCGGCGTCGACATTGCTCATCCAACGGACGGCGTAGGTGCCGGCCAGCTTCTTGGTGCGTTCGAGGTCCCGGCCCGTGATGACCAGGTCGGCCACGTCCCGGCCCGAACGGACCAGGCCGGAGAGCAGGGTCGAACCCATCACGCCGGCGCCCAGGATGGCGACAGTCTTCGATCCGCTCTGGTCTGCCCCTGTCATGGCGTCCCCTCAGCCCCTGGTCGCGAGCGCACGCAGGAAGATCATCGTGTTGGCCGGGCGCTCGGCCATCCGGCGCATCAGGTAGCCGTACCACTCCTGGCCATAGGGGATGTAGACCCGCATCTGGTCCCCGCGGTCGGCGATCCGCTTCTGCTCGTCCGGACGGGTGCCGTAGAGCATCTGGTACTCGAAGGTGTCTGCGGTCCTACCCTGTTTGTGGGCAAGGGCACCCGCAATCTCGACCAGGCGCGGGTCGTGGGTGGCGACCATCGGGTAGCCCTGTCCGGCCATCAGCACCTTGAGGCATCGGACGTAGGACCGGTCGACCTCTTCCCTGCTCTGGAAGGCAACCGACTCGGGCTCCTTGTAGGTGCCCTTGCACAGACGGACACGGCTGCCCTCGTAGGCGAGGTCGCGGCAGTCGGCCTCGGTCCGTCGCAGATAGGTCTGGAGCACGGCGCCCACCGAAGGGAAGTCCTGGCGCAGCTCGCGCAGGATCTCGAGCGTCGCGTCGGTGGTCGTGTGGTCCTCCATGTCGAGGGTGACCGTGGTGGCGACGTTGGCGGCGGCCTGGCAGATCTCGCGAGCGTGGTCCAGGGCGATCTTGGCACCGTCACCGGGCAGGGCCTGGCCCAGGGCGCTCAGCTTGAGGCTGACCTCGGCCTTGCCGTCCTGAGCCAGGCCCGCCTCACCGAGGGCCGACAACAGCGACAGGTAGGCATCGCGGGTGACCTGCGCCTGCCCGAGCTCGAGGGTGTCCTCACCGAGGTAGTCGATGGTGGACCTGCGGCCCGTGAGGTCGAGCTCGGCTGCAGCGTGGACAACCGCCGCGGTCGACTCACCGGCCACGAACCGCCGCACGACGTCCCTGCTGACCGGGGCGTTCTCAACCAGGTCACGCATCCGCCCGCTCCTGGACAGGTGCAGCAGCCCCTGGCGCAGCACACCGCTTGGATCCAACACGTATTCCTCCATCGACAGTCCTGGACGAGTCGGCACAAGGCTAGTGCCCGGGCCCGAGCGAGGGGACGGGGCTTGCCTGCCGCCGGCTCTGTCAGCTGGTTCGTCTCACCATCGCCACTGCGCGTGGCCTTGGGTTCAAGAGGTCGATGCAACACATCGGCTGACGGTCGCTCAGGGGCACTGCCGGTATGCCGACCGCCCTGTCTGAGCGGTTCGAGCGGTATCGGGCGGATGCCGGGTGGGTGCGGGGGTCAGGTGGTGCGCCGGCGGAGCGTGAGCGAGCCGAGGGCGATGGCGGCCACGGCGAAGGCCCCTACGATCGCCACGTCGCGACCCACGTCGCCTGCGGCATCGACCTCAGCCGTGAGCGTGCTCATCGCGTCCACCGCGTACGACAACGGCAGGACGTCAGAGATCAGCTCAAGGGCGCGGGGCAGCGCGTCGCGCGGCACGAGCAGCCCGCACAGCAGGAACTGCGGCAGGACGAAGGCCGGCATGAACTGGACGGCCTGGAACTCCGTGCGCGCGAAGGCACTGACGAACAAGCCGGTGGCCGTGCCGAGGACGGCGTCGACCACCGCCACGACGACGAGCAGCCAGCGCGGGCCGGCGACGTCGAGCCCGCAGACCCAGATCGCGAATCCCGTCGCCACCAGGGCCTGCACGACCGCGAGGGCACCGAACGCCAAGGCGTATCCAGCGAGAAAGTCGCCCTTGCCCAGCGGTGTCGAGAGCAGCCGTTCGAGCGTGCCCGACGACCTCTCGCGCAGCGTCGTGACGCTCGTGACGAGGAACATGATGACGAACGGGAAGACACCCAGCAGTGGGGCGCCGATACGGTCAAAGACCGGGGTGCCGTCGTAGATCCAGGCCAGCAGGCCGATGAGCACGCACGGCACCACAATCAGCAGGGCCAGGGTCCGGTGGTCGGCGCGGACCTGCTGGAGGACACGCCCGGCAGTGGCAAGAGTGAGCCGTGGGTTCATGCCGACACCTCGTTCTCGATCAGGGCGAGGAAGGCGTGTTCGGCGTCCCGGGCCCCGGTGCGGGCGAGCAACCCGTCCGGGGTGTCGTCGGCGAGCAGGCACCCCTCGCGCAGCAGCAGCAGCCGGTTGCACCTGGTCGCCTCGTCCATGACGTGGCTGGACACGAGCAGCGTGGTGCCGTCGCTGGCGAGGCGGTGGAACAGGGCCCAGAGATCTCGGCGCAGCAGCGGGTCGAGCCCGACGGTGGGCTCGTCGAGGACAAGCAGCTCAGGGGACCCGACCAGGGCAGCCCCCAGCGAGACGCGGGAGCGCTGGCCGCCGGAGAGCCGGTCCACCGGCGTGTCGGCGTCGGTCGTCAGGTCGACCGTCTCGATGGTCCGTTCGACGGCATCTCGCGGGGCGCCCGCGAGAGCGGCGAAGTAGGTGAGGTTCGCGCGGACCGACAGGTCGCCGTACACGCTCGCCTCCTGGGTGGCGTAACCCACGCGCGACCGTAGCCCGGGCGACCCGGCGGGCTCCCCCAGGACAGTGACGGTGCCGCCTGCGACGAGCTGTACGCCGACGATCGCGCGCAGCAGGGTGGTCTTGCCCGAGCCGCTGGGACCCAGCAGGCCGACGACCTGCCCGCGGGGAACCGACAGGGAGATTCCTGGAAGCACCTCGCGGGAGCCCCGGACGACGCGCAGGCCGTCCACGACGACGGCGGGAGGCTCGTTATTCATCATGTGATGAAATATAACCGGAGGTCGAGCCGCCGACAAGGCGCCCCTGCCTGGGATCGGCGAGATAACGCTGAAGGGTGGGGGCGACGAGCGCGACGATCTCGTCGGCCGACGCGCGGACCAGTGGCTCGAACCCGATGACGTACCGCATCAACGCCAGACCGACCATCTGCGCTGCGGCCAGACCGGCTCGCATCCCGGGGTCGGGAACCTCCAGCTGGACGGCGATCCGGCCGAACACCTCGCGGGCCATGAACTCGCGCAACATCCGCGCCGCGTCCTCGTGGCTCACCGCCGACCGCAGGATCGCCACGAAGCGCTCCCTGCTCTCGGGGGCGTCCCACAGCAGGAAGAACGCCCGAGCCAGACGCTCCCCCACCTGCTCGCGCGGCCCATCCAGGACTGCACCGATCAGCTCGTCGGGGCGCACCGGCAGTGACATCGTCTCTGCGAAGAGGTGCGACTTGCCCTCGAAGTAGTGGTGCACGAGGGCAGGGTCCACCTCGGCAAGACGCGCGATGGCCCGTAGCGAGCTCGCGTCGTAGCCCTTGGCTGAGAACTCCGTACGGGCCGCGTCCAGAATTGCGGCCCGGGTGTCCTCCCCCGCCGGACGACGCCCTCGCCTGACGTTGCCGGGCTCCCGCTGCATGACCCATTCCTACCACCGACCGCATCTGGCAGGCCCGTCACTGATGGACCACCAGCCAAGTGCCGCGACAGGTTGCTCTCGCAGGAGCTATGGCACCGCCGCCGCAGCCAGGTGCAGACGCGCGAACGCCAGCGCCTCGGCCAGATCTCTCTCACGCTGCTCGCTCGACACCCGCCGTGTGCTGACCTCGACGATGACCGACCCCGAGAACTGCTGCACCGCAAGGGTTTCGAGCAGCTCCGCGCACGGCTGGTTGCCGCGGCCTGGCACCAGGTGCTCGTCCTTCGGGGAGCCCAGGCCGTCAGCGAGGTGGATGTGCACGAGCCGCGGGCCCAGCGCCCTCGCCATCGCCATCGCGTCCGAACCGGCGGTGGCCGTGTGCGAAAGGTCGAGCGTGACGTGGTCGTACGGCTGCTCGACCGGGTCCCAGTGGGGCAGGTAGGCCTCGACCGAACGGGTGCGTGCCCGCCACGGGAACATGTTCTCGACCGCGAGCCTGACGCCGAAGTCGTTTTCACGCAGAGCCAGGCCGTCGACGAACTCCGAGGCGTACTCCTTCTGCCAGCGAAACGGCGGATGCAGCACCACAGTGTCCGCGCCGAGGGCCATGGCCATCTCGATGGAGTTGTCGACCTTGGACCAGGCTTCCGCGCCCCAGACCCGTTGGGTGACAAGCAGGGTCGGCGCGTGGACCGACACGACCGGCATGGAGTGCAGGTCCGACAAGGCCTGCAGCGCGCCCGCCTCCTGTGAGACGGGGTCGGTCCAGACCATGACCTCGACCCCGTCGTAGCCCAGTCGTTCGGCCAGGTCGAACGCCGTGGCGCAGTTCTCGGGATAGACCGAGGCGGTCGAGAGAGCCACCCGCGCGCCGGGCACCTGGCATGCGGTCATGGACCGAGCCTATCGGCGTGACCTCAGGTCGCCGAGAGCAAGTCCAGCCGCCGCAGGATCACGCCTTCGCGCAGGGCCCACGGGCAGATGTCGAGCCGTTCGATATCCAGCAGGTCCATGGTGGCTTCGGCGACGATCGCTCCTGCCAGCAGCTGTGGCGCGCGGGCGGCGGAGACACCGGACAGCCGGGCGCGGTCAGCGATGGTCATCGCGGCGAGCCGCGACACCATGTCCGCCACCTTCCTTCGCTCCAGTGCGCGGACGGCATACGGTCCGTTGGCGCTGGAGGCTGCGCCGGCGATGCGAGCCAGCGAGCGCAATGTCTTGCTCGTCCCCACGAACCGGTCGGGCACCCCTGCCTTGTTCACGTCGCGCAGCACCCGGGCGATGTCGGCCCGGACCTGCTTGCGCAGCGCCTTGACCTGCGCCGGCTTGGGCGGGTCACCAGCCAGCGCCGTCCTGGTGAGACGGCCGGCCCCCAACGGCAGGCTCAGGGCGGCGTCGGGCACCTCGTCGATGCCGGCCGCGATCTCCAGCGACCCGCCGCCGATGTCCATCACCAGCAGCCGGCCGCTGGACCAGCCGAACCAGCGCCGGACGGCCAGGAAGGTCAGCTTCGACTCGTCCTCGCCGGAGAGCATCTGCAGCTCGATCCCGGTCTCCTCGTGCACCCGCGCAAGAACCGCCTCACCATTTGGTGCTTCGCGAATCGCGCTGGTGGCAAAGGCAAGCAGGTCCTCGACGCCCTTGTCCTCGGCGAACGTGAGGCACTCGCGGGTGAACGCCACCAAGGCGTCGGCACCCGACTC
>Ga0070702_100000179_pt1 | contig 20290 bp, 16 predicted proteins | sample KBSK5103metaG_FD_65466 | JGI IMG/M metagenome (GOLD analysis project Ga0070702, IMG submission 65466) | Corn, switchgrass and miscanthus rhizosphere microbial communities from Kellogg Biological Station, Michigan, USA - KBS K5-10-3 metaG | ecosystem: Host-associated > Plants > Roots >... | reverse complement strand
GATCGCACCTGGTACGAGGACGCCGAGATCTTCGCGCGCGGATTGTTCGAGCAGGGATACATGACGTCGGACGAGTGGCTGCTCTACCGCCGTCTCTACGCCGAGCTGCTGTATTCTCCGGCGGCGCGTCCGCCGCGACTCCTCATCTATTTGCACGGACCGCTCGACGTAATCGCCCAGCGAATCGCGACGCGCGGGCGTCCGAAGGAGAAGGAGACGTCGCTCGAGTATTGGGCCGCGCTGCATGACCGGTACGAGCGATGGATCACCGGGTTCATTCAGTGTCCCGTGCTCTCGCTCGACGTTCGCGAATACGACCTCGTCGCCGATCCAGCGGCGGTCGACGAGATCGCCACACGCGTACGCAATGAGCTCGAGGGAGAGTTGCCGCAGACGGAGTTGTGGCCGAACGTTACGCGCCAGCGGGCGTTCGCCTAACGAGGGAGCGGAACCGTGAGTCTTCTCGGCAAGCTGCTCTTCTTTCCAATCACGGGTCCCGTCGCGGGGATCCGCTGGTCGTTGGGCAAGGTGCAGAACGTCGTCGAAGAAGAGCTCACCGACGACGCGCCCGTAAAACAGGCGTTGATGGAGCTGCAGATGCAGCTCGAGCTCGGGGACATCACGGACGACGAGTACGTCGAGCGTGAGGCGGTGCTGATGGCCCAACTGCGCGAAGTGCGCGCGTGGCGCGAGCGGCTCGGCAAAGGGACCAGCGGCGGACCGGTCCGCGTCGCACGAGACGACGAAGCGGAGTGACCGCGCTCGATTTTCTCGTCGAGCGACTACCGCGAACGTCACTGATTGTCGGCAAGGGCGGCGTCGGGAAAACGACGTGTGCCGTTGGACTCGCCGTCACATTCGCGCGACGCGGCGAGTCAGTGATACTCCTTTCGACCGACCCCGCCGCGGCACTCTCGGAAGTGACTGGCTCGCCGGTCGGGACGACCGCCGCGCCGGTAGCCTCGGTTCCGGGACTCGACGCACGGCAGCTCGCGGCGAGCGAGCTGCGGCGCGATTTCCTCGATCGCTGGCGTGACGTCATCGCCGAAATCATCGATCGCGGCACATACCTCGACCGCGCTGACGTGGACGGACTCGTTGACGCGGCCCTCCCGGGCGCCGACGAGATCTTCGCGCTCCTCGCGCTCGCCGACACGCTGGCCGATCCGTCCGCCACTTATCGGCGGATCGTGGTGGATACGGCACCCACGGGCCACACGCTCCGCCTCCTCGCGCTCCCCGACACGTTCCGCGCGCTCCTCGCGATGCTCGACCAGATGCAGGATAAGCATCGCTTCATGGTGCGCGCGCTCACACATCGGTATCGCCGCGACCGGGCCGACGACTTCATCGACGAGATGCGGGTGCGCATCGGCCGGCTTCGAGAAATCCTCGCCGATCCGGCGTCGCTCGCGGCGATCGTCGTCATGCGCGACGAGCCGATGGTGATCGCCGAGACCAAACGCTATCTCGAAGAGCTGACGACGCTTCGCATTCGCGTGGCCGCCGTGATCGTCAACGCGGCCGACGCGAAAGCCGAGTCGTCCGCGCTCGCTGCCTCGCTGGCGAGTTATGTCGTCCCGCGGGTCGAGCCGCCGCGTGGCGTCGATGCGGCTGCCGCCGCGCTGTCCATGATGCGCGAGCCACGAAGCCCTCGCGCCGCGAAGCGGGCCGAGAAGGAGCGAGTGTCGTCCGCGACTTTCCCGTCCGGCAGCGCTGGATCGATCGCCGGGCTCGTTCGACCGTTGACGATCGTCGGAGGCAAAGGAGGCGTCGGCAAGAGCACGATCGCTTGCGCCCTCGCCATCGCGGCGGCCGACGAGAATGCAGGCGACATTCTGCTCGTGTCCACTGATCCGGCTCCGTCGATAGCCGACGCGCTGGGAGAAACGGGAGCGGCGTGGGCCCAAGCCGACGCGGAGCCCGCGGTGGAGGGAGTCCGCGGTCTCGTTGCCCGACAGATGGACGCCGCGGCCGCCTTCGCGCGTCTTCGCGACGAGTATCAGGATCGCATCGACGGAATGTTCGAGGCGATCCTGCGCCGCGGCGTCGATGTGGATCGAGACCGGCGCATCATGCGCGAGTTGCTTTCCCTTGCGCCGCCGGGAATCGACGAGCTGTTCGCGCTCTCGCTGCTCGGCGACGCGATATTCGAGCGCCGGTTCACTCATGTGATCGTCGATCCCGCACCGACCGGGCATCTGTTGCGGCTTCTCGAGATGCCGGCAATCGCGCTCGACTGGACGCATCGCCTGATGCGTTTGATGCTCAAGTATCGCGAGGCCGTCGGACTCGGGGCGGCAGCTGAGGAGCTGCTTGCTTTCGCGAAACGAACTCGGGAGCTCGACGCCCTGTTGCATGACGCCGACCGCTCGGGCGTCCTGATTGCTTCGCTCGACGAGCCAGTCGTTCGCGCGGAGACGAGTCGTCTGGCGGCGGCGATCGCAGCGCTCGGTGTCGACGTGATCGGCATAGCGTGGAACCGGGTCACAATTGCGGTGTCCCCTCTTCCTGAGTCACGCGCGCCGCGACAGTTTTGCGCGGATCATGTGAGCCCACCGCCAATCGGCGTTGCGGCGCTGCGCGCGTGGGGTCGTTCATGGCGCGAGATGACACCGGTCAGCTGACTTCAACAATGTCGTCGACGCTCGAGTCAATCTGGTACGTGTACGGCATCGTGCCCGGCGGCGCTGATTTCACGAGCGGCGCTCTCCCGGAGGGCCTCGACGACGCCGGTGTTGCCGTCGAGCGGCGCGGCGACCTGGCCGCGCTCGTGTCGGTGCTCGATGGAGCGTCGTACGCGCCGAGTCGGGTGGAGGAAAGCTCGGGCGATGTGGAGTGGCTGAGTCCGCGCGCGACGGCGCACGACCGCGTGCTCACGTGGGCGAGCGACCGGGGAGCCGTCGTCCCGCTGCCGATGTTTTCGCTCTTCTCCGGCCGCGATGCGGTCCGCACGATGCTCGACGACCGATCGGCGCAGCTTTCCAGCGCGCTCGAGCGGGTGAAACGAGGGCGCGAGTACGCATTGCGTGTCTATCGAGTGGACGCCGAGCTTCTCGACGTCATCCCGGAGATGAGCCCTCGCCTGCGCGAGCTCGCGGAACAGGCGGGGAGCGCGTCGCCCGGTCAACGGTATCTCCTCGAACGAAAGCTGGACGGTGAAAAACGTGGCGAGCTGCGAAGCGTGACCCAGCAGGTCGTGGATGAAATCGTCGAACAGCTCGGACGCAACGCCGCCGAGTCGGTGCGCTCACCGATCCCGCGGGCCGCGGACCGAACGCCGGCGAGCGGTACGATGGTCCTCAACGCCGCGTTCCTCGTGGCTCCTTCCGCGTTCGAGGCGTTTCAAAGAACGCTCACGTCGATCGTGGAGCGACACGACCAGCGCGGGTTTCGCTTCGATTTCACGGGGCCCTGGCCCCCGTATCACTTCTCCCAACCTTCAACCGCCGACGATGGCGCCTGACGACGACGAGATCGAGACCGAGGAGTTGGTGCTCGGCGATCTGCTGAATCACGTGCTCGACAAGGGCGTCGTGATCGGCGGCACCGTGACCATTTCCATCGCCGACATCGATTTGCTCGTGCTCGATTTACGACTACTGCTTTCGTCCGTGGAGACAGTTGTGCGACGAAACATCGATCAAACGTTGATTCAGTTAACCGCCGGGGAGGTCCCGTCGAAGTGACGACGCATCTGTACTGCGTGTTGCCGAACGAGCGTCGCGGTGATCTTCCGGCCGATTTGCGCGGAATCGACGGGGCTCGTGTGCGGTCGATGCAAGTGGATGGTCTGGTGGCGTGGGTCAGCGACGCCGAGCGCGGTGTCCCCGTTTCGATCGATGGGGTTCGCGCCCACGACGCCGTCGTCGAGGCGGCGCTCGAGACCGGAGCGACGCCCGTACCGGCACGATTCGGCCAGGAGTTCGCGAGCGACGACGCCTGCCGCGGCGCGTTGGAGAACTATTCGAATTCGGTCACGTCGCTCCTCGCCGACGTCCAGGGCTTCGTGGAGATGACGCTCATCCTCACGCCGTCCACGCGTCGCATGCTGCGCGATCTCGAGCCGGGTTTCCCGGCGATGATCGATCCGGAGAGACCCGGCGCCGGTCGCGAGTACATGGAATCACTCCGGGCTCGCGAAGCGTCCACCGGCTCAGTCCGCCGGTCGCTCGACTCGCTCGCGCAGACACTGACCGAGGCTACGATGGCATTCGTCCGGCGGCGCGCGGTTCACGATCAGGTGACGCGGCTGCCCCTGCGTACGATCTCCCACCTCGTTTCGCGAAACGATGTTGCGAACTACAAGGAGGCGGCGTTCGAAGTGTCCTCGACGACTGAGTTCCGGTTCCTCGTCATCGGTCCCAGAGCCCCTTACAGCTTCTGCGCGCTCGGAAACCGGGATACCGGGCTCCACGGCATGAAACTGGCGGACTGATGTATGCCGGATAGTAGCGGACTGAGGCAGTCGTCGGGGTCGGAAGACGGAGAGGATCAGACGGTGGCGGCGCTCCACGCCATCGCCCGAGCGCTCCCCGAACGCATCAACGCCGATCCGGACCGAGTCGAGCAAGGTCTTGCGCGACTCGTCCTCACAGTTGTAGAACTGCTACGCGAAACCCTGGAGCACCAAGCGATTCGGCGAATGGACGGTGGAACGCTGAACGAGCAGGAGGTGGAGCGCCTGGGTCTCGCGTTGCTCAAGCTGAACCATAGGATGGACGAGCTGAAAGAGGTCTTCGGTCTCACCGATGAAGACCTCAACATCGACCTCGGGCCGTTGGGCAGGCTGAGGTAGTCGAGACGCTACTCACCCACTGACAGATGCCCGAGTTCGTAAATCCGACGCGGACGCATGGCCTGGTCGACATCCTCGATCGCGTGCTGGACAAAGGCCTCGTCATCGCCGGCGACATCAAAATCAACTTGGCGAACGTCGAGTTGCTCACGATTCAGGTTCGCCTGCTCGTGTGCTCGATCGACAAAGCCGAGCAGATCGGTCTTAACTGGTGGCGCAACGATCCGAGACTCACTATGTCGGGAGCCGCCTCGGCCGCGGCTATCCCCGAGCTCGACGCTCGTTTGACGCGAATCGAAGAACAGCTCACTCGCCTCGCCCAGTCGGCGGGGCCGGCGAGCGGATCGGTGTCGAAGTCGTCTCGCAAGTGATGAGCGCAGCTCGACGCGACATTCTCTAACCGGACTCTAGCCCCCAAGGACTCAAGAACATGGCCGTCGAACGCACCCCTAGCGGCAGTTCTCTGATCGATGTTCTGGATCGCGTACTGGACAAGGGCATCGTTATCGATGCCTGGGTCCGTGTCTCATTGGTCGGTATCGATCTCGTGACGGTGGAAGCGCGAATCGTCGTGGCGTCCATCGACACATATTTGAAGTACTCGGAAGCGGTCGGCATTACGTCGCCGATTTCGCGCCCGCGTGAAATCGGCGCGGGCGATGAGCTCGAACGAATGCAGCGCGAGAACGCGGAGTTGCGCCGCCAGCTCGAGCTTCGAAATGGCTAACATGGTGGAGTAGCGTAGTATGGCAGTTCTCGGAGACCGCTCGATCGCCGGTCTCCTCTCGGGCTTGGCCGAGGCGCCTGATTTTCGCGCCGCAGCGTCATTCCTTCTGGCGCAGCTCGCCGACCTCGCCGGCGCACGTCGCGCGGCAATGTTCCGCCTGGACTCCAGCCACGAGAACGCAGTGCTCATCGCCGCCGTCGGACTCGAAGCCGAGCCGGGCGAGTTGGCCATTCCCTTGAGCGATTTGTCGAGCCCGTTGGTCATCAGCGCGCTCGCGCTCGTTCGAATGCACGGCACCAGCTCCCTGGGACCACGCTCACTCGGCGGCTTCGAGCGATGGATCGCTCTGCCGATGTCGCAGCCGCGATATCGCGGCGCGCCCGGCGCGATGTCGGCCGAGCGTGCCACGGAACTGGTGTCGTCTAGAACGATCAGCGTCCTGCCGACCCCCGATCGTCGCCTTGGCGTGGCTCCCGCCGGCGTCGTTCTGCTCGAGAGCCCGGTCGACGCGACAGTCATCGACGAAGCCGGTGAGATTCTGGCGCTCGCCAGTCCCCTGATGGGTCGCCTTGCAGCGCTCGAGGAGGCACGCGACAACACCGAGCGACTATCGCAACAGCGCGAGCGACTTACGCTGATGGTGGATTCGCTCCCCGATCCGGTGGTCATCACCAATGCCGCGAACGACATCATCACGCAGAACCACCGCGCCGAGCGTCTGCTCCACGTTCGCGACGACGACTCGGCGGGCCGACGCCGCGCCATCGAGTTGAACAACCTGCTCTTCACGTCGTTCCTCTCGAAGGCGGCGATGATGGGCGGCGCGCAGGGTGGTCCGCGCGAGCTCAACCTCGTCGATCCTGACGAGGGCAACGATCTTTTGTTCGAGGTCCTGGCGCACCCGCTCGGCGAGCGCGTCGGCCCCGAGGACGCGGTGCTCTCGGTGTTGCGCGACGTGACCGACTTGCGACGCGCCGCCAACGAGCTCGAGCGACAGGTACAACGCGTACGCCAAGCTGAAATCTCGGTGCGCGGCGAGCGCGACCGCTTGAATCTCGTGCTCGAGAACGTGGCCGATCCGATTCTCGTGACCGACGAGCGCTCGAACATCATCCTGATGAACGATCAGGCCGAGCAGCTCTTCCAGATGACCGAGGCCGAGGCCCGCACGCGCGCCCAGCTCGCTGCAGTCCGAGGCAACGACACGAAGTTCACGTCGTTCATCTCCGAGTTCGCGCTGCTCGATGACGACTCTCGACGCGAGCGGATGACGCTCGTCTACCCGCGCAGCGGAATCGAGCTGCCGGTCGAAGTCGTGTCGGGCAAGGTGAAGAACGAACGCGGCGAGCCGATCGCGATAGTGTCGGTGCTGCACGACCTGACCAAGCAGGTCGAGAACGAGCGATTGTACGAAGCGCTCAAACGGTTGAACAGCGAGCTCGAAGAACGAATCCGAGAGGCGACGGCCGACCTGGCCGAGCAAAACGCGCGGCTCCAATGGCAGTCTCAGGAAGTCGAGCGCGCGAACAAGCTCAAGTCCGAATTCCTGGCCAGCATGTCACACGAGCTGCGCACGCCGATCAACGCGCTGATCGGCTACTCGGCGCTCATGCTCGACGGCGTGCTCGGAGAGGTGAATCCCCGTCAAAGCGACGCGTTGCTGCGAGGCCGCGCCGCGGCGGAGCATCTCCTCGCGCTGATCAATGACATCCTCGACCTGGCCAAGATCGAGGCCGGCAAGATGCCCCTGCACCTGGAAGACGTATCATTGCGTGAGGTGGCGACCGAAGTGTCGCAGCAGATCGAGCCAATGGTGCGCAAGAAACAGCTCGAGTACACGATCGACGTTTCGCCGGACTGCCCGCTGATCTACTCCGATCGCACCAAGATCAAGCAGGTGCTCCTCAATCTCATTTCCAACGCCGCCAAGTTCACGAACAAGGGCAGTGTGGCGGTCCGCGCCGAGTGCGCGCCCGGCGGAGTTCGCATCGACGTCGTCGACACCGGCATCGGAATCCGTCAGTCCGATCTGCAGGCGATCTGGGAGGATTTCCGACAGGTGGACCAGTCGCGAACGCGTGAGTTCGGTGGAACCGGGCTCGGGCTCAGCATCACGCGGAAGCTCCTCGAGCGGCTCGGCGGTTCCGTCGCGGTGCAAAGCACCTATGGCGAAGGGAGCACGTTCTCCGTCTACCTCCCCGTGCGCGTCCCCGTTCCTGGACCGTCAGAGTATCCGACAGCAAGCGTGTCCGTCTAAGAAAAGATCCTGGGTGCTAGGTCCTGGGTCGTGGATGAAACGGCGGGCGCTGTTTCTCCAAGATCCAGGACCCAGGACCTGTTGTCCCGAACCTGGGCCGGAGGACGGGGTACGATATCGGGCACGCTTGCTCTTGGAGAACGAACGATGGCGAAATACCGGGTGGTGGGGAGATGGGTGTCCCTGGCGGCAGCAATGACGTTCGCGGCGGCGTGTGGTGACCGTGCCGCGCAGAAAGCGGCTGCCGACTCTCAATTGGCGCGCGACCTCGCACTCGCGTCGCAACAGCCTTCGGCGCAGCCAACCTTTCAGGATACGGCGGTAGCGCCCACACCCACGCCGGCGCCGGCGAAAGAGACCGCGCCCGTTCCGCAGCCCAAAACGCGGACGCCGCGTCGAGCGGAGCCGCGCACGCAAGCACCGCGGCCGGTTTCGCCGCCGCCTCCGACGCAGACACCGGTTGTCCAGCCGACACCGGTCGCTCAGGCACCGGCGCCAGCGCCGACTCCCGCGCCCACGCCCGCGCGTGGCGAGATCGGCACCGGCACGGGTTTCGGACTGACGAGCGGCGCGAAGGTGTGCACGAACACGAACCGGGCGGGTGACAAAATCGTCGCGACGTTGAACTCGGCGGTCACCGGGTCGAACGGCGCCGTGATTCCCGCGGGGTCGACAATCGTGCTCGAGGTGGCGTCTACGAGCGCTGGCCAGAACGGCGAGGGCGCGCAGATCAACTTCCGCATCCGGTCACTCGTCATCAACGACAAGACGTATGATGTGAACGGCGATGTCTCGACTGTCTCGCCGCTCGAGAAGACGAAAGTCGCGAACGGCGATCCCAATGCCGAGAAGAAGAAGGTCGTCGGTGGCGCGATCGCCGGCGCGATCCTCGGCCAGATGATCGGACATAACACCAAGGGTACGATCATCGGTGCCGCGGCGGGCGCCGCGACGGGCGCTGCGATCTCGAGGTCCGGCGAGTCGTACGAGGGGTGCCTGCCCGCTGGGTCAGCGCTCCATATCACGCTGAATTCGCCGATCCTGATGTAACTCGCGGGGCAACGCTTAGGGCCGTTAGTCTATCTAAATGGCCCCTCGCGTTCCGCCCGCGCTCAAGTCGTTCCACCCGATCGTCCGCGCCTGGTTTCGCGAGACGTTGGGTGACCCGAGCCCGCCTCAGCGTGAAGGCTGGCCGGCGATCGCGAGTGGAGCGAGCACGCTCATCCTCGCGCCGACGGGCACGGGCAAGACGCTCTCCGCGTTTCTTTGGGAGCTGAATCAGCTCATCGTGGACGGCGGGAAAGAGCCGCTGCCAAACGCGGTCCAGATCCTCTACGTCTCACCGCTCAAGGCGCTCAACAACGACATCCAGCGCAACCTCGAGCGTCCGCTCGCCGAGCTGCGCGAGCGATTCGAGGCGGCGGGCAAGGCGTTTCCGGAGATCCGCGTCGCCGTGCGCACGGGAGACACGCCGCAATCCGCGCGTGCCCGCATGATCCGCAAGTCGCCGCACATCTTGATCACGACGCCGGAGTCGCTGCACATCATGCTCACGTCCACGCGCGGCCGCGGCATGTTCAGCGGCGTCCGCGCCGTGATCATCGACGAGATCCACGCGATCGCCGGGACCAAGCGCGGCGCTCATTTGGCGCTCACGCTGGAGCGCCTCGAACGCTTGTGCCAAACGCAACCGCAGCGTATCGGGCTCTCCGCCACGCAGCGCCCGCTCGACGAGATCGCACGCTTTCTCGTCGGCTTTGATGTGACGGCCAACGAGCCGCGGACCTGTCGCATTGTCGATTGCGGACTCGTGAAGCAGCTCGAGCTGGCGATTCGCTCGCCGGTGGAGGACCTCGCGCACCCGGGCGGTACGATCTGGTCGTCGGTCACGCCGATGGTGTTGCAGTACATGCGCACCGCGCGCACGACGCTGATCTTCGTCAACAACCGCGCGCAGGCCGAGAAAATGGCGGCACGCATCAACGCGCTCGCCGGCGAGGAGCTGGCGCTCCCCTATCACGGATCGCTGTCGCGCGAACGGCGTCTCATGCTCGAGCAGTCGCTGAAGGCGGGGAGCCTGCGCGCACTCGTCAGCACGAGCTCCCTCGAGCTCGGGATCGACATCGGGTCGGTGGATCTCGTGCTGCAGCTGCAGTCGCCGAAGCGCGTTGCGAACGGGCTGCAGCGCGTCGGTCGCGCCGGCCACTCGCTCGACGCCGTCAGCCGCGGCGTATTCATGCCGACTTTTCGCGACGACGCGATGGAATTGCTCGCCGTCGTCAAGGCGATGGGCGACGGCGACGTCGAGCCGACGCGTGTCGTGCAGAACGCGCTCGACGTCCTCGCGCAGGTGGTCGTCGCGGCGGTCGCGATCGACGATGACTGGACCAGTGCCACGCTCTTCGACCTGGTGCGGTGCGCCTACCCGTATCACGCGCTCACCCGCGCCGCGTTCGACGAAGTACTGGCGATGCTCTCGGGGAAGTACCCGTCCGACGTCGCCGCGGAGCTCGACGCGCGCCTGAGTTGGGACCGCGTGACCGACACGCTGATCTCGTCGCGCGCGTCGCGGATGGTCGCGGTGATCTCCGGCGGAACGATTCCCGATCGCGGCCTCTACACCGTGAACCTTCCCGATCGCACCCGAATCGGTGAGCTGGACGAAGAGTTCGTCCACGAGACACGCGTCGGCGACGTTTTTCAGCTCGGGTCTTCCACGTGGCGCGTCAACGCGATCGAGCATGACCGGGTGATCGTGACGCCGGCGCCTGGCGCGCCGGCACGAATGCCCTTCTGGCACGGAGAGTACGCCGCGCGATCGGTCCACCTTGCGCCACGCGTCGGTGAGTTGCGTCGCGAACTGGACGCCGTGCGAACGGACGAGCAGACCACCGCGCTCGCCGAGCGATATCAATGCGACGAAGCGACGGCGAGCTCGCTCGTCGAGTACGTCCACCAGCAGCGCGCGGCGACCGGCGTCGTCCCGGACGAGCGAGTGATTGTCGTCGAGCAGTTCCGCGACGAGATGGACAGTGTGCGGGTGGTAATCCACGCGCCCTTCGGCGGACGCGTGAACGCGCCGTGGGGCATGGCGCTGGCCAACCGTGTTCGCGAAACGCTCGGAAAGGGCGGCGCGTTCGAGATCCAGGTGCAGACCACGGACGACGGCATCATGCTCCGTCTTCCGACGCTGCGGGACTGGCTGCCGATCAGCGTCATTCGCGACATGGATTCCGCGGAAGCAGAGCGCCGTGTGCTCGAGGAAGTGGGCGCGTCGTCGCTCTTCGGCGCACGGTTTCGCATGAACGCGGCGCGGGCGCTTCTGCTGCCGCGCGGCAATCCGCGGCGCCGTATGCCGCTCTGGCTCCAGCGGCTCAAGGCGCTCGACCTGCTGCAAGCGGTGCAGGAGTTCCCGTCGTTCCCGATTTTGGTCGAGACCTATCGCGACGTGTTGCAGGACGCGTTCGACATGCCGGCCCTGGTGCGCGCGCTCGACGGCCTTGCCGCCGGCGCGACGTCGCTCGTGTCGGTGGAGACCGCGTTGCCGTCGCCCTTCGCGGCGTCCCTCCAATTCGGCTTCGTGATGGATTGGATGTACGCTGACGACGCACCACGCGCCGAGCAGCGCGCGGCGTTGTTGTCGCTCGACCGCGCGTTGCTCGATGAGCTGATGGGCGGAGAGGGCGCCGACGAATCGACGCTCGAGATGCTCGACTCGATTTTGGCCCGCCGGCGCGGCACCGCAGCGGGATCGCGTGCGCGAACCGCCGACGAGCTCGCGCTGCTGCTCGACCGCGCCGGCGATCTGTCGATGGATGAGCTTCGTGAACGCGTGGCGTCGACCGACGAAGGGCGTCGCGGAGATCCACTCCACGAGTTGCTCGATCGCGGACGAGCGATCGCTTTGGACATTCCCTCCGACAGCGGCGGGGGCAGCGCGCGACGCGTCATCCTCACCGAGAACTTCGGCCGGTACGCGGCGGCGTTCGGCGCCGCGGCGTTTGCAACGGTGTATAGGGGCCTGGAACTCGACGACGTCCCGGTAGAAAGCGCCGTGCCTGACACGTTGCGTCAGCCCGCGATGACGGCGGCCGCGGCGCGGCGTGAGATTCTCGCGCGCTTTGCGTCGCTCGCGGGCGCGTTCGCGCTCGTCGACGTTAGGGCGCGCTACGATCTCGAGGACGCGTGGATCCGCGAGCGTCTCGACGACTGGACGCGGGCCGGAAAGCTGGTCCGCGGCACCTTTGGTCGTGATTCGATTATCGAGCGCTGGTGCTCTCGGCGACTGCTCGAGCTTGCGCGTCGTCGCGAGCTCGCTCAGGCCCGGCGACAGATCGAAGCGGTTTCGCTCGACCGCTTCGCGGCGTTCATGCTGCGCTGGCAACACTTGGACACCGCGCACCGCCTCTCCGGCGCAGATGGGACGATCGACATTGCGCGGCAGATGTACGGCCTCGCCCGGCCGGCCGAGCAGTGGGAGCGGGACTATCTGCCGGCGCGCGTCGAGGAATTTGATCCGGACGCGCTGTCGCGGCTGATCGCGCTCGGTGAGCTCGTCTGGATCGGCGGCACGACGGCGAAGCCCGACGAGATTCCGACGCTGACGACGGTTCGCTTCGCGCGTCGCGGAACGGTTCGCGCCTGGGTCTCGCCGACAGCAACGGCGCCGCTCGGCGAGCAGGCGGAGCGTGTGCTACAAATGTTGGAGCGCGACGGCGCGTCGTTCTTCGATGAGCTCGTGTCGTCCACCGGGCTCACCGCGCGAACGTTGCGCGACGCGTTGCGCGAGCTGGTGGGCGCCGGGCTGGTGACGAACGACACGATGGATTCGCTCAGGCTCGTGCTGCGCTGGCGGCCGATTGTCTCGCCCCGCGACCGCGCGCGACCGGACCCGACGCGCTGGCTACCGGCCGACTTCACTCCGTCGGCGAACCGATACGTGGTGCAGCGTCGGCCAAACCTCCGGCGGCTGCCTCGGTGGAAGCGGCCGGACAAGGAAGGAGGCGCGCCGGTCGAGTGGCCGGGTCGCTGGTCGCTCGTGCGCGCGCCGCGCGTTCTCGGTCCGGAGGTCGACGAGAGCGCATGGGCCGAACTGATCGCCAAGCAGTGGCTCGAGCGATACGGCATCGTGTCGCGCGAGATGTGGCGGCGGGAACGGCCCGCCGTCGCTTGGCGGAGCATCTATCGCGAGCTCCGCCGGCTCGAGTTCCGCGGCGACGTGCGACGCGGCTATTTCGTGCGCGGGCTCTCCGGCGCGCAGTTCGCATTGCCACAAGCGATCGAGCTCTTGCGCGCGGATGATTCGCACGGCGATGCTGTCGTCTTGTCGGCAACCGATCCGGCAAACGTCTACACGTTGCCGATGCCGCAGGACCCCGCCCGCGATCCGTTCGTGCGACCACGAAGCCGCGGCGCGTTGCTCGTGCTCGTGCGAGGAATTGTCGTGATGATCGCCGATCGGCGCGGATCGCGCATCGTCGTTCGGCCGGAGACGACGGACGATGTTGTCGGTCTCGCGATCAAAGCCCTCATCGAGCGACTCTTGGATCAGTCCGATCGCGACATCGTGGTCGAGACGATTGACGGCCAGCCGGCGAGCGGGAGTCGCTTCATCGACGTGTTCCGCGACGCCGGATTCCGTCGCGGGACTGTTGGGCTTCGATACTACCGGTCGACTCACTGAAACTGCGAAACTGCTTTGGATACGGGACAAAGCGACAGGATTTGACGGATGACCTACAGGATCAACTGCTATTGAAGGGGGCGTGCCGAGAGAGGGGTTCCCGCCAAGCCCCATTCACAAGCAGGTAATCCTGTTTTTTTTTCCGTTCAATCCCGTCGCTTTGTCCCGTATCCAAGTTGTACCAACCATCTACGGTCTGATGATGCGCGCGTGGTCGATAGCTGCGTCACGCCGTTATGGTTTCGGTCGTTTGCCCGTGGGCTCGGTGCTCTGCGTTTTGAGCTGGGTTGCCGGATCGACACGAAGAGAGACACCGTTCGAATCGCCGGTGATGGGCGCGCGGAATTCCTGGTCGAGCGCGCGGACCATGTCGCTGAGCCGAGTGGCGGTCGCGACCTGTCTGGTTGTTGCGATGACAGCGCTCGCGCCCGCGTGATCCCCGGCGTTGCGCAGCGATTCGGCCAGCTCGGCGCCGGCGAAGATGTACATCGACGGCATGCTGACCGATGCGCGGTCGACCCAGCGGCCCTCGGCGATCACGGATTTCGGACCCTGGAAGACATCGTTCCAGAGCGCTTTGGTGCGCGCCATGTCGAGCCAGCCGTCGCCCTGAACGAACACCGTGTCCTTGGTCGCCGATCCGGGAGGAACGAACAGCTTCGACGCGAGACCCTGCGTCAGCACGTTATTCTCGAGACCGAGTGAACGCGGATAGCCGACGGCCGACCGCGCGAAGTAGATCGGGCGGTCGTTCCACGAATCCTGGATGATGCGAAGGACGAGCGCGTCGGCGCGCTGCAGCACGCCGTATTCGAGATGGCGCGGGTCGATCGTCGTCTTGTACGGTCCGGCGGCGAACGACATGGGCTCGCGCATCTCATAGTAATCCGGCACAGCGTCCGCGTCGGCGAAGGTCATGCGCAACGGTGGTGCGGCCGGCTTGACCCAATGCTTGCCGCGGTAAATGGCCGGGCCTTTCGCCGCATCGTACTCGTAGATCGGCCGGCGGATCAGCTGTCGCACGTACCAGTCGGTATTGAGGAGCGACGTGTTGGCGATGACCACGTCCTTGCGGATGCCTTCGACCTGCTGGGCGTACCAGAGCGGGAAGGTGTCGTTATCGCCGACGGTCACGAGCACGCCGTACGGTTCCACCGAATTCAGCAGATCGGCGGCGACGGTTTTCGTCGCGGTGTGCTCGTGCCGCGACGCCGCCGTCCAGTTTCCGGCGAGTGGAATGAACGCCAGCAGAAGGGTGGGCGATGCCCGACGCCAGGCTGTGGTCGTCGGCTCGATCACCGCGAGCCTTCCTTTTTTCTGCTCCTCCGTTCCGATGAGCGCGGCGATCGACTCCCAGATGTACGTCAGACCGATGCCCGCCCACACGCCCCACGCCGAAAAGCTCCAGAGGAAGAAATAGTCGCGGTCGCGAACCTCGCGCGCCGATTGTGAGGTTGGGTCCTGCGAGAAGCCGAGCTTGAAGTTCAGGTAGTAGATGAGCAGCAGCGTCATCGTGAACATCAGCGAACCGAAATACCAGAAGCTCCGCCTGTCGTGCTGAAAGTGCACCCAGCCGCCGACCAGCCCGAGCACGAGAAACGCCGCGGCGAACAGCGCCTGCGCGAACGGCGCGCGAATGTCGGGATCGCGCAGCCACTGCCACTTGAAGTACAGCCACCACATTCCCACTTGCTCGCCGAATGACGCCTGTCGCGTCGAGAGTGACGGCTTGCCGTATTGTCCGCGATTGAAGTTGTACATGAACGCGCGATAGGTGCCCTCCGACATCGTGCACGCGAGCTCGAGCTTCGTGCGGCACGCCGTCGGTTCGCCCTCGTTCATCGCCGGGAAGTGCGCGGCGCGAATCGGCTGCGTGGCGAACGGGCTCACGCCGACGACAAGCGCGACGACGCACGTGATCAGCAGCCGCCCACGCAGCAGCGTCGCGGGTCGGCGCATCAACACCGCGACGGCGATTGCCGGCGCGGGGAGCATGCCGGCCATGTGGTTCGCGTAGCCAAGCCCGCACAGATACGCCATGAGCACGAGCGCGCGATCGGCGCTCTCGCCTTCGGGACGAACAGACCACCGCACCGCGAGCCACGAGATGATGGCGATGCCGGTAAGCGACACCGTGTACACCTTCTCGTTCACGACCGACTGATTCCACACCGTGAACGCGGTCGCGCCGATCAATGCGCACACGCCGGCCGCGACGCGCCGAATGACCGCCCGCTCGACCCATCCGCGGAGAACCTGCTCGGCGACGAGAAACCACATTCCCGCGGCCACGGCACTCGACAGCGCGGCGAGAACGTTGATCCGCGCCGCGACATTGCCCGCGACCGGCAAGATCGAGAATACGCGGCCGACGATCACGAACAACGGATTGCCGGGCGGATGCGGCAGGCCGAACGTGTACGCGGCGGCGATGTATTCGCTCGTGTCCCACATGGCCGTCGACGGCGCCATCGTCAGCACGTACAACACGAGCACGAATCCCGCGACGCCCGCGGCGACGCCGTAGGACGGCCGGTCGTCGCTCGTGGACTCTCGCTCGTCCGGCGACCGGCCGGCCCGCCAGATCGCGGCGGGTATGAGTCCACAGTAGGCGATCGCGAGGAGCAGAGCCGAGAGTGTGATTCCTCCGCGGACCAGATCCGCGTAGCCCGCCACGAGGACGAGACCAGCAGCGGCAATTAGATAAGTTTTTGTCTCTATAGCACGCGACAGAACAGACATTCGACGTCTCGCTTCGGTCAAGGATTCTTGGAAGTGGCGGAGAGGCCGCCAACCACGGCATGCAGACCGAGCGCGTAGCGCGCCCACTCACGGACGCGCGGACTCGGATCGAGTGCCGCGGCACTGCGCGCGACGGCGATCGAGTCGGGACGCCGCGCGAGCCCCTGCACGGCGTAGGCACGCGACTCCCAGCGCGCGTCGCGCATCAGGGTCGTGAGCACGTCGCGCGTGGGCGCGAGATCGACGGCGCTGAGCGGCGCCGAGGCGATCAGCGTCGCCGCCGTCGCGGCCGCGGCCCAGCGACGCGCGAGCGGACGTACCTCGCGCGGTGCGGCGATCAGCGCCGACAAACGCGCTCGGAGTCCGCCCCGCCGCGACAGCGCGAGCGCGGGAAGCTCGTCGTCGGTTCGCATCGCCAAGGCATCGACCGCGCGCACGAGAAGATCGGCGTAGTCGCTGCGCCGTGCCCCCGCGGCCAGGACGCGCTCGTCGCAGGCTAGCTCGCAATCGGCGCGCAGCTGATTCGTCGTCCACCACACAGCCGGATGGAACCAGTAGACGGCACACGCCGCGCGGGCAGCGAGCGCGAACAGCCAGTCACCGGACCGCGCGTGCTCGGCCTCGTGCAGCATCACGAGGCGACGCTCGTCCGCGCTCCACTTCGGAAGGGTGGCGGGCAGCAGGACGACGGGATGCCAAAACCCCCACGTCAACGGCACCGACACGTCACGCGAGATCAGGACGACGATTCTCCGACGCACGCCGAGCATGGCACGCGCGTCGTTCATGGCGGTAATCCAGTCCGCGTCCGCCGGTCGCGCGCGTCGGAGAATCCGTTGTGCGCGCCACAGCCCGACGAGCGTTGAGGCACATACGACGACGACCCCCACCGCATACGCAAGCAGGATCATCGCCGCGATACTCGTCCCCGCCACCGATTCGCCGGCTTCGATCGCCGCGTTCACCGACGTCACCTGAACTCGCCCGAGCGCGACCAGCGGCGCCGCGAGTGCCGAGGGAACGACCCAGGCCATCCAATGGAGCGGAAGCTGGCGGCCGGCGACGATGAGCAGCATCACGACCACCGCCGATCGCCACGCGAGGTTTCGGCCTTGGGCGTTTGCGCGCCGCAATGTCAGCGAGATTCCCGCGGCGAGCGCGACGGGCACCAGCGCGAGCAAGGAGGCTGTGTATACTGTCGCGACTGCGCGTGCGCTGTCAGCGGCTGTGAACACGGTCGGCGGAGCCAGGAGCGCCACGCTATTTCCCTTCCGCGCGCAGCCGGCGAATCATGCCGGCCAGCTCGGCGCGCTCGCTCTCGGAGAGCGGACGATCCGATTCGTCGAGCAGCGCCGCGACGGCGGCGGACCGTGATCCGCCGAAGAACGTGCCGATCAGGTGTCGCACCGCCGACCGCTGCGCCACGCTGCGCGGGGTCGTCGGGAAATACACGTGGCGTGGGCCGTCCTTCTCGTGCCGGAGGTGGCCCTTTTCCTCGAGGATCCGCAGCAGCGTGCGCACGGCGGCGGCCACCGGCGGATCCGGCAGACCGTCGTGGATCTCCGCGGCGGTCGCCTTCCCGTTGCGGTAGACGATATCCATGATCTGCCGTTCGCGACGGCTCAGGTGCGACGAATTCAATGCGGTTCGGGACACAGACGGTGCGATAAAAGTTTCTCTCCTACAGAGAATATTTTATCTGTCCGCCAGTCTGTCAATCCCCCAGCGTCCTCCGAACAGCCCCCGAATTGGGGTCAGACCCTATTTTCAGTTCTTGAAATGGGGTCTGACCCCATTTGATCATTTGATTGCGGGCGGACGGTCGGGCTGCGTGCTCCGACCTCTCGTTCCATGTCCAGCTCCGCTCGCAAGCTGGCCTCGTCGCGGAAGAGCGTGGCGAGCGCGAGCAGCTCCTCGCCTTTTTCCAGTCTCACCGCGACGTCGTGCTTGGCCGCGTCGCCGTCCACGGCGACGTGATCCGGCTTTTCCGCGTGACCAACGTAGTTGATGCTGATGTCGTAGTGCGCGCTCCAGAAAAACGGCACCTGATCGAAGCGCTCGCGCGCGCCAAGCATGTTGCGCGCGGCGACCTGCCCCTGACGCTGGGCAAGGACCCAGTGCTCGACGCGAATCCGCTCGCCGGTGTGCGGATCGGGCCAGCGGGCGATGTCGCCCGCTGCGTACACGCCGGAGGCGTTGGTCTCGAGAAACTCGTTGACCGTCAAGCCGCGGTCCGTCGCCAGACCGGCTTGCTCCGCCAACTGGAGACGCGGCCGCACACCGACGCCGATCACGACGAGATCCGTCTCGAGACGGGAATCGTCGTCCAGCACGACTGCCCCTTGTTCGATCCGTTTCGACGTGTGACCGAGATGAAAGACGACGCCTTTCTCCTCGTGCAATGAGCGGATGAAACCGCCGAGGTAGTCCCCGAGCACGCGGCCGAGCGGAATCTGCTCCGGCGCGACGACGTGGACGTCGAGTTTACGCGCGCGCAACGACGCCGCCACCTCGAGCCCGATGAAGCTCGACCCTATGACCACGGCGCCCTTGGCCGTCTTCGCTGCTTCGATGATGGACCGGCTGTCGGCAAGCGTGCGCAGATAGTGGACGAACGGCAAATCCGCGCCCGGCATGTCGAGGTGAACCGGTTCCGCGCCGGTGGCGAGCAGCAGGCGGTCATAGAGAATCGGACTCATTCCCTCGATCTCGATTCGCTTCGCTGCGGTGTCGATCTTCGTGACCCGGCCGCGCACGACCTCGATGCCGTGTTCGGCGTAAAACCCGGTCGGCCGGAGAGGAATCCACTCCTCCGGCGCGTTTCCGGCGAGGTAGTCCTTCGAGAGGTTCGGCCGATCGTATGGCGCGTCGGGGTCCGCATCGATCGTCGTGACGCGTCCCTCGTAGCCGCAGCGACGCAGCATCTCGGCGGCGGCGCTTCCCGCCGCTCCAACGCCGACAATGACGATCGCGCGCGGCTCGTCGCCGTCCGTTCGCGCGATCGGGAACGTCGGCGCGAGCGGATCGCGTTCGACTTTGCCGGAGACGACGATCTTGCTTCCGCGCCGCTCCGTGAGCCAACAGGCGATCGGCGAGAGCGCGGGCGAGCGAAGCGCCTCACCGGAGCGAAGGCTGAAGCAGGCGTGGTGCCAGGGGCAGCGTACGGTCTGGCCGTCGATCACGCCCTCGGCGAGCGGACCGCCATAATGCGTACATGTCGCGCCGACGGCGAAGTAGTCGTCGCCGACGCGCGCGAGGAGAACGGCCTCTCCGTTCGCGTGTCCGAGAATCTTGTCGCCCGAATTCAACGACGCGGCGTCGATGCCAGCGCCGAGGTCCGGTCCACTGAGCTCAGTATTCCCGCCCATGTTCCATCCTCCACACGATCGTTTTCACCAATCACGAGTACATTTCAACCACGCCGCGTTCCTGCGCTCGAAGCCGAGCCCTTCTCCTTCGACTTCACCGCCTAGCGTAACCCGCCATGGAAGATCTTCGATATCCTGTGGGCCGTTTCCAAAGGCCGCAGTCGCTCGAACCAAAACAACGACGCGCCGCGATCGACACCATTGCCGAAGCTCCGACGAAGCTTCGCGCCGCGGTGTCCGGGCTGACCGACGCGCAGCTCGACACGCCGTATCGTCCGGAAGGCTGGACGGTGCGGCAGGTCGTCCATCACGTGCCCGACAGCCATCTCAACGCGTACACGCGGTTCAAGCTCGCCTTGACCGAGGACACGCCGACGATCAAACCGTACAACGAAGCGGCGTGGGCGACGCTCGAGGACTCCAAGACGACGCCGGTGGCGACGTCGCTCGCGCTGCTCGACGCCGTACACGACCGGTGGATCCGCATCTTGCGCGCGATGTCGCCGTCCGATTTTTCGAGAACGCTCAATCATCCCGAGAATGGGATCATGAACCTCGACCAGATGCTTGCCCTGTACGAGTGGCACAGCCGGCATCATGTGGCGCATGTCACGACGCTCCGCGACCGGAGCGGTTGGTAACTTGGCTGCTCGGCAGCTCGGCCACTCGGCAACAGCCGAGAAGCCGAGAAGCCGAGAAGCCGAGTAGCCGAGTA
>Ga0070702_100000176_pt1 | contig 20371 bp, 16 predicted proteins | sample KBSK5103metaG_FD_65466 | JGI IMG/M metagenome (GOLD analysis project Ga0070702, IMG submission 65466) | Corn, switchgrass and miscanthus rhizosphere microbial communities from Kellogg Biological Station, Michigan, USA - KBS K5-10-3 metaG | ecosystem: Host-associated > Plants > Roots >... | reverse complement strand
TGCCGAGGAATCGATCCGCGGCAATCCGCTGGACGGCGTGGTGCTGCTCGGCGGCTGCGACAAGACCACGCCCTCGATCCTGATGGGGGCGGCGAGCGTCGACCTGCCGACGATCTTCGTCTCCGGCGGCCCGATGCTCTCGGGCAAATACCGCGGCCAGGACATCGGTTCGGGCACCAACGTCTGGTCGATGTCGGAAGACCTGCGCGCCGGCAAGATCACGCTGGAAGAGTTCCACGAGGCCGAGTCGTGCATGCACCGCTCGCACGGGCACTGCATGACCATGGGCACCGCCTCGACCATGGCCTCGATGGTCGAGGCGCTCGGCGTGGCCCTGCCGGGCAATGCTGCCTATCCGGCGGTGGATGCGCGCCGCAACGTCCTCGCGCGCATGGCCGGGCGGCGCATCGTCGAGCTGGTGAAAGAGGACGTGCGGCTCTCGCGCATCCTCACCAGGGAAGCGTTCGAGAACGCGATCCGCGCCAACGCCGCCATCGGCGGCTCGACCAACGCCGTGATTCACCTGATCGCCGTCGCGCGCCGCATCGGCGTCGAGCTGACGCTCGACGACTGGGATCGCGCCGGCGAGGGCGTGCACACGCTCGTCAACCTCATGCCGAACGGCAAGTATCTGATGGAGGACTTCTGCTACGCCGGCGGGTTGCCGGCGGTGCTGCGCGAGCTGGGAGAAAACAAGCTGTTGAATAGAGACGCCCTGACGGTGAACGGCCAGAGCCTCTGGGACAACGTGCGCGGCGCCGAGTGCTGGAACCGCGACGTGATCCACCCATTTCGCTCGCCGTTCAAGCAGAACACCGGCATCAAGGTGCTGCGCGGGAACCTCTGCCCCGACGGCGCGATCATCAAGCCCTCCGCCGCCACGCCCAAGCTGATGAAGCACAAGGGCCGCGCGGTAGTGTTCGAGAACATCGAGGACTTCCACAAGCTCATCGATGATGCGAAGCTGGACATCGACGAAGACTGTGTGATGGTGCTGAAGAACTGCGGGCCGAAGGGCTATCCCGGCATGGCCGAGGTCGGCAACATGCCGCTGCCTCCGAAGCTCCTGAAGAAAGGCATCACCGACATGGTGCGCATTTCGGACGCGCGCATGAGCGGCACGGCGTACGGCACGGTAGTGCTGCACATGTCGCCCGAGGCGGCCGCGGGCGGCACGCTCGCGCTGGTCCAGAACGGCGACCAGATCGAGTTGGATGTATCGAAGAGAAGGCTGCAGCTTCTCGTGTCGGATTCCGAACTGCAACAGCGCAAGGCCCGGTGGAAGGCGCCGCAGCCAGCGCTCGAGCGCGGCTACTGGCGCCTCTATCACGACCACGTCCTGCAGGCGCACGAGGGCGCGGATCTCGACTTCCTCGTCGGCAAGAGCGGCGCGTTCGTGCCGCGCGACAATCACTGAGGAGCATGCGATGCTGCAGGCCGCCGAGCTCACCATCCGTCTCCATCCCGAGGACGACGTCGTCATCGCGCGAGCGGAAATCCCGACCGGCACCCTTATCCCCAAGGAGAAGGTCGCGGCTGTTGTAACCATCCCGGCCGGGCACAAGCTGGCGGTGCGCGGCATCGCGCAGGGAAATCCCGTGCGGCGCTACAACCAGATCATCGGTTTCGCCACGCGCGCCATCAAGGCGGGCGACCACGTGCACGTGCACAACATCGCCATGGGCGATTTCGCTCGCGACTACGCTTTTTGTTCTCTAAGAACACCAACCCAATACGTCGAAAATCCCGCGACGTTCCTCGGCATCCGGCGCGAGGACGGAAGAATCGCGACGCGCAACTACATCGGCATCCTGACGAGCGTGAACTGCTCGGCGACCGTGGCCAGGATGATCGCCGACCATTTCAGGAACCGCCTGGATGACTACCCCAACGTCGACGGCGTGGTCGCGCTGACCCACAAGAGCGGCTGCGGCATGGCTTCCGAAGGCGAAGGCATGGACGTTCTCCGGCGCACCATGGCGGGCTACGCGCGGCATCCGAATTTCTTCGCCGCGCAGGTGGTCGGGCTGGGCTGCGAGGCGAACCAGATCAACAACCTGCTTTCGACGCAGAGCCTCAAGCGCCACGACCGGCTCCACGCCTACACCATTCAGGAAAAGGGCGGCACCTCGAAAGCGGCGCGGGAGGGCATCGCGCGCATCCAAGCCATCCTGCCGGAGGCGAACAAGGTGAAGCGCGAGCCGGTCGCTGCGAGCCACCTCACGCTTGGCCTGCAGTGCGGGGGGTCCGACGGCTATTCGGGCATCAGCGCGAACCCCGCTCTCGGGGCGGCAGTCGATCTGCTGGTCAGGAATGGGGGGACAGCCATCCTGTCGGAGACTCCCGAGATCTACGGGGCCGAGCACCTGCTGACGCGCAGAGCGCTCACCCAGGAAGTCGGCGAGAAGCTCATCGCGCGCATCCGCTGGTGGGAGGACTACACCGCGCGCAACAGGATGGAGATGAACAACAATCCCTCGCCGGGCAACAAGGCTGGCGGGCTGACCACCATCCTCGAGAAATCGCTCGGCGCCGTGGCGAAGGGCGGCACCACCAACCTCGTCGATGTCTACGAGTACGCCCAGCCCGTGACGGCGAAGGGCTTCGTCTACATGGATACGCCCGGCTACGACCCCGTGTCGGCCACCGGCCAGGTCGCGGGCGGCGCCAACATGATCTGCTTCACCACCGGCCGCGGCTCGGCGTACGGCTGCAAGCCCGCGCCTTCGCTCAAGCTCGCGACCAACACGCCGCTCTTCGTCCACCAGGAGGAGGACATGGACTTCAATTGCGGCACGGTGATCGACGGCACCGAGACGATCCAGGAGGCCGGTGCCCGCTTCTTCCAGCTGATCCTCGATACGGCGTCCGGGAACAAGACCAAGAGCGAAGAATTCGGCTACGGCGAGGATGAATTCGCGCCGTGGACCATCGGCGCCACGATGTAGTGGACCTCTCCGGGCACCTGCCGGACATCGCGATCGCCGCGGCGCTCGCATGGGGCAGCGGCCTTCGCGCCTACGCGGTGATCTTCGCCCTCGGCCTCGCCGGCGCCACCGGCTGGCTCGAGCTTCCGCCGCACCTGCGCCTGCTCGAGCATCCGATTGTCCTCGGCGCGAGCGGTCTCATGACCGCGGTCGAGTTCTTCGCCGACAAGCTGCCCTGGCTCGACAGCCTGTGGGACGCGGTGCACAGCTTCATCCGCATCCCCGCGGGCGCGGCGCTCGCCGCGGCGGTGTTCGGCGACTCCGACTCCGCCGTGACGCTCGCCGCCGCGATCCTCGGCGGGACCCTCAGCGCCGGCGTGCACTTCGCCAAGGCCGGCACGCGCGCCGCTATCAATACCTCGCCCGAGCCGTTCAGCAACTGGACCGCGTCGCTCGCCGAGGACGCCGTTGTACCGCTCGGACTGTGGCTCGCGTTTGCGCATCCGATTGCATTCTTTGCGGCATTGATTCTTTTCGTGGTCGGGGCTGCGCTGTTGCTGCGGCTGATCTGGCGCGGGCTGCAGCGCCTGCTCGCATGAAGCCCCGCGTTTACCTCGACGCCCCGCTGAAGGCACCGGGCGAGGTTTCGCTCGACGACGCGCCGGCGCACCATCTCGCGCGCGTGCTGCGGCTGCGGGAGGGCGACACGCTCACCGTCTTCAACGGCCGCGGCGGCGAGTGGGACGCCCAGTTCATCGGCAAGCGGCGCGTGCTTCTCGTGGCCTTCGACGCCGTCGAGCGCGAGTCGCCCCTGCGCGTTACGCTCGTTCAGGGAGTCTCGTCGGGCGACCGGATGGACTACACCGTGCAAAAGGCCGTCGAGCTCGGCGTGGCGGCGATCCAGCCTTTGCTTACGAAAAAAGGCGTGGTGCGGCTGGAGGGTATCCGTGCGTCAGCTCGCGTAGAGCACTGGAGAAAAATAGCGATCGCGGCCTGCGAACAGTGCGGCCGCAACCGCATTCCCGATGTTCTACCGCTCATCGATTTCCGGGACTACCGCCCGAACGGCGAAGGTCCGCGGCTGCTCTTGTCCGCCCAGGGCGAGTCGATCACGAAAATGAAAACGGAGAGCGGGACGACGATCGCGGCCGGGCCGGAAGCCGGCTTCGCGCCCGACGAGCAGGCAGCGCTCGAGCGCGCAGGTTTCGTCCGAGCGAGCCTCGGGCCGCGCGTGCTGCGCACCGAGACCGCGGCGCTTGCCGCGCTCGCCGCCCTCAACGCGCTGCGGGGAGACTTCTAGAGACGAGCTGCGCCATTTGCTCGTTGCCGCGGGCGCGGGCGATTTCGAGCGCAGTCTTGCCCTGCGCGTCCTTCGCGCCGAGGTTCACGCCGCGGCCTTCGACGAAGAGCTCCACCGCCAGCTGGTCGTCGCGCCGCACCGCTTCGAGGAAATCGTTGGGGTCGTGGTACTTGAGCCCCATCGCGGTGAGGTCCTTGCGGGCTTGAAGTGCTCCGTCGGGAGACGACCGTCCCGTGGTAGTCCGCTCGGTGGAAGCAGCGACCGGCTTGCCGATCTGCTTGCGCGCGAGCGAAGCGACGTCCAGCCCGATCGATGCTACGCGCGAGCGGTGCTCCGCCGGCAAGTCGGCGGTCGCTTCCTGAAGCAGTCCGGAGAAGGCGCCGTTCGCCTCGCTGCTGCGCCCGGCGAGCACGTCGTCGAAGGCCTTGTCGGGATTGTCGGACTGCGCGGTGCGCACGAGGATCTGCGCCAAGGTCAGCACGTGGCCGAAGGCCTTCCAGCCGTCTTCGTCTTGCGCGGCTGGCGCGGGCGTGGGACTCGCACTGGCACCCGCTGGGGGACTACCTGCTGGCGTGGTGTTGGCGCACGCTGTAGCCAGGAGTAGCGCCGATGCGAATGCGATGGGTTTCATGCGAACCTCCATAGACCCGAGCATAACGCGGTCCGGGCGCGGGACGTTTACCACTTACAATTTGTAGAAACTACAAAATGGCTACGCTGCAACATCCCGACAGCTTCGTGCGCTGGTTCCGCCAGGTCGCGCCGTATCTGCACGCGTTTCGCGGCCGCACGTTCGTGGTGGCATTCGGCGGCGAGATGTTCGCCGAGCGGGCGCGCTTCGCGAGCTTCATCCACGACGTGAGCATCCTGGCCGCGCTCGGCATCCGGCTGGCGCTGGTGCACGGCGCCCGTCCCCAGATCGAGGCCGAGCTCAAGACCCGTGGCATCCGCTCGCACTACGCACATGGACTGCGGATCACCGACGAGCGCGCGCTGCAGGCCGTCAAGGAAGCCGCCGGCGTGCTGCGGGTCGAGATCGAGGCCCTGCTGTCGCAGGGGCTGCCGAACTCGCCGATGGCGGGCGCGCAAATCCGGGTCGCGTCGGGGAACTACATCACCGCGCGGCCCATCGGCGTGGTGAAGGGAACCGACTTCCTTTTCACCGGAGCAGTCCGCAAGGTCGACGCCGCCGGCATCGCACGCCGGCTCGACGCGGGCGAGGTGGCGCTCGTGCCCCCGCTCGGCTATTCCCCCACCGGGGAAGTGTTCAACCTGGCGTGGGAGGACGTCGCGGAGAGCGTCGCCGTGGCGCTCAGGGCGGACAAGCTCCTCATGTACACCGACCGGCTGCCGGCCGATTCGAAGGGAGAAGTGATCGCCGAGCTCACCGCACAGGAGGCCGAGTCGCTTCTTGCGAAGAAAACAGACCTGAGCCAGACGGCGAGGCGGGCAATGGAGCACGCGGTTCGGGCGGTCAAGGCGGGGGTCGCGCGCGGCCACATCATCACGCGCCGCGCCAGCGGCTCGCTGCTGCTCGAGCTCTTCACGCACACCGGCGTCGGCACCATGATCACCGCGGCAACGGTGGAGAAGCTGCGCCCGGCGCGCATCGAGGACGTGCAGGGAATGCTCGCCCTGATCGAGCCGCTGGAGGCCGAGGGCACGCTCGTGAAGCGCAGCCGCGAGCTGATCGAGGCCGAGATCGGCAACTTCCTCGTGGTCGAGCACGACGGGGTGATCGTCGGCTGCGCGGCGCTCTACCCGTTCAAGGAGGAAAAGAGCGCCGAGTTCGCCTGTCTCGCGGTCGCCGAAGGCTATCGCGACGCGGGCTACGGCGAGGACCTGCTGAAAGCCTGCGAGGAACGCGCCCGGAGCCTGCGCATCCGGCGCCTTTTCGCCCTCACGACGCATGCCGCTCACTGGTTCCTCGAGCAGGGCTTCCGCGCCGGCGACGTGGCCAAGCTGCCCTCGCGCCGCCAGGCGCTCTACAACTGGAAGCGTGGCTCGAAGGTGTTCCTCAAACGCCTATAATTTTGGTATGGCGAGAACGGTGAAATGCGTCAAGCTGGGCCGCGAGGCCGAAGGGCTGGAACACCCGCCCTACCCGGGCGCGCTGGGCAAGCGGATCTGGGAGAGCGTCTCCAGGGAAGCCTGGGCGCAGTGGTTGAAGCAGCAGACCATGCTGGTGAACGAGAATCGGCTCAACCTCGCCGATCCCAAGGCGCGCAAGTACCTGATGGAGCAGACCGAGCGGCACTTCTTCGGCGAAGGCGCCGACACCGCCTCGGGTTACGTCCCGCCCCAGAAATAAAGGGGTCTGACCCCTTTTATTCCAGTAGCTCCCGCTCGACGTCCTCGATCCTGGTGTGCCGCACGTCGCGGCCTTTCACCATGTAGACGACGTACTCGGCCATGTTCTTGGCATGGTCGCCGATCCGCTCGACCGCCTTGGCAATGAACAGGATCTCGAGCGAGCGGGTGATGGTGCGCGGGTCTTCCATCATGAAGGTGATGAGCTGGCGCATGATGGCGCGGAACTCGTCGTCCACGGCCTGATCCTGCTTCACGACGCGCATCGCCTCGGAGACATCGAGGCGTGCGAACGCGTCGAGCGACTGGCGCAGCATCGCCGTGGCGCGATCGGCGACGTGCGAGAGGTCCAGCCGCGGCATGTGCTGGCGGTCGGCGGTGTGGATGAGCTTCGCCATGCGCGCTATCTTCTGCGCCTCGTCGCCGATGCGCTCGAGGTCGGTGATGGTCTTGATCACCGCCACGAGCAGGCGCAGGTCACCCGCGGCGGGCTGGCGCCGCGCGATGATGTGGCTGCAGGCCTCGTCGAGCTCGACCTCGATGGCGTTGACCCGGTGGTCCTCGCCGATCACCTTGTCGATGAGCTCCATGTCGCCGGAGATGAGGCTCTCCATCGCGCGGGTGATCTGCTCCTCCACCATGCCGCCCATCTGCAGCACGCGGGAGCGTACGCGCTCGAGCTCGGCGTCGAACTGCTTCGAGGTGTGCTCAGCCATGACCAGCCAGCCTATCAGCCTGGGATGACCGAAATGTTACGCCTTTCTGGCGCTCGAGGTTCTCACCCCGCCGGGCTCGGCGAGGAGCAGCACGTCGGCGGGGCGTTGTGCGAAAAGTCCGTTGGTCACCAGGCCGGCGAGGTTGTTCAGGTCGCGCTCGAGCTCGGGCGGATTGAGGATCGTCAGCCCGTGGCAATCGATGATGACGTTGCCGTTGTCGGTGGTGAAGTTCGCGCGCAGCTCGGGCAGGCCCCCGCGCTTCACGATCTCGCGGCCGACATAGCCGCGCGCCATCGGGATGACCTCGAGCGGCAGCGGAAACCTGCCGAGCACCGGCACGAGCTTCGAGGCGTCGCAGATGCAGACGAACTTCGCCGCTACCGCGGCGGCGATCTTCTCCCGCGTCAGCGCCCCGCCTCCGCCCTTCACCATGTGCAGGTGCTCGGTCACCTCGTCGGCGCCGTCGACGTACACCGGCAGCTCGTTCACGCTGTTCAGGTCGAATACCCGGATGCCGTGCGCCTTCAGCCGCTGCGCGCTCGCTTCCGAGGCCGCCACCGCACCCTCGATGCGGCCCTTGATGGTGGCGAGGGCGTCGATGAAGAAATTGACCGTGGAGCCCGAGCCGACGCCCACGACTTTGTCCTCGACTACAAACCGCAAGGCGGCTTCGGCGACGGCTTTCTTTAGATCGTTCTGGTTCACTTCTTGCGTTGCGGCGGAAGATCCGTGCACACGCCCTCGAAGGCCTCGGCGGCCATGCCGACCGACTCGCCCAGCGTGGGATGGGGGTGGATGGTCTTGCCGATGTCGGTGGCGTCGGCGCCCATCTCGACCGCGAGCGCGAGCTCGCTGATGAGGTCGCCCGCCCCCGTGCCGACGATCCCGCCGCCGACGATGCGGTGGTTGTCGGCGTCGAAGATGAGCTTGGTGAAGCCCTCGTCGCGCGCGTTGGCGATGGCGCGGCCGGAGGCCGCCCACGGGAATTTCGCCACCCCCACCTTGGTGCCGTTCTTCTTCGCTTCGTCCTCGGTGAGGCCGACCCAGGCGATCTCCGGGTCGGTGAAGGCGACCGACGGGATGACGCGGGCATCGAAATGCGATTTCTGGCCCGCCGCCGCCTCGGCGGCGACGTGGCCTTCGTGCACCGCCTTGTGCGCGAGCATCGGGTTCTTCGCGATGTCGCCGATGGCGTAGATGTGGGCGACGTTGGTGCGCATCTGCGAATCGGTTTCGATGAAGCCGCGCTCGGTGACCGCCACGCCCGCCTTTTCCGCTCCGATCCTCTTGCCGTTGGGCGCTCGGCCCACGGAGACAAGAATCATGTCGTACGTCTTCGCCTCGGCACCCTCAAAGCTGACTTTCAAGCCCTGAGACGAAGCTTCGACCTTTGTGGTCTTCGCCTTCAGCATGATCCGGTCGAAGCGCGGCGCGTTCACCTTCTGCCAGACGGCGACGAGGTCGCGGTCGGCGCCAAGCATGAGCGCGTCCATCATCTCCACCACATCGAGGCGCGCACCCAGGGTCGAGTACACCGTGCCCATCTCGAGGCCGATGATGCCGCCGCCGATGATCAGCAGCTTCTTCGGCACGCTCTTCAGCTCGAGCGCGCCGGTGGAATCGACGATGCGCGGGTCCTCCGGCAACAAAGGCAGCTTCGCCGCCTGCGAGCCCGCGGCGATGATCGCTGAGGCGAAGCGCACCGTCTTCTTTCCTTCCTTCGTCTCCACGACCATGTGGTGCGCATCGGAGAAGCTGCCCACGCCGGTGAGCACGGTGACCTTGCGCAGCTTCGCCATCGCGGCGAGCCCGCCGGTCAGCTTTCCGACCACCTTGTTCTTGAACTCGCGCAGCTTGGCGAGGTCGAGCTTGGGCTCGCCGAACGCGACGCCGTGCGAAGCGAGCGCCTTGGCCGCGTCGATCACGGCCGCGGTGTGCAGCAGCGCCTTCGACGGGATGCAGCCGACGTTGAGACAAACCCCGCCGAGGGTCGCGTAGCGCTCGACCAGCACCGTCTTCAGCCCGAGATCCGCGGCGCGGAACGCTGCCGAGTAGCCTCCCGGCCCGGCTCCCAGCACAACGACGTCGCACTCGACATCGGCGCCGGTCGAAAGCCCGGGCGCGGCCGGCCGTGGAGCTTCCGGGACTTTCGGGCGAGGAGGCGCTTCGCTTCTCGCCTCCTGCGACTCGAGCAGCAGGATCGGCGAGCCCTGCGAGACCTTGTCGCCCACCTTGATGCGCAGCTCCTTCACCACGCCCGGACCCGGCGAGGGAATCTCCATCGTCGCCTTGTCGGACTCGAGCGTGATGAGCGACTGCTCCTTGGAGACCGCGTCGCCGGGCTTCACCAGCACTTCGATGACCTCGACCTCCTTGAAATCCCCGATGTCGGGGACTCTGACCTCGGTGCCGGCGGCCATCTAGAGGATCAGCTTGCGGATGTCGGAAAGCACCGAGACGAGGAAGCTCGAGAAACGCGCGGCGGTGGCGCCGTCGATCACGCGGTGGTCGTAGGAGAGCGAAAGCGGCAGCATCAATCTGGCATTGAAGAGATCTTTTCCTTTTTCGTCCTTGCCGGCATATACGGGTCGGTATGCTCCACGCGACACCCCCAGGATCGCCACCTCGGGCGCGTTGATGATCGGCGTGAACGCGGTGCCGCCGATGCCGCCCAGGCTCGAGATCGAGAACGTGCCGCCCTGCAGGTCGCCGGGCTTGAGCTTGCCATCGCGCGCGAGCTTGCTGATGTCGGCGAGCTCGTGCGCGAGGTCGAAAACGCCCTTGCGGTCCGCGTCGCGCACAACCGGCACCACCAGCCCGCCAGGCGTGTCGACCGCCACCCCCACGTGGTAGTACTTCTTGATGATGACGTTCTCGCCCGACTTGTCGAGCGAGGAGTTGAACACCGGGAACTGCCGCAGAGCCGTGACGCAGGCCTTGATCATGAAGGCGAGCATCGTCAGCTTGAATCCCTTCTTCTCGGTCTCGGCGGTCTGCGCCTTGCGGAAAGCCTCGAGATCCGTGATGTCGGCCTCGTCGAACTGCGTGACGTGCGGAATCGAGATCCAGTTGCGGTGCAGGTAGGGTCCAGACAGCTTCTGGATGCGCGAAAGCGGCTTCGTCTCCACCGGGCCGAACTTGGCGAAGTCGACCTCCGGCCATGCGGGCAGATTGAACGGCAGCGGCGTGCCCGCTTTGGCGCTGACTTGAGTGGGTCCTTTTGAAAGGGCTCCCTTGACGAACGCCTGCACGTCGGTGTGCAGGATCCGGCCCTTGGGCCCGCTGCCCTGGACCTGGCGCAGGTCGACGCCGAGCTCGCGCGCGAACTTGCGCACCGAGGGACTGGCGTGAGGCATGGCGCCGACTTCCTCTTGCGGCTCTCGCGGCACCGGGCGCGGTGAAGGCGCGGGCGCCGCCGCCGGCGCGCTCGCCGCCGGCCTGGAAGGCGCCTGCGCAGGCGCGGGCGCGGCTAACGGCGCGCTCGTGGCGGGAGCCGCGCTCGCGGCGGCGGCCGGCGCAGCGCCCGCGGTTGCAGAAAGGAGGAGGATCGGCGAGCCCTTCGATACCTTGTCGCCGACCTTGATCTTCAGCTCGCGCACCACCCCGGCTGAGGGCGACGGAATCTCCATGGTCGCCTTGTCGGACTCGAGCGTGATCAGCGACTGCTCCTTCGCCACCGCATCGCCAGGCTTCACCAGCACCTCGATGACCTCGACCTCCTTGAAGTCGCCGATGTCGGGCACCGGGACCGTGGTCGAGCTGCCGTCGCCCGTGGGCTTGGGCGGGGGTCTTGGTTCCTGCTTGGCTTCCTTCTTCGGCTCGGGACGTGGCTGAGGCCTGGCGGCTTCGTCCTTCGCCTCGAGCTCGAGGATGGGCGAGCCCTTCGACACCTTGTCGCCCATCTTGATCGTGATCTCGCGCACCACCCCGTCGGAGGGCGACGGAATCTCCATCGTCGCCTTGTCGGACTCGAGCGTGATCAGCGACTGCTCCTTGGCGACGGCGTCGCCCGGCTTGACGAGCACCTCGATGACGGCGACGTCCTTGAAGTCTCCGATGTCCGGGACCACGACCTGGGTCATAAGTCGCTGTTCATGCCGTCGCGGGATCGGCCTTTTCGGGATCGATGCCGTATTTCTTGATCGCCTCGGCCACCTGCTTCGCCTTCAGCTCACCCTGGTCGGCGAGCGACTTCAGCGCCGCCACCGTCACGAAGTGGCGATTGACCTCGAAGAAGTAGCGCAGCCTGGCGCGTGAATCCGAGCGTCCGAAGCCGTCGGTGCCGAGCACCTTGTAGGAGCGCCCCTGCGGCACGAAAGGCCGGATCTGCTCGGCGAAGCTCTTGATGTAGTCGCTCGCGGCGATGACCGGGCCGGGCTTCTCCTGCAGCGCCTTGGTCACGTACGGCACGCGCGGCTTCGCCTCCGGGTGCAGCAGGCTCCAGCGCTCGGCAGCAAGGCCCTCGCGCCGCAGCTCGGTGAAGCTCGTCGCGCTCCAGACATCGGCGGCGACGTCCCAGTCGCTCTCGAGGAGCTGCGCGGCGGCCTCGACCTCGCGCAGGATGGTGCCGGAACCGAGCAGCTGAACCCGCGACTTGCTCTTCGACTTCGACGGCTTGAGCAGGTACAGGCCCTTGAGGATGCCCTCCTCGGCGCCTTCGGGCATCGGCGGGTGCTCGTAGTTCTCGTTCATCAGGGTGATGTAATAGAAAACATCCTCCTGGTTCGTCACCATGCGGCGCAGGCCGTCGTGGACGATGACCGCGACCTCGTGGCCGTAGGTCGGGTCGTACGAGATGCAGTTCGGAATCACCGAAGAGAGGATGTGCGAGTGGCCGTCCTCGTGCTGCAGGCCTTCGCCGTTGAGGGTGGTGCGCCCGGCGGTGGCGCCGAGCAGGAAGCCGCGCGCACGCTGGTCGCCCGCGGCCCATGCGAGATCGCCGACGCGCTGCATGCCGAACATCGAGTAGAAGGTGTAGAACGGCACCGTCACCTGGTTGGAATGGCTGTACGCGGTGGCGGCGGCGATCCAGGACGAGAAGGCGCCCGCCTCGTTGATGCCTTCCTCGAGGATCTGGCCCGCCTTGTCCTCGCGGTAGAACATCACCTGGTCCTTGTCGACCGGCTCGTACTTCTGGCCCTCGGGCGCGAAGATGCCGAGCTGGCGGAACATGCCCTCCATGCCGAAGGTGCGCGCCTCGTCGGGAACGATCGGGACGATGCGCTTGCCGATTTCCTTGTCCCGCACCAGCGCCGTGAGCGTGCGCACGAACGCCATGGTGGTGGAGATTTCCCGGCCCTCGCCTGAGCCTTTCAGCACCTGCTCGAAGGCGCTGAGCGGCGGCACGGCCGGCACGCCGTCCGCCTTGCGCCGGCGTTGCGGCAGGTAGCCGCCGAGGCTTTTCCTGCGCTCGTGCAGGTACTTCATCTCCGGCGAGTCGTCCGGCGGAATGTAGAACGGCAGCTCATCCAGCTTCTCGTCCGGGATCGGGATCGCGAACTGGTCGCGCATCTCGCGGATCGTCGCGGTGTCGACCTTCTTCAGCTGGTGCGTCGGATTCTTCGCCTGCCCTTGCTTTCCCAGGCCGAAGCCCTTGATGGTCTTGGCGAGGATCACGGTGGGCTGGCCCTTGTGCTTCACCGCCGCCGCGTAGGCCGCATACACCTTGTGTGGATCGTGGCCGCCGCGGTTCAGGCGCCAGATGTCCTCGTCGCTCATGCGCGCCACCATCTCGGCGACTTTCGGGTCCTTGCCGAAGAAATGCTTGCGCACGAACGCGCCGTCGTTCGCCTTGTAGTTCTGGTACTCGCCGTCGACCGACTCCTCCATGACGCGCAGCAGGCGCCCCTCCTTGTCGCGCGCGAGCAGCGGGTCCCAGTACGAGCCCCAGATGACCTTGATCACGTTCCAGCCGGCGCCGCGGAAGTCGCCTTCCAGCTCCTGGATGATCTTGCCGTTGCCGCGCACCGGGCCGTCGAGGCGCTGCAGGTTGCAGTTGACGATGAAAATGAGGTTGTCGAGCTTGTCGCGCGCGGCGAGGCCGATCGCGCCGAGCGATTCGGGCTCGTCCATCTCGCCGTCGCCGCAGAACACCCAGACCTTGCGGTTCGCGGTCTGCGCGAGCCCGCGCGCCTCGAGGTACTTGAGGTAGCGCGCCATGTAGATGGCCTGGATCGGCCCTAGCCCCATGGACACGGTGGGAAACTGCCAGTAATCCGGCATCAGCCACGGATGCGGATACGACGACACGCCCTTGCCGTCCACCTCGCGACGGAAGTTCAGCAGCCTTTCTTGCGAAAGCCTGCCCTCCATCAGCGAGCGTGCGTACACGCCGGGCGAGGAATGGCCCTGGAAATAGATGAGGTCGCCGCCGTGGCCGTCGTGCGGCGCGTTCCAGAAATGCTGCTGCCCGGTGCCGAACAGCGTGCCGACCGAGGCGAAGCTCGCGATGTGGCCGCCGAGCTCGTCGTCGTTCTTGTTGGCGCGGGCCACCATCACCATCGCATTCCAGCGGCAGATCGAGCGGATGCGCTCCTCGAGCGCGACGTCGCCGGGCGAGCGCTCCTCCATGTGCGGAGGAATGGTGTTGATGTACGCGGTGTTCGGCGAAAACGGAATGTGCGCACCGGAGCGGCGCGCCTTGTCGATCAGGCGCTCCAGCAGGTAGTGCGCGCGCTCGGGCCCTTCGCGCTCGAGCACCGCCTCGAGGGCGTCCAGCCACTCCTGGGTCTCGAGCGCGTCGGGATCGTTCGCTGCGGGGAATTGGGGGACGGCGGCCATAGTTCGGTTCCGTGTAGCTTGCTGCAGGGGGGCGCGGTTAGCTTAACCAGAAAACGGGCCCAATGCTAGACTGCGCGGCCTCCATGACGGCCAGGATCCTCGACGGAAAATCCCTCGCCGCGGCGACGCGCACCGCTCTGAAGCAGAAGGTCGACGCGCTTGTGCAGCGCGGGGTGCGCCCCGGGTTGACCGTGATCATCGCCGGCGACAACCCGGCATCCAAGGTCTACGTGAGGAACAAGACGCTTGCCGCCGAAGAAACCGGCGTGCGCTCATGGCTGCTCGAGTTTGGAAAAGAGGTTTCGGAAACCGAGCTGATGCAAACCGTCGCGGCGTTGAACGCGGATCCGGCGGTGCACGGCATCCTGGTACAGCTCCCGCTGCCGAGGCACATCGACGCGGCGCGCGTGCTCGAATCGATCGCGCCGGCCAAGGACGTCGACGGTTTTCACGAAGCCAATCTCGGTGCGCTGATGGCCGGCCGCCCGGGCGTGGTGCCGTGCACGCCGCTCGGCTGCATGCGCCTGATCGAACACGCCGGGGTGCAAATCGCGGGCCGGCACGCCGTCGTCGTCGGTCGCTCGAACATCGTCGGCAAGCCGCTGGCGCACCTCCTCTTGCAAAAAGACGCGACCGTCACCATCTGCCACTCGAAGAGCGCCGACCTCGGCGGGATCTGCAAGAGCGCGGACATCCTGGTCGCGGCGGTCGGACGGGCAAAACTCGTCGGCGCGGGAATGGTCAAACCGGGTGCCTGCGTCATCGACGTCGGCATCAACCGACTGCCCGAGGGCAAGCTCGCCGGCGACGTCGACTTCGACGCCGTCAAGGACGTCGCGGGCTGGATCACGCCGGTTCCGGGCGGAGTCGGCCCGATGACGATCGCCATGTTGCTTGAAAACTGCATACGAGCCGCTTCCAAGGAATGAATCCACTACTACAGTTTGCTGGACTACCCCGCTTCGACGAGATCAAGCCGGAGCACGTCGCACCCGCGATCGACGAACTGCTCGCGGCCGGCCGCGCCGCGGTCGAGGCTGCAACGAGCGCGCGTCCAACTTGGGACGAGTTCGTCGCGCCCCTCGAAGACGCGAACGAGCGCCTGGGCCGCGCCTGGGGGCAGGTTGCGCACCTGCACGCGGTGATGGACAGCCCGCCGCTGCGCGAGGCGTACAACGCGGCCCTGCCCAGGGTCTCGCAGTACTGGACCGAGCTCGGCCAGAACCTGCAGCTCTTCCAGAAGTACAAGGAGCTCGCCCGCTCCGCCGGATTCGCCGGCCTGTCCCCGGCGCGGCAGAAGATCGTGGACAACGCGCTGCGCGATTTCCGCCTTGGCGGCGCCGAGCTGCCGCTGGAGAAAAAGCAGCGCTACGCCGAGATCCAGGAGGAGCTCGCGAAGCTGTCGGCGAAGTTCTCGGAAAACGTGCTCGACGCTACGAACGCGTTTTCCATCCTCATCGAGGATGAGCGCCGGTTGAGCGGGATTCCGCCGGACGTGCTGCAGGCTGCGCGGGAAGCCGCCGAAAAGGAAAGCAAGCGCGGCTGGAAGTTCACGCTGCACATGCCGTCGTACCTGCCGGTGCTGCAGTACGCCGACGACCGCACGCTGCGCGAGACGCTCTATCGCGAAAGCGCCACCCGCGCCTCCGAGTTCGGCAAGCCTGATTGGGACAATACCGCGCTCATCGCGCGCATCGTCGAGCTGCGCCGCGAGCTCGCGGCGCTCCTCGGCTACCCCAATTACGCCGAAGTCTCGCTCGAGCCGAAAATGGCGCAGTCGCCAGCGCAAGTGCTCGAATTTCTCGACGATCTCTCGCGCCATGCCCGGCCGTTCGCCGAGAAGGACGCTGCGGAGCTGCGGGCTTTCTCCAGATCTGATCTGGGAATCGAAGACCTGCAGGCGTGGGACGTGCCCTACGCCTCGGAGAAGTTGCGCGCGATGCGCTACGCCTTCTCGGACCAGGAAGTGAAGCAGTACTTTCCCGAGGAGGTCGTGCTGCAGGGACTGTTTCGCGTCGCCCAGGCGCTCTACCAGATCACGATTGCGCCCTCGAAGGCGCCGGTCTGGCACGAGGACGTGCGCTTCTTCGAGATCCGCGACGCCTCGGGCGCCGCCTCAAATCCCGTGGTGGGCCACTTCTACCTGGATCTCTACGCCCGCGACACCAAGCGCGGCGGCGCCTGGATGGACGACGCGATCACGCGGCGCCGCAAGGGGAGCGCGATCCAGACCCCGGTGGCGCACCTCAACTGCAACTTCTCCAGGCCGCTCGGTTCGCCAACGGGCGCAAGGCCCGCGCTCTTCACGCACGACGAAGTGCTGACGTTGTTCCACGAGTTCGGGCATGGGCTGCACCACCTGCTCACGCGCGTCGAGGACCTCGGCGTGTCGGGGATCAACGGCGTCGAATGGGACGCGGTCGAGCTTCCCAGCCAGTTCATGGAGAACTTCGCCTGGGAGTGGGACGTGCTGCGCCACATGACGCGGCATGTCGATACCGGGCAGCCGTTGCCAAGACAATTATTTGAGAAAATGCTCGCGGCAAAGAACTTCCAGAGCGGCCTCGCCATGCTGCGCCAGATCGAGTTCGCGGTGTTCGACATGCGGCTGCATGCGGAGTTCGACCCGGCCTCCGGGCGGACTGCGCAGCGACTGCTCGAGGAAGTGCGCGATCGGATCGCGGTGCTGAAGCCGCCGGCCTACAATCGCTTCGCGAACAGCTTCTCGCACATCTTCGCGGGCGGCTACGCGGCGGGGTACTACAGCTACAAATGGGCGGAAGTGCTGTCGGCGGACGCCTATTCCTTCTTCGAGGAAAACGGCATCCTCGACGCGCGGGCCGGGCAGCGTTTCCGCGACGAGATTCTCGCGGTCGGCGGCAGCAGGCCTGCTGCGGAATCGTTCCGCGCCTTCCGCGGGCGCGAGCCGCGCGTCGATGCGCTGCTCAGGCACAATGGTATGATCGCCGCGTAAGTCCGCACTCATGAAGATGCGCACGCCCATCGCGGTTCTCGCTTCCGCGGCCGCTTTCGCGGCGGCTGCGCAGCAGCTCTATCGATGGACCGACGAAACCGGTCGAGTGCACATCACCGACACGCCGCCGCCCGCTTCCGCGCGCAACGTGCAACGGAAAAGCGGCGCCGGCAACGTGGCCGCGCCGCAGCAGGGCTTCGAGCTCTCCCAGGCGGTGCGCAGTTTTCCGGTGACGCTCTATACCGCGCCGTCGTGCAAGGAGTACTGCGTCATGGCGCGTACCTTGCTCAACAAGCGCGGCGTGCCGTTTACCGAAGTGCAGGTCGGAGACGACGCCTCACGCCAGGAGCTGAAGGCCGTCTCCGGCGGCGAGACCGTGCCGACCCTGGTGGTCGGTCGCAGCGTGCACCGCGGCTATGCAGCTGAATCCTACGATGCGCTGCTCGACTCGGCGCGTTACCCGAAGGCCGGGTCCGCGCCGCAGCGAGCGCAGGCCGCCCCGCCGGATCCCGACGAGGCCAAGACCGAGCCCGAGCCCGCCCCGGCCGGACCTTACGCGCCGAGGTCGCGGGGAAACTAGGCTTCCGGTTTTCTTCTGCGCCTCGCAACCTGGAACGTCAACTCGCTGAGGGTGCGAATGCCGCACCTGGTGGATTGGCTGGCGCACGCTCAGCCCGACATCGCCTGCCTGCAGGAAACCAAGGTCGAGGACTCGAATTTTCCGCTCGCCGAGCTGCGCTCCGCCGGCTACGACGCGGTGTATTGCGGCCAGAAGGCGTACAACGGCGTCGCGATTCTCGCGCGCTCCCCCCGATTGATTCAGTCGGGGGCGACCGACGTGCAGCATGGCATTCCCGATTTCGCCGACGACCCCAAGCGGGTGATCGCCGCGACCGTCGGCGAGCTGCGGGTCGTGTGCCTGTACGCGCCCAATGGGCAGGCGGTCGGCTCCGACAAGTACCAGTACAAGCTGCGCTGGTACGACGCTCTGACGGGGTGGTTGTCAAAAGAACTGGCGAGGCATCCGCGCCTGGCGGTAGTCGGCGACCTCAACGTTGCGCCGGAGAACCGCGACGTGCACGACCCGAAGCGCTGGTCGGGACAGATCCACGTCTCGGACGCCGAGCGCGCTGCGCTACGCCGGGTCATCGACGAGGTCGGGTTCGTGGATGCGTTCCGGCTGTTTCCGCAGCCCGAGGGAGAATTCAGCTGGTGGGACTACCGGCTCGCGGCGTTCCAGCGCAACTGGGGTCTGCGCATCGACCACATCCTGCTCTCGCCGGAGCTCGCAAGACGGTGCCGCGCTTGCGTCATCGACAAGTCGCCGCGCAGGTTGGAGCGGCCCTCGGATCACGCGCCGGTGATCGCGGAGCTCGAGACCTAGTCGATGAGCTGGTAGGCGGGGAGCGTCAGGAACTCGACGTACTGGTCGTCGGCGGTGATGCGCTCGAACAGTTCCGCCGCCTTATCGTAATTGCCTTCGCTCATCGCGGCCTTCACCTTGGAGAGTTCGTCTTTCAGGAGGACGCGGAAGAGCTCGACCGTGACCTTGCGGCCGTCGTCGAGCACGCCTTTCGGCGAGCGGATCCACTGCCAGATCTGCGAGCGCGAAATTTCGGCGGTCGCGGCGTCCTCCATCAGGTTGAACACCGGGACGCAGCCGTTGCCGGCGAGCCACGAGCCGAGATACTGGATGCCGACCGAGATGTTGTTGCGCAGGCCCGTTTCCGTGATCGGCTTCTCGGGCTGGAACGCGAGCAGGTCCCTGGCCGAGACACTGACGTCGGGCCGCTGTCGCGAGTACTGGTTGGGCTGCGGCATGTGCTTGTCGAACACTTCCTTCGCCACCGGCACGAGCGCGGGGTGCGCCACCCAGGTGCCGTCGCAGCCGTCGGTCACTTCGCGCAGCTTGTCCTGCCGCACCTTCTCCAGCGCCGCCTCGTTCGCCATCGGGTCGTTCTTGATCGGGATCTGCGCCGCCATGCCGCCCATCGCCGGCGCTCCGCGCCGGTGGCAGGTCTTGACGAGCAGGAGCGCGTAGGCGCGCATGAACGGCGCCGTCATGGTGACCTGCGCGCGATCAGCAAGGCAGAAGTTGCGGTCGGCGCGGAATTTCTTGATGCACGAGAAGATGTAGTCCCAGCGCCCGATGTTGAGGCCCGAGGAGTGCTCGCGCAGCTCGTAGAGGATCTCGTCCATCTCGAAGGCGGCGACCACGGTCTCGATCAGCGCGGTGGCGCGGATCGTGCCGAGGGGGACGCCAAGCTCCTGCTGCGCAAGCACGAAAATGTCGTTCCACAGCCGCGCCTCGAGATGCGACTCCATCTTCGGCAGGTAGAAGTACGGGCCCGAGCCGCGCGCGAGCAGCTCCTTCGCGTTGTGGAAGAAGTAGAGGGCGAAGTCGAAGATGCCGCCCGACACCGGCTGGCCGTCGACCGTGACGTGCTTTTCGTCGAGGTGCCAGCCGCGCGGGCGCGGGATCAGCACCGCGGTCCTCTCCTTGAGACGGTAGAACCTCTGGGTGCTGTCGGCCGCGGTGCTTTCGAAGCTGATCGTGCGCCGCACGGCATCGCGCAGGTTGATCTGCCCGTCCACCATGTTGTGCCACGTCGGGCAGTTGGCGTCCTCGAAGTCCGCCATGAAAGTGGAGGCGCCGCAGTTCAGCGCGTTGATCACCATCTTGCGATCGGTCGGTCCGGTGATCTCCACGCGCCGATCCAGGAGGTCCTTCGGCTGCGAGGCGACCTGCCACTCCGAATCGCGGACGTGCCTTGTTTCCTCGAGAAAGTCGGGCTTCGCACCGGCGTCGAACGCCTTCTGTCGCGCGGCCCGGCGGGCAAGCAGCTCCTGCCGGCGTGACTCGAAGCGACGATGCAGCTTGGCTACGAAGGTGAGCGCCTCGGGCGTGAGGACCTGCGCGAACTCGGGGGTGATACGTCCCGAGATCGAAACGTCTTTGGGTAGCGGACCGGACATGTGCATAGCAGCATCTTCTCGCTATCAAGACACTAAATTATTGAGTGGACGGCGAATCTCCCCCGCGACCGCCCCGCTCACAGCTAGTGTCGGCGAAGTGGTTGCCGCACTGCAACATTACCACAGGAAGACTGAATGAGACATACCTCACAGGTCTGCCGAATGGAGTTTTTAGGAACTTTGACCGCCATTTCATATTATGAAATGCGGCACTGCCGCGTGAAATCGTGCGCCGATCGGAGTACGCTCGGATTCTCTCCGGTTCCCTCCAACCCCTTGTTTCATATCGTGAGATAGCCAGATGCCCGCCGCCTATAACGTTCTGATTCTTGGTGCTTCCTACGGCTCCCTGCTCGCCATCAAGCTGCTCGCCGCGGGCCATACGGCG
>Ga0070702_100000155_pt1 | contig 21419 bp, 29 predicted proteins | sample KBSK5103metaG_FD_65466 | JGI IMG/M metagenome (GOLD analysis project Ga0070702, IMG submission 65466) | Corn, switchgrass and miscanthus rhizosphere microbial communities from Kellogg Biological Station, Michigan, USA - KBS K5-10-3 metaG | ecosystem: Host-associated > Plants > Roots >... | reverse complement strand
CCTTCGGGCGCTGCCGCAAGTGCCGCGGGTCTGGCCGGCTCGCCCGATCGGACGGTCGGGTCTTCCGCCTCTGTCCCCGCTGCAAGTCCACCGGCCGCCGGCTCCGTCTCGGCCGCCGTGCCTGGAACCTCGTCAACCGTCGTCGACAGGAGCGCACCCGATGACCGAGATTCGCCCGGATGCCGTACCCCAGCCGTACCCCATGCCCCGGGTTGGTAGCCGTGATGCGCTGGCCGCGTTCGACCGCGGCGACCCGGTCGTGGTCGAGCGTGGCCACCTCGCGGACGGGCGGCCCGCGCTCCGCGTCCGCCTGGTCGATGCCCCCAGGGCTGTCGGGGGTGTGCGTGCGGTCCACATCCCTCGCCGCCGGGTCCATCCGGCCGTCTGGGTTGCCGGTATCGGCGCAACGGTGGGGTTCCTGGCCGCGCTCGGCTGGGCGCTGGCCGGCCTCGCCGCCCTGGTCCTCGGTCACGCCGTGGAGATCGGCGGGGCGCTGGCGCTCGCCGTGCTGGTGCTGGCCGCGCTCGGTGGCGGTACCTGCGTCACGGTCATCACGATCCGCCACCACCATTGAGAGGATGCGTCGCATGGTGAGGCTGTATCGAGCCGGGGCGGCGAGGGCACGGGCGTTCCGGGTTAGCCCGGACGTTCAGCCGGCTGACTCGGGCTGGGTGTTGTACCGGTCCAGGGTCGCCCGCGCCGTCGAGGCGTCCAGGAACGTCAGTTCCCACGGGCCGGTGTTTACGTCCATCTCCTTACCGAACCCGACCCACTTGCCGGTGATGCGCCGCCCGGTCGGCTCGGCCAACATCTGGATCGCACCGTAGTACCGCGCGCCGCGGTAGTGGCCGTCCTTGGCCGTGTGCTCGGTCCACGTTCCGGTGAGGACGTTGCCCTCGACGGTGAGGTCCATCGTCAGGACCGACGCGGCCGACTCGGGCAGGCTCCGCACCGTGAGCCGGTCCCCGTGTTGGAGGATCACGACGTGGTGCTGGCCGACGAACGAGGCACCCCGGGAGCTGGAGAAGTACTCGTAGCGGCTGAGCCACACGCCGGTGAGGGTGCCCTGCGGCGCGGGTCGCGGCGTTGGTGCGGTGGGGGGCTGCATGGTGGTGTCGGTCGGCTCGACGTCGTGGCCGCCGTGCCCGTCGGGGACGACGACACCGAAGCCGAGGGCTTCGATCGGTAGCCCGGTGACCGCTTCCAGCGCGCGGGCGTAGGCCGGCCTGGGGGCTGCGATCGTGCCGGCTTCCCACCGCTGTACGAGCCGCTTGGAGCAGTCGTTGGGCCGACCGGCGCGCGTGCCAGCCGCCCGGATCGCTCTGGCGAGGTCATCTTGAGACATGCGCATCCGGATACGTGCGGCGCGCAGCGCGGTGTTGAGGTCGGCCACGAGCGCTACGGTAGCGCCATTCCGGCGGCAATGACACCTAAATGACGCCCCGAGGGACACCCGTTGGACGCCTCCTGCGTCGTCGCGCAGAGTGACATTGCGGCGTCATTGTGTGGGGCAGGCGTGGCGGAGCGTTCACCCCAGCGACATCCGCCGCGCCGCTTCCCAGGAGGACGCCGCGTGGACCGCATCGACCGGCACGACACGATCCGTGAGCACCGACCGTCCGGATGGCTTGCGGTCGTCGGGATCAACCGCTGCCGCTCCTGCCGACGACGCTGGCCGTGCGGGCCGTACCTGAACGTGGCCATGCTCCGCGACGTGCACCGCGAACGGGCCGTCATCGAGTGGCAGCGGCAGTTGCTCGTCGCCCAGGACGAGGCCCGGCGGGCGGCCCGGTGAACCACCTGCCGATACAGCCGAGCTGGCGGTGTCACTCGTGCGGCATGGCGTGGCCGTGTCCGGCCGCCTGCGCCCAGCTTCGGACCGAGTTCGCGGACGACCTGGTTGCCCTCGCCATGTATTTGGCCCGGTGCATGATCGACGCCGCCGGGGACCGGGTCGACCTGCCCGCCGGGGATCTCCACCGCCGCTTCCTCGGCTGGATCCGCGTCGGCCACTAAGCCCCGCAGGATCACGGCCCATCGGCGCTACTTTTGCGGTCATGCGACCCGTCAAGACCTGTCGACTCTGCCATAACTATCTCCGCAATGGTCAATGCCCTCACTGCGCGCCGCACCCACCTTCACCTGCGAAAACGGGTACAATCATGGTGCGAATTGGCGAACTGGAGCAGGGAGAAGAATCGAATGACGCATCAACGGCAGGTCTACGATCTGGCCGAGCGACTCGGCCTGACTGAACCGCTCGCCGAGGCCCGACGATTCGTGGAACGCGCCAATGAGATCAACGCCGAGTTGGCGGCATTCCGCGCGGAATGCGAATCCGATCACGCGGGGCTCATCTCGAAGATCCTGGCCGGGCCGGTCGACCGCCGCATGGTCGAGGAGCAAGCGGTCCCCGCACTCGCCTGGGCCCACGACGGCCCCGGGGCAAAAATCATGGTCGGTGCTGTCGTCGCCGCGCACCGCGCCGCAGATCAGGCCGTCGACACCTCCGCTGCGGCCCTGTGGGAACCCCTCGTCGCGGCCGTTGACGAGGTCATCGCCGCGGCCGACCGCCTACGCCTGCCACCCGGCATCACCGCTGAGGGTGCCGCACGACAGGCCGGCCTTGCCGACCGGTGGGCCGAACAGGGGGTCCTTCTCCAGCGTTGGCACGATGCGCACGCCCTGGCCGGGCTGCTCCGTACCCATGGCTGGGTCGACGCGTGCCCCGTCGACGACCGCGAGTTGTATCTGAGGTACAAGGCGCCGAACGCGCTACCGGATAGCTACTGGAAATTGCCCGGCCCGGTCGTGCTCGCCGCGGCCGTCCTGTTCGGTGCGGGACCTGGCCTCTACACCGCACAGGCCGGCCGTGAGCGTTGGCTCACGAGCCGTTCCGTGGGTGCCCGGTGACCGCGCCGCTGCACTTTCGGACCGCGGCCGGGGAGACCGGCGGCGACCACCGCCACGCCGCGCCGTCGCAGTCACCCGAGCGACCCGACCGGCGGGTGTACGCGATCCTTGCCCGGTGGGACGCCCAGGCCCGGGTCGAGGGGACGGACACGGGATCGGTCTGGTACAGCAGGAACTCCGTTGACCTGGACGCGCTCCCTCCGGTCGTCCTCTTCCCCGACGGGCCGTGGATAGGGCGGACCGCCCGACTGATCGACACAGGCGCCCGCCTCGACGCGGTCATCGACCTCGACGACAGCGCGGACAGCGATGCTGTTCTCGGCCTCCTCGACGACTGGTCCCGGATCCCCCTACTGCCGAGGTACGAAGGTCACGTCGTCGCCCGGGTCGGTGAGGACGGTGCCACCGGACTGGAGTACATCGGTGGGCGCCTGGTCGAAATCGCCATCGTGCCATCGGCAAGGTTCGACATCGCGTCGGCCTACGCCCCGGGTACCGGGCCGGAGTACTGGTGAGCGGCCCGGTCCACTTCCGCCGCACGGGCCGGATCACCGGGTTCCGCTCCGACAACGCGGCGGCGTCGGGGCCTCGGCGGCTCCGGATCCGAGTGGCCGGGTGGGGCGAGCCGGCGCAGGTACATGCCCGAGGTGTGGGCGGGATCAGCCTGGCCTGGTACGTGCGCGGCTGTGTGGCCCTCTACCACCATCCGGAGTTCCGCCTGCGTCACGGCGGGCCACGACTCGGCCAGACCGTTGCGCTGCTGGAAGGGCCCATCGGGCTTGACGCCGTCGTGAACGTGGACCAGAGCCAAGCTGGCGATGACCTGCTGGTCCTGGTCGACTCGGGGACACCGATACCCGTGTCCGCCACGTTCGAGGGCTCGATGAGGAGCACGGAGTATCACACTGGGCGGCGTGAGCTGCGCTTCGACAAGGGCCTGTTGACGGAGATCTCGATCGTCGAATCGGGGGCGTTCGGCACGGCACGGGTGCTCGGTCGCACGGCTTGGCCGGCGCCCTGATACCAGCGCCGGCCGGTCCTTATGCCGCCCGGTACCGGCGCAGCAGCAGGGCTTGAGCTTCCTCGCCGGTCGTGGGCCGGTCGTTGTCCGCGTCCAACAGGCGCCGCGCCAGGTGCTTCGCGCGTGCGGTGCGCTGCTCCGCCAGGATGTGCGACCGGGCCCACACCGCGATCGCCCCGGCACCGGCGGGTGGCGTACCCCACCGACCCGGGAAGACCGATCCTCGGCCCGTATCGGGCGGACCCTCCATCGCCGCAGTCTCCACGTAGTACATGGCCACCACCCTCTCGTTGCAGTTGATTATGAACCGGCCGTCCTGATCACCAGCGCCGATCGGCTACGGGCTTCGCTTGCTGGGCAACGATTCCGGACCTACGACCGTTCCCGTGGCGAAGGTTGCACACCCTGTGTGCCGCTCGGCAGTTCGCGGGGTCCAACGCCGCACCGCCGAGGCTGAGCGGCTCTAAGTGGTCGAGCGTCGGGCCCATCATGTGGTTTCCGGACAGGTTCGGGTCGATGCCGCCGCCGCACCGGTAGCAGACCAACGGGCGCACGCCGAGGATCTGCGCGCGGAACTTCCGGTAGGGCCCGCCTTCACGGCCGCGCCGTGCGGCCAGCGTGCGATAGCTCGCCTCGCGCGCGATGCGTTCGGCACGGGTCGGCCTCCGCCTCATCTCGACCTCCCACCGTCGTTACCCATAGCGATCCCCCAATCTTGACTACTCAGCGTAGATAATACGCAGAGTGAGATACATCGACTTACGTCACCGTCCAGCCCTCGGCCTCCGACTACACAGCGTAAGAACTGGCCGTTTTTTTCATGATCTTTTTGCCTGTCGAGAGCGCTCGACTTCCATTTTTCCCCGGAGGATATATCGGATGATCATCTTCTCTTCACGTTTATGCAGGTCAGAGGCTTGCAGTCTCCAAAGCGCCGCGCGAAGCTGCCGAGGAGGCTTACCGATCTCCGTCACGTTAAGTGAGTAGCATAGAGTGACGGAGATCGGGGGCTGAACGACATCAACACGGCGCCAGTGACGATGCGTAGCCGTTTCCGGGATCATCAGGCACCCGCCCGGGCGACCTGGCGCATCCCGCGGGCCGCTCCGGTCAGCTCCGCACCCACGCCCGGGGCGACCCGGTCCACCGCAGCGCGCAGCAGCCGGACCTCCGAGATCAGCAGATCCATGCCCTCCCCGGTCGTGACGTGCTCGGTCCGGCCGCTGGTGTTCACGCCGAGGGTGCCGCTGGGCCACGCCCCGCCCTGGTCGTACCGGCGGACCAGGCCACCGGCCGCCATGTGACCGAGGTGCGCGAACGAGTCGACCGGGGTCACACCGGCGCCAACGTGCACACCCCGCGAGCCGGTCGACTCGAACGGAAGACCCGCGAGCCAGCCGGCGGTGTGCCCGACCCGGCCGCCGCCCTTCTCCCCAGGGTTCGCCCAGCCGGCCGTGAACACACCCATTCCCGGATGCGGGAAGTACCCGGCCTCGTTGCTGGTAGAGAACGTGTGCGAGTACGGGTTACGGCCGCTGAGCAGGTTGAACGCGGCCGAGACGATGCCCGAGCAGTCGAACGCTCCGGGCCCGGCCTGCGCCCAGCCGTAGGGCTTGCCCTCCTGCGCGCGCAGCCACGCCTGCACCGCGCCCACGTTCCCGCCCGCACCGCCACCGCCGAAGCCGAGCTTGTTCTTCACCCAGGTCAGTAGATAGCTGACCAACTTGCGGGCCGTGCCGACGCCCAGGTCTCGGGCAAGAGCCGCACCCGGGATCTTGTCGATGAGGCCGTTGACCCGCCCACCGATCCACTTGGCCGGGTCCATGAACATGTCGACCAGGCCACCGTCGGCGTAGCGGCCGACGGAGATGCCCTGCGACCCGTCACCGGCCAGCTTGGGCTTGCGCCGGCCGATCAGGGAGTCGAAGAACCCCACGCCGAGGCCCTGCACGACGTGCGCGGGGATGACGTACTCACCGGCGCTGGCCAGGATCGGGATCTTGTCTTCGCGAGGCCCGCCCGGGCCGGAGAGCAGGCCACCGTCGGCCATGGCCATGGGTGCCCGACCCCCGCCGCCGCCACCTCCGCCGCTGAACGGGTTGCCGACCGGCGGAATCGTCCCCACACCGAGCGCCTTCGCGACGGTGTTGATCGACCCGATGATGCCCTTGTTGATGACCGTGTCGATCACCCACGAGATCGGGGTTGCCATGACGGACTTGATCCCGTCCCAGATCTTCCCGACCAGGCCGACGCCGCTGCGGAACGCGTTGGGGATGTCGATCGTGACGAAGTCCGCGATCGACGTGAGGATCACCCTCATGACCTTCCACGCCCCGGACAGCACGGAGACCATGCCGTTCCAGGAGTCGACGAACACGGTCTTCCAGAGCCACGAGAAGATCGGGGCGAGGGTGTTGGTGATGAACCCGATCGCGAGCGAAAAGATCACCTTGGCGACGTTCCACCAGAAGCTGATCGACTCGCCCATGGCCTTGAACGAGGGGCCGATGACGGTCCGCCACAGCCATAGCACCGGTGGTGCGATGACGTTCTCGATGTACCACTTGACCAGGGCGAAGACGATCTGGATGACCACCCACCACGCGTTGATCATGAACTTCATCGCCGTGAAGTACGGGTGGATGATCGTGTTGTAGAGCCACATCACGACGCCGCCGACGAGGCCGAAGTACAGCTTGATCCCGGCCCACCACAGCCCGACGACGACCATGATCCCGTCGAACGTCGGCTTGATCCCGTGCTGCCACAACCACACCGCGGCGTCCGCGACGGCGTGGAACGCGACGATCAGGGCGTGCCACACCGCGATCCCGGCCGACTTCATCCACGCCCACGCCACGATCACGAAGTTGTGGAACGCCTTGAAGTGGAAGAACGCCCACACGATGCCACCCACCACGGCGGCGATGGCGACCACGATCAGCCCCCACGGTGAGGCGAGGAACGCGGCGTTGAGGGCCCACTGCACCGCCGCCCAGATCTTCGTCGAGACTGCGGCGAGCCGCGACCAGACGAGATAGGCGGCGATCTGGAGTTCGGCCGCCGAGGTGATCGCGACGTTGGTACCGACGGCGGCGTTGAGGAGCCACTGCGCCGCGGCGGTGATCCGTAGGACCGCGAGCATCCCCTTGAACGCGGCAACGAGCTTGCTGATGACGATGACCCCGCCGGCCAGGCCGACCAGGGCACCGACCGTGCCGGCGATCTGCGCGGTCAGCTCGGCGTGGTCTTTGACCCAAGACGTCATGGGCCCGAGGAGTTCGGTGACCTTGCCGACCAGTTCGCCGACCTTCGGCAGCAGCACCGTCCCGATGTTGATGGACAGGGCTTCGAACTGCGCCTTCATCGCGGCAATCTTGAAGTTGAACGTGCCGGTGATTTCTGACCAGCCTCTGACGTGCCCGCCGGCCTCCGCGGTGGCCGAGGACACCATGCCGATCGCCCGAGAGGTGTTCTCGCTGTTCTCGCCGGTGAGCTGCAGGGCGACGTTCAGCGACGCGGCGTCACCGGTCGCGGCGGCGAGCGCACCGGAGTACGTCTGCATCACCGCGCCGCCGGTGAGCTGCTGCGTTCCTAGCTGGTGCGTCGAGTTCGCCAAGGTCTGAAACTTCTGCAGCAGCCCCCGCTGTACCGGGTCGAGGGCCATCGACTCGACCCGGAACCCCTTCGCCGAGATCGTGCCGTCGATCAGCTCCTGGGCGAGCTTCTGCGCCGCCGACGACAGGCCGACGTACGCCGTCCGCATCGTCAGGAGCACCATCTCCGACCCGGGCGGCATCGACGCCTTGACCCGGTCCGCGATCAGCTTCAACGACCCGGACAGGCCACGCTCGCCCAGCTTGGCGGACAGGTCGCGGGCGTCGATGCCGAGGATGGCCAGCTCGCGGCTCATGGTGTCGGTCGGCTTCTGCAAGTGCCTGATCGCGTCGGCCATGTTCTGTGTCGCTTCTTCGGCGCTGATGCCGTGCAGCGTCATCGACGCGAGCGAGCCCAGGACGTCTTCCATGCTGATCCCGGCCGCCGCCGCGGCCGGCAACACCGAGTGCAGCGCCCCGGTCAACCCCTCGAACGTGGTCTTACCGGCCGCGGTCGCCGCGACCAGCTTCGACGTGACATCCGCGGCGTTGCCCGCGTCGAGGTGGTAGTCGACCAGGGCCGTCGTGACCGCGTTGGTGACCTTCGTCAGGTCCGCACCTTCGGCCTTCGCACCTTCCGCAGCGGCCCGGAGCACCTTCAACGCGTCGGCGCCGTGGAAGCTGCCGCTTTCGACGGTGTACATCGCCTTGCCGAGTGCTTCCACCGTGGTCCCGACGGGGCCGGCCATGGCCAGGATCCCGTCGGACACGATCTTCAAGTTGCCGCTGACCCGGGTACCGGTCTCCCCCGCACTGGTGACCAGGCGGACCATCTGCGCTTGGAAGTCCCCGGCCGCCTTCACGGAGTCCTTGAGCAGCAGGCCCAAACCAGCGCCGAACCCGACCACCATCAGCTTGGAGGCGGACGCCCCGAACGACTTCCCGAACGCCGCACCCTGGGACGCACCGGCCGTGCCGAGCCGCGCAGCGGCGATGCCGGCCGACGCCTCCCCGGCGAAGGACACCATCGTCGGGCGAATGTTCACAAACACATTCGCGAGCTGTGCCACCGGGTCAGCCCGCCAGTGCCACGGGGCGAACCGGGAGGCCGGCCACGTATGCGTCGAGGTCGCCCGGGCGGATCCGCGGTCGGTGGCCCACCTCGACGGCCGGCAACTGGCCGGCGGCGACCAGGCGCCTCACGGTCCGCTCGCTCACGCCGAGACGTAGCCCCACCTGGGCGTATGACAAGGTCAACACATCCGGATCATCACCGTCGCCATCCGACGGCGCGAGCGATGGCCGCCGATGGCCGCCGCTGGCCAGCAAATGCGCCGATTCGAGCAGCCGCGTCCACCTGATGCCGTCGCTGACGGCCCGACTCCGCGCCTCGGCCAGCAGCCCCGCGACGCACGCCAGCACCGCCTCCGGCGACGTCGGCTCGACCACTTACCGTCCCCGCGGGGCGCAGTCGGCGCAGCACACCGACCGGAACAACAACCGCCCGAACCGGGTCGCCCCGGCATAGACGACCTCACCCGGGCCGCAGATCCGATCACAGGCAGCGCACCGGCGGGCCGCCGGCGAGTCAGGGCGGATCAGCAGGACACGCACGCACGCGGCGCAGACGACCGTCCCGGGCCGCCACGTCGCCGCGTACACCTCGTGCCCGGTGTCGGGGCCGGGGTCATGTACGCAGGTGATTGCCTGCCCGGACGCGAATGCCTCAACCGTGTCGACGAGCAGGACCAGCAACCACAGCGACACACGACCCGACCGCAGGTCAGCAACCCTCTCGATCGCTGTGAAGTCCCGGTCGACGCCCGTCGACCCGCCGGTCAGCAACCCCGGTGCCACCAACCGCAACCGGGCGACCAGGGCCCGCCGCCGGGCCACGTCGACCCGATCCGGCCGGTCCCTCACCGCGACCCGGCCTCGACCGGATCCACCGCGGTCCGCGAGGTGTACGCGGTCACGATCCACGCGAGGTCCGCCGGATTGATCCCATACCGGCGGGCCAGCGATAGCGGATCGTCACCGGCGAGCAGCCGCTCGCAGAGCACCCGGGCGATCACGTCCGCCGTCGGCTCCCGGCCGTTCATGCCGCCCTCGCCGACCGCTGCCGGACCGTCGCAACGGCCTGGCGCAGCAGCAACCAGTCGACCGCCTCGGGCGGGGCGTCGCAGTTCGGGCAACGGTGCTCACCGGTGACCTCGCCCCGGTCCCCACCGCCGACGTCGACGAGCAGGAGCCCGCCGCAGTGCCGGCAGCGGAGGTGTGACGGCTCGAACGGCTGATCGCTCAGGTAAAGGCCGCTCATGCTGGTTCGCCCGTTCGTGGCTCCGCCGACGCCTGCGCCAGCGTGTCGATGATGAGTTTCGCCTCCGCGGACGTAAGCGACTTCGAGCTTTCCAACTGCCGGCCGGCGATCTCGGAGCAGTACGCGAGCCGCTCCGCGCGGTCCTTGATGTCGGCCTGGCCCAGCATGACCATCAGCTTGCGGAGCTGCGGGTCGCTGATCATCCGTGGCTCGTCTGGCTGCTCCGGCGGGGCCGGTTCGGGCGGCTTGCGGGTGGTCCGTTGCCGCTCCGCCGGCCGGTTCCGGATCTCGTCCGCCGACGCGACGCCCCGCTTGGCGTCCGCCGCCCCGACGGCAATGATCGCCCGCCCCCACGCGCTCGTCTCGGCGTTCTGCAACTCCGAGAACCGGGTGTACGGGGTGCGGCCGGGGCACGGCTCCCACGCGGTCCCGATCCCCGGCCGTGGGTCATCGGGGGTCCGATACGCCGCGGCGACGACGACCACGAACGCCTGGTCGCCGACCCGTTCGATGCTGTACGGCTTGCTCGGGTCGGCCGGCTGGAGCGACCCGGTCGGGTGCTTCGCGCGGAATTCGATGATCCGCTCGCTGACCTCGACGTAGTCGCCGAGTTCCGGCGCCCGGCTCACACCGCACCGCCGTCGCGAAACTCGACCAGCGCCATGTCGGAGCCGAGCTTGGCCAGGACCTGGTCGATCGTGAGGTCGTCGTCCTCGGTCTCGATCAGGACCATGCTCGCCAGCCGCAACGCGACCGCGGCCATCGGCACCACGAGGTACTCCGCGCCCCCGGCCTCCTTGGCGACCTCGGCGAGCACCTGGACGTGCTCAGCGTCGGTCATCTGCCCGATCCGATTCGCCTGGACCGCCGCCAGCACCGCGACGCAGCCCCGCACGGCAGCACCGAACTCCTCCCCGGTCATCGGAGCCGCCATCCAAGGGCGTCTTTCACGACCACACCCTGGGCGGACAGCACCCGTAGCGCGTCAACGATCGCGGTCTCGCTGACGCCCGGTAGGTCGACGGACAACCCGAACGCCGTGTGTCCAACGGCCGGGTTGGCGCCCAGGATCTTATGGACCCGATCGACCAAGCCCGCCCCGAACTGCACGCCACTCACGCCGCACCGCCCGGAATCCATGCCCACACCGTCTCCGTCCTGCCGTAGTCCCACGCCGGCATCTCCTCAACAAGCCCCTCGGCGAATAGCGCAATCAGTGCGTCGACGACGGTGCTCTCACCGACTCCAGGCAGGGCGAGGGACAGGTCAACGGCGGTGTATCCGGTGTCTGGATCCGCGCTGAGAAGTTCACGGACCAAATCGATCACGCCGTTCATGCGGCATCACCGGAACCGGACCACACCAGGCGTAGCGCCGGCCGCGGCGGCACTGGAGCAGCAGGACACGGCACCGCGTGCGTCCGGATTACCGACCACTCGCCGTCCTCCGTGAACACGTGCAAGCCCAGGCCGCCACGGCAGTCAGGGCACGGCTCAGTGCCGTCCGCCTCGGCGAGGATCTCCCGCAGGTCGATCAGGATGAAGTCGTTCATGCCGCCGTTCCCCTCAGGCAGTTGGTGTCGTGGCCGACCGATTCGAACGGCCAGCTACAGGTCGGACAGTCACCACTGCTGACACTGCTGACACCGCTGACAGCAGGGGTATATCCCCTGGTCAGCGGCGTTTCGACAGTGTCAGCAGCCATGCTGACACTGCTGACAGAATGGCCCGAGGTGTCAGCAGTGTCAGCAGCCGTGCTGACGGCCGTCGAACGGGCCTGACCTGCGGTTTCACCCCCGGTGTCAGCAGTGTCAGCAGTGTCAGCAGGGTGCAGGTGTTGGCCGGCGTCGGGGTGCAGGTCCCAGCTCCCGGAGTCGGCTCGTTCCCGGACCCAACCACCGTCGGCCAGGTCCCGGAGGATGGTCTTGAGCAGGTCCGCCTTCTGCATCTCGCGCGGCACCTTGCGCTGGAGATCGCGGAGCCGGAAGGTCGTCATCTCCTTGTCGACGAGTAGCGCGATCACGGCCCGGGTGTTGCGGGTCCGCTCGTCGTCGCGCGTCGCCAGGGCCGCTGTGGCGTGTGCCCGGCAGTACTCGGCGAGCCGGATGGCGTTGACCATCGTCGTCTCGCTGATCGGGTCCGTGAGCGCGTGCTCGGTGGCGTGGAGGCAGCCGGCAATCCGGACCGCCGCACCGACCAGTTTTGAGCCCCACTGGCGTAGGAGTGCGGCGCCCAGCTCGGCGTCGGGCCGGAGCATCCTCTCCACCCGGGCGGCGTAGTCGTTCAGCCGCTTACCGGCCGGTTCCGACACCGCCAGCCGCACCGTGCTGTCCCGCTTGGCCATCGCCACGGCCAGCGCCTCGACGGTGGTCCGGTACGCCTTCTCCGTGTCGACGGGCACCGCTTCCGCGTCGACCTTGCGGTACCCCACCGTGTCTGGGGCCAGCACCCACAGGATCCGTGCGAGCAGCCCCCGGCCGGCGAAGTCCGGGCGGTTGAGCATTTCCTGCAGCGCGTATGGCTGGATGGTCGCGATCATCGTCAGGGCCGGTGCGTGCACCGTCTCCGGGGCACGCCCGCGGCGGTCGACCTGGATCATGTCCCCGGCGTGTGCCTTCAGCACCGGCTCCAGGTTGGCGCCCTTGGTGTACCGCCCGGTCAGTGAGTCGAAGATGCCGGCTTCGGCGCTGATCGCGGCCACCCGCCCGCCCTGCTCTGCCAAAGCCGTCACGAGCGCTTCCGGGGTGGCATCGTCCGTGGTCAGCTTTGGCCACGGTGGGACCACCACCTGCTCGGCCGCGCGCACCGCGTCCTGCGCCTCGGCGATCAGGGCGGGGTCGCTTTCCTTGGCCGCCTGTTCCTTGCACCGGTTCGCGTAGCGCTCCCGAATGTCCTTCTCGGTGCGGGAGTCGAGGACGGTCGGACCCAACTCGTCGACGAGCTGCGCCCACGCCGAGTCCAGCGGCACCCGGCAGGCCCCGACGACGGCAGACTTGCGGCTACCCGGCGGCAGCACGGCGACCGTGTACAGATTGGTCGGCTCCGTCCAGCCGCGGCGCGGCTCCACCTCGACCCGGCCGCCGACACACGCGGACTGGATCCCGAGCGCCACCACCCCGGGCAGGTCGATGGGCGTCTGGGTCGCCTCGGCCAAGGCACTCACGTAGTTGCCGATCACCCGGGGCAGGGCATCGACCGGGAATGCCGGCAGCGCGGACGGGCGCCACCCGAACGGCAGCGGGTCGTCCCACTGGACCCCGTCGACCGAGACCAGCTCGGCCAGGCCGTGCCCGAGCAGGACATGGTCGGTGACGTCCTTGCCGTCCTTCGGCTGGGCGAAGGTGAGCGACTTCGTGTACCCACCGCCGAGCCGTTCCCGGACGGTGGCCGCCCACTTCTCTCCGGCCGCGTCCCGGTCCGGGATCGCCACGACCACGGCGCCCTTCAGCGGCGCCAGGTCGCACTTGCCAATCCGGCCCGCGCCCTCCGGCGCCGTGGTCGCGACCACGCCGAGCGACTCCAGGGTGTGAACGTCCTGCTCACCCTCGACCAGGTACACCGGCTGCCCGGCTGTCACAGCCTCCAAGACCCGAGGAAGCCGGTAGAGCTGGCGAACACTGGTGCGCCCCGACTGGCGGAACCCCTTGTCCGGGGAGCGGTGCACGGTGCGGGTCCGCTGCCCGGCGGCATCGGTGTAGCGGTACTCCTGACCGCCCGGTTCATCGAACAGGTCCGACATGGACAGGCCGAGCGCCGCCACGATGTCCTCGGCGGTACAGACACCGGAGCGGCACAGCATCAGGGCGCGACCCTCGACACCGCGAACTCCGAGGCTGGTGTTGCCGTTTCCGTCATGGACGGGGCACTTCGCCGACAGGTTCCCGCCCGCCGTACGGCGCCACCGGATCCCGTGACGGTCCATGGCCGCGGTTACCCGGTCGATCGCTGTCTCATGGGTCACGCGGTCCGCCTCGCTGTACGGCGGCGACCGACCGGCCGCAACCGGTACCGGTCACCGGCCACGGGGCACCGGCGGACCAGAAGGCCGGCATACAAGGCGGACGCCTGACCGGAGCGATGGGTGTGCATCCCACCGCAGCACGGGCAGGTCAACACCGCGACGACGTGCAGCCTGCGCCCAGCACACGGTGGGCCGGCGTACGCCCGGGCAGCAGGTAGCGGAACCTGTCGTACCTGGGGGTTACGCTGGTCGAAGGCTGGGCGGCCTGCGTGGCGGCGGTTCCTCTGGGAGCCGCCGTTCTCGTTAGGGGGCATCAGGCCGCCGCCCCCGTCTCGCCAGTCTCGATCCGGTACATCTCGAAGATCGCCGCGACGGTGCGGATGAGTGTGTCGTCGGCCGGCTCGTCCTCGGCCCGTTCGGTTCCCAGCGCGTCGCGCGCCGCGAGCCATCGGGGGTCGGATTCGTAGGAGCTGTTCTCCATCAGGCAGCCGCTCCCCCGTCGCCGCCCTGAGCCTGCGTTTCGAGCCACGCCTCAACGTCATCGACGCGGTATCTGATTGCCGCGCCCGCCTTGATCCAGCGCGGACCGATCCGCCGCCAGCGCCAGTTGGCGAGCGTGCCCTCGGAAACGCCGATGCGGTTGCTGAGCGTCTCGGGGTCGAGCAGCGCCAAATCCATGATCGTTCGCGTTCTTGGCGAATGGTTCTCCATAACCGCCACGGTAGACCCTAGCGTCTGAGCTTCGCAATGATGTACGGTGAATCGCAATTATCGCGAATGACTAAGAGTGATCGTCTGGAGGTTGGATCATTGGACGGCTGGACGTCGGGCACAATCGCCGTCATGGCGAAGGAGCGCATCGAGGCAGGACCAGCAGGGAAGCGCGTTCGGGAGAACATTGCTGCCCTTCGTGGCAAGGCGCAGCAGAGCGAGATATCCAAGCGGCTCGCCGCGCTGGGAAGGCCGCTGTCGGTCTCCACGCTGAGCAAGATCGAGCAGGGAGGGCGGCGGCTGGATCCCGATGACTTGGTGGCAATCTCCGTCGCACTGAGGGTCACGCCGAACCGCCTCTTGCTGCCGGCAACTGCAGGCGACGAACCGACTGAACTAGCACCAGCGCTTGAGGTTTCGGCTAGTTCGGCGTGGCGCTGGGCCTGTGGCGAGCTGCCGCTCCCGCTTCAACCGTGGGAGCCGGTTGAAGCCGGTTTCCTTCGGTTGAAAGCGTTCCGATCCGCCAACCGCCCGCACGACTCGGCCGATGGAATGGTGAGCGCGGACGACTTCGTGAAGCACGCACCGCTGCTGCGCCCATTGCTGGATGCCGCTCGCCAGGCCGCCGGGGAGGCCGGGATCCCGGTTGACCACGCCATCAAGATCTTGGAACTGATGACCGTTATCGGTCCGGTCGAGGACGCCGACTGATGGCGCGGGTCTGGATCGAGGATCGCGCGGAGCACGCCGACTACCGGGCGGCGATCGCCAAGGCCAAGGAGCAGGGTAAGAAGTCGACGATCGGTCGCTGGCGCGTGCGCTGGTACGACCCGGACGGCAAACCGAAGGCGCGCACGTTCACCCGCAAGCCTGCCGCCGAGGACTACCGAAACCGGATTATCACGCGGCTGGGAGACGGCTCGTACCGCGACCCGACCGCCGGCCGGGTGCTGCTCGCGGAGGTCGCCGAGACCTGGCACGCGGCGCAGGCGCATCTCAAGCGCAGCAGCCGGACCAGCTACCGCGAGAGCCTGGACACCTACGTACTCCCCCGGTGGGGAACGACGCCGGTCGACATGGTCCGCCACGAGGACATCGCCGGGTGGATCGGCAAGCTCCTGGTCGAGCCCGGCGCCCGCGGGCTCAAGCCGATCGGCGCGTCACGGATCCGGTCCGTCCACAGGGTCTTGCACATGGTCCTGGCCTGGGCGATCAGCACCAAGCGGATCGCGGTCAACCCGGCCGCCGGCATCAAGCTCCCCCGTCGCCCCCCGATCGACCATGTCTATCTCGGCCACGTCCAGGTCGAAGCGCTGGCAGCGGCGGCCGGCGTGTACCGCGTCTTGATCCTGCTGCTGGCGTACACCGGACTGCGCTGGGGCGAAGCGTCCGCGTTGACGGTTGGCCGGGTCGACCTCGCGACGCGACGCGCGCACGTCGTGCAGGCGTACGGCGACGACGATGGCGAGCTGTACCTGGACACTCCGAAGGATCATGAGCGCAGGTCGGTCCCGCTGCCCGCATTCCTCGTCGACGAGCTGAATCCGGTCCTCGCCGGACGCGACCCGGACGAGCTGGTCTTCGTGGCCCCTCGGGGCGGGCCGCTGCGGTACCACAACTTCCGAAACCGGGTGTTCGACCTGGCGGTGAAGGCGGCCGGCGTGATCGCGGTGACCCCGCACAAGTTGCGCCACACGGCGGCATCGTTGGCGATCGCGGCCGGCGCCGATGTGAAGGTCGTGCAGCAGATGCTCGGCCACGCCAGCGCCACGGAAACGTTGAACACCTATGGTCACCTGTGGCCTGACCGGCTCGACGAGGTGTCCCAGAAGCTGCACGCGGGCCGTCGTGCGGCCCTCAGGAAGGCCGCTGAGTCCAAAACCCCGCCGGAAGCCCTGGCGGCATGACATGTACAGAATGCGTACTGACGGGCCGAGCGCCACCATAGCGTGATCTAGGCAAACCACGAGTGACCTGCATGAACATCTGGTCTGTGAGAGCCGATGCCGGGACTTGAACCCGGAACCTATCGGTTATTGCAGGCGTGCCGCCTACCAGCACATACGTTCCAAGTAGGCGGTCGACCAGCGGAAACGCATCACTGCGGTTCACGCTACTTCACGCCTGATCTCGCGCTCATGTGTACGGAATCCGTACGCGCGAGACGGCCCCCGGACCGGTGTTAGAGCACCGCCGGGGGCCTTGATCGCCCGCTGGAGGCGACCCACAATGAGTATCCCTAACCCGAACCTCGCGGCCCACCCGTGGTGGTGCGATCCGACGGCGTGCCGTGCCGACGAGGCCCCGCAGCTCGATGAATCCGGCGACTTGGCACTGGCCAGTCGGGGCACCGAGGTGCACCAGTCCGCCACTGTCGTCGTGCCTCGGCAGCGCTTCGACGAGGTCCTTATCTCCGCCCACGTCACCGCGGACGGGTACGAGCCGATCGACGAGACGCGGATCGGCGCCGACCTGGTCCTGACCCGGACCACGTTCGTCTCGACCGAGACGTACGCGCTGACCGGGTACCAGGTGCGCGAGCTGGTCGCAATGCTCGGCGGGTTGCTGCCGGCGCTGTCGGAGCTGGACTCGGTGCGCCGCCGTGAGGACGTCGAGGCGGACGGCTGCACCTGGTGGTGCTCCGGCGGCCACGCCCCGGACTACCCGACGTGCCACCGCGAGGTGGCGGGCTTCACCCTGGCGGCCGGGACGACGGCCGCGGTCGAGGTGCACCAGTGGGACATCGACGCGGCGACGGTGACGATCTACGAGCACACCGCCGACGAGACCGTGGTTACGACGATCAGCCCGGCTGCTGCGCGTGAGTTCGGTCTGGCGCTGCTCGGTGCCGCTGGTCTTGCTGAGGGTGGTGCCCGGTGACCGGCCCGTCGATGTTGCGTACCGCGAACGGTGGCGACGACAGATCCCGCCAGGTCGCCGCGGCCGCGGACAGGCTGCTCGGTCACGTCGCCGTGGTCGGCGAGCTCGGCTCCGCCGACGTCCCCGACGCCGAGTCCGTGGTCGGCTTTCTCCGGCACCTGGCGGAAGCGGACCGGCCGGCCGCGCACGACGATGGGCGACTGGACCCGCTGGCCCTGGTCGCCGCGACGGTGGTGCAGTCGTTGGTCAGGGCCGGGTTCGAGGTGACCGCCGACCGGGTCGACCTCGACGCCGCGTACTGGGGCCTGGTCCCGGTGCTCGTCTCCCTCGGCGTGGACGTCGAGCCGAGTACGGCGGAGCAGCACCCCGGGTTGTGGCTCCGCTGCGTGCGGTCGGCCGCGGCGACCTGGCGGGAGGGCATGTGAAACGCGCGCTGATTCTGCTGAACCCGCACCGGAACAGCATGGCCAACGGGCGGTGGCACGGTGAGGTCGTCGAGGTCTGCCGGGCCCGGGGATGGCAGGTCACCGCAGTGACGAACCACCTGGCAGAGGCGTTGCGCCTGGCGGCGGAGGGCCACACGGACGCGGTCGTGACGACGATGTGGGAGTTCCCCGAGTACGCCCGGGCGGCCCTGGCCCGGGCCGGCGTCACCCTCGTCGAGTTGAAGGACGGCCCGGAGTGAGCACGGCACAACTTCACCGGATCCGCTGGGCGGTCCGCGCCGTGCTCGTCCTCGGTATCGCCGCGAGCATCGCCGCGAACGTTCTGCACGCCCGGCCGGTTGCGGTGGCCCAGTTGATCGCGGCGTGGCCGCCGCTGGCCCTGCTGCTCACCGTCGAGCTGATCTCGCGGGTACCGGTGCACCGGCGGTGGCTCGCGGTCGTGCGGATGGTGGCCACCAGCGCCATCGCGGGTATCGCGGCGTGGGTCTCCTACTGGCACATGGCGGGCGTGGCGTCGAGGTACGGCGAGAGCTCGGACGCTGCCCACCTGGTGCCGGTGTCCGTCGACGGCTTGGTCGTGGTGGCCTCGGTCTGCCTCGTCGAGCTCGGTGGCCGGATCGCGGCAACCGCGCTGTTAGTTTCTAACAGCACCCAACAGTCTGCGGCGGCGGAAGTTGAGGTACTTGCACTTCCTCCCGTCGAAGCAGTTCCCGCGCTGGTCACGCCCGACCCGGAGCCGGACGCACTTCCGACCACGCCCGCGGAAGTAAGTCCGCCAGATTCTGGCGGACTTGTGGATCACCTGGAATCCGAAACGGCGCTACGGATTTCCGCGAAGTCGGCACCGCCCGTGCCGAGTTCGGGCCGCGCCAAGTCGGCCAGCGCCCGGCCGACTTCTACCCCCCGGCGCCCGTTCGTAGTGACGCAGAAGGCCGCCGCGAGTATGCAGGCGGGCGGCATGGATATCGCCGAGATCGCGACCGCGCTCGGAGTTTCAGAGCGCCAGGCCCGGGCCGCGTTGCGGCCAGTACGGGTCGACAAGTAGAAGCCGCGGGGCGCGCCCTCATGCCTGGACAGCCCGGGCGCGCCCCGCTTCCCCCTCACAAGGAGAGGCACCCAGCATGACGGACGAGTTCGAGCCGGATCCGGCTGACCTGATCGACGACCCGATGGTCCGGGAGCAGGAGTACGGCCACGCGCCGGTGATGGACGCGGAACAGGTCGACGTCGAGTTCACCAAGCGCGGCGGCCCAGTCGACGCGGACCGGGTGAAGGAGCCGCTGTACGCCACGATCACGGGGTTGGCGGAGCAAGACCGGGCGCCGATCGTGCCGGCGTGGATGCGTAACCGGCAGCAGCGGGTGCGGGTGCCGTTGCAGGTGACCGGGTTCGCGGTCTATGTGCTGCTGTTCCAGGCGTTGCGGGTGCCGAAGTACGTGATCCTGGGCGTGTTCTACGCCCCGCGTGGTGTGGTGCGGGCCGGCTGGGCGTTGCTGTCGTGGATGTGGGTGACGGAGCAGTTGCCGCTACGCCTGCGTGCGATCCAGCGCGGGGACACGAAGACGTGGATCGCGTTGCACAAGGAGGTGCACGGCTCCCGGGTGCGGCACGCCTGGATCGTCGCTGGCGCCCTGGTACCGCTCGTTGCAGTCCTGGTGCTGGGCGTGCGGTACGCCGGCGTGACGGCGATCTGGACGGCCGCTGTGCTGGCCGCTGCGGGCTTGGCCTGGGCCGGTGCACCTGCGGACAAGCCGCTGATCGATCGGGTGACGACGTCGAGTCGATTCACCCGGTTGACGGCCGAGGCGGTCCGCCTGGCGCTGGTCCAGCTCGCCGTGCCCGGCCTGCGGGAGCCGGGGGCGTTGACGTTCCCGCCGCCGGGCATCCACCGCGACGGGCCGGGGTGGCTGGCCCGGGTGAATCTGCCCGGTGGGGTGACCGCGGTCAAGGTGCTGGAGAAGCGCGAGGAACTGTCGTCCGCGTTGCGGCTGCCGGCCGATCAGATCTGGCCGGCGGTCGGGCCGGAGCACGCCGGTCAGCTCGACCTGTGGGTGGGCAACGTGCCGGCGTCGAAGATGGGCAAGCCCCGATGGGCCCTCGCGGAGCGCACCGCACGGGCGAGCTTCTTCGAGCCGGCCGCGTTCGCGTTCACCCCACGCCAGGACGCGGCGACGGTGACCCTGTTCGAGCGGAACTTCCTGCTCGGCGGTCAGCCCGGATCGGGGAAGTCGTTCGCGGCCCGGGCGCTGGGCACGATTGGCCTGCTCGACCCGCTCGTCGAGCTGAAGGTGGCCGAGTTCAAGGGTGTCGGCGACTTCATCGACTGGGAACCGCTCTGCTCCACGTACATCTGTGGCACGGATGACGCCGCGTTCGACGCTGGCGCCGAGCTGGTCCGGTGGCTGTTCCGTGAAGTCGGCCGCCGCGGCGCGGTCGTCAAGGCGATGAAGGAGCAGGGCCGTGCCCCGGAGGGCAAGGTGACCCCCGAGTTGGCCGCGATCCAGTCGCTGGGCCTGCACGGATTGCTGGTCATCCTCGACGAGATCCACGAACTCCTCGCCGAACGGCCCGAACTGGGCGACCTGCTGACCCGCATCGTGAAACGCGGCCGGGCCCTCGGCGTGGTGCTGATCCTCGCGACGCAGATCCCGGACGCGAAGACGGTCCCGGCCGGGCTCACCAAGTCCGTCTCGTCGCGGTGGTGTTTCAGCGTGCTGGAGCAGGTCGCCAATGACCAGATCCTGGGCACCGGCAGCTACAAGCGTGGCCAGACCGGCACCACGTACCGGCCCGTGGTCGACGCCGGGTGGGGCTTCGCGAAGGGGTTCACGAACGACGACGGCCCAGTTCGGTCCCCGTGGCTGACCGCCGATGAGTGGGCCGCGATCACCGCACACGCCACCGAGCTGCGGCAGGGCCGCCGGGTCGGCGCCGACGACGAACGGGTCCACGCCACCATCTACCGCGATTTCGTGGCCGACGTTCTCGACGTGATCGGGCAGCGCAACGGCGTGCACTGGCCGGAGCTCGCCGCCGGCCTGCTGGCCCTCGACGAGATGGCGTACGACGACCTCGACGCCGAGACGGTCGCCGCCCGGGTCCGCTCGCTCGGGATCGACACCGGCGACGTCAAGGTCAACGGCGTTACCCGCAAGGGCGTGAAGCGCGTGCAACTCGAATCCGTCCAGGAACGCCGGCAGGTAGCGGCCGGGTAGCACCGACCGGGGCAGGTAGCCCACGCGCTACCTGCCCCGCTACCTATCTGACCTGCACAAACACCCGAGGTAGCGGGTAGCGGTACCCGCATTCAGCCCCCGAATTCAGCCCTGGAGGCACCATGACCGCCCTGCTCGCCGCGGGCGCTACCCAGCACGGAGCCGGGTCGACCGTCCTCGTAGGCCTGGCTATCGCCGCCACCATCGCCTATACCGCGTCGTGTACCTGGTGGCCCTTCGGGCGCTGCCGCAAGTGCCGCGGGTCTGGCCGGCTCGCCCGATCGGACGGTCGGGTCTTCCGCCTCTGTCCCCGCTGCAAGTCCACCGGCCGCCGGCTCCGTCTCGGCCGCCGTG
>Ga0070702_100000153_pt1 | contig 21550 bp, 18 predicted proteins | sample KBSK5103metaG_FD_65466 | JGI IMG/M metagenome (GOLD analysis project Ga0070702, IMG submission 65466) | Corn, switchgrass and miscanthus rhizosphere microbial communities from Kellogg Biological Station, Michigan, USA - KBS K5-10-3 metaG | ecosystem: Host-associated > Plants > Roots >... | reverse complement strand
GGGCGCGCGCATCGGGAATCGCCGCGCAGATCTCGGGCCGCAGCCGCAGCGGCGACTCGGCCAGGAAGATTGGCCCGAAGATCCACGGCGCCCGCAGGTAGAACTGATGGCGCGGCCGCAGCCGCAGCATCGGCCGCGGCGTCGAGGCGAGCACCAGCGCGCCGCAGCGCTCGGGATAGCGCGCCGCGAACCGCACGGCGACGAGCCCGCCGAACGAGACGCCGCAGATCGTGGCGCGCTCGATCCCCTTCTCGACCAACGCCCCCTCGACCTGCGCCGCGTAGCCGTCGAAGTCGTCAGCCTCGAGCGAGAACGTGAGGACGCGAAAGCTCGACGCCAGCGCATCCACGGCCGGACGCATGTATTCCCACCGGCCCTGGAGGCCGGGAATCAGCACGAGTGGTGGACCGCTGCCGCGGTCGACGATGTTCATGGCACGTGACGTTGCGGCGGCTCTCGTAGCGCAGGCCTTCAGGCCTGCTCACCGGCCGCCGGGGCAGCCCAAGGGCTGCGCTACGGCATTCCTCAGTTCCTCAACGGCTTCCCGGTCTTCAGCGTGTGCTGAATCCGTTCCAACGTCTTGCGCTCGCCAGACAGCTTCAAGAACGCTTCACGCTCGAGGTCGAGCAGGTACTGTTCACTCACCACTGTCTGGTGCGGCAACGCGCCGCCGGCGAGGACATTCGCCAGCGCACGGCCGACGACGGCATCGTGCTCGCTGATCCGCCCGCCGCGCAGCGCGAGGTGAATGCCGAGCTTGAGCGCCGCCAGCACGCTGTCTCCACCGACGACCACGCCGGCCCGCGGCGACGGACGCTGATACCCCTCGCGCACCCGCTCGAGCGCGCACTCCTTCGCATCGGCCATCAGCCGCTCGCGGTTCATCGTCACGCGGTCGGCTTCGTCGAGGAATCCGAGGCGGCGCGCGTCGGCGGCGCTCGCCGAGACTTTGGCAAACCCGATGGTTTCGAACACGCGCTGCACGAACGGCAGCAGGTCGCCGTGCGTCGGCGGCAATCCGTCGACGGCGCGCGCCAGCATCTCCTTGGTACCGCCGCCGCCGGGGATCAACCCGACGCCGACTTCGACCAGGCCGATGTAGCTCTCCGCCGCCGCCTGGACACGATCGCCGTGCAAGGTGATCTCGCAGCCGCCGCCGAGCGTGAGCCCCGCGGGCGCGACCACGACCGGCACGTCGGCATAGCGCAGCGCCTGGGTCGCCCCCTGGAACGCGCGGATCATCATGTCGATCTCGTCCCAGTTGCCTTCCTGCGCCTCGAGCAGCAGCAGCATCAGGTTGGCGCCGGCCGAGAAGTTCGGCGCGTCGTTGCCGACCACCAGCGCCGCGAAATTCGCCGCCGCCTCCTTGACGCCGGCGTGCATCATCTGGATGGTGTCGCCGCCGATCGCGTTCATCTTCGAGTGGAACTCGAGCGCGAGGACGCCGTCGCCGAGATCGACGAGGCTGGCGCCGGCATTCTTGCGGACGATGCGCTGGCGATCGCGGGCCGAGCGGAGCAGTTGCAGATCAGGTGCGGCGGGCGGGACGCCGTTGTCACGGAAGCGGTCGCCGGTCTGCGCCTTGAACGATTTCGTCGCGTCGGCGAGCGCGGCCTGGTCGTCGCCGAAAATATGTCTGGCGCCGATCGCATCGATGATCTCGAAGGGGCCGAGCTCCCAGCCGAAGCCCCACTGCATCGCGCGATCGACATCGTCGATCGAGTAGGCGATCTCGGGCCAGACGCGCGCGGTGTAGCGCAGCGTCGGGCCGAGCGTATCGCGCAGGAACTGGCCGACCTTGTCCTTGCCGAGATACAGCGTCTTGATGCGCTCGCGGACGTCCTCGATCGATCGCGCGGCGTCGAGGGCGGGCAGCCGCGCCGACTGCTTGGGTCGGTAGCTCATCGCCGCCGGGTCGAGCGTGAGGATCTCCGATCCCGATTTGCCCTTCTCGCGCTTGTAGAACCCCTGCCCGGCCTTTTCCCCGACCCAGCCGCGCTCGACCAGCGCGCCAATCAGCGGCGGCAGCTCGAAGCGCAGATTCTTCGCGACGTGCGCGAGGATGTCGATGCCGGCGATGTCCATCGTCCGGAACGTCGCGCTCTTCGGCCGTCCGATCGCCGGGCCGGTGATCGCGTCGATTTCCTCGATCGTGTACTGGCCCGAGTCGAGAGCCCGGAGCACCTGAGTGACGCCGTACAGCCCGATGTGGTTGGCGATGAAGTTCGGCGTGTCCTTCGCGAGGACGACGCCCTTGCCGAGGCGGTGGTCGGAGAAGCGCGCGACGCGATCGACCACCGCGCGGTCGGTCTCGCCGGTCGGGATCACCTCGAGCAGCCGCAGGTAGCGAGGCGGGTTGAAGAAGTGCGTGCCGAGCCAGTGCCTGCGGAAGTCGTCGCTGCGTCCTTCCGCCAGCGAGCCGATCGGAATCCCCGACGTGTTCGAGCTGACGATGGTGCCGGGACGGCGGATGGCGTCGACGCGCTCGAGCAGCGAGCGCTTGATGTCGATCTGCTCGACCACCGCCTCGAGGATCCAGTCGGCGCCTGACGCCTTCGCCAGGTCGGTGTCGAAGCTGCCGGTGGTGATGAGCGAGGCGGCGTCGGGGGTGAAGAACGGATCGGGCTTCAGCGCGCGGGCGCGCTTCAGGCCTTCGCGGGCGGCGTCCGCGGTGACGTCGAGGAGGACCACGGGAACGCCGGCGTTGGCGAAATGGGCGGCAATCTGCGCCCCCATCGTGCCGGCCCCGAGGACCGCGACCGATCGCATCGGCGTGACGGGCGCGTCCATCAGCGCACCCGCGCCCCGTGCAGGAAGAAGTCGACGACTTCGTCGGCCTCCGCCTCGAGCGAATAGCGCCGCTTGCTCAGGATCCAGTTGGTCGCCATCTCGTCGAGGGCGCCGAACAGCATCTTGGCGGCGGAGGTCGGCTTGATGTCGGCGCGGAAGATCCCCTGCCGCTGTCCGTCGGCGATCGCCTCGCGGATGAGACCAAGGTAGTCGCGCAGCAGCGTCGACGAGAAGCGCTCCATGAACTTGGTCGACTGCCGCAGTTCGACCTGGAAGACGACCGCGAGGTTGCGGTCGCTGCCGAGGCGGGCGAGGTGTCCGCGGGCGAGGCGGCGCAGCCGCTCGGGCGGGTCGGCGAGGTCGGCCACGGCCTCGCGCCCGCGGCTCAAGCCGTCGCGCATGCTGCGCTCGAAGATCGAGATCAGGAGGTCGTCTTTGCTCTTGAAATAGAGGTAGACGGTGCCGGCGGCCACGCCCGCGGCGCGGGCGACGTCGGCGACCTGCGCGTTGAAGTAGCCGCGCTCGGCAAAGATGTCGATGGCGGCGCGCAGGATGGCGTCGCGCTTGGGCGCGGGCGGCGGTTCCGCCTCGCGGGCGCGCGAACGGCGGGCAAGGACGTTGACCGACATACTGAATGAATGTTCATTCATTGGCGCCGGCGCTGTCAAGGACCGTTCTGCACGCGGCTTCGCGCCGGTGCAACCGACGATCACTTCCAGCGGGTGAGGATCGATTCGCGCTCGAACAGCGCGACGCTCAGGAGCGTCAGGAGCACCCACAAGCCGAGCAGCCCGAGCCCGAGGAGCGTCAGCGTCCAGGCGGAGAGCCAGAACGTGCCGGTGAACTGCGCGACGAGGATCGCGGTCAGCGGCAGGATGATCAGCACGCCGAACTGCTGCGCGGTGCGGGCGTCGTTGACGCGTGACGAGATCAGGATTGCCGCCTGCAGCGAGAGCAGCGCCGCGGCCGGCGCGACCAGGAAGATCAACACGAAGGTACGCGCGCTGGCCATCGCCCCGATCACGCCGGGCGCGCCGAAGAGCAGGATGCCGGCGAAATAGATGGCCAGCCCCGCCAGCGAGATCGCCAGCGTCGGCGCCAGCGCGCCGATCACTTTTGCGGTCAGCAGCTCGTAGGTCGTCACCGGTGTCGCGAGCAGCGGCTCGAGCGTCCGCGCCTGCTTCTCGCCGACGATCGCGTGCGCGGCCAGCGCCATCGCCCCGGTGATGGGCGTCAGCAGGAACAGCATCAGGAACTGCTGGAACAGGAACAGCTGCACATGCCCGTCGTCCGACAGGTCGCCGTGAATGCCGGCCACGGCGCTCACCTTCACCAGATCCGCATCGTCGCCCAGGCCACGGCCGGTCATCGCCGGCACCACCACCGCGATGCCGAAGGGCAGCACGAGCGACAGCACCGTCACGAGGACGACCGGCAGCAGCGCCGCCCGGTTGCGCGCCAGGTCGAGAAATTCCTTCGTCACCAGCGTCCGGATGCGCATCACGGATCCTGTTGCGTCAGGTGGAGATAGACGTCTTCGAGCGCCGGGATCTCGACGCGCACTTCGAGGACCGGCGCGCCGGCCGCCACCAGTGCGGCAACGAGCGCCGGCGTCTGCTGCTCGGGGTTCGCCAGGCGCACCGCCAGGGCGACGCCATCGACCGAGACCTCGGCGCCCGGCGCCGAGCGCAGCGCCGCCTCGACGTAGCGCGACGGGTCCCCCGACACGCGCACGATCAGGCGTCCGGTCGTCAGCCGCTGCCGCAGCGCTGCCGGCCGATCGATCGCCAGCAAGCGCTCCTGGAGAACGGCAACGCGATCCGCGAGGCGTTCGGCCTCGTCCAGGTTGTGGGTCGACACCAGGATCGCGCAGCCGGCGGCCCGCCGTTCGTCGAGCAGCCGACGGACCGCGCGCGTCACTTCCGGATCGAGCCCGGAGGTCGGCTCGTCGAGCAGCAGCACGACCGGATCGTGCAGCAGCGTGCGGGCGAGCGCCACTTTCTGCCGCGTCCCCTTCGACAGCTCGGCGGTCCGCGCGCCCGCGCGCGGTGTCAGCTCGAAGATCTCGAGCGCGCGATCGATCGTGCGCTCCGCGTCGGCGAGGCCGTAGAGCCCGGCGTAGACGCTGAGATTCTCGCGGACCGTCAGGCGATCCCACAGTCCGGGCGATTCGGTGAGGAACCCGATCCGGCTCCGCACGGCCGAACCGGTAGCCCGCGTGAGCTGGACGCCGTCGAGGGTGACGACGCCGCTCGTCGGCGCGATCAACCCCGCCAGCATCCGCATCGTCGTCGTCTTGCCGGCGCCGTTGGGACCGAGCAGGGCGACGATCTCGCCGCGCGCGACCTCGAACGAGACGTCGTTGACGGCGGTCCGCGTGCCGAAGCGCCGCGTCAGCCCGGTGGCGCGGATCACGAGGGCAGGTGGGGCGGGTGAGGCAGGTAGGGCTGGTGGGGCGCGCCACCCTTATCTGCGCCACCGCTTCTACCAGCCCTCGCGTCGAACTCGTACAGGCCCGGTGTGACGAGGACGCGGTCGTTCTTCCCGAAGAACAAGCTGCTCGGCGCGAGGATGCCGGCGGCGTTGAACTGCACGGTGCGCGTCTTGTCGCCGTCGCGGTCGTAGACGTAGGTGTAGGGGACGACGAAGGCGATCCACAGGTTGCCGGACGGATCGACGGCAGCGGTGCGAATGGTCGGCGCGACCAGCGGCATCTCGCCTTCGCTCGTCTGACGCTTCGGCCACCGGTTGGGCAGGCTGTTGACGAACTGATCGATCTCGCGCCCCTGCACGCGGCGCTCGAACACCAGCTGCCCGGCCGCGTCGTACTTGCGGAACAGCGGCTCGCCGGTCTGGAAGACGAAGTAGAAGCCGCCGGTCGGATCCACGAGCGGGATGCCGCTGTTCAGCGCCAGGTGAACTTCCGCGTCGTCCTCCTGGCCGGTGCGGCGGAGATTCCCGATGCTGCGATTGGCTCCGCCGCGCAGGTCGTACTCGGTGATGAGCGCACCGGTCTCGGGCTGCGACATCAGGATCGACGTCCCGGTGTACTGCAGCGAGCCGATGCCGTTGAGAACGGTGTTGCCGAGGACGACGCGCGTTCGCAGACGGCCGGGCAGGAGGAAGCCGCCGATGCGGAAGCCGGCCGGCGTGAAGATCTGGATCCGCTCCTTGTTGTTGGGTGCGTCGGCGACGACAAAGGTCCCGTTCGGCTCGACCGCAAACGCCGTCGGATCGATGATCCGGCCTTCTTCGCCGCCGATGTGGACGATCTCCCACGAGCTCGCCTGGTCCGCGTCGAGCCCGTGCACGACGTGGGCGCGGCGATCGAACACGAAGTACTGTCCCGACGCGGACTGCTGAAAGCCGGCCACCTCGCGGAACTTGCCGGCCAGGTGCGGCGGCACTGCGCTCACCGATCGCAGCACGTCGGGCTTGAGGGCAGACAGCGACGCGGTGAGGAGGCTGCAGCCGGCGAGGAGGCAGAGGGCGCGCACGATCATAGGTCACTGCGCGCCTGGCGCGCGCGGCCGCCTCAGTAGCGAGCGGTTTCGCGAATGGCCTTCAGCACGTCCGAGGACTGCGGCAGGATCGCTTCTTCGAGGTCCGGGCAGTAGGCCACCGGGCAATTGAGCGCGCCGACGCGCCGGACCGGGGCGTCGAGGTGTTCGAACAGCTCGCCGCCGATCCGGGCCGCCAGCTCGGCGCCAAAGCCGCACATCACCTGGTCCTCGTGCGCGATCACGACCCGGTTGGTGCGTTTGACGTGCATCGCGATCGCGTTCCAGTCGTAGGGCACGATCGTCCGCAGATCGAGCACCGCGACGCTGATGTGGTCTTTCTCCGCCTGCTGCGCCGCCAGCAGCGATCGCTGCACCAGCGCGCCCCACGTGACCAGCAGCAGGTGCTCCCCTTCACGCCGCAGCGCCGCGCGGCCGAACGGGATCATGAACTCTTTCCCGGGATACTCGCCCTTGTTGTAGGTCTGGCGGTAGAGGTGCTTGTGCTCGAGGAAGAGCACCGGATCGTCGCAGCGGATCGAGGTGCGCAGCAGGCCCGCTGCGTCGACGGCGTTCGACGGATACACAACGCGGACGCCGGGGCAGTGCGCGAAGATGCTTTCGCCCGACTGGCTGTGGTACGGGCCGCCGCCGCGGAGGTAACCGCCGATCGGCACACGGATCACCATCGGGCACGACCACGTGTTGCCCGATCGGTAGCGCATCATCGTCATCTCGTCGCGGATCTGCATCATCGCCGGCCAGATGTAGTCGAAGAACTGGATCTCGACCACCGGCTTCAGCCGCCGCGTCGCCATGCCGACGGCGCGGCCGACGATGTTGGCCTCGGCGAGCGGGGCGTTGAACACGCGATCGTCGCCGTACAGGCGCTGCAGCCCGTGCGTCAGCTTGAAGACGCCGCCTTTTCCCGGCACCACCGGCAGCGCCTCTTTTTTGCTCGCGTCGGCGACGTCTTCCCCGAAGACGACGATGCGGGCGTCGCGCGCCATCTCGTCCTTCAGCGTGCGGTTGATGGCTGAAACCATCGTCTCGGGCTTGCCCTCGGGCGCGGCCGGCGTGTCGAACGCGGCCGACGTCGGATCGACGTCCGGCGAGTAGAGCCAGAGTTGCGCCGTGCTCTTCGCCGGCTTCGGCGCGGCCAGCGCCTTGAGCGCCGCCTCATTCACCTCGCGGTCGACCTCGGAGAGGATCGCGGCGAGGTCGTCGTCGCTGGCGAGGCCGTTCTTCTTCAGGAACTCGGTGAAGCGCGCGATCGGATCGCGCCGCGCCTCGGCCTCGCGCTCCGCCGGCGGCTTGTACAGCTTCTCGTCGTCGGAGAGCGAATGCGAGTAGGGGCGGATGACGCGCGCGTGCACGAACGCCGGTCCCTTGCGGGCGCGGACATAGTCGGTTGCCGTGCGCATCGCCCGCAGGCTGGCGAAGAAATCGGTGCCGTCGATCGAGTCGACGTGCAGCCCCGGGAACGATCGCACCAGCCGCGAGATGTCGCCGCCGGGCGTCTGCACTTCGACCGGCACCGAGATGGCGTAGCCGTTGTCCTCGACCAGGAAGAGAATCGGCAGGCGCTTGGTGCAGGCGGAGTTCAGTCCTTCCCAGAACTCGCCTTCGCTGGTCGCGCCTTCACCGAGCGAGACGTAGGTGACTTCGTCGGCGTGGAAGCGCGCGTCGCGATCGGGAATCTGCGGGACGCGGCTGTAGATGACGCCCGCTTCCGCCGCGCCGACCGCATGCAGCACCTGTGTACCGGTGGGACTCGATCCCGAGACGATGTTGTAGGCGGGGTGGCCCCAGTGCGACGGCATCTGCCTGCCGCCGGATGCCGGATCGTCCTTGGCGCCGACCGACGCGAGCAGCATTTCGTACGGCGTGACGCCGAGACGCAGGCAGAGCGCGCGGTCGCGATAGTAGGGAAAGAACCAGTCGTAACCCGGTTTCAGGGTGACGCCCGCGGCGACGAGCACCGCTTCGTGGCCGGCGCCGCTGATCTGAAAGAAGATCTGGCTCTGGTTTTTGAGCTGGATTTCCTTGTCGTCGAGCTTGCGCGAGAGGAGCATCGTGCGGTGGACGGCGAGGAGATCGTCGCGCTGCAAGCCTTCGAACGCCTCGGTTTCCCGCCCGTTCAGGACCGCTTTCATGCTCGGCCGAATTATAGCATCCGCCCTTGTTGGTATATGCTCGACGACCATGAGCACTCAGACGGTGCGTCTCCATCGCTGGGACGAAATTGCGCTCGAGAAAGTCACTGAGATGCTGTCGCGCAAGATCGTCACCGGCGAGCGCGAGATGCTCGCGCAGATCTATTTGAAGCGAGGCTGCCTCGTGCCGAATCATTCGCACGAGAGCGAGCAGATGACCTACATCCTGCAGGGCGCGCTGAAGTTCCTGATCGGCGGCGAGGAGATCACCGTCCGCGAGGGCGAGGTGCTCCACATCCCGTCGTGGGTCGAGCACCAGGCCGAAGCGCTCGAGGACACGTTCGAGCTCGATCTGTTCAGCCCGATCCGCCAGGACTGGCTCGATCACACCGACGATTACTTCCACCGGTAAGAACCACAGACCCTTCCTCAGGAGCCCGGTATGACCGTGATTCGCCGTTTCTCTTCCGGCGCCGTGGCGTTGTGCCTGTCCACGGTCGCCGCCGTGTGGCTGTCGGCGCAGGCCGGCGCGCAAACGCGCATCCGCGGCTTCTCGGCCGCGTCGAGCGCGGCGCAGGAGCAGCGCGAGCGCGAGATGAAGGCGGCGCCGTCGGCGAAGCTCGCCGAGGCCGACTTCGACGTGATGACCGCCGAGCCGCATCACACCGGCTCGCCGTACGAGATCAAGCTCGCCGACTACGTCAGCGACCAATTCAAGCAGTTCGGGATCGAATCGACGAAGTACGAGTACAGCGTGCTGCTGCCGTGGCCGGGACGCCGCCGCATCGAGGTGGTCGCGCCCGACAGCTACAAGCTCGAGGTCGAGGAAGAAAAGATTCGCGGCGATCAGTGGGCCGACAAGCCGGGCATCCTGCCGGCGTACAACGCCTACTCGCCGTCGGGCGACATTACCGGCGAGATCGTCTACGTCAACTACGGCATCCCGGCCGACTACGAGACGCTCGCCACGCTCGGCATCGACGTGAAGGGGAAGATCGTGCTGGCGCGCTACGGCGGCAGCTGGCGCGGCATCAAGCCGAAGGTCGCAGCCGAACACGGCGCGATCGCCTGCATCATCTACTCGGACCCGCACGAGGACGGCTATTTCCAGGGCGAGGTCTATCCCGACGGTCCGTTCCGCGGCTGGGGGATGATCCAGCGCGGCAGCGTGATGGACATGCCGCGGTATCCCGGCGATCCGTCGACGCCGGGCCGCCCCTCCAAGCCGGGCGTCGAACGCGTGCCGATGGACAAGATCGAGACCTTCGCGCCGATCCCGGTGCAGCCGATGTCGTATCGCGACGGCGTCGAGCTGCTGAAGCGGCTGAAGGGGCCGGTCGCGCCCGAGGCGTGGCGCGGTGCGCTGCCGATCACCTATCACATCGGTCCCGGCCCGGCGAAGGTTCACATGAACCTGCAGATGGAGTACGCCCAGCGCCGTCTGATCAACGTCGTCGGTCGGATTCCGGGTGCGGTGGCGCCGGACGAATGGATCATCGTCGGCTCGCATCGCGATGCGTGGACGTTCGGCGCGTCCGACTCGGTCAGCGGCCACGTGTCGATGATGAGCGTCGCGCGCGCGATGGGCGAGATGGTGAAGAAGGGATGGAAGCCTCGCCGGACGCTCCTGTTCGTCAGCTGGGACGGCGAGGAGCAGGGGCTGCTCGGATCGACCGAGTGGGTCGAGGACCTGGCGACCGAGTTGAAGGCCAAAGCCGCGATCTACGTGAACCGCGACGCCGGCGCCGGCGGCCTGAACTTCTCCAGCAGCGCCGTGCATTCGCTGAAGCCGTGGGTGCACGAGCTCGCGCAGTCGATCCAGCCGGAGGGGAATTCGAAGACGCTCTACGACCTGTGGCTGGAACGCGCGCGCGAGGACAAGCGCGAAGGGCAGCCGCCGATCGAGGCGCCGGCGGTCGGCGCGCTCGGCTCGGGCTCCGACTACACGGCCTTTCTCGATCACATCGGCGTCGCGTCGGTCGACATGGGGCTCAACGGCCGCGGCGGCGACGGCAGCTACCACTCGACCTACGACAACCCGACCTGGTTCAAGAAGTACATCGACCCGCAGTTCAAGTTCAGCGTGCTGGCGGCGCAGGTCACCGGCGTCGCGCTGCTGCGCCTGGTGGACGCCGAGGTGCTGCCGTTCGACTACGAGTCGTACGGCCGGCAGATTCTCGACTACATCACCGAGATCGAAAAGCAGGCGGCGGCGTCGGCCGACAACGCGAAGAAAGTGGACTTTGCCGGGATGAAGGCGGCCGCGGAAGCGTTCGCGAAAGCCGGCGCCGACATCCGCGCGCGCGGCGAGACGCTGCTCTCCGGTTCGTCCAGTCCGGCGCCGCAGGCGCTGGCCGAGATCAACCGCAGGCTGATCATGGCCGAGCGCGATCTGATCGAGTCGTCAGGGCTGCCGGATCGCCCGTGGTATCGCCACGTGATCTACGCGCCGGGCTTGTACACCGGCTACGGGGTGAAGACGATTCCCGGCGTGCGCGAAGCGGTCGATGCGGGGAACTACTCGCGCGCCTCCGAGCAGGCGGCGCACGTCATCGGTGCGCTGCAGCGCGCGACGAAAACGCTGACGGGGAACTGAGACCGGCCTGACTGGTTACTGGCTACAGGCTACTGGCCACTGGCTACTGGCTACTGCGACTGACGCCGCTAGTGCACCCGGCGGTCGTAGTCGTTGGCGCGGCCGCCGGAGTAGACGTCGAACTTCTTGCGCACGCGATTGATCTTCCATTTCAGATATCGGTATTTCAATTCTGAGAGTGGATGGATCCGCGTGCCCTTGAGATAGAGGTAGCCGACGATCAGCCCGCCGAGATGGGTCGCGTTCGCGGTGCCGCCGGTTTCGCTCAACGAGGAGAAGAACGCAATCGCGCCCATGATCGCGACGAACACTTTCGCCGGGATCGGGAAGACGAAGTACATGTAGATCGGACGATCCGGGAAGTACAGCGCATACGCGAGCAGCAGCCCGTAGATCGCGCCCGAGGCACCGATGACGATCGAGTGCTGCACCTGCTGAGCAAAACTGAAGGGCAGCGTCGAAAACAGCACGGTTAGCGCGCCCGCGCCGATGCCGGTGACGAAGTAGAACTTCAGGAAATCGCGCGTTCCCCAGATTCGCTCGAGCTCGGCCCCGAACATCCACAACGCGAGCATGTTGAACACGATGTGGAAGATCCCGCCGTGCAGGAACATGTAGGTCGCGAGCTGCCAGACCCAGAACTTGTGCAGCACGAGCTCCGGCACCAGCCCGAGCGCGGGGACCACGGTGCGCACGAACGCCGTGACCAGGAACATCACGACGTTGGCCGCGATGAGCGCTTTCAACGTCGTCGAGACCGGCCCGGGTCCGAAGGAGAACGACGAGGCGTAAGGTGATGAAGGACGTCGCATGTGCGGATTCCGGAGAATCGTACTATATCCGGACGGGACAGCGTCTGCCGTCCCGAGTATCTAGCGCCTGAGCAACTTTTGTACCCGTCCAAAAATTATCGCCGCGGCGTCGCCGAATTCATCCACTTTCAGCAGCATCGCTGTGCAAGCCAGCGCGGCCAGCGCGCCGCCGATTGACGTGCCGAGCCGGATGATTTGCGGCAGCACGCCCGAGCCGGGGACCGCGCTCTCCATCGCGCGTTGAATCGCCACCGCGGCCATCGCCATCACAGCCGACGACGCCGCGGCTTTGATGAACGTCAGCAACAATCGCCGCCCGTCGAGGCTGCCGAGCCGCCGGCGCAGCAGCCAGACCAGTGCGGCCCCGTTGGCGATCGAGGCGAGCGACGTGCCGAGCGCCAGTCCCGCGAACCCGATCGCGCGCACCAGCGTCACGCTCGCGACGACGTTGACGGCAATCGCACCCGCGCTGACGGTTGCCGGAACGCGGCTGTCGCCGATCGCATAAAAGGTCGGCGACGCGATCCGCACCGCCGAATAGCCGGCGAGGCCGATCGCGTAGAGCCGCGCCGCTGCCGCCGTCGCGGTGGTGTCGGCGGGGAGGAACTGGCCGCGCTCGAACAACAGCCGCACGATCGGCGTCGCCAGCACGAAGAGACCGACCGTGGCCGGCACGTTGAGCATCAGCATCATGCCGAGCCCGCGCGACACGGTGCGCCGGATGCCGTTCGTGTCCTGCACTGCCGCATGCCGCGACACCGCCGGCAGGACGGCCGTCCCGATCGACACGCCGAACAACCCGATCGGCAGATACATCAGACGGAACGCGTAGGTGAGCCACGAAGCCGCGCCGGTTCCCTGGCTCGTCGCCAGCAGCGTGTTGACGAACAGATTCACCTGCGTCGCGGCCAGGCCGATGGTGCCCGGTCCCATCAAAATCAGCGTGCGGCGCAGGACCGGATCGCGCGGATCGAACACCGGCCGGTAGCGGAAACCTTCGCGATGCAGCGGAGGCCACTGGATCGCCATCTGGCCGAAGCCGCCGGCGAGCGCCGCGATCGCGATTGCCATGATCGGCGGCTGGCCGAGCGCCGGCATCAGCGGCACGAGCGTAAATGCGCCGGCAATCGCCGCGAGGTTGAACATCGCCGGCGACAACGCCGGCACGAAGTAGTGGTGCAGCGAGTTGAGCATGCCCATCATCGCGGCGGCCACCGCGACCATCGTCAGGAACGGCAGCATCACCCGGGTGAGCTGCACCGTGAGCTCGAGCTTCCCCGGCACCTGTCCGAAATCGCCGGCGTAGATACCGATCAGCGGCCGCGCGAACACGATCCCGAGGAGCACGAGCAAGCCGGTGGCGAGGAGCAGGGCGTTGACGACGTTGTTGGCGAGCCGCCACGCATCGGCTTTGCCCTTGAGCGTCAGCTCGTGCGTGAAGGTCGGCACGAAGGCCGCGCTCATCGCGCCTTCCGCGAATAGATCGCGCACGAGGTTCGGGATCCGGAACGCGACGACGAACGCGTCCATTTGATTGCCGGCGCCGAAGAAGGCGGCGAGCACCTGATCGCGGCCGAGGCCGAGCAGGCGGCTGGTGAGCGTGGCGATACCGGTGATGCCGGCGTAGCGCGCGAGACCTCCGCCGGGCCGCGGCGCGGGATGTCCGGGGTCGGACACCGTGTCCGGTTTCATCGCCGGCGGCGAGGGTAGCACACAAAAAAGAGGCCCTTGCCGCAGGACGGCAAGGGCCAAAAGGAGGATGGATGAGAGGCTGTGTCGCCGTCTCGAATAGTTAGACGCGGGCCGCGGGCAAAAGTTTTCAACCGCCCGCAAGCTTCTGACGCACCAGCTCGTTGACCGTCTTGCCGTCAACGTTCTGACCCGCCAGTTTCGTCATCACCGCTTTCATGACCTTTCCCATATCTTTCGGCGACGCGGCGCCGGTTTCGCGCACGGCGTCGGCGACTGCCTGCTCGACCGCCGCCGGGTCGATCGCCGGCGGCAGATACGCTTCGAGCACGAGGATTTCCGCCGCCTCTTTGTCGGCCAGATCCTGACGGCCGCCGCTGGTGAACTGAGCGATGGAATCCTTGCGTTGCTTGACGAGCGAGGCGACGACCTGCTGCGACTCGGCGTCGTTCAGGGCGCGGCCGCGCTCGACCTCACGGTTGGTGAGCGCGGTTTTGAGCATGCGGAGCGCGGTGAGGCGAATGGGATCGTGCCGGCGCATCGCGTCGGCGATGGCCGCGTTCAACTCGTCGGCGAGAGCCAAGGGCTATTCGCCGCCGGGGCGGCGCGGCGGAATCGTTTGCGGCTGGGGCTGACCCGGCTGGCCGGGCTGTTGCGGCGCCGGCGCAACCATGCCCGGAACAGCCACGCCACCGTACGGCGGCGCGGTCGGCTGGAATCCAGGCTGAGCCATCGGCTGCTGGGCGTTCGGGTCCTGCACCTGCGGCTGCGGCATGAACGGCTGCTGGTTGAAATTCCGGCCCGGCTGCGGCGCGACGGTCGTCCCCTGCTGCGGGAAGGTGTTGAACACCGGACCACGCGCGCCTCCCGGTGGCACGACCACGTTCGGCGCCGGCTGCTCATCGTCGGCGTCGTCGTCGGCGACCGGCGGCGGCGTGTACTGCGGCGCAGGCTGCTGGAAGACCGGCGGCGGCGTGTTCGAGACCGGCGGCCGCGCGCTGGCGAGCGTCGGCATCACGATGATGCGATCGAAGCGCGAGAGGTTCGCCGCTTCGACCGCGCGCGGCGCGGCGATATAGCCGCTCATCGCGCGCAACAGCACTTCGAGCGCCGTCGATTCGGGAACGTTGTTCAGCTCGAGCGTGATGGGCCCGCCGGGAATTCGTTCGACGTTGATGATCTTGGTCTGGCCGACGCGTGCCCATTCGGTGAGGATCTGGCGCACGGTCGCGTCCTTGGCGACAACCGAGACGCGTCCGTTCTGCATGGTCACGTGCACGTCGGCCAGGGCGGCGGAAGGCACGACCAGCCACGACGCGGCGACGAGCAGGAGAGTCGGCAGAGCCTTGATTTTCATGGGAAGCCCTATTATACCGCCCCTTCCCGCCGATCCGAGCCGAGCGGTTACTTGCGCCGGAAGTAATCGATGACCTGGGTGAGGATCTCGTCGAGCTGGTGTTTCGGCTTGTAACCGATGAGTTTTTCGACCTTTGTCAGATCGGGCACGCGCCGCGGCATGTCCTCGAACCCCGATTCATAGGCCTGGTCGTAGGGGATCAGCTTGATGGGCGACGTCGATCCGCTCAGCTCGCGCACCCGCTCGGCGAGTTGCTGAATGGTCACCTCCTGGACGTTGCCGATGTTGATGACCTGGCCGATCGCCTTCGGTTCGACCACCAGCTTCATCAGCGCGCCGACGACGTCGCTCACATGGGTGAACGCACGCTGCTGCTTGCCGTCGCCGAAGACCGTGATCGGCTCGCCGGCCAGCGCCTGCCGCACGAAGTTCGGGATCACCATGCCGTATTGCCCCGACTGGCGCGGGCCGACGGTGTTGAAGAACCGGACGATGATGACCGGCAGCTTGCGCTCTTTCCAGTAGGCGAGCGCGAGGAACTCGTCGATCGCCTTGCTGCAGGCGTAGGCCCAGCGATGCTTCGGCGTCGGGCCGAGCACGAGATCCGAGTCCTCGCGGAACGGCACGTCCTCGCTCTTGCCGTAGACCTCGGAGGTGGAGGCAATCACCACCAGCTTCTTCTTCTTGTTGGCGTGCTTCAGCACCACCTCGGTGCCGTGCACGTTGGTCTCGATGGTGTGGACCGGCTGCTCGACGATCAGCTTGACGCCGACGGCGGCGGCAAAATGAAAGACGACGTCGCTGCGATCGACCAGCTCCGCCAGCAGCGGCTCGTTGTTGACGCTGTCGATGAAGTACTCGAAGCCCGGGCGTCCCTTGAGGTGCGCGATGTTGTCGATCGAGCCGGTCGACAGGTTGTCGAGGATCAGCACCTCGTGGCCGCTGTCGAGCAGCGCTTCGGTGAGATGGGAGCCGATGAACCCGGCTCCGCCGGTGATTAGCGCGCGCACTCGTGGTGTCCTTCCGTCAGGAGGTTACCGTTCGCGGTTCGAAGGCGTGGACGGCCGCCGCGATCTCGTCGACCTCGTCGCCGGTCAGGCCGGGATGAAGCGGCAGCGAGAGTATCTCGCCGCAGACGCGCGAGGCAACCGGGCACGCCGCGGGATCGAGCGCCGCCAGCGCGCGCTGCTGCGGGATCGGCACCGGATAGTGGATCAGCGTCTCGATCCCGCGCGCCGCCAGATGCGCCTGCAGCTCGGGGCGGGCGCGGTGGCGGACGACGAACAGGTGATAGACGTGCCCGGCGTCGCGCTCCGGCGGCACCTCGACCGGGCTCCCTTCGAGCCGCGCGCGATACCGGTTCGCCAACGCGCGCCGCTCGTCGGTCCATCCCGCCAGCCGCGGCAGCCGCGCCGCCAGCACCGCCGCCTGCAGATCGTCGAGCCGTGAATTGATGCCCGGCTCGACGTGGTGATAACGATCGGTCTGGCCGCCGTTGCGCAGGCGCTTCAGCCGTTCCGCCAGGCCGGCGTCGTTGGTGACGATGGCGCCGCCGTCGCCGAGAGCGCCGAGGTTCTTGGTGGGATAGAAGCTGAACGCGCCGGCGGCGCCGATCGTGCCGACCGATCTTCCTCCTGCAGTCGCCAGATGCGCCTGGCAGCAGTCCTCGACGATCGCCAGATGGTGCCGCGACGCGAGCTCCTGGATCGCAGCCATGTCCGCCGCCTGCCCGTAGAGGTGGACCGGCAGGATGGCGCGCGTCTTCGGCCCGATCGCCGCGTCGATGGTTCGCGGGTCGATGGTCAGGCGATCGGGATCGATATCCGCGAACACCGGCCGGGCGCCGGCCATCATGATCGCGAGGGCGCTGTAGGCGGCCGACAGCGGCGAGGTGATGACTTCGTCGCCGGGGCCGATGTCGAGCGCGCGCAGGATCAGCGCAATCGCGTCGGTGCCGGTGCCGACACCGACCGCGTGCGACGCGCCCGATGCGCTCGCGAACTGGCGCTCGAAGGCGTCGACCTCCGGCCCGAGGACGAACCAGCCGCGCGCGATCACGCGCTCGATCGCCGCGCGCACGTCGGCCGCATCCTCTTTTGGCACCAGCGACATGAACGGGATGCGGGGCCTGGTCATCGCGCTCACCGCCGCGAGCCTGCCGGCGGCCGCGCCGACGTACGCGGCGGCGATTCGACGTACTCGGACCAGTGCTCGCGATAGAACGAAATGGTGCGCGCCAGGCCGTCGCGCAGTCCGACCGCCGGCGCCCAGCCGGTCGTGTTCCGGAAGCGGCTCGAGTCGGCGTAGAAGCTGCCGATGTCGATCGCCTTCTTCTCGGGCGGCCAGTCGACGTACTCGACGCGGCCGGTCCCGGCGACCTCGATCAGCAGCCGGGTCAGCTCCTTGTGGCTGATCGGCTCGTCGCCGCCGACGTTGAACACGTCGCCGTTGCACGCGTCGAGCGCGCCGGCGCGGAGGAACGCGTCGGCCGCGTCGTCGACGTAGACGAAGTCGCGCAGCTGCGAGCCGTCGCCGAAGATCTGGATCGTCGCGTTCTCGATTGCCAGCCGGATGAACCAGCCGATGAAGCCCTGGCGGTTGTGCTTCAACAGCTGCCGCGGACCGTAGACGTTGGTCAGCCGCAGCGAGCAGGCGCGGACGCCGAAGACGTTGTTGTAGACGAGGTGGTAGTACTCGCCCGCCGCCTTGTTGATGCCGTTGACGTCGGTCGGCCGCACCAGGTGGTGCTCGGTCACCGGCAGCGACTCGGGCCGCCCATAGACCTGTCGCGTGCCGGCGAACACGACCTTCACCTTCGGGTTGTGATTGCGGCACGCCTCGAGCACCGTCAACTGGCTGCGGCAGTTGATCTCGAGGTCGGTGTACGGATCGCGCATGCTGTCGATGTGGCTCACCTGGCCGGCGAGGCTGAAGATGACGTCGCGATCCTGCACCAGGTAGTTCATCGTCGACTGCTGGCGGATGTCGGCGACGTTGATCCGCACGCGATCGGCGATGCCGTCGACGTTGAACAGGTTGCCGCCGTAGTCGGGGATCAGCGAGTCGACCAGCAGCACGTCGGCGCCCAGCTCGACCAGCCGCCGCGCCAGGTTGCTGCCGATGAAGCCGAGGCCGCCGGTGATCATCACCGCGCGGCCGCGATAGAACTCGCGGTAGTCGTTCACGTGCGCGGCGTGCCCGAATAGGCGCGGTCGGACTCGCGCTCCGACGCCAGCGGCTGGATGCCGGGACGGCGATGTTCGCCGCGCACCACCAGCGCGTACCACAACCGCATCACGTCGACGCCGGTCTTGACGATGCGCCTGACGTTGAAGAACTGCGATTTGCCGAAGGCGCGATGGTAGTGGTGCACCGGCACCTCGACGATCGCGAACCCCGCATCCTCGATCTTCTTCATCATCTCCAGGCAGATGACGCCGCTGGTCTTGGTGAGGGCGATGCGCTCGAAAATCGCGCGCCGCATCAGTCGGAAGTCGCAGTCGACGTCGCGAACGCTGAGCCCGAACATCAGGCTGACCAGGTGGTGGTAGACACGGCCGATGACGATGCGGTGCAGCGGATCGGATCGGCTGATCTTGTAGCCGTTCACCAGGTCGACGCCGGGCGCCATCTTCCCCCACAGCGCGGCCAGCTCCGCCGGGTCGTACTGCGCGTCGCCGTCGGTGTAGAAGACGAGCTCCTTGGTCGCGGTCCTGAAGCCGGTCTGCAGCGCCCCGCCGTAGCCGCGGTTGCCCCGATGATGGATGGCGCGAACCTGCGGATACGTGCGCGCCAGCTCGTCGACGATCTCCGGCGTGGCATCCACGCTGCCGTCGTTGACCACAATCACTTCGTAATCAGGCGTCAGCTCCGAGGCCGCCTGGACGGCGCGAATCACCATGCTCGCGATGGTGCCGCTGTCGTTGTAGGCCGGGAAGAAGATGCTCAGACCCGCAGGTTTTTCGGGGGCTGACAGGGCCATGGGCGAGCTTTTTACCATAGCACGAGCCGCTCAGGGGGCCGGCGACGCCGGCCGCTGCGCCGCGACCAGGCGCCACGGCGTGATCGCCGACTCGAGCAGCACCTTGTTGGACAGCTTCGACTCGCCGAGCCGGCGCTCGACGAAGGTGATCGGCACCTCGGCGAAGCGCAGGCGCGCCGCCGACGCGGCGTAGAGCATCTCGACCAGGAAGGAATAGCCCTCGGAGGTGAACTCGCCGAGGCGAATCGACGCCAGCGCCTCGCGGCGCCAGCAGCGATAGCCGCTGGTGCAGTCGCGGGCGCGCAGCCGGGTGACGAGGCGGATATAGGTATTCGCGAAGCGGCTCAGCATTTGCCTGCGCTTCGGCCAGTTGACGACGCCGCCGCCGGGCACGTAGCGCGACCCGATGACAATGTCGGCATGGTCAGTCGCCGCGATCAGCGCCGGCAGGTGACGCGGATCGTGCGAGAGGTCGGCGTCCATCTGGCAGATGACGTCGCTCTGCGCCGGCCGGGCGAGCGTGTGCAGCATGCCGTCGATGTAGGAGCGGCCGAGGCCGCGCGCGCCGGTGCGGTGCATCACGTCGATCCGGCCGGGATAGTCGCGCGCCAGCCCGTCGGCAATCGCGCCGGTCGCATCGGGCGATTGGTCGTCGACGACCAGCACGCTGACGTTCGGCTGCTGCATCAGCTGCTCGACGAGCACCGGCAGGTTCTCGCGCTCGTTGTAGGTCGGCACGATCACCAGCGCGCGCTTCGCGGGCGCCGCCGTCACGAGCGCCGGCCCTCGAAGCGAAGCGAGGAGATCTGCTCCGACACCAGGCCGACGAGCAGAATCACCACGCTCAGCACAATCAGCAGCACCGACGAATTGGTCACGTGCGACTGCGTGACGATCGTCCACACCGCGTAGGCAGCGCCGACCAGAAACGCCACGGCACTGATCGGCAGGAACAGCCGCAGCGGGCTGAAGATCGTGATCACCTTCAGCAGGATCATGAAGAACTGCACGCCGTCGGGACCGAGGCGGATCTTCGACACGCCCTCGCGCCGGCCGGCGTTGACCGGCTCGAACCGGACACTGTAGCCGGCCTTCATGAACGCCAGCGTCGTCGTCGTCGGCGTCGAGAAGCCGTTCGGCAGCAGGTGCAGGAATTCGAGCAGGCAGTCGCGCCGCGCGGCGCGAAAGCCCGAGGTCAGATCGGGGATGTGCTGCTCGGTCAGATAGCTGGCCATCTGGTTGAGGAGCGCGTTGCCGATCCGGCGCGCGCTGTTCGCCTGCGTCGCCGACGCCCGCGCGCCGACGACGAGATCGTAGGCGTCGAGCTGCGCGACCAGGCGCGCGGCGTCCGCCGCATGGTGCTGGCCGTCGCCGTCGGCGATCAGCACGAAGTCGCCGGTGGCGTGGCGAATGCCGGTTTTCACTGCGGCGCCGTTGCCCTTGTTATAGGGATGCCGCACCAGCCTCGCGCCCGCGGCCGCCGCCCGGATCCCGGTATCGTCCGTCGATCCGTCGTCGACGACGATGATCTCGCGCCACGCCGCCGCGGCCTGCAGATCGCGGACCACCGCGCCAATCGAGGCCGCCTCGTTATAGGCGGGGACGACGATCGAGGTCGCCGCCGCCGCGGAAGCCGCCGCTCCTGCGCCATCGCTCATCCGCGTCAGGTGGCGAACCGGAAGTTGATGATGTCGCCATCCTGCACGATGTACTCCTTGCCCTCGAGCCGCACCTCGCCGTGATCCTTGCAGGCAGCCATCGAGCCGCGCGCCATCAGGTGATCGTAGCGGACCACTTCGGCGCGGATGAACCCGCGCTGGATGTCGCTGTGAATCTCGCCGGCCGCGAGCTGCGCCGGCGTGCCGCGCGGAATCGACCACGCGCGGCACTCGTCCTCGCCGGCGGTCAGGAACGAGATGTAGCCGAGGAGATCGTAGCTGGCGCGGATGACGCGGTTGAGGCCCGACTCGGTCAGGCCGAGATCGGCGAGGAACGCGGACGCGTCGGCGGCGTCGAGTTGCCCGATCTCGAGCTCGATCTTGCCGCACACGGCGACCGCGCCGGTGGCGGCGCGCGAGAGAAACGGCGACAGGCCGGTGGCCGCGGCCGCCCGCTCGATCGCACCGTCGCCGAGCTGCGATTCATCCAGGTTGATGACGATGAGCAGCGGCTTCGCCGACAGGAACTGGTAGCCGCGCAGCCGCTTGAGATCATCGCCCTTCAACTCGAGCGCGCGGAGCGGCCGCCCCTCTTCGAGCGCGATCTTGCACTGCAGCAGCACGTCGCGCTCGCGTTCGAGATCGGGGGTGCGGTTCTTTTTCAAGTCCTTCTCGAGTCGTTCGAGCCGGCGCTCGACGACGCCGAGGTCGGCGAGGATCAGCTCGTCTTCCATCGCCTGGGCGTCGCGCGCCGGATCGACCGAGCCGGTGGGATGCGGGACCGACGGGTCCTGGAACGCGCGAAGGACGTGGACGAGGGCGTCGGCGTTTTTGTAGGCGACGACGTCGACCAGCGCTTGCGCGCCGCCGGTACCGGCTGGCATCGCCAGGTCGGTGAACTCGACCGTGGCCGGCGTCGTCTTGCGCGGGTTGTACATGGCGGCCAGCTTGTCGAGTCGGGCGTCTGGCACTTTTGAGATGCCGACGGTCGCCTCGCCCTTCCCATGCGC
>Ga0070702_100000150_pt1 | contig 21785 bp, 22 predicted proteins | sample KBSK5103metaG_FD_65466 | JGI IMG/M metagenome (GOLD analysis project Ga0070702, IMG submission 65466) | Corn, switchgrass and miscanthus rhizosphere microbial communities from Kellogg Biological Station, Michigan, USA - KBS K5-10-3 metaG | ecosystem: Host-associated > Plants > Roots >... | reverse complement strand
CAGGGCATTGGCCGGGATGCGTGCGGGCACTTTGGGCTCGCCGGCGTTCTGCTGCTCCATCCAGGCCTGCCAGTCCTCCCACCACGAGCCGGGAATCTGCTTCGCGCCGGCAAACCATTCGTCCGCGGTGTCGGGAAGCGCATCGTTCACCCAGTAGTGGTACTTCTTCGCCGCCGGCGGGTTGACGATGCCGGCGATGTGCCCCGAGCCGCCGAGAACAAAGCGAACCGCCCGCCGCTGCGCACTACCGAGGTACTTCGCGCCCTTGTACGTCGTCTTCCAGGGAGCGATGTGGTCCTCCACGGTGGAGATGAAGTAGGCGGGCGCGCGTACCGTGCCGAGATCGATCGGCACGCCGTCGAGCTCGATGCCGCCGGGCTCGGCGAGCAGGTTCTTGATGTACATGTTGCGCAGGTAGAAGCTGTGCATGCGCGCCGGCATGCGCGTCGAGTCGGCGTTCCAGTACAAGAGATCGAACGGGAACGGATCCTTGCCGAGGAGGTAGTTGTTGACCACGAACGACCACACCAGGTCGTTCGCGCGCAGCAGGTTGAAGGTTCCGGCCATCTCGGAACCCTCGAGGTAGCCGCGCTCGTTCATTTTCTTCTCGAGGTTCGCCACCTGCTGCTCGTCGATGAACACCCCGAGCTCGCCCGGCTCGGAGAAGTCGAGCAGGCTCACGAAAAACGTGGCGCTCGCTACGCGGTTTTGCTGTGTATTACTCAGGTATCCCAGCGTAGCCCCGAGGAGGGTGCCACCCAGGCAGTAGCCGATGGCGTTGACCTGGCGCTCACCGGTCGCTTTCTCGATAGCATCGAATGCAGCGAGCGCGCCCTCGCGCATGTAGTCGTCGAAGCCCTTTTGCGCGAGGCGCGCGTCGGGATTCACCCACGAGAGCACGAACACTGTGTGCCCCTGCGCCACGGCCCAGCGGATGAACGAGTTCTTCTCGCGCAGGTCGAGGATGTAGTACTTGTTGATCCACGGCGGAATGATCACGAGCGGACGCTTGTGCACTTCCTGCGTCGTGGGCTGATACTGGATGAGCTGCATCAGCGGGGTCTGGTGGACCACCTTTCCCGGCGTGGTGGCGACGTTGCGGCCGAGCTGGAAGGCGCTCTCGTCGGTCATCGACACGCGCAGCTGCCCGCCGCCCTTTTCGAGGTCGGCGAGCAGGTTGTTCATGCCCCGGACCAGGTTCTGGCCGCCGGTGCGAAGCGTCTCGCGCAGGACCTGCGGGTTGGTCATGAGGAAGTTGGAAGGCGCCAACGCATCGACGTATTGCCGGGTGAAGAATGCGACCTTCTTCTCGGACTCCGGCGGCAGGCCCTCCACCTTGGAGACAGTCTGCTGGATGTTCCGGGCGGCGATGAGATAGGACTGCTTGATGTGGTCGAAGACGAAGTTCGAAGACCACTCCTCGTCCTTGAAGCGCGCATCGCCCGCCGCCGGCTCCGCGACCGGCGGCGCCTGCAGGCCCAGCATCTTCAGCCAGGTCGACTGCCACAGCCGCATGTAGTCGGACCACATGCTCATCGAGGAGTTGGCGAGGATCGCGGGGTCCGCCGCCATCCTCGCGTAGAGATCCATGAACGCACGGGCAATGCCCATCTCGTCGCGCACCGCCGACGAGAGGCTCGCGGCCTGCTTCTGCGCGAAGTCCGCGAGGAGCCGCGACGAGCGCTGGGCGACGCTGCCGCAGATTGTTGTAAGTTCGGGAGGATTCTGGGTCATGCGCTAGCGTAGCGCATGACGCCGTCCGGGCCGATACCTCGCCGGGCACGCCCGGCGTAGTACAAGTAGTGCAGATGGGCGATCGCCTCGCCCATCGCAAAGAACGTCTGGTGGGTATCCAGCGGACGCCGGAACAGCACCGTGAGCAGATCGCCAGCGCTCTTTGGCTCGTCCTTGAGGGCGTTCTTCAGCTCGGCAAAGCGCGCCTCGTGGTGCTCCTCGAGCTGGCGCACCCGCAAGTGCGCGCCACGAAACGGCTTGCCATGGGACGGCAGTACCAGGACATCGGGCGGCAGGCTGCGATAGCGGTCGATCGACTCGAGGAAAAGGCGCAACGGATCGCCCTCCGGGTCGATCGACCACACGCTTACGTTGGTCGAGATGGTGGAGAGGAGCATGTCGCCCGCGATCACCACGTTCAATTCTTCACAGTAGAGGGACAGGTGCTCCGGCGCATGGCCGTGGCCGATGATCGCCTCCCAGTGGTGGCCCCCGATGCGCACCGTATCGCCCTCGATGATGCGGCGGTAGGCGAACGGGAACTCGGGCACCAGAGCGGAGTAGCGGTTGTTCCCGCGGATGCCGGCCATTGCCGCGCTCTTGTCCGCGGGCAGACCGTTCTTCTTGAACACCGAAAGCACCGCGTCGCTGGTATAGCCCGCGCCGGAGGAGCGCACCGCGTGCGCGGTCAGGTATTCGCCCTGCGTGGTCCACATCTCCACGCCGAAGCGCTTGCAGATCCAGTCCGCGTTGCCGGCGTGGTCGGGATGATAGTGCGTGAGAATCACGCGCTTCACCGGATGGAATTTCGCGAACAGCTTCTCCCAAAGCGCCCGCGTCTCGGCGTTGCCGATGCCGGTGTCGACAACCGTCCAGCCATCCTCGTCCTCCACCACCCACAAATTGATGTGGTCGAGCTGGAACGGCAGCGGCATGCTGAGCCAGTGGATGCCGGGCGCCACGGGAATGGTTTCGCCCGGCGGCGGCGTCTCCGGCCAGGGATACTCTAGAGAGACCATCGGGATAGAATCAGGCGAAACCCTAACATGGAAACTGAGACGGAAACCGATCGGGGCGAGTTCTCCATCAGCGACCTGGCGCGCGAGTTCGACGTCACGCCTCGCGCGATCCGTTTCTACGAGGACCAGGGCCTGCTCGCGCCGCGACGCGACGGTCAGCGGCGCATCTATACCCCGCGCGACCGCACCCGGCTGAAGCTCACGCTGCGCGGCAAGCGCCTCGGCCTTTCGCTTTCCGAGATCCGCGAGCTCATCGACATGTACGAGCCGGGGCGCGACGAGCGGCCTCAGCTCGAGCGCTTCCTCGCGGTGCTCGAAACGCACAAGGCGAGCCTGCTGCGGCAGCGGGCCGATCTCGAGGCGCAGCTTTCCGAGCTCCAAGCCTTTGAAAGACGGGTCAGAAAGCAGCTCAAACGAGGTTGACGTTTACGTAAACGTCAAGTAGGCTTCCCGGCCATGAATGCGCCCGCCGACCCCGCCTTCGTACAGCGCTGCCGCGAGAGCTTCGGCCGCCAGAAGGCCATGGAGCTGATCGGCGCCCGGCTCACGGTGGTGGAGCCGGGCTACGTCGAGATCGAGCTTCCCTGGCGCGCCGAGCTGACCCAGCAGAAGGGCTACGTGCACGGCGGCATCTTGGGGATGATCGCCGACACGGCCTGCGGCTACTGCGCGTTTTCGCTCATGCCGGCCGACTGCTCGCTCGTCACCGTGGAATACAAGATGAACATCCTGAACCCGGGGCGCGGCGGGCTCGTGGCCAAAGCGCAGGTGGTGAAGCCCGGACGCACGCTCACCGTTGCGCGGGCGGAGGTGTACGCTGACGACGGTAAGCACGTCGCCACCATGCTGCAGACCTTGATGATGCTCCCGGACACCTCCGACACACCATGAATCTGCTGCGTTTCGATCACGGCGAGACCATCGCCATGCTGCGCGAGAGCGTGCGCGCGTTCGCCGCCGGCGAAATCGCGCCGCGCGCGGCGCAGATCGACCGCGACAACCAGTTCCCGGCGGACCTGTGGCGCAAGCTCGGCGCCCTCGGCCTGCTCGGCATCACCGTCGAGGAGGAGCTCGGCGGCACCGCAATGGGATATCTCGCGCATATCGTCGCGATGGAGGAGATCTCGCGCGCCTCGGCGTCGGTGGGACTTTCCTACGGCGCGCACTCGAACCTGTGCGTGAACCAGATCCGGCGCAACGGCTCTGCGGCGCAGAGGCGGAAATACCTGCCGAAGCTCGTCTCCGGCGAGCACGTCGGCGCGCTCGCGATGTCGGAGCCCGGCGCCGGCTCCGACGTGGTCGGAATGCGGCTCAAAGCCGAACGACGAGGCGATCGCTACCTTCTCAACGGCAACAAGATGTGGATCACCAACGGCCCCGATGCGGACGTGCTGGTGATCTACGCCAAGAGCAGCGACCAGGGCATCACCGCCTTCCTCGTCGAGAAGGGAACTAAGGGCTTTTCCACCGCCCAGAAGCTCGACAAGCTCGGCATGCGCGGGTCGAACACCTGCGAGCTCGTGTTCCGAGACTGTGAAATATCAAAAGATCAAGTCCTGGGGGAGGAAGGCAAGGGTGTGAAGGTGCTGATGTCGGGCCTCGACTACGAGCGTGCGGTGCTCGCCGGAGGACCGCTCGGCATCATGGCCGCGTGCCTCGACGTGGTGGTCCCGTACGTGCACGAGCGCAAGCAGTTCGGCCAGCCGATCGGAGAGTTTCAGCTCATGCAGGGCAAGCTCGCCGACATGTACACCACGTTTTCCGCGTGCCGCGCTTACGTGTACGCGGTCGGCCAGGCCCTCGACCGCGACGAAACCACGCGAAAGGACGCCGCCGGCGCCATCCTCTACGCGGCCGAGAAGGCGACCTGGATGGCGGGCGAAGCGATCCAGGCGCTCGGCGGCATGGGCTACATCAACGAGACGCCGGTCGGCCGGCTGTGGCGCGACGCCAAGCTCTACGAAATCGGCGCGGGCACCTCCGAAATCCGCCGCTGGCTGATCGGCCGCGAGCTCTTCGCCGAGTCGCAATGACCGTGAGCGAGCTCCTCGAGACCTATCGCGGGATGATCTACCCGTGGCACTGCGACCACATGGGGCACATGAACGTCATGTGGTACGTGGGCAAGTTCGACGAGGCCACCTGGAATCTCTTCGCCGCAGCCGGCGTCACGACCGCCTTCCTGAAAGAGAACCGGCGCGGCATGGCGGCCGTGCAGCAGAACATCACCTACCGGCGCGAGCTCCTCGCCGGGGATACGGTGGCCGTGCGCTCGGCGTTCCTCGAAGTGCGCGAGCGGGTCGCGAAGTTCGTGCACGAGATGCGCAACGCCGTCACCGGGGAGATTTCCGCCGTCTGCGTGCTGACCGGCGTGCAGATCGACACCCAGACTCGCAAGTCCTGCCCTTTCCCGGCGGAGCTCGCCGAGCGCGCGCGCAGCCTCGTGCGTCCCTACGAGCTGCCGGGCTGAGCCCGATTCGAAGGAGGCTTCCATGCAGAACGACCCGATCGTCATCGTTGGCCTCTCCCGCACGCCGATGGGCGCGTTCCAGGGCGAGCTCAAGGGCTTCGCCGCGCCGGAGCTCGGCGCGGCCGCGATCCGCGCCGCCGTGGAGCGCGCGCGCATGCGGCCCGACGAAGTCCAGGAAGTGATCATGGGCTGCGTGCTGCCCGCGGGCCAGGGGCAGGCGCCCGCGCGCCAGGCCTCGCTCGGCGCCGGGCTGCCGCTCGCGGCCGGCTGCACCACGGTGAACAAGATGTGCGGCTCGGGAATGAAGGCGGCAATGTTCGCGCACGACCTGCTCGCCCTGAATTCGTTCGACGTCATCGTGGCGGGCGGCATGGAGTCGATGACCAACGCGCCATACCTGCTGCCCAAGGCCCGCAGCGGCCTGCGCATGGGCCATGGCCAGGTGATCGACCACATGTTCTACGACGGCCTGGAGGACGCCTACATAAAGGATGAAAAAGGCGGGGGCCGGCTGATGGGCACCTTTGCGGAAGACTGCGCGACGAAGTACGCGTTTACCCGCGAGGCGCAGGACCGCTTCGCCATCACCTCGCTCGAGCGCGCGCAGAAGGCGAACAAGGAAGGCTGGTTCGCCTGGGAAACGACCCCGATCGCCATCAAGGCCGGCAAGGAGGAGAAGTTCGTCGAGGCGGACGAGCAGCCCTTCAAGGCGAATTTCGAGAAGATCCCGACGCTCAGGCCCGCGTTCCGCAAGGACGGAACGGTGACGGCGGCGAACTCGAGCTCGATCTCCGATGGGGCGGCGGCGCTGGTGATGATGCGACGTTCGACCGCAGAGAAGCGCGGCCTCGCTCCGCTCGCGGTGGTCATGGGCCATGCCACGCACGCACAGGCGCCCAATGAATTCACCACTGCTCCGGTCGGAGCCATTTCCAAGGTCCTCCAGGCAGTGGGGTGGAAAGCGGCCCAGGTGGATCTCTACGAGATCAATGAAGCCTTTGCCGTGGTCACCATGGCGGCGATGCAGGAGCACGCCCTGCCGCACGACAAAGTGAACGTGCACGGCGGCGCCTGCGCGCTCGGTCATCCCATCGGTGCCTCGGGCGCACGCATTCTCGTCACACTGATCGGAGCGCTGCGCAAATACGGCCTGAGGCGCGGCGTGGCGAGCCTGTGCATCGGCGGCGGGGAGGCCACCGCCATGGCGCTCGAGCTGCCTTGAAGCGGGAATTGCAGCGCCTGCTCGACCAGGCGCGCTTTCTGCGCCCCTACGGCTTTCGCGTGGTCACGGCGGACAGGCGAAAGTGCATGCTCGAATTGCCGCACAAGCCCGCGCTCGAGCGTCCCGGCGGCATCATCAACGGCCCTGCGCTCATGGCCGCGGCCGACTGCGCGATGTGGCTCGCCATCAAGGTGCGCCTCGGCGTGGAGGGCGATGCGCTCACCTCGGAGCTGAACACCGCTTTCCTGGCGCCCGCCAAGGGCGAGCATGTCTACTGCACCGCCCGGATCCTCAAGATGGGGCGGCGGCGCATCTACGGCGTCGCCGAATGCCACGGCAAGAAGGGCAACCTCTTCAGCCACCACACGGTGACCTATGTCCGCCCGGTCTGAAGCCGAGCTTCTGGAGATCCGCGAGGCGGTGCGCCGCTTTGCCGCCGCGGAGCTTGCGCCGAATGCCGCGCGCTGGGACCGCGACAAGGAATTCCCGCGCGCTGCGCTGGACGGGCTCGCCGCAATGGGCCTCTACGGCGTCGCCATCCCGGAGGAATGGGGCGGCGCGGGCCTCGGCTACGGCGCGCTCGCGGTCGCCTGCGAGGAAATCGCCGCCGGCGATTGCGCCACGGCGACGATCGTGTCCGTGAACAACCTGGTGGCCGGAATCCTGGCCGGGTACGGCAACGACGCGCAGAAGGAGCAGTTCCTGCGGCCCCTCGCGCAGGGCAAGCTCATCGGCGCCTTCATGCTGACGGAGCCTCACGTCGGCTCCGATGCGAGCGCGATCACCACGCGCGCCGAGCGCCAGGGGGCGCACTACGTCCTGAACGGAGTGAAGCAGTTCATCACCTCGGGCAAGAACGCGGATATCTCGGTTGTATTTGCAGTAACGGACAAAAGTGCCGGGAAGAAGGGAATCAGCGCCTTCCTGGTCCCAACCAAGACGCCCGGCTACATCGTCGCCCGAGTCGAGGAGAAGACCGGCCAGCGCGCATCGGATACCGCGCAGATCGTCCTGGAAAACTGCAAAGCGGAACATCTTTTGGGCGAGGAAGGCGCCGGCTACCGCATCGCGCTCGCCAATCTCGAGTCGGGCCGCATCAACGTCGCCGCGCAGGCGACCGGCGTCGCGAGAGCGGCGCTGGCGGCTGCGCTTTCCTATTCGCGCGAGCGCCGCAGCATGGGCAAGGCGCTGATCGAGCACCAGGCGATCAACTTCAGGCTCGCCGACATGGCGACCGGCGTCGAGGCCGCGCGCCAGCTCTACCTGCACGCGGCGCGGCTGCGCGACGCGGGCGCGCCCTGCATCAAGGAGGCGTCGATGGCCAAGCTTTTTGCCTCCGAGATGGCCGAGCGCGTCTGCTCGGATGCGATCCAGATCCACGGCGGCTACGGCTACGTCGCCGATTTCCCGGTCGAGCGCCTGTGGCGGGACGTGCGCGTGACCCAGATCTACGAAGGCGCGAGCGACATCCAGAAGCTCGTCATCGGCCGAACCCTCCAAGAGGGAAGCTGATGTCCGTTTTGAGAAGCGAGATCAATGCGCGCTCGGCGGAATTCAAGGGCAATTCCGAGCGCATGGTTGCCCTCGTCGAGGAGTTGAAGGAGAAGGTCGCTCTGGTTTCGCTCGGCGGAGACGCCGAGGCACGCGAAAGGCACCTCAAGCGCGGCAAGCTCCTGCCGCGCGAGCGGGTGAGGAGCCTGCTGGATCCCGGCTCGCCGTTTCTCGAGATCGGGCAGCTCGCGGCGTGGGGCATGTACACCGGCGACGTGCATTCGGCTTCGATGATCTGCGGCATCGGCCGGGTGTCGGGTCGCGAATGCGTGATCGTGGCGAACGACGCCACCATCAAGGGCGGCACCTACTACCCGATGACGGTGAAGAAGCACCTGCGCGCGCAGGAGATCGCGGCGCAGAACCGGCTGCCGTGCGTCTACCTCGTCGATTCAGGCGGCGGCTACCTGCCCGAGCAGGACAGCGTGTTCCCCGACCGCGAGCATTTCGGGCGCATCTTCTTCAACATCGCCAACATGTCGGCGGCCGGCATCCCGCAGATCGCCTGCGTCATGGGCTCGTGCACCGCGGGCGGGGCCTACGTGCCCGCGATGTCCGACGAGTCGATCATCGTGCGCGGACAAGGCACCATCTTTCTCGGCGGACCGCCGCTGGTCAAGGCGGCCACGGGCGAGGTGGTGACACCCGAGGAGCTCGGCGGCGCCGAGGTCCACACGCGCGTCTCGGGCGTGGCGGACCACTACGCCCAGAACGACGCCCACGCGCTTGCGCTGGTGCGGCGCATCGTCTCGAACCTGAACTACCGGAAGAGCGTATCCGTCGACGTGCGCGAGCCGCGCGAGCCCCTGTACGCCGCCGAGGAGATCTACGGGATCATTCCCGCCGACACGCGCAAGCCCTACGACGTGCGCGAGGTGATCGCCCGTCTGGTCGACGGCTCGGAGCTCGACGAGTTCAAGCAGAATTACGGCACTACGCTCGTCACGGGCTTCGCCCACCTGCACGGCTATCCGGTGGCGATCCTCGCGAATAACGGCATCCTCTTCTCCGAGTCCTCGCTCAAGGCCACGCATTTCATCGAGCTCGCCGCGCAGCGCGGCATCCCGCTCATCTTCCTGCAGAACATCACCGGCTACATGGTGGGCAAGAAGTACGAGGCCGGCGGCATCGCCAAGGACGGCGCCAAGATGGTCACCGCGGTGGCCACCGCGAAGGTGCCGAAGTTCACCGTGATCCTCGGCGGCTCCTTCGGCGCCGGCAACTACGGCATGTGCGGGCGCGCCTACTCGCCGCGCTTCTTGTGGATGTGGCCGAACGCTCGCATCTCCATCATGGGCGGCGAGCAGGCTGCCTCTGTCCTCGCCACAGTGCGAGGCAATTTCGCCTCCCCCAGTGAGGAAGAAGCGTTCAAGGCGCCCATCCGCGAGCAGTACGAGCGCCAGGGCCACCCTTACTATGCCAGTGCGAGGCTCTGGGACGACGGCGTGGTCGACCCCGCCGACACGCGCAGCTTGCTGGGCCTCGCAATCTCCGCGTCGCTCAATGCTCCGGTCGAAGACACGCGCTTTGGTGTTTTTCGAATGTAATGTCCGAGCACCGCGCCAGCGTGGAATGGAATCGTTCGGGCGAGTTCCGCTACGAGACCTATTCGCGCGCGCACGAGCTGCGCTTCGACGCCATCGCAGTCCCCGGCAACGCCGCCGCCGCGAATATCCCTAAGACGGTGCCGCCGCGGCAAGGCGTCGATCCCGAGCAGGCGTTCGTGGCGGCGCTCTCCTCCTGCCACATGCTGTGGTTTCTGCACGTCGCGTGGGAGGAGAAGTGGGTCGTCGACCGATACAGCGATAACGCCGTCGGCATCCTGGACAAGACCTGGATGTCGCGCGTCACGCTGCGTCCCAAGGTGACGTTCTCGGGCAGGCAACCCACCATGGATGAGCTGCGCGCGCTGCACCACACTGCGCACGAGAAGTGCTACATAGCCAATTCGGTGAAGACCGAAGTCGTCATCGAGCCATGCTGAAAGTCGAGATCCATTCCGGCGTCGCCCGCGTGACGCTCGATCGGCCGGAAGTTCGCAACGCCTTCGACGATGCACTGATTCGCGAACTTCAGAATTGTTTTCAATCCTTCGCGATGGACCAGGCAGTTCGCGTGGTCGTGCTTGCCGGCAACGGCCCAGCGTTCTGCGCCGGTGCCGACCTCAACTGGATGAAGCGCATGGCCGGGTACGGCTATGACGAGAACCTCGCCGACGCGCAGGCGCTCGCCACGATGCTCGCCACGCTCGACCGCCTGCCCCAGCCCACGATCGCGCGCGTGCACGGCCCGGCCTTTGCCGGCGGCACCGGGCTGGTCGCGGCCTGCGACATCGCGATCGGCACGCCCGAGGCCAAATTCTGCTTCTCCGAGGCGAAGCTCGGACTTTCGCCGGCCACGATCAGCCCATACGTCATCCGCGCGATCGGCGAGCGCACGGCGCGGCGTTATTTCCTGACGGCCGAGGTCTTCGGCGCGGAAGAGGCCTGTCGAATCGGGCTGTTGTCCGCCCTGGTCGCCCCCACCAGCCTGGACGGCGAAGTCGATTCCCTGGTGAAGCACCTTCTTGCGGGCGGGCCCGAGGCCCACGTGAAGATCAAGGACCTGATTCGCGCGGTGACCGGCCGGCGGGTCGACGACGCGTTGAGCGCCGAGACGGCGAAGCGCATCGCCGAGATCCGGGTGTCGCCCGAAGGCCGCGAAGGCATCGCCTCGTTCCTCGAAAAGCGCAAGGCATCCTGGTGTTCGCCAAAATCCTGATCGCGAACCGCGGCGAAATCGCGTGCCGCGTCATGCGCACCGCGCACCGCCTCGGCATTGCCGCCGTCGCCGTGCACACGGACGCGGATCGCGCGGCCCTGCACGTGCGGCTCGCCGGCGAGGCGCGCAGGGTCGAGAGCTACCTCGATATCGACGCGATCGTCGCGGCGGCGCGCGCGGCCGGCGCCGAGGCGATCCACCCGGGCTACGGTTTCCTGTCGGAAAACGAGGAGTTCGCCGCCGCGTGCAGCAAGGCGGGCCTCGTGTTCGTCGGCCCTCCGGCCGAGGCGATCGCCGCCATGGGCGACAAGGCGGCCGCCAAGCGCCTAATGGAAAAAGCGGGCGTGCCGCTCGTGCCGGGCTACCACGGCGAGGAACAGGATCCCGCTCACCTTGAAAAGGAAGCAGCGCGCATCGGCTTCCCGGTGCTCATCAAGCCCTCGGCGGGCGGCGGCGGCAAGGGCATGCGGGTGGTTTCTAACAGGAGGGAGTTTGGTCCGGCGTTGGAGGGCGCGAGGCGAGAGGCGAAATCCTCGTTCGGCGACGACAGGGTGCTCATCGAGCGCTATCTCGAACGACCGCGCCACATCGAGATCCAGGTCTTCGGCGACGCGAAGGGCAATGTGGTCTACCTTTTCGAGCGCGACTGCTCGGTGCAGCGCCGGCATCAGAAGGTGCTCGAGGAAGCTCCGGCGCCCGGTCTGGATCCCAAAAAAAGGAGCGAAATGGGCGCGGCCGCGGTCGCGGCGGCCAGGGCCATCGGCTACTCGAACGCAGGCACCGTGGAATTCATCGCCGAGCAGGACGGCCGCTTCTATTTCATGGAGATGAACACGCGCCTGCAGGTGGAGCACCCGGTGACCGAAATGGTGACCGGGCTCGATCTCGTCGAGCTGCAGTTACGCGTCGCCGCCGGCGAAATTCTGCCGTTCTCGCAGGAGGACCTGCGGCTCGAGGGGCATGCCATCGAGGCGCGCATCTATGCGGAGGACCCCGAGCGCGACTTCCTGCCGGCGACCGGACGGCTGGCACACGTCGCGTTTCCGCACCAGGACGCGGACGTGAGGATCGACGCCGGGGTCGAATCGGGCGACGAGATCACCCCTTGGTACGACCCGATGATCGCCAAGCTGATCGTGCGCGGCGCCGACCGCGATGCCGCGCTCGCCCGGCTGCGCCGGGCGCTCGCCGACGTGGAGATAGCGGGCGTCAGGACCAACGTCGCCTTTCTGCGGCGAATTGCGGCCTCGAAAGCGTTCGGCCGCGCCGAGCTCGACACCGGCCTCATCGAGCGCAACCGCCACGAGATCTTCCCCAAGCGCGACCCGATCGGAACCGATGTGCTCGCCGCCGCCGCGTTCGCCGAGCTGGCGTACGAAGAGCGTACCGCCCGCGAACGCGCGCAAGCCTCCGGCGATCCCTACTCGCCCTGGTACCGCGTGGACGGCTGGCGGCTGAACGAGGACTCGCACCACGACTTCCTCTTCGTCGAGGGCGAGAGCGAGCACCCTGTCCGCGTCCTCTTCAGCGCAAGCGGGCTGCGGCTCGCGGTGCACGGGAAGGAACACGCGTTCGCTGGCAAGCCTCTCGACGACGCGGCGCTCTCCATCCGGCTCGATGAGCGCACGTATCGCGCCCGTGTGCTGCGCGACGGCGACGACTGGCACGTCTTCGCCGGAGGCGACTACCGCCGCCTGACGCTCAGGCACGGCCTGTCCGGCCAGGACGAAGAAGCGCGCCGGGGCTCGCTCGCCGCGCCCATGCCAGGGAGGATCGTCCAGGTCATGTCGCGGCCCGGCGAGACGGTAAAGAAGGGGCAGCCCCTGCTCATCCTGGAGGCGATGAAGATGGAGCACACCGTCACCGCGCCCGCCGACGGCATCGTCAAGGAAATCCACTTCGCCGCGGGTGAGCAGGTCCTGGAAGGCGCCGAGCTCGTGACTCTCGAATGAACAAGGTCAAGATCGTCGAGGTCGGACCGCGCGACGGCCTGCAGAACGAGCCGGGCGAAGTGCCGACCGAAGTGAAGCTCGAGCTGATCGAGCGGCTCGCCGCGGCGGGGCTTCGCTCGGTCGAGGCCACGGCGTTCGTGTCGCCGAAATGGGTGCCGCAGATGGCCGACCACACCGAAGTGCTCGAGCGCATCCGCCGCAAGCCGGGCGTGTCGTACCCGGTGCTGACGCCGAATCTCAAGGGCTTCGAGGCCGCGCGCGCCGCGGGGGCCACCGAGGTGGCGATCTTCGGCGCCGCCTCCGAAGCCTTTTCGCGCAGGAACATCAACTGCTCGATCGCCGAGTCGCTGGAGCGCTTTCGTCCGGTCGCGGAGGCAGCAAAGAAGAACGATGTGAAAGTCAGAGGCTATGTCTCCTGTGTCCTTGGGTGCCCATACGAGGGTGAAGTTTCGCCTCGACAGGTAGCGGGGGTGGCCGGCGATCTCTACGACATGGGCTGCTACGAGGTGTCCCTGGGCGACACGATCGGCACCGGAACGCCAGGGAAGACCAAGGCGATGATCGAGGCCTGCACGGAGCGGATACCCGTTGAAAAGCTGGCGGGCCATTACCACGACACCTACGGCCAGGCGCTCGCGAATATCTATGCATCGCTCGAGCTCGGCGTGCGCACCTTCGACGCGTCGGTCGCGGGCCTGGGCGGCTGCCCTTATGCCGCAGGCGCTTCGGGCAACGTCGCAACCGAGGATGTGGTCTACATGCTCCACGGCCTCGGGATGGAGACCGGCGTGGATCTCGACCAGCTTGTAGGTATCGGACGCTGGATCTGCGCGATCCTTCAGCGCGAGCCGTCCTCGAAGGTCAACCGGGCGATCACCGCGAAGAAAGCGCAGAAGTGAAGACGCCGTGCATCCGCGTGTGCACGATGGACCCGCAGTGCGGGGTCTGCCTCGGCTGCTGCCGCACGCTCGACGAGATCATGCGCTGGAGCGGCATGAGCGATGCCGAGCGCGACCAGGTGATGGCGGAGCTGCCCCGGCGCCGGAAGGCGCTAGATATCCGCGAAATCGCCGTGCCGCCCCTTGCCTGAGGCGAAGCGCGCGGCGCCGGCAGCGCCGTCGATCTCGAAAGCGGGGAAGCCGTTGTACCACTCCTTTCGCATCGCCTCGCGCAGGGGCTGGCCCTGCTGCATGTAGGCCGAGCGCCGGTCGGCGCGCACGCACGCCTGCGGAAAGCGGGCGATCTCGTGCGCCATGGCCTCGGCGAAGCGGCGCGATTCGCCCTCCGGTACCACGTGCTCGCAGGCGCCGATGCGCAGGGCTTCCTCGGCAGGCACCTTGCGTCCGGTAAGAATGATCTCCATAGCGCGTCCCATCCCGACGAGGCGGGGCAGGCGCACGGTGCCGCCGTCGACGAGCGGCACGCCCCAGCGCCGGCAATAGACGCCGAAATACGCCGAGCGCTCCATCACGCGCAGGTCGCACCAGAGCGCGAGCTCGAAGCCGCCGGCAACCGCCGGCCCCGCAACCGCGGCGATCACCGGCTTGTCGAGCTCGAGGCGCGTCGGGCCGAGCGGCCCTCGCGGGATGGTCTTGCGGTCGTCGAGCGGGTAGTCGATCTCATGCAGCTCACTGGAATCCTTTATGAGAGAAGCGCAATACTTCAAATCCCATCCCGCGCAGAAGGCGCCGCCCTCGCCCCAGAGCACCGCGACCGCGGCATCGGGGTCCTGATCAAAGGATTTGAAAGCGGACACGAGGGCGTCGGCGCTCTCCGGATCCATCGCATTGCGCGCCTCGGGGCGCGAATGAATCACCGTCCAGACCCTCGCCTTCTTCTCGATCCTCACCGCCATGCCCGCCTCCGTTGATTGGTATTTCGATTTCGTCTCGCCGTACTCGTATATCGCGCTCCACCGCCTGGACGAGCTGCCGGGTCCGGTCGCCTATAAGCCGGTCCTCTTCGCGGGCCTGCTCGATCACTGGGGCCAGAAGGGCCCCGCCGAGATCCCGGCCAAGCGGCGCTGGACCTACCGCTGGTGCACCTGGTGGGCGCAGAGCCTGGGCATCCCGTTCCGCTTCCCGGCGGCGCATCCGTTCAATCCGCTGCGGCACCTGCGGCTCGCGCTAGCCTGCGACAGCCGGCCCGAGGCCGTCAAACGCATTTTCCGCTCGATATGGATGAGCGGCGAGCATGCCGACGATCCAGGCCGCTTCGCGACGCTCTGCCGGGAGCTTTCCATTGATCCAATCCGCCTTGCCGATCCTCACGTGAAAGACAACCTCAGAAAGAATACGGAAGAAGCCGCAGAGCGTGGGGTATTCGGCGTGCCGAGCCTCGTGATCGACGGGGAGGTATTCTGGGGCGCGGACGCGATCGACTTCGCCAAGGCCTTCATTTCCGACCCGACCGCGGTGCGCAACGACGAAATGCAGCGCGTAGACGCTCTTCCCGTCGCGGCCGTCCGAAAGAACTAGAAGAACAAAGAAAGTCAGAGCATGCACCGCGGCGGGCGCGGGGCGTAGAGTATGAAGCGTGAGGAGTGCGCTCCTTTCCGGTCTGGCGGCTTTGCTGGTCGTACCTCCCAATGCGCTCGGGCAGGCGCCTAACTACGATCCGGAGTCGGTCTACCAGGAGCAGTCGATCCACGGCTTCACGGTGCTCGTGAGCCCGCAGGTTCTGGCGCAAGCGCACGCAGCGGTGGAGGTTCGCGCCGAGCTGGCGCGGCAGTTCGGAGAGCTCGTCGAGGCTGTACCGTCCCCGGCCGTTTCCGCTCTCCGGAAGGTCAGGATCTGGGTCGAGTGGAGCAAGAGGCCGGATGGGGGCGCCGAGTTCCACGTCTCGCGACATTGGCTGGAGGAAAACGGCTACAACCCTGCCAAGGCAGGCGACATCGAAATCTCGAACAGCCTGCATTTCGTCAATTGGTCGCGCGCAGAGCAGCCGTGCATGGTCTTGCATGAGCTCGCGCACGCCTACCATTTTCTCGTCCTTGGAGAGAAGAACCCGGAGATCGCCGCGGCGTATCGGCAGGCGGTCGAGAGCGGGTCGTACGAGTCGGTCGACTACGCCGGCGGCGGGAAGAGGCGAGCCTACGCGCTCGTCAATGAGAAGGAGTACTTCGCCGAGATTTCGGAGGCGTACTTCGGCAGGAACGACTTTTACCCGTTCACGCGAGCCGATTTGCAGCGCCACGACCCCGTGGGTTACGAGCTCCTGCGGCGCCTTTGGGGCCGAGTGGAAAACCGCGAATCCGTAGCACTCACGAGCGACAAGCGTTAGCCGTACTTGCGCTTGTCTTCGATCACCTTGCCGTCGTTCGGCAGGCTGCCGGGCGCAACGAGCTCGACCTCGCCGCGTAGCTTCGTCACTTCTCTGATCGAGCCAATGACGGCTTCGGCGAGGCCGGAAGGAGTGGACGCGACTTCGCACTTGAGCGTCATGCGGTCATTGCCCGCTTCTCCCTCGACCACGAGGCGCGCGCGCCGCACCTCGGGATGGCGGCGCAGCACCTCGGCGACCTGGCCCGGCGTGACGAACATCGCGCGCACCTTGGTGCTCTGGTCTGCGCGCCCCATCCAGCCCCTGATGCGCACGTTGGTGCGGCCGCAGGGGCTCGCGCCCGGCAGGACCGCGGAGAGGTCCCCAGTGCCGAAGCGGATCAAGGGATAGTCGCGGTTGAGGGACGTGATGACCACCTCGCCCACCTCGCCGTCGGCCAGCGGGTCGCCGGTGCCGGGACGCACGATTTCGAGGATCCGGGCCTCCTCGAGGATCATGCCCTCGTTCACCGTGCCGTCGGCATTGGCCGATTCGTAGGCGATCGCGCCGAGGTCTGCGCTGCCGTACATCTGGGTCACGGCGATGCCGCGTTCGCGCATCGCCTGCCGCAGCGCCGGCGGAAGATATTCGGCGCCGACCTGCGCCTTCTTCAGCGTCGAAAGGTCGCTCTTCGCCTCGTCGGCTTTCTCGACGATGAGCTTGAGGAACGAAGGCGTGCCCATGTAGCCCTGCACGCGCAGGTCGCGGATCGCCGTCACCTGCATCTCGGTCTGGCCGGTGCCCGAGGGAATCACGGTGCAGCCGAGGGCGAGCGCGCCCGATTCGAGCATCGACCCCGCGGGCGTGAAATGGTAGGCAAACGTGTTGATGACCAGGTCGCCGGCGCGGAATCCGCCTGCGAAGAGACCGCGCGCCGCGCACCACCAGTCGGCGCCGCGGCCCTCGGGATCGTAGATCGGCCCGGGCGAGACGAAAAGCTTGGCGAGCTTCTCCAGCGGCGCGGCGTTCAGGCCGCCGAGCGGAGGAATTTCTTTTTGAAGAGTAGAAAGGTCGGACTTCCGCGTTACCGGAAGCTTCGCCAGCGATTTTCGGTTCTTGATCTCGTGTGGCTCGATGTCCTTCAGGATGCGCGCCCAGCCGGGCGCATGGGCTTTCGCGTGCGCGATGTGTGCGGGAAGCGCGGCCATGAGCGCGCCTTCGCGGGCCTCGGCACTTCGGGTCTCCAACTCGTCGTAATGCTCTTTCACAGCCAGCGCTTCCGGCGGCGGTACGATTTGACGTCGCGGAAGCTCTTGCGCCCGGCGGTGGAGAAGCCGAGGTAGAACTCCTTCACGTCCTCGTTCTCGGCGAGCGAGCTCGCCTCGCCGTCCATCACCACGCGGCCGTTCTCCAGGATGTAGCCGTAGGCGGCGTAGCGCAGCGCGATGTTGGTGTTCTGCTCGGCGAGAAGGAAGCTCACGCCTTCCTTGCGGTTCAGCTCGCGCACGATCTCGAAGATTTCCTCCACCAGCTGCGGCGCGAGGCCCATCGAGGGCTCGTCGAGCAGGATCATGCGCGGCCGCGCCATGAGCGCGCGCCCGAGCGCGGTCATCTGCTGCTCGCCGCCCGAGGTGTAGCCCGACTGCGAAGCGCGGCGCTCCTTGAGACGCGGGAAATAGCTGTATACCTTCTCCAGCTCCTCCTTCACCCCCGAGCCGCGCATTTTCCATGCCGCGCCGCGCGTGTACGCTCCGGTAAGGAGGTTCTCCTCCACGGTGAGGTGCTGGAAGCAATGCCGGCCCTCCATCACCTGGCAGATGCCGCGCTTCACGAGCTGCGCCGGATCGAGCTGGTCGATGCGCTCGCCGCGATAAAGGATCTTTCCCTTGGTCACGTCGCCGCGCTCGGCGCGCAGCAGGTTCGAGATCGCCTTAAGGGTCGTAGTCTTGCCGGCGCCGTTGGCGCCGAGCAGCGCGACGATCTGGCCCTCCTGCACGTCGAGCGAGACGCCCTTCAGCACCAGGATGACGTGGTCGTAGATCACCTCGATGTTCGCCACCGAGAGGATCGGATCGGGCTTGTGTTCCGGAACGGCAGCCATCAATCAATGGTGACAAAAAAGAACGGCGGACCCGCGTCCGCCGTCCGGTCGGCTCCCCCAGGCTGGATCAGTTCTCCTTGGCGCAGTCCCGCGGCTCGATGCTTTTCTCCTTCGCGTACTGCCTGGCGTCGTCTTCGACTTTCTGGCGCACCAGCTTCCGGTCGGGCTCCATCCAGTCGGTGATGACCTTCCACTTCGCGCCGTCCCACTGCTGGAACTTCACCAGGCCCGAGCCTTCGTGGTCCATGCACGAGACCTTGATCGGCGGCATCATGCCGACCGCGCCGAGCTCCTTCAGCCGCTTGTCGTCGATGTTCAGGTTCTCGATGCCCCAGCGCATCTGCTCGCCGGTGATCGGCTTGCCCTTGCCGAAGCGCGACTGGGCAACGCGAATCGCCTCGGCGGTCACGATGCCGGCCACGACGCCGCGGGTGTGGTAGATCGAGCCGAAACGCGACTTGTCGTCGAACTCGCCCTTGCCTTTGGCATAGACGTACTTCTGGATGTCTCTCATCACCGGGAAGTCCGCGCCCGGCGCGTTGAAGCCCGCCGAGATGTACCCCTTCGCCGCGGCGCCCGCCGGGATCACGTCCTCCTCGGCGCCCGACCACCACACGCCGATGATCTTGTCGCGCGGGTAGCCGATCTTGGCGGCCGCCTTGAGCGCGGTCGGGTTCATCACGCCCCAGCCCCAGAGGATCACGTAGTCGGGCTTGATCTGGCGCACCTGCAGCCACTGCGACTGCTGCTCGTTGCCGGGGTGCGGCACCGCGATGGGGGTGAACTCGTAGCCGTACTGCTTGGAAAGGTCGGTGAGGATCGGAATCGGCTCCTTGCCGTAGGCCGAGTCGTGGTAGACGAGCACGATCTTCTTGCCCTTCAGCTTGTCCATGCCACCAAGCTTCTGGCCCATGAACTTCACCATGACCGTCGCCTGCGACCAGTAGGTGGTGATGAGCGGGAACACGTACGGGAACACGCGACCGTCCGCAGCCGAAGTGCGGCCGTAGCCCATCGAGATGATCGGAATGTGGTCGGCGGTCGCCTTCTCGATCAGCGAATACGTGATTCCGGTCGAGAGCGGATGGATCACCGTGGCGCCGGTCGGGCCCTTCTTCTTCGAGCGCTCATAGCATTCGACGCCGCGCGCGTTGTTGTATTCGGTCTCGCACTTCTCCCAGGTCAGCTTGACCCCGTTGATGCCACCGTCGCGCTCGTTGAGCATCGCCATGTAGTCGATGATGCCGCCGCCGAAGCCCGAGCCGCCTGGCGCGTACGGGCCGACCCAATAGAAGTTCGCCGGAACGAACTGCTCGTTCTGCGCGCTTGCCGTAAGCGGCAGGCCGGCCGCGCCGATACCCAACGCCGCAAGGATTGTTGCGGTGCGATTCATCGATGCCTCCTCCTCAGGAAGTGTTCCGAATAGCGAAACGGCGAGTATAGCCCTTTCCCCGTTGTCGTCTAGAGATCCCCTGAGAAGTCGTCCCCGCGAAGGCGGGGACCCCATTTGTACTGGTGACTAGTGCGGGAACGGCCACAGCCGCAGCTTCTCCTTGGCAATCTGCCAAAGGCGCGCGAGGCCGTAGGGCTCGACGATCAGGAAAAAGATGATCAGGCTGCCGAAGATGATGAGCTCGATGTTCGACACCGCCGCGTGCGAGAACTCGACCCGGAGCGCCGACGCAAGCCATTCCGAGCTGCGGTTGAGGAAGATCGGAAACACGGTGATGAACGCGGCGCCAAGGAACGAGCCGAGGATCGAGCCGACCCCGCCGATGATGATCATGAAGAGCACGCGGAACGAGAGGTCCAGCGTGAACGCCTCCGGCTCCACCGTGCCGAGGTAGGTGTAGGCGTACAGGGCGCCCGCGACCCCGCAATAGAACGAGCTGATGGCGAAGGCGAGCAGCTTGGTGCGCATCATCGGGATGCCGATCACCGAGGCGGCGACGTCCATGTCGCGCACCGCCATGAAGGCTCGCCCGGTCTCGCTACGCATCAGGTTCTTCGCCGCCAGCGCCATGACGGCGACGATGCCGAGCGTGAGGAGATATTTCTGCGCGGGAGAGGCGACTTCGTAGCCGAGGATCCGGATCGCCTGCGCGGTGATCACGCCCGAGGAGCTGTGGTTCGAGAACCAGCCGACGCGGTTGATCGCCCACAGCACGAAGAACTGGCAGGCGAGCGTGGCCACGGCGAGATAGAAACCCTTGATGCGCAGGCTGGGCAGCCCGAACACCACCCCCACTGCCGCGGCGCAAAGCCCGCCGATGGCAAAGGCGCCGATGATCGGTATGCCTGGAATGCGCAGCACGGCGTTGTAAGCCATGAAGGCCCCCACCGCCATGAACGCGGCGGTGCCGAGCGAGAGCTGCCCGGCGTAGCCGGTGAGGATGTTCAACCCGAGCGCGGCGAGCGAGAAGATCAGAAACGGCGTGACGATGGCGGAGAGCCAGTACTGGTCGCCAACGAGCGGCACCACCCCGAAGGCTACGACCAGGAGCAGCGCTATGCCGATGCGGTCCTGCCGGATCGGAAAGATCTGCTGATCCTCGGCGTAGCTCGACTTGAACTGGCCTGCTTCCCTGTAGAGCATCGGTCGTTGTCCCTATACCCTGTCTATGCGCTTCTCGCCGAACAATCCCTCGGGACGCACGAGCAGGAAAAGCAGCGCGACCACATAGGCAAACCACGATTCGATCCCGCCGCCCACCATCGGGCCGACGTAGACCTCGGCGAGCTTCTCGGTGGCGCCGATGATGAGGCCGCCGAGGATCGCGCCCGGAATCGATTCGAATCCGCCGATGAGCAGCACCGGCAGGGCCTTGAGCGCGACGAAGGTGAGCGCGAACTGCACGCCGTTGCGCACGCCCCACATGAGCCCGGCCACCAGCGCGACGAACCCGGCCACCGCCCAGACGATCGCCCAGATGTGCTGCAGCGGAATCCCGACCGCGAGCGCCGCCTGGTGATCGTCGGCGACCGCGCGCAGCGCGCGGCCGACGCGCGTCTTCTGGAACAGGACCGCCAGCGCCGCGACCAGCGCTCCGGCCACCAGCGCGGCGAAGAGGTCGAACTGGCTCACGTTGATGTTCCACTTCTGCGACAGCCACTCCATCGGCACGTCGGCGATGCCGAGCTCGAGGCCGTGCGGCTGCGACCCCCAGATGAGCTGCGACAGGCCCTCGAGCACGAAGGTGAGGCCGATCGTCGCCATGAACAACGTGATCTGCGGCTGGTTGACCAGCGGACGCAGCACGACGCGCTCGATCGCGACCCCGAGCGCCACCATCACGACGAGCGTCACGAGCAGCGCGAGCCAGAGGTTCCAGCCGCGCTCGGCGAGCGAGACGTAGGTGAGCGCGGCGAAGAACACCATCGTACCCTGCGCGAAGTTGAACACGCCCGAGGCCTTGTAGATCAGCACGAAGCCGAGTGCCACGAGCGAGTACATCACCCCCGCGAGCAGGCCGCCCACCAGCACCTCGACGAAGAACCCGACCTGCGCGTCCACTAGTGCGTCACCCCGCTAAGCACCATGTGCGACTCCTAGATAGGCGTCGATCACCTTCTGGTCGGCTCTCACTTCCTGCGGCGAGCCGTCGGCGATCTTCCTGCCGTAGTCGAGCACCAGCACCCGGTCGGAGATGTCCATGACCACGCCCATGTCGTGCTCGATCAGCACGAGGGTGGTGCCGAACTGGTCGTTCACGTC
>Ga0070702_100000120_pt1 | contig 23911 bp, 34 predicted proteins | sample KBSK5103metaG_FD_65466 | JGI IMG/M metagenome (GOLD analysis project Ga0070702, IMG submission 65466) | Corn, switchgrass and miscanthus rhizosphere microbial communities from Kellogg Biological Station, Michigan, USA - KBS K5-10-3 metaG | ecosystem: Host-associated > Plants > Roots >... | reverse complement strand
CAATGCCGTACCGCGTGGCGGTATCACCGAGCCGATGGGTCAGTTCGCTGATAGGGGGCGCGTCGGCGTCCTCGCTGATGTCGTCGAGGACGGTATGCGCGAGCTTGACTAGCACGCGAGACCGCGAAGCGTGCGCGTCAGCGCACTGCTCTTTCTTAGATCTTGGGGACGGGACGGGATCGCGCGCGCGCGAGCGCTCTGGAATCCGCGCGGAATCCTTCGCGATTCCGCCGGGAATCTGCCGCGCGGATTCCGCGCGGAATCCGCGCGGAATCTTGGTAGATTTCCGGTCCCGTTCGCGTTGACGCTTCTCTTTGACCGCCGCCGCGGAGGGCTGATAGTGCTCAAAGTCGTGAAACCGATACCCGGTGTCGGTCTTGGTCATCAGCCGGACATCGGACATCGCCATGACATCGAGCACATCGAGCGGGCGCCGGTCCGTGATGAACTTCCGCGCGATCAAGATCGGCACGAACCCATCGGTGAGATTCCGGGCCGCGTAGCAAATCGCCTCGAGCCACACCGCGACCACCCGTCCCACGCCATTCGGGCCGAGATGACGCGCCGCCGTGATCACTTTTGGATGCTCCACGAAGCCGTCATCGACTTTCACCCACATCGCGCAAGTCCCAGGCGCGGTCTATGAACTCGGCCGGGCGGGTTCGCCCGAGGTCGTCTCGGCGTCGAGCTCGAGTAGCGGTAAGACCGTCCCTTCACGAATCGCCGACCGCATCTGCGCGACGGCCTTTTCTCGGGCCTCCTTCGCGGCTTTCAACTCGGCGTGCGTGATCGCGATGTCATCGTCCAGCCGTTGCACGGCGCGTTCCAGCGCGCGCAGATTCTCGACGTATTCCGAGGCCGTATCCACGACGCCCGTTCGCTGATTGACGACACGATCGCGACGGCGACTGATGCGCTTCACCATTCACGCCTCCTCCTGCCCAGGGGCCGCTCTCACGCGCGGCGCCGCGCGCGATGGAACTCAATCTCACTAGCGAAGCCGTGCAACCAGACATCGATTTCGCGCCGATCGAAGAGGTACAGGCGCCCGCGGCGGCAGAACGGCAAGTGGTGTTGCTTCACGAGGCGGTACAGCATGTTCAGCGAGCCGAGCCGGAGGTACGCCACGGCTTCATTGGCGGTGAGATAGGGACTGGGCGACATCATGCCGGCCTCTTCGTGCGATGGGATTTCCGGACGTCCAGAGGGAACAACTCCTGCGGGCTCACGCCGAGTGCCTCGGCAATCCGCGCGACCGTTTCATAGCCCACGGCCCGGACGTCGCGCTTGCCGCTCTCGAGCAGCGAAATAAACGACTTGGTGACGCCCGCCTGTTTGGCTAGCTCTCCCTGGGTGAGCCCGGCGACCTTGCGCGCCAATTTGAGCAGCATAGTTAACTTTTTTGCACAATATACAACTAAGTTGACTTGTGTCAACTAGTTAATTTACGCTTGCTGGCGTGCATGTGATCGACCCCAGTCCGATCGTTGACAATGAGGCGATGTATCGCCGGGCGGCCGCACGGGTGATCGCATGGCGCCGGGAGCACGGCGCGATGAGTCAGGTCCAATTCGCGGCCAAGGCCGGGATTTCGGTGGGCTGTCTCCAAAGTTTCGAGGCGGCGTTGCGCGAGACACGGAAGAAGCAGCGGGAACGGATCGCCCGGGCGATGGATCTGACCCTGGATCAACTCTTCGCCGACGATGCGGAAGCGGGCCAGACTCCAGATCCGCTCTTGAAGGATCTATTGCAGGAGGATTTGCGGCTCGCGCAGCGCTTTCATCACGCCGGGGCGGAAGTCAAACACGCCGTGAAGGCGTTTCTCACGGCGGCCTTATCAGAAGACCAGCGGGAACGCCTCGCCCTCATCTTGGCCGACCTGATCCGCCTCGATGAATCGCAGATCGCCTTCGTGGAAACCATCGTGGCCCCGCTGAATAAGGACGGCCAGTCGCCCGCGACCCAAGCGCCGATCCTCCCCATGGTCGCGCCACAGGCCAAGAAGAAATCTTGATCCATTCAGGACAGCGGCGAGGTCGTCTATGTCTAAACTGCGTGATCGGCATTTGTATCTCGTCCTGCCCCATACGCAGCGCGCGGTCCTCATTCCCCGTCCCACGCCAGCGACGATCCGAGGCGTGCCCCTGGTGACGGCCTTCCGCGCACACATCGACGACTTGCACGTACTCGCCCAGGAGCAACCCGCGCTGATGCAAGGCATTCTCGACGCCACGAAGTTGGTGGCCCAGCAGTGTCGCCAGCGTCGGGTCCAATCAGGCAGCCGGCGCTAGATGGGCGTTTTCACCCGCGACGACTCGCCGTACTACTGGCTGCATCTCGAGAGCGCGCCGAAAGGGCAGCAGCGCGAGAGCAGCAAGATTCTCATCGGCGAGACGACGACCCAGCGGAAAGACAACAAGGCACTCGCGGTCGAGGCCTATCAGCGCCGGATGCTCGAGATCGCGGAGCGGAAGGTGCGGCGACTGCCTAACGGCCCGCCGATGGTGCGCTTTGCCGTCTATGCCGAGCGGTACACCCGCGATGTCATCGCGCTCCACCGTGGCGCCGCGCGCGAAATCGACGCGCTCGTGCCGCTCCGGCGGGCGTTCGACGCCGAGCTGCTCTCGGCCATCGACGCCGATCGCGTCCGGGCCTACATGGCCGCCCGGATCGCCGACGGCTGCGGCCCGCGGACCATCAATCGGGAGATCGACGTCCTCAAAGGGATGCTGCGCGATGCGGTCGGCACGTACCTCGCGGCCTCGCCGATCGTCGGCCTGAAGCGCCTGAAAGCGCCGCCCATCAAACGGCGCCTGATGCAGCCGGCCGAAGAGCACAAGCTCCTCGAGGTCGCTGAGGATGCCCAGGACAAGGCGATCATCATCCTCGGGGTCGATACCATGATCCGTCTCGGTGACCTGCTCGACCTCGAGCGGAGCGAGCACGACGGCCAGTGGCTGTACGTCAAGCACGCGAAAAGCGGGGAGGCCTACGAGACGGCCCTGTCGCCCCGCGCCCTGGCCGTTCTGAAGGCGATCGAGCGGACGGATGAGCGGTTCTACTTCGCGAAGTTTCGACGCGCCAGAAACCCGCGGGACTGGGTCGGCTCCGTGCGCCAGCGTTTCGAGTACCTCTGCAAGAAGGCCGGCCTTCGCTACGGCCGCGCGCACGGCGGCCTGACGTTTCACTGGTCGACGCGCCGCACTGGCGCCGTGCGGTACCTCCTCGAGAAGGGCGCGCCGATCAGCGCCGTCCAGAAGCAGGGCAATTGGAAACACCCGGAGATGCTGCTCCGGATCTACGCGGAGGCCCGACAAGACGATCAGCTCGCGATGGTCGGCGCGCCGCGGCTGCGCAAGCGGGCCTAATCCTTGGATGACCACCTAGTCCGGCTGGTCCAGATTCTGGCGGTCAAGCTGGAGATCCACAACTCGGGAAGCGTCATTGAATGTCGCGGACGGCTGGACGAACCGATCAGGAAGATTTACGAAATCGATATATCTCTGCAGGAGCGCGATGAGGACGCCGATCCCTCAGCGGCGATCGGCTTCGTGCACCTCTGGCGTTCGGACTTCAAGGTTGTTGTCTGGTTCCCAGCGCGTGCCTTCGACAGAGCCTGGGTTCTCGCGACCGCAGGAATGCTGAAGCATGCGTGCCTCACGGTGACCAAGCCGCATCGCACCCAGGCGCGAGTATTGAGCCTGTCTTTTTCAAGCGAACCCGACGCGGAATAACCCAGAAACCCTGATCCCATTCACGTTCTAGTGACGCTCCTTCAAAACCCCATCAAAACGTTAAGGAAAACGCAATTAACCCTGCGTTCGCAACGCAGAGGTCGCGAGTTCGAGCCTCGCGCCGTCCACCATTAAAATCCCCAAATAAACCAATGAATACGGGCTTCAATCGAGGGTCGGCCCTGCTCGCCAGGGCGAGCCTAAACCGTCACCAAACGCCACCTTTCGCCACGTTTCCGCACCCTTCATTCACGTAATGGTTACGCTGATTTCAGAACAAGAAGGCCAAAGGAAACTTCAAACACATGAGCAACCTCGCCCTCATCCTCGTCCTCATCAGTTGGGTCGCGCTGCTCGCCGGGCTCGCGCTCCTGTCCAATGCCACGAGCGGCGTCGGCGGGATCGCGGTCGCGTGCTTTCTGGCCATCCTCGCTCGGATCACACAGGCCAACGCACACCATGCCGAACTCCGGAAGTTACTGAGTGACGCCAGAGCGGCGCCGCCGGCCGCCGCGTCGATGACGACCCTCGGGAAGGCCAATCCTCTGCTCACCGCTGATCAGATCCAGTGCGCGAAATGTGGACTGATCGCCACACGCGGCCCGGCCACGTGTCCGCAATGCCAGTCGCCCTACGCCACGACGCCTAATACCGCCGTGGACCGTCTTCCGCCTATCCCGAAGCAGATGCGCTGACGCCGCGCCGGTGGTTATCGCCGCGGCAACACGTTCGGCAGCGCGACAAAGTGCGACAGCAGCCACAGCACGAGCACGATGAGCGCCAGCACCTGGAGCGTCGTGGCCCAGCCGGTCGGCATGGGCACTTTGGTTGTGATGATGTAGACGAGAAACCCAATGAGCGCGACGACGAGCACGAGGATGACCAGGTCCATCACACCCTCCTCTTATCCTTCCAACCCCACCCTCGCCGCCCCGTCCACCGGCACATAGACAAACCCCGAGCCGTCCTCAAGCCGCCGCAGCGTATAGCCCTCACGGTGCGCCGCCTGTACCAAGGTATTGATCGTGGCTTGCACCGTGCGCGCCCGCTCCTGCAAGACGTGGATCTTCAGTTGCGCGTTTTCCAGTTGCGCGATTGCCCCTTCGAGCCGCAGTGCGTCAATCTCGCTCAACACCGGCACGCCATTCGTGTGCTCTGCCATGCTGCCCGACCTCAGGCGAACAAGCGCCCGCTGCCATCGACCCACACTTGCCGATTGCTGCCGCCCTGCAAGTTTTGGATGCGTAACTCCGTCCCTGACATCAACGTCAACGCTCCGCTACTAAGTTGGGCTTGGCCAGTGCCCGCGCCGCTGTCGAGCGTCACGCCATTGCCTGCGCCGCGCACGTAGGCTTGACCGCTGTCGCCGAACACATGCGAGCCATCCGACCACTTGATCCGACTGTTCGCGCCCAGCCCTGAGGACGCAATCGTGATGCCGCTCCCATCGAGCCGGACCTCATTACCGGTGCCTGCGTAAATCGTGACGCCGGAAATCTGGCCGGCCGTCACGGTCCCGAGGTTCGCCGTAATCGCCGACAGAGTGCTGACGTTCAGCCGATCGGCCGTGATGCTATTCGCAGCAATCTCCGTCGAGGTAATTGCGCTGCCCACGATGCGATCGGCCGTAATGGTCCTCGAGGCAATCTCCGTCGCCGTCAATGCGCCAGCCACGATGCGATCGGCGGTGATGGTCCTCGACTTGATTTCCGCCGCCGTCAATGCTCCCAACACGATGCGATCGGCAGTGATGGATCGCGCACCAATCTCGGCGGCCGTCACTGCGCCAGCCGCAATCTGTGTCGCAGTGATGGTGTCCGTCTGGATGTTGCCGCCGTTGATATTCGTCACGCCGGCCCCGTCGCCTCGGAAGGTCGCAACCGTCCCATCCCAAAAAAACCCGGCCAGTCCATTCGCACTCGACGCGCGAAACTTATAGACGCCGCCTTCATTCCCCATCCAGATGCCTGCGACCGCTTGCCCGAACCCTTGCGGACGTGGATCGCCAATCTCGATCGACGGCACCGACGAATTGAACGCGATCGAGGTGTTCGTCGCGGGCGCATACAGATAATTCGGCAGAATCGACCAGCCGCCAATCTTGCCGCCGCCGGCTGTCACGGTGCCAACGAAAGACGCATTGCCGGCCATATCCAATTGCGAGACCACGGTGGTGCCGTAGCTCTGCCGCACGCCATTGATCGAATCGACCGACCACCACGCCTTGGCGTGATCGCCGAATGCCGCACCGAAGGTCGTGCCGCTATAGCCGTATAGGCCATCGAGATTGCCGATGGCCCACCGTGGCTCGATGTCGGTATACAGCCCATACGGATCGCTCTTGGTCCTGATATTGCCAACGATCGTTGGCCCATACCCCGACAAGACGCCACGCATGCTATAGAGGTCGATAAACCCCGACCCTTTCTTGCCGGTATCGAACACGGCATCGCCGGCCCACCACGCATTAGCGCCGCTGCCATCGAGATCCCGCTGCACGGTGTAGGCATACGATCCGTCGGCCTCCTGCACCGGCGGCCCCGTGCCGCCATCCGACACCGGAAACACCGTGACCTGCATCGCCTCGAATTGCCCGCCCGATTCCATGTAGAGCTTCGAGCCGTACTCGACGCCGGCTTGCCCGAGGAGGAAGCTGTTGTGCTTGACGTAGATCGTGGTGTCGCCAGGCGCGAGGTCGCGCGCCAGCATCGTCGTCGGGCCGACGAGGATGCGCCCGCCGATCGTCGCCATCGTTTGCTGCGCGACCAGTGTCTCGACCCACAACTCTGCGGCATGCAAGGTTAGAAACTTCTGGAAGGGCCGCCCGAGATTCTGCGTGTAGTTCAGCGCCGGAATGATCAACTTCGCGCCAGCGTCCATGACGACTGCGCTGGTCGGTTTCATCCAGACGTGTTCTGCCGGTTGCAGCAGGAGCCGCACCGCTGGCGACAGAGTCATGCCGGCGCTCGATGTCATGAGCAGATCCGTGGCCGGTGACAGCGGCGATCGAATGAATGGCAGCTCGGCCAGATGTGCCGCAAAGTCGGCGTTCCCGTCCCGCAGCACGAGCGTATTCGCGACCGCCGCCGACGTGCCCGACGTGGCACTATTCGCGACCTTGCCGGCCGTGCTAATCGTCGCGAGTTTGTCGTCCGTAATCCCGGCGCCGGCCACAATCTCGGCATTGCCGATGGCACTGGCGGCAATCGTCGTCACGCCGGCGGCGGTGATGTTGATGTCCCCCGACATCGGGACGGCCGCCGCCGTGTTGCTTGGCGAGCCAACGTAAATCTGTCCCGCCGGCAACGCCAGCATGCCGCCGCTCCCGCCGCCCCCGCCATCCCCGCCGATCGTGGCCGGCGCCGCTGGCCCGCCCGCCACGCCCACACCGAGCGCCCGCCATTGATCGGCTGGACTGCCCTGATAGACCACCGACTCCACCGCCGCGATCGCGTACTTCCAGACGCCCGACCCGTCCCAGCGGATCGTCACGTCACTGATCGTCAACGTCTGATTGACGGCCGGCGCCGACAGATGCACCGCGACCCCTTGCCCCGGCAACCATCCATGATCGTGACTGACAATCGCCCAGGTAATCGCGCCTTGACTCAGCCGCGCGTACAACCCGTCCGCGGTTCGCTGCCCATCGGCCAGCGTCAAGATCGTTTCATCACTCGACGTGCTCACAATCGCGCCCGTACCCGATGTCACGAGAAACGGACTCGCCGCCGCGTACACAAACTCCATCACCGTGCCATCGGCCGGGATGGGATCGGTCCCGAGATGTAACGTCCGCGTTTGCCACTCCCAGCCAAACGACGCCGGATCGGCCTCGCCGTACACGTTGACCGTTTTGTTGATGCCGCCGACCGTCACGTACCCGGCCGTGAGCCCGTTGGCCGCCGGAATATCCGCCACCCAGGCTGACGCCCCGCCCGCTTGGACCCAGGACTGCCGGTAATCCATCGGCCCGGCCGGCCCGCACCACAGCGCCACCTTCGTATACGGGAGTGCATCCGGATCCGCCCAGCCGACTTCCTCGCAATGCGGCGCCGCATCCGTAATCGTGAACGGCGCCGGATCGGTCCCCGGGATGAACATCCGAATCACTTTCGATGGGGAAATCTGCGCGACATAACTCACCGATCCCGATGTCGCCCACGTCGAGAGCCGCCGCACCGCCTCCGCCGCCCCCGTCGCCGGCCAGCCGAACGCCGGAAACGTTGGCCCCGTCACTTGCGCCGGATCGACCGTGAAGCCGATCGCCGCCAACCCGCAATCGTTGACCACATCGACGAGCGCTTGTTTCATCGTGACCGGGGCCACGTACACGCGCGATGTCGGTACCGAGGTATCGAGATACACCCACCAATCGTCAATGTCGCAATCGGTAAACATCTCCGTGAGATGCGGCGCATACGCCGTCGCCGTCCGCTTGCGCACGATCCCGCCATAGATCGGCGTCACGCCGTCCGGCGCATACGCGACGAGCGTATCGCCACGATTCGGCGCCGCCCCGTCAAGGAATTGGAAATGCGCCGGCGACAGCTCGTTATTCTTCAATGGCCCGATCGTCGCGCCGGGCACCGAACAGATCCCGCCCGCCACATCCACGCCGTTGATCGTGACCCGCATCGCCATACGGTTAGACCGGCGCCACGCCTAATGTCCGACCCAGATGTGTCGCCACGGCATCGGCAATCTGGCGCGCGCCGCCCCGGCGGAGCCAGGCCTCATCAACCGTAGCCGGCGCCAACGTGATCCCGCCGACGTTGATCGTGCCGACGCCGCCACCGACCGGCCCGCCGCTCACGGTGGCGAAGGCGCCCGAGGACTGCTCACGCGGGACCACGGCTTCCCAGCCGTGCAGCATGACCGGCGTGCCGGCGCCGAAGTTCTTGTAGCCATCGGTCCCGCCCTGATAACTCTCCATCTTGTAGGCGCCCTCACTAGGCGGCAAGAACCCGCCGCCCATGGTGGGCGGTGCTGGCCCGGTAAAGTCGAGATTCGGTATCTTGAACGCGCCGCTTCCGACATAATCCAGCGACTCCCCGATCCCCAGAAGATGATTGAGAATCTTCTGCAACTTCTCGGCAATCGTGTCCAATTGCCCGCCCAACGACTTCGACCACTGGACCCCAGACAGATCGGTCAGTTTATTGCCGGCCTCATCGGTCAGCTTGCCCGCCGCCGCCATGGATTCGAGAATCGGCCGCCACGCCTCAGGAATCGTCGAGCCCGTTTTGATGGCATTGTGGAAGTACTCGAGAATCGACTCCGACATCCGACCTTGCACGATTGCCACGTCGATTCCCGACGCGACGAGCAGATCGTAGGTGCGGAGCAACTTGACCGCTTGGATATCGAGTTCCTGCTGCCGCCACTTCGGCCCCAATTCCTCGATCGTGAATCCGTATTCCTTGATGGCGGCGCGCAGTTCTTCCTGCACTTGCAACTGTTCATCGGCCGCCGCTTTGGCGGCATCGGCCGCATCTTGGAACGCCTTCTCGGCGGCCTTCGCCGCTTGATCGAAGTCCCACTTGGCTTTCGCCGCTAAGTCACTTAACGCCTGCTGCACCACCAAGATTTCGCGTGTCGCGCCCGCGAGGTCGCCCTTCTTGATGCCTTGGGTGAGCTGGACCCACATGCGCTCGCCCTCGGCTCCGAGCGCCTGCATCTGCGCATGGAGCCGGTCCCAGCCCCCCGATCGGTTCGCGAATTGTTCGAGCGCCTCGCGCCCGTCATCGAGCGATCGCACAAAGCCGACCGTGCCACCCGCGGCCGCGCCGATCATCATGCCGTAGACGCCGAACGCCGATCCGGCTTTGGCACCAGCGGCCGCGCCGGCCAGCGCATTCATGGCTTGCGACCCCTGATTCGCCGAGGCCGTCCACACATCCATTGCGCCCGAGGCCAGCGCCGCGCTCGTCTGCACCGCCGCGCCCCACCGTTGCGCGTCGGTCGCGTTCTTGTTGAACAACACCGACACTGCGCCGAACTTGCCGCCCAGTTCCTGGTTGTTTTCACCTACTTGCTTTGTCGCCTGATCGGCCGCCTCCAACTGGACAACCATCTGGCCGATGCCGCCGAGCACCGCGCCGAGCGTGCCGCCCGACGCCGACCCGAGCTTTTGGAACTCCGAGGACAGGATCTTGAGCTGTTCGGACCAGTCCGACGTGACCCGGACCACGCCTTGCTGATGCGAGACGATGGCAATCAGTTTGTCGTGCACCGCCTGGTCGATGGCGGCATAGGCCCGCTCCCAGTTCGCCGCCGTCGTGTCGACCGCGCGCTTTTGGTCCTCGCCCCATTGCCGGATCTGATACTTCTCGTACTCGTAGGCACTGAGGGAGAGCTTGGCTTGCAGGTCCGCGGATTCGCGGCGGGCCTTCGTCTCGATGGCGAGATTCCCCACCACGACCTTCGCGAGCGCATCCGCCCGCTTGATGGCCTCGTCCATGATCTTCTGGACCGCGGCCGCGTCCTTGAGGCGCTCCGCGGTGAGGATCTTGGCATTCTCGGCCGCGACCTTCTCGGCGTCCATGACCTGCCGGACTTGGACGGCATGCACCCCGATGGCTTTGGCAATGTCGGCCTCGGATTGTCCTTGCTTGGCCAGCGCCACAATCACGTCGTACGTCGCATCGGACATCGGCCGCTGGGCGGCCGCGAGCGCCTCGAGCGCCTCCTGGTGTTTCTTGGCCTCACTCTCCGCCGCCCGGCTGGCCGTCGCTGCCGCTTGCAGTTGCGCCTTCAGCAGATCGAACTCCGCTGCCGTGAGCTTGATGTCTTTGGGGAGATCCGCGTATTGCTTGCCGAGCGTGACCATCGCCGCGACATTCGCCCGTTGCTCGGTCGTCAGCGCCGCGACGTGTTCCCGCGCGATCTTCAACTGTTCGACCATCGACGCGCCCGCGCCCTGGCGCGCCGCCTCGAGCTTGTTCAGATCATCGAGCGCCGCTTGGGTCCGCGCGTGTTCGGCCGTCGCCGCCTCCGTCGCCACGCGCGTCCGTTCCGCCTCGAACTTGATCGCGGCGTTGACGCCTTGTGCCGCAGCCACCTGGAGAAAGTCGCCAAACTCCTTCCACGACGACATCGCCCGACCGAGCCCGATGTTCATCTCGGACGCTTGCCTGGTGACCGCATTGCCGATCCGTGTCCAGACCGACACAACGATCTCGCCGAGCGTGAGCGACTGCTCCCCCAGTTCCGCCGTTTTCTTCCGCGCCGCTTCCATCGCCGCTTCGTAGAAGGCCATCTTCTGCTGGGCCGGATTCAACTGATCGACCGCCAGCCCGAGCTTGCGCGCGTACGCTTCGTTGGCCTCGCCGACCTTGACCGTGAGCCCCAGGTTGTCGAGAATCATCGGACTCGATCGGCCGAGCGCGGTGATCAGGTCATCGAGCGACTTGGTGGCGTCTTGCCCCATCGCCCTGCCCAAGATCGTCGCCGTCTTGGCCAGGTCGCCCATGCCTTGCTCGGTCACCGGCAAGCCCAGGAGCATGGCTTTATTCGCCGATTGCATCAGATCGAAATCCGCGACCAGATGGGAGGTGCCGACTTGCATCGACGCGACCATCTGATCGGCATTGAGCTTGACGCCCTCGGCCAGGCGCTTGAACGACCCCTCAATCGCCGGCAACTTCGCGCCGCGTTCAATGAACACGCCGACCTCTTGCCCGAGTTTCTGCATCGCCTGGGTCGCCAGCCCGCCGGCAAACGAGCCGAGCGCCGTCCCCATCGCGATCGCCTTGGTCTCAAAAAACCCGGTCTGCTCGCCCGCGTGCTTCACCTCATCGGCCAGCGCCTTGGTCTTGTCGGCGGCCGCTTTCGCCGCGTCCGCGATCTTCTGGATGCCCGGCGGGACGGTTTGCCCGAGGCGCGTCATCTTCTCGGCCGCTTCGGTCGCGGTGGCGCCGACCCGCCGCAGCTCCGCGTCGGTGAGCTTCGCCACGCCGCCGATGGTCTCGACGGCCTTGGCCATGATCGTGGCTTCCTGCACGATCTTCTGGCCGCTGAATTGATTGGCGAGGGTATTGAGGCGCCCGCTGACTTTGTCGGCGCCCGTGCCGAAGTCTTTTAGCTTCGCGTCAGCCTTGTCGACCGCGTCGTAGAAGCTGGCAAAGTTCGCGGTGAAGGTCGCGGAAAGGGCCATGTCACTATCGACTGCGCGGGGCTTCCTCGTTCAAGGCGTCAACGAGCACGCTGTAGACGTCGACGGGGAGATCGAGCACGTCGTCGTACGTCCAGCCCATCACGCGACAGATGTGGAGGTCGGAGAGGGTGCGGTCGCGCCAGCCCGGTCTTTTTTTTGGAGTTCGCGCTCGGCGGTCATCGCGCTGTCATGCGCCTGGATCGCCTCGAGGATCTCGCGCAGGCTCTCGGGCGTCTGGTTCCGCAGCGCCGCCGCCACAAAGGCATAGCCCTGATCGCGAATCCGGATCGGCTTGTCGTCGGCGTCAGTGATCGACCAGTCGATCAGGTAACTGACTGCCTGGGCGATGCCGAGATGCTCGAGGTCGAACTCAGGCTTCTCGCCCTGCTTGACCGTGCCGGCCTTGATGATGCGGGCATAGGCGTCTCGCTCCTCGCCGGCCGTCAGATGCTTGCGCACGAGCAGCCAGTCGCCCTCGGAGAGCTCGATCCGGAGTTCTTCTTGCCGGCGATAACGCGATCCCATTTATGGCTCCTGACGTTTAGGGAGCAGCCGCGCGGAGAGCTGCCCCTGGTAGACGGTGACGTCGCCGAGCGGACGCCGGGTCGGAATGCCGTCGGCATTCGCGATTTCCAGCGTCAGCGGCGACTGCGTGATGCGAAAGCCGTCGACGGTCTCGACCGCGGCGATGAACAAGTCGCCATCGACTTTCCAGCGGCCGAGCGTGGCGGCCTGGTGATAGCCGAGCCGGACCGTGGCCGCCAGGCCTTCGATGACGATCCGATGTGACAGACCGGTGATGGCCACCGACTTACGCCACGCCGGCGACCCAGGCCGTGCCGTTCCAGTGCGCGGTACTGCCGTCGCCGAGCTTGACGTACTGGCCCGTCGTCCAGGCCGTCGCCGGGGACGCCGTGACACCGCTCATCGCGGCCAGGTTGGCAGGCGCCATCGCGCCGGCCGGCGTGAAGGTGCCGGGACTGGTGACGCCGGTCGCGCCGGTCGCGGCCACCATGCTGGTCCGCGTCCACGCGCCGTTGGCCACAAACGTGGCGTTGATCGTGACCGCGGACGTCACGCTGCCTTTGACCGACGCATCCAGATGCGCGGGCCCTTCCCAGGCCTGCGACGAGGTCGCGCTCGGGTAGAAGGCCAGGAAGCAGCCCGTGTCGACGTCGGCCGCATCGAAGATCACATCCGTGAGCCGGTCCCAGTACGCAGTGAACGAACCGGACAGATCCTTCAGGCCCATGACGTAGCGTTTATTGGCATCGCCCAGGGAGGTCACCTCGACCTTGTCCTTGGCCATGTTGAGCGTCCACTCGGAGATGTTGCCGATGGCGACGTAGGTATCGCCCAAGTTCATCTTCAGCGCGACGATGCCCTCTTTGCCGTGGGTACCGGGATTGTTGACGGGAGCAGCAGGTGCAGCCATGTGATCTCTCCTTTAAATCGTTTTACGCTCTCAGGCCGACGTCCCTGTGACGTCCAGACCGGTCCGCTTGACCAGATCAATCAAGGCGGCCAGCATGATCCGGCGTCGCTGGATCGCGATCGGAATCAACGTCGGATGCTTTGTCATCGAGCCGGTCTTCTTGCCACGCCCCCAGTTTGGTACCGGCGCCGTGCCCTTCTTCCGGAACGGCGCGGTCGTGCTGCCGTTTACCCACTCGCGACTGGCCGAACCGTGCTCGAAGAGCCAGGCATGCTTCGCCGTGTTGCGGACGGTCGCGCTGGCACTCTCAGGGGTCTGGCTCCTGACCACGAGGCGCAGATGATCGTGGAGGTTCCCGGTGACCACGGGATAGGCGGCCGCGATCTGGCGCGCGGCCTCGTTCGCCTGCGCCTGCACAATCTCCCCGGCGTCGCGCACGAGTTCGTGCGGCAGCGCGAGGAGTGCCTTGCGCAGCTCGGCGAGCCCGTTAATGCGTAACTGCGTCTCGGCCACGGGCGACCACCTCCACACACGAAAGCACCAGGAACTCGTGCCGCTCGTCGATGTCCGTTACGCTCTGTACCTGCAACTTCCGCCCTTCAAAGTCGATCTGCGTCTCGAGCGTGATCCCTGGATGAAATCGGCCGCGCACGATGAACGACGCGAGCCCGTCGACCACCTGGCCGGCCGCCGACTGAATCGAGCAGTGCCAGGTCAGCGGATCGAGAACGACGGCCGGATCGAGATCCGCGAGCGTCACGACATGCCGATACGCCCCGATCCCCATTTACGCCAGCGCCGGATCGCGATACAGCGAGAGCAGGTTGCGGAGGAACGCCCAGATGTCCGCATCATTCGGCGGCGGATCATCGCCGCGGTGCTCATACAGGTACGTCGTCAAACCCAGAATCGCCTTTTTGACCACCTTGGGCGCCGTCGTCGGCGTCCAGGTCTCATCAGCCGCCGGCCCGAGGTACGCGAGGACGTATTCCTCGGCCGCGTCTAACTTTTCCTGCACGTCGCTGTCGTGCGCCGCGTCGGTAATCCGCAACTGCAGCGACTTCACTTCGGCCACCGTCCAGAGCGGCCCGGCGAGCGTGACACGCGAGAAGTCGAGCGTCACGGCTGCGGCGCCTCCGCGGCCGTCTCGACGCTCGCCGCCGGGGCGGGCGACGGCGGCGCCGGGACGGCCAGGTCTCGCATGGCGAGGGCTTCGAGCGAGTAGTACTGCTGCTGCAGGAACGGCGACTCGCCGCCAGGCACCGGGCCGAGCCCGAAGTACTTCAGGCGCGCTTCGTTCGGCGACATCGCGCCCGCACTGATCGCATCGTGCGCGGCCTTGGTCTTGGTCGCCGTGTCCATCCAGATGAGATCATCGAGATCGAACTCGGTCCCGTAGGGCGCCGGCAGCTCGAGGCCGGCATCGAGCGCGTCCTCGATCGCGGTCAGATGCGTCTGCAAACACTGCGAGTGGTACTGCAGGGTACTGGCTTCGTTGTTCGCATACGGCGGTTGCTGGCTCGAGTCGACCATCGAGATCGGCACGCCGAAACAGCCGGCGATCATCTTGGCCGTGAGGCCCATCTGTTCGATGAGCTGCGAGTCGGAGGCCGACGCTCCGACCGGTTCGTACTTCATAAAATCTCCGAGGAAGGCCGTGCTGCCGGCGCCCATCTGGTTCCATGTGGCTTTGAGCCGCTCGAGCGTTTTCTGATCGAGCGACTGCAGCTTGCTCTCTGGCGGCATCAAGATCCCGCTCGGCCGCCCGCCCCCAGAAAAGAACTGCGTCGAGGCCGCCTGCATCTCGAGCCCCTGGCGAGCCGCCCCGCCGCAGGCGTACAGCGGTGAGAGGCCCACGAGCGGATGAAAGGCGCAGTTCCAACGGTCGTGGATGAGCTCCTTGGCCGGGACCACGAGCGGCCCCTCGCTCGTCGGGATGCCAGCCAGGTCGTTGGTCTGGAGCTCGTAGTAGACACTCCCATCTGGCGCGACGAGCGGCTTGACGCGGCACGGGTCGAGCACGTAGAGCGCCGTCACGACGCCACGTTGATCGCGATCCTTCAGGACGTAGGTGTTGCCCCAGAGCAGCTTGGAAAACATCCAGACTTCGAAGAACTGGGCTGGCGTCTGGTACCGATTGGGCATTCGCAGCACGGGTGAGAACGCCGCGCTCGTCGTCTCGTGCCAGATCCCGTTAGCATCGGCGGCAACGAGCCGACACGGCAGCTTCCCAATGTCGGACGCGATGAGCGACACGCACCGGAAGACGACCGGATTGGCGAGCGCGGTCTCGAGCTGGAGCTCGTCGTTCTTTTGCCAGGCGCCGGTGTAGGGCTCACGCACGATCGGCGTCCAGGCGCCCGTGCCTGGCGCCGGGCTCGCCCCAGCCGGGACAAAGACCGACCGGAGCGACCGCTGGATCGCCGCGAGCACGCCCATCGTTTTAGGCCTTCGACTTGGCCGTGGGCTCGTTGCCGCTGGCCAGGCCAGTCGGCGACGGCCAGGCGGTCGCCGTGAGGTACTTGACCGTGTTGGTCCCGACCCGTTTCCAGTTGATGTAGCGTTCCGCGCGGATGGCGACCGCGTTCATTTGGAACATGGACACGAGGACCGTCGTCGCGTCGACGGGCGAGGCGGGCGCAGAATCCATCTGCAGTGAGGCCTCCGTCGAGGCGTCGATCGTCACGCCGCCATCATCGGCAAACAGGATGTACGCCGGCTGCAGGGCGACGACGTTGGTCCCGAGCGTGTTGGACGTGATGAACGTCATCCCTTTGTACGTCCCGCCTTCCATCGTGATGCCCGGGAACTCCGGCGAGCCGTCGACGTTCGTCCGGAAGGACAACGCGAGGGCGTTCGTCGGCGACATCAGGAACGTGAGGCCCTGGACGGGAATGTTGTTCGTGGCGAAGTGATTGATGAGCCCGAGAATGTCGGCGAGTGGGTTGGTCGTCGCGGCGGCCGTCGGCGCGCCGTTGGTGATGGACGCCGGGTTGATCCCGGCCACCGCCGCGACGGCCGGATTGGTGAACTGGCCATCGATGAACGCCGCGATGTCCTTCACGAGCGAATCCCGGACGATCGCCTCCGCCTTCGGGTTGGAGAAGCGAACGAGCTCCTGCGAGAGCGCGACGATCGCGGCGACCTTTGAGAATCCGATCGATTCGGTCGCGAATGCCATCGCCGAGACGGGCTTGGGCTTGAGTTCTCCGACCCAGTTCACCGAGGCGCCGGCGGTCTGCGCGGGAACGTTCACGTTGAACGGCACGTCCTTGAGCCCAGGGATCTTGCCAATGATCGTGGCGGCGCGGAGCAGGGGCAGAAAATCCGCGACGATGGCCTGATTGACGAGCGGCTTCGCCCAGGTCGCGTCGGTCGTCGTGCCGGCATTCACCGCGGCCTTGAGCTCGAGCGCGACTTGAGGCGTCGAGGTGCCCCACCGCTTCTCCGCGAATAACACGGCATCGACGCCGTCGAGCTTGGCGGCCAGCTTCGCGATCGCGTAGCGCGCAAACAGGATCCCTGGCTCGACGTTCGGCGTCACCGAGATCGACGAGATCAACGGGCGTGGCGCGGCCGGCACCGGCACCGCCGCCTTGATCTGGAGCTGCTCGTGCTCGCGGTAGCGCTCCAAGTCCGCTTCGATCGATTTGCGCTGGACCCCGAGGTCGTCGTGTTCGGTCCCCTCCTCTGGGGTGGTGCTGCGACCTTGGTCGGCGGCGAGCTGCATGATCTCATCCATGCGTCGCCCCATCGCCTCGTGTTTCGTTTCGAGGTTCTTGATATGTTCCGAGATTGTCTTTTTCATAATCGGTCCCTCTGTGCGGCGGTTCGCCGCGATTGATTTCACCAATCGGATCGTGGCGCTCGCATTTGCGGGAATCGTCACGAGGGAGAGTTCGCAGATTTCGGTCTTCACGAGCTGGCGCGCACCACCCTTGAGGTACTGCACGCCGCCGTCGAGGATGCGAAACCCAATCGAGGCGCCGGACATCACGCCGGCCTTGAGACACTGCCAAGCGTCGTCGATGCGCGTCTTGAGCGGCCCCGGCTCGTCGACGCTCGGCAAGGTCGCCTCAAACGTGATGCCAGCGGCTGTGACCGCCAGATAGGCGGTCCCGATCGGGTACTCGGTGTTGTGATGGAGCAGCAGCGGGACGGGATTGCGAAACGTCGCGCCGGACGGGTGGAAGATGTCGCCCTGGCGATCGAGCTCGGGCGTGGACGCGATCCCGCTGATCATCCGGCGGGAGGGCTCCACCGCCTTCACCTCGAGCAGGGCGTACGCGCGTTCCATCGGTTCACGAGTGGAACCGATCGACGGCTGGCTGTCTATTTACGGCGACAAAAATACGCGCGCGTGTCTTCGGCGAGCCCGTTACAGTGACTTCACGAGGCGGTCATAGTCCGCATGGCTCCCAATCCAGAACCAGGTGACGCGCTCGCCATCGAGCCGCCCGAGCGCGCGGTAGCCTCGCGTGACGCGGACCGAGTAGACGGCGCCATGAATCTTTTTGAACTGCAAGCTCGGGTGGTGCGGCTCCGCGCGAAAGAACCGGTACGCCTTGCGCGCCGCGTCTTGGATCGGGCTCGGGAGATCGTGGTAGGCGGTCCAGAACCGCGGCGTCGTCTGCGAGATCACACGCGGTCGGGATCGAGATCCGTCGTCCGGCCAGCGGCGATGTCCGCGCGCGCTTCCTCGGAGAGCCAATCGAGCGCGTCGCGCGACGCCGCAAACTGGCGCGTCCACGCCGCGTCGTCCGCGAGCTCGGGATGTGCGACTTCGATGAGGGCCACGAGACAGCGCGCGATGCGGTCTTGATCCTCCGGCGCGAGGCGCGCGAGCTCGGCGACGGCAGCGTCCAAGGTGGGCGTCATGCCGAGTAGTTTACTGGCAGTGAACGCCTCCTGTCGAACCTACCAGTCTATTTCGGCGTTGGGCGACAGGCGCGCTCGACGACCCGCCGGAGCCAGTCGCCGAGCGGGAGCCGCGCCTGGTCGGCCTGCTTCTGCGTCAGGTCGTATTGCTTGGCCGGCAGCCGGAAGTGCACGTTCACCGAGGCGTCATCGGGCGCCAGGCGAGGCCGGCCGCGCGGTTTCACCCGACCACCAGCATCTGATAGCTCGGCGCCGAGGCCGGGGCCAGCCGGTTCATGATGTCGACGGCCATGACGAGCGCGACGACGCCATCGATCCGCTCGGTCGAAAGGACTTTCGACGGGCGCAGGTTGCCCGCCGAATCCGTCTCGACGGCGACGTTGCTGACGTTCCAGCGGAGCACCGGGTGGCCGTCATGGCGCAGGCGCCGGCTGAGAATGGCCTGCTCGAGCGACTTGGTCGGCGCCGAGAGCGACGCGAAGCCCTGGCGCATCGAGGACACCTTGAGTCCGTCCTGCTGCTGCAGACGCGAGACCAGGTCGGTGGCGTTCCACGGATCGAAAGCGATCATCTGGAGGGAAAACTCCGCGGCCCATTGTAAGAGGACTTGCCGGAGCACGTCGTAGTCGACAACCGCGCCAGGCGTGGACGTGAGCACGCCCTGGCGGGCCCACTCGTCATACGGGACATGGTCGCGGCGGGAGCGCTCACGAATCCGCTCCTCGGGCACGAAGAACCGGGCCAGCACGTCGAAGCCGAGCTCGTCGGGGAAGACCGCCACGAGCGCGGTCAGGTCGGTCGTCGTGCTCAGGTCCATCCCGACGTAGCACCGGCGCCCCAGAAGCGCCTGGGGGCCGCCTGCAGGCGCCAGACAGGCGTCCCAGGCGGGCATCTGAATCCAACGGGCGGCCTGCTCGGTCCACTGGTTCAAATACAAGCGTCGGAAGGTGTTTTCTTGGGCGGGGATCTCCTTGGCGCGGGCCGCCAGGGTTTGCAGCTCCTCGAGACTGCGGAAGTCGCCGAGCGCCGGATTCGCCTTCTGCCAGACGCGCGGTTTCGTCCAGTCGGCGCCTTCGGGCGCCTCGTACAGAATCGGCAGGAACGACGGATCGATCGCCGGATGCTCCTGTACCTTCTTCGCGTGGCTGTACAGCTCCCAGAGAATCGAATGCCGGTCGTACCCCGCGGTTGAAATCACGAGAAACAGCGGCTGCTGGCGCCCGCCCATTGCCGTCGAGAGCACGTCATAGAGCCGGCGATCGGGCGCCGCATGGAGCTCGTCGTAGATCACCATCGACGCATTGAAACCGTGCTTGCTGTACGCCTCGGCCGAGATCGCCCGGTAGAAGCTGCCGGTCGCCCGATGCACGATCCGCTTCTGCGACTCGACGATGTAGCAGGCCTCGGCAAGTTCCGGATTGTTCCGGACCATCTGCGCCGCGACGCCAAACACGAGGCCAGCCTGGTCGCGGTCGGCCGCCGCCGAGTACACCTCGGCGCCCATCTCGCCATCGGCCAGGAGCCCATAGAGCGCAATCGCCGCGGCGAGCTCGGTCTTGCCGTTCTTGCGCGGGAGCATGAGCAGGCACGTCCGGTACTGCCGCAACCGATCGCGCCGCTTCTTGAAGATCCGCTTCAGAATCTTGATCTGCCAGGGCCGGAGATTGAACGGCTGCCCGCCGAATTGGCCCTTCGTATGGGTCAGGCGGTTGATGAACGCGATCGGATCTTGCGGGGCGGCGGGCTGACCCAACGGCCCGTCGTCACGGGTGGGAGCATTCCGGTTCCAGCCCCCTCGCCGGTCACGTTTCGCCGGAAACACGATCGGGTCAGGCATAATTCACATAGGCAAAAGCTGCACGTACGGCTGGCGTGGTTTCCTAGGAGTGGACACTTCAACTTTTCGCCTCCCCCCCTGGCTGTAGTTTCTCTCTACCTCGCCGGATCTGCCCATCCTCGCCGGATCTCCTATCGGTTCGCTCGTTCATCTGACGAGCACGGCGCCGGATGGCTAAAGCCTCGGCAACTAGGACGCTGATGGCATTCGCCACACTGCGCCGTTCGTCGAGGCACATCCACTGGAGATCCTTGGCATCCTGAGGATCGAGCGTATATCTGGAGATGCCAACGTTCTTGCCGCGGCTCGATTCACCGCGATGACGGCCAGCCATGCGGTCTACTCCCCACGTTGCGTCTTGCGTTGATGGCAGCGACGACAGAGCGCCTGTAAGTTCGCCCGATCCCAGAACGTGGCAGGGTTCCCCTCGTGCCTGACGATGTGGTCCACCTCGAGGGCCAGGAAGACCTGGCCGCAGAGGGCGCAGGTGTAGCCGGCCTCGCGCAGGACCAGGGCACGAAGCGCCTCCCACCTGGGGGTACGGTACCAGCGCCTGAGTGCGTAGTTCTGGCGCAGGTGTTCGGCGAGGGCAGCGTGCGCGGGACACCGGCTGCGCGTGGTCAGTTGGGCGCAGCCTGGCACGGTGCAGAAGTGAGGCGCGGCCTGTGGCATCGTCGCTACTCCGTCATCGTCGTCGTCGCCGAGCCGGCCAAAGTCGCGGTCGTCGTCGCCATCCCAGTAGTGCGGCATCATGGCTCACGGGTCAGCTCGGCCCGTAGATCGGTGTCGAGCTCCGCGACCGCCTCGACCAGGTCCGTCACGCGGAGCGTCAGCACGGCTAGCTGGGCGCTGATCTGGCGCAGGCGCGCGAGCGTGAGCGCGAGCCCCAAGACCGATAGGCTGAGCGCCATCGCCAGCAGGACGTGGTCAGCCGTTTTCACGGTTCGCGTTCTGGATTGCTTTGCGCGCAAAGCGTTTGAGTTGCCACACGTCCCACTTCAACACCAGCCAGCCAAGCACCCCGCGCTGTCCGCGCCAACGGTCTAGCGTCATCGTGGCCCCTTCCGCGCTGCGAGGGTGGGCAGGTCGGGAAATCTGGCGCGCATGGTCGCCCGCTCCTCCTCGGTCCGCGTGATCAAGGGCACCCGCCGATGGCAGGTGTGACAGACCAGGTCAATGCGACCATCCGGCCGCCGTTCGCGCCAGGTATGCGCATGATCGCACCAGAACGCCCAGCGCACGTCCATCACCAGGTCGGCTGTGGAATGCCGGCGGCCTGGAGCTCCGCGGCGGCCGCCGGGAGCAGCTCGCACTTGGCGCCAGGCTCGGCGTGGACGATGTAGCACTCCAGGCAGACGAGCACGCAGACCCGCGGAATGTGGGGCCGGAAGCGCACGCGCTGCTGGCAGAGGGCGCAGGTACCCTCCAGGTCACCGGGAAAGAACGCCGGCAGCTTCGCTGGGGCACAGATCACGAGCCGCGCGTGCGCCTGATCTTGCTGAGCCATACCGTTCACTCCTCCTCACTTCTGCCCGTCACGACTCCCCCGCCTCCCACGTCCGCCGCGACCGTTCATTGACGATCAACTGCTCGACGGCGATGACGATACGTTCCACCGCTTGCGAGGCGGACCACAGTCGGACCGCGTGACCATGCGCGGTCGCCGCGTTCACGGGCGGATGGGGCTCGTCGGCGAGCTCGTCGAGATAGACCGCGGCCCGCCGTATGTCCTCGAGCACGAGCGACGCGATCGGATTCGGCAGGACCATCATCGCCTCCGCCGGAGCATCACCCAGTCGAGTACGGCCCAGGCGAGAAGAGCGGCGAATAGGGTCAACACGAGTGCGTGCATCACCGCCGCCAGACGCCGGAGACGGAGATCGTGTACAGGAAAAAGTCGGTCGACGTCGCTTCGCGGAACAGCGTGTTGTTCACGAGGATCTGCGCCGACAGGAACGGGTTGTTCACGATCGCGGAGTAGCTGATCGGCGTCACCTCAAGCGACACGAACATGTCATCCGCTTTCGTTGAGAAACTCGTAAAGAACGGCAGCGTCGTCGTTGTTTGCACGAGCCCGTCGAGCGGCGTGCTGTACCGAATGCGCGCGGAGCTCGCGTTGCCGGTGACGCGGAACTCCAGCTTGTTGCTCGTCGCCGCCGTCGTGCTCGAGGTCACGGCTGACGGTTGGTTCGGCACGTTGATGATCGTGTCGCCGCAGCCGGCGACCAGGAGCGCGACGAGGACGACGAGGATTGATCGCATATGAGGGTTCCCTTCTTAGAGCGGTGGCTCCGGTTGCGTGTCGTCGCGCTCGCGCAGGTGTTGAATCATCCGGCCGTACTTCGTGTCGGTGTAGGTGATCAGCACGGGCAGGCCGGCCGCCTGCGCGTCCTTCGCCGTCGTCGCATTCGTCAGCGAGAAGGTCTGGTACGTCTGCTGGTTGTCGCCGGTGATGACGAACTTCTCGGTGCCGTTCTTGACCTGGCGCTTGACGATCCCGAGCACCTTGACCTCGATGGTCTCGGGACGTGCGACCGCTGGCGTCGTGTCGGGCGCCGGCGTCTCGGCCACAATCTCGCCGGTCTCCTGGTCGACCGCTTGGGCCATCTCATCGCCGGTGTAGACACCGCTGAGCTCCTGCGGAAACGCCTTACGTAAGGCGAGCGCCTCTGCACACTTGGCGACCATCGTGTCGGGCATCGTGCGCCAGAGGCCGGCGAACAGGCCGCGATCATTCCTGGCCGCATACGCCTCGGTTCGCGCCACGCCCCAGACGGGCTCGGCGAAGTCCTTGCGCCAGACGCCCACCTTCGCCGCGACCGGCGGATCGCTCGACAGCCAGACATCCTGCCAGGCGCCGGTAATGTCGCACCAGACCGGGCCGACCTGGCCGCGGTATTCACCCGTGCGCTGCGCGATGAGCCGGAAGCCGTCAATGCTGGTCTGGATGCTCATGCGTTCTTCATAGCTGCCATCCGGCTGCCGTCTCCGACGTTTGATCGCGTAGATCTGCCGCGTGAGCGCGTCCAGGCCGGTGCGCTGGCACTGATAGAGAAACAGCTTGAGCTCGTCATCGGTCACGCCCACGGCGACCTGGCGCTTGATGAGGTCGATCTGCTCGCGCGTGTAGGGCGTGGTCGTGAGTGACGCCACCGGTACCGTTGCAAGATTGGTCGTCATGATCGGCCTTTCTCCGCCTCTCGTTGGCGCCGCGCGAGCTCGGCATACTGGTTCCACAGTTCAGGGAAGGCGGCTTTCAGCGCCGAGAGATTCATCGGATCTGCACGGCGCGCGGCCACGGCAATGGCCTGCGCGAAACTCCCGCCGAATTGCGCCATTGCGTCCACGATCTCGAAGTCAAAAATCGGTCGGTCAGGCACGGCAGTCATACATCCTCCCGATCTCCCGCCGCGGCTTTCGCGTGGTCGAAGATCCCGGTGGTTGACTCGGCGAGCGAGGCCCACGACTGCGGCTTACGCACCAGGCGCAGCCGCCTGACTGGCGCGGCGGTGCGCGGCGCGGGTTGTTCAATGGGCGGCGCCGGCAACTGCCGCAGGTCTGCATCTGTGAACGGCCGGTAGCGTTCACCGCACGCCGTGCAGCGGTACTTCGGCCGCGAGACGCCAGGCAAGCGCAGCTCGAGCACGAGCGCGCCGGCAGGGATTCTCGTGGGGCCGTGCTCGTCGCCGCAGCAGCCGCAGAGCGTCTCGACGACGGCGAGCGTCCAGGTGGCCGCCATCACGAGGCCCGCCGCTGTCGCTGCACCACGGCTGAATCCATCGCCTTGGTCAGTTCGCGTGCCGTCGCATAGGCAATGCCGTACCGCGTGGCGGTATCACCGAGCCGATGGGTCAGTTCGCTGATAGGGGGCG